>Ga0118677_10015416_pt1 | contig 10624 bp, 5 predicted proteins | sample AliMusrvi5mmetaG_FD_86154 | JGI IMG/M metagenome (GOLD analysis project Ga0118677, IMG submission 86154)
GTTCAATATCGCACTTATCGCAACGTTAGTAGTTCTTGTTGGATTAACTTTTTATAAAGGCAGAGGAGTGATGTACTCTTTGATAATTGGCTTTTATCCTACAGTTGTTATTTTTGAATCGTTCAGAGCATATCTACCAAATTTTAAACTTGTCAGCGACACATCATTACACATCTATTTATCGCAAGCATTTATATTTTTAGTTATTTTTGCTTTAGTATTTTTTGTCGCAAGAAGATTAAGCCAATATGAAGCTGGAAGAAAAGGTGTCGCCGGCTTTATTGATGCACTACTTCTTTCAGCTTCAGTGATACTTTTGGTTATGACAATAACTTTCCACGTTCTACCAGCACGCGACATATTTAGTCTTACAGCAGATATTAGGGCCTTCTTTACTTCTGATCTAGGTCATTTTGTTTGTGTTTTGGCCCCAATTGTCGTATTGTTAACAGTGACTAGAAGGGGATAATACAAAACCCCCTGAAATAGCTATATTTATAGGCGTAATCTGAAAAAATCAAGGTTTGTTCTATAGGCGAAACGAAGCGAAATGGGACAATTTACATGTAAAATCAATAATAAGCCAGAAAAGACAAGATAGACGGGGCGAGATTGAAAAAAAGCAAATCGACAAAAAACAAAAAATTTATGAAAAATAAAATGGACTTATACTGCGCCACTTTTGTAAGTGGAGGACAACAAATAATAGAAAGACAGCTCAAAAAGAAGCCTTCTGACAGATTTAGAATTGTCGAGGTTCTTGACGGTATGGTTATTTTTGAAACTGACTACACTCCGCATGAGCTTAGGCAAATGAGATATTTGACTAACATATTTGTCATACTAAATGGCCTGTACTTTAAAGAGGATATGTCTTTTGAAAGTCTTTTCAAAAGATTAATTAACGATGGTGTACACAACAAAGCTCATGTCAGAACTTTGCTTGGACAACACAGAGAAAGTTTTAAAATTGTTGTATCAGAAAATAATCAAACAATTGGTTTTGATAGAGTGTATCTTCAAAAAGCTGAAACTGTCATTGAAAAAGATTTAGGAATGAAGCTTTCAGTTAGAGACCCTCAAAGAGAAGTTTGGTTTATGAGAAGGAATAAAGTTAGGGTTGAAAAAGATGAGACCTGCGCGGAAGATGATGAAGAATGGAAAGAAGCGGTTGCAAAAGCTACAGCAGAAAAATCCAAAATGGATTCTAAGGGCAAAAATGAAAATGAAAAGGGAAAGAAAGGAAATGAGAAAGACACAAATAATGAAGCTCGTGAAGTAAACGGAGAACTAACAAGTCTTGGTGAAGTTCTAGAACCAAAAAATAAAAATATCAGGCTAATTTGTGCCCTAAGACTTACTCAACTTTCAGAAGACAAAAAGCATCACAGAGCAGGTGAGCTTCCTCCGGAGATTGCGGAGTTATTAATATTAGAATCAAATCCAACTCCAAAGGACATCATTCTTGACCCTTTTTGTGGTTATGGCGGAATCTTAAAAGAGCGTGTCCATTTTAATGCATACAAGAAAGCAATTGGTATTGATTCACATGAGAGAGCAATTGAAGGAATTCACAAGGAACTAAATAGACAAATAAATACCAGAAAAAACATCCAATTAATTTATGGTGATTTCTTTGATCAAGGCGAGAGTATAATTCCAAAATCTTCTATTACAAAAATAATCACGGATCCACCATGGACAAGTTTCCGCGGTAAAAGTGTTTTCAAGGATCATGCTTTTGAAAATAATCAGATAGACTATCAGGAGATGCTTAAGAAATTTGAGTTTGTTTTAATGAAAGGTGGAAAAGCAATTATTCTAATCGTGGGTGATAAAGAGGAGTTTGAAAATAATCTTTTTAATTTTCGAAAGACACTTAAATTAGACAGAACATCTCACATTTTGGTCTCAGGAAAGAAGGCAGGTATATATACTATTTCAAAGCAGTAAAAAAACTGTGATTTTCCATCTAACCCACTAGTTGTCCCCACATTTTTAATGCTTTTTCATATCAATCACGGTTCTATAATGTTAAAATTATAGTAATAAATATTGACTATGAAAAAAAACTCAAGCAGAAAGTTTGAAGCCAATTTAGTATTCTACATAGGAATATTATTCATGTGCATAGGATTAATTTTTCCCCATCAAACTCACGCTTCAATGCTCCTTCCAAAAAACATCTCAACAGGTGCAACTGGTGAAATTAGTACATGTGGAGAGCTTGGAGTAGCCGGAGAATATACAATAGTTAATGATCTTACAGCTACTGGAACAGAACCATGTTTTATCGTCTCATCAGATAATGTAGTGATCAATGGGAACAACCACACCATTACAGGGTCAGGCACAAGCACCAGCCCTCTTGCTATTGATTCCAGATCAAGGACAGCAGGCCCAACAAGTGATCTTGCAGAGGGGATGAACGGATACACAAATCTTATCGTAAATAATTTAACTATTTCTGGCTTTAACACTGGTATTGATTCAAGTGGAAATAATAATATAGATTCATCAATCAATAATGGAAACGGAGGGGACGGAGGGTCTGTTGCAATATTCTACGCAACAGTTGGAAATATTAAAACAAAAGGAGGAGACAGTGCTGTACAAAATTATGGAGGGCCTGGAGGTGATGTGTATATTAACGGAGTTGATATTGATATTTCAAACTCTACTTTATATTTTAGTGGAGGTACTGGATTAGTTGGAAGATATACTGATGGTGGTTTAAGCTTAGTTTATTCAGGTAATCTAGTAAAAACGAACGTAGTTCTTTCACCTCTAGCTTTCTTTAATGACAATGGAAATAATTATGGGTTGTATCCTGGTGGAACATGGCCAATGATTCCTGGTAATATCTCAACTTGCGGAACACTTTATACTCCATTAAATGCAACATCAAGTTCAGTCTTCACATTGACACAAGATATTTCAAATATAAATGGAACTTGTTTTACAATTGCAGGTGACAATACTACAATAAATGGTGCCGGACATACTATTTCCGCATCTGATGCTTCAACAACTGCGTTTGCTATAGTCGCAGGTAACTTTGCATCAACTACAATTGCATCAACTACAATCGTAAATTTTGCAAATATAATTTCCTCTAATTCTTCTGTTATAATCTCAACATCAGGGAATCTGGATTTATCATATAAATACATAAAAGCAACTACATTAACCTTAATATACGGAGGAGAATTAAAAATACTGCATACTACAATTAGTGCATTGACAAACTTAATAACAAATGGGGCAAAATGGGGGTCTGAAGTTGCTGGAGAAATACAACCTCGTGCATTATGGACAAAAGCTGATGGCACCTCTGGACACCACTGGAAAGCTGGTGCATCGTCTGCTGATGGAACAAAACTTGTTGCTGTGGATGATAATTATGGTTTCATTTATACTTCTAAAGACTCCGGAGCAACGTGGACTCCTTCAAACGGCACAAACGGAACAACAAACACCTCTGGCCACCTTTGGGGTTCTATAGCATCCTCCGTTGATGGAACAAAACTTATTGTATCGGAGTATTCATATTGGACTGGTAGTAATTACCTGTGGACTTCTAAAGACTCAGGAGCAACGTGGACTCCTGACGACGGTAATAATGGAACCACAAATACAGCAGGCTTATTCTGGACTGGAGTAACCTCCTCCTCTGATGGAACAAAACTTGCTGCAATCGTAGACTCTGGTTTTATATACACATCTACTGACGGAGGAGTAACTTGGACAACAAACAATGATTCTTCTGGGCAAAAAAATTGGGTATCGATTACTTCTGATGCCTCTGGAATGAAACTCGCTGCGGTAACTAATGGTTATGATTATATCACTACATCAGTAGACGGTGGAATCACTTGGACACCGCAAACTTCAATGATTGCCCAACCTTGGACTTCTATTGCATCATCCGCAGACGGAACAAAACTTATTGCATCTGATGACTATTATCATTATGTTTATACTTCCATAGATTCAGGTGTAACATGGGTAGTAAAAAATAGTACTTCATTTCAGGGTAGTTGGTCTTCTGTCGCGTCCTCCGCTGATGGAACAAAATTAGTTGCATCTAGTAATGGTAGTGTTGTTTATAATTCTGAAGATTCTGGTTCAACATGGGTAAGCAATAGGATTTCAGATCAGCTGAACTCAACTCATATTATCTCCGATGCATCTGGAAATAATCTTATTGCATTGACGTACGGGGATAGTATATATAGACGTGTTAATTTAATTCCTGAATTGTCCTTGAATATATTGATCCCAGCCAATGATTCCAATTTAGATTCATGGCGTCCTTTTATATCATGGGGAACATCAGTGAATTGTGAATACTCATGGGATAATTTAAGTTGGTCGCCTTCTGTTTGTTCTAAAAACGGATCTGATATTCCATTTTCTGCATACGGCGATTTAACTCTTTATATTAGAGGAACAGATACATACAATACAGTAGTTACGAGTAGTGTAAGTTTTACAGAAAATCTACCATTAAAGATAAATTCGCCAACAATAAACCAAAATCTATCATCTTGGGCGCCATCCGTAACATGGAACGCTGATCATCTAGCTACCTCAACAATTAGATGTTATTACTCGTACGACAATTTTAATACCACATTAGATGCAGATTGTTCCAGAGGTGGAACTGAACTTACAGCACCTTCAGATGGCCCTGCAACGTTGTATGTAAAAGTTGTAGATGCAAATGAGAATGTTTCTACACGAAGTGTAGATTTTAGAGCAGGTGGATGGGTGCAACAAACCTCTGCTAGTCAAGTTGGTACCCCTGGTCAAGTCTACTGGCAGTCCATTGCATCATCCGCTGATGGAACAAACCTTGCTTTAATTGGATATGGAGGAAGTATTCTTACCTCAAATGATTCCGGAGTAACTTGGTCTACAAATAACGATTCTTCTGGCTCACAGACCTGGTCATCCATCACATCTTCTGCAGACGGATCAACACTCGCAGTCGTTGTACCATATGGTTATATTTACACCTCAAATGACTATGGTGTAACGTGGGTCGCAGATGACGGACAGAATAACACTACAAATACCGGTGGTGGACAGCATTATTGGAACTCTATTACTTCCTCCTCTGATGGAACAAAACTTGCAGCCACAGAAGGTTTTGGGTACATTTACACATCTGCAGATTATGGTCTGACATGGACTTCAAATGATAACTCTTCAGGATTGCATTACTGGGGTTCAATTACATCTTCTGCAGATGGAACAGTACTTGCTGCGGTGGATTATAATAATGGCTTCATTTATACATCTTCTGACTCTGGATTAACCTGGTCAACAAATGGAGATTCCTCTGGTAACCATAATTGGTCTTCTATTGCGTCCTCCGCTGATGGTTTAACGCTTGTGGCAGCAGATACAGGTGGCTTTAAATATTTCTATTTAGATAATGGATATATTTATATTTCTACAGATAGTGGTGTCACGTGGACACCTCAGACCACAGCAGGACAGAATAATTGGAAATCAGTTTCTATCTCATCAGATGGAACAAAAATTGCAGCTGTAGATAACGCTAGATACTCTGGGTCAAATAGCGTTCACACATCTTCCGATGGAGGTGCAAACTGGATTATACAAACAGCACCAGGTCGACACGATTGGACATCAATTGCATCCTCCGCTGATGGCAATAAACTTGTTAAGGACTTAAAAGAAGCACTTATCAGATGCGGATTAAGAGATGGCATGACCATATCAACCCATCATCATTTTAGAAATGGAGATTTAATTGCTGTTCAGATTTTTGATATAGCTCATGAATTGGGTGTAAAAAACCTTGTATGGTTTCCTTCTGCATCATTCCCGTGTCAGGAAGTACTGACCAAATATCTTGAAGACGGCACTATAAACAGGATTGAAGGTAGTATGAATGGTGCTTTGGGAAAATTCTGCTCTGAAGGAAAAATGAAAGGTATTGGCGTTTTAAGATCACACGGAGGCAGATATCAATCTGTTCAGGACGGAGAAGTTAAGATAGACATAGCCGTTATAGCTGCACCTACAGCCGATGCTTTTGGAAATGCTAACGGTGTTTATGGCCCTGCCGCTTGTGGCTTATTGGGGTTTGCTTTAGCAGATTCACAATATGCTGATAAAGTGATTGTTGCAACAGATAACTTGGTGCCATTTCCATGTATTCCCTGGCAGATACAAGGCAATTATGTTGATTATACTGTGGTGGTTGATAAAATAGGATTATCCGAAAAAATAGTTTCCGGTACTACTGAAATAACAAAAAGCCCCGATAGATTACTACTTGCCGAAATGACATCACAGTTTTGTGTTGAAGCAGGAATTGTAAAAGATAATTTTTCATTTCAGGCAGGTGCAGGAGGCACTGCGCTTTCAATTGGAATTTATTTTGCTGAGTATTTAAGAAAACACAAAATGAAAGCCCGTTTTGCAAGAGCCGGCAGCAACAAATATCTTGTGCAGATGCTTGAAGAAGGCTTGGTAGATTATATCCTGGATGGACAAACTTTCGATTTAGAAGGTGTGCGTTCTATGAGAGAGAATACCAATCATATCAATACAAGCCCGTTTACGAGCTATAATTACCATGGGAAAGGCAATTTCTCAACAATGGTTGATACAAGTATTCTGGGTGCTACCGAAGTTGATTTAAATTTTAACGCCAATGTTGTAAGCCATTCTGATGGCTTGCTTTTGCATGGTATTGGCGGTTGGCAAAACTGTCTGTTTTCTAAATGCACTATATTACCTATTCCCCTTTTCAGAGACAGAATCCCTGTAATAGTTGACAATGTTACTACGCTTTGCGGACCAGGTGAATTAATAGATGTAATAGTTACAGAACGTGGCATTGCTATTAATCCTTTACGTTTGGACTTGATTGATGCTATGAAAAACACCAAACTGCCTATCAAATCTATTGAGCAACTTAAAAATGAAGCTGAGAAAATCAGGAAAATGGCCGTGGAAGGAACACTTGATCAATGCTGGAAACACTGCCCTACCTTGGAAGTTTTAATCGATTCGGATAATACTTGTAGGCATGGAAACATGGGCCTCATCGGACAACATCCAGCAAAATCTTCGCCTGTCCCGGACAGATTTCCATCAGGGCGAGGAGCGGTGGTATACCCTGGACAATGCGGGGGCCTTCATGCCAGCCCTGTCAAACTCAATCGCGACCTTGGTTTTCCGGATATCTGCCACCCTCGGCTCAACCATCGTCCTTCCGGTCCTCGAAGCGGCCCTAGCCGCAATCTCACCCCGATTTCCCTACTATCTTGTAGTGCTCCGACGCGGTTTTTTCTGGTATTACCTCGAGCCAGCCGACACGAAACGCCCCAAAATTTCCGCCGATTCAAAATACCCCTGCCGTATCATGCGTGTCAGGCATGGCAACTTCCTGTTTCGTGTCAGGGTATATTCTTCCAGGATTGCCGTGGAATTCTGCCATTTCCTCACCGACGGGGCAGGCGCACTGATTTTCCTCAAGGCTCTGGTCTTGGAGTATCACCGATTGCTGGGACAGGACATCCCGGATTCCGGAGACATCTTCACCTCCGCAGAGATGCCAGATCCCGAAGAATATGAGGATGCATTCAATCGCCATGTTCGGCCGGGTATCCCTCACCCAGAGAAGGTCCATCGTGCGTTCCACATGCCAGCCATACCGCTATGGCGGGGGCAATATCGGATCATAACCGGCCACATGCCCCTGGATGTCATTGTGGAGCATTCCCGACAACTGGGTGTGAGCCTGACCGAGATGCTGGTTGCGATATATTTGGCCGCCTTACAGGATATTTTTTACGCTCTGCCCAGTCCCATGCGGAAGGCCATGTCGCCCATCCTGGCACTGGAGGTGCCAGTGAACTTGCGCAGGCTCTTTCCCAGCCGGACAATGCGAAATTTTTCACTGTACGTCCTTCCATCTCTGGACACGCGTTTGGGATTCTACGAATTCGACGAAATCAGCAATCTGGTCCACTTGTATTTGCAGGAAGCGATTCGAGTCAAGAATATGTCCCGGCAAATGTCCCGAAATGTAATGGGCGGTCGGTCCATGCTGATACGGGCGCTTCCACTCGGCCTCAAAAATATGGCCGCCAGGCTGGTATACAGGCGGATGGGTGAAAACACCATGTCCGGCTCATTTTCCAATCTCGGCCAAGTCCAGCTTCCCGAAGCACTTTCCACCCACGTGGAAAGTTTTGCCTTCATTCCCCCACCCAGCCGGGTTTGCAAGACCAAGGCCGCCTGCGTCAGCTATAAAAACGACCTTTATATCAGCTTTGGATCCCTTGTGACCACAACGGAACTGGAGCGCCTGTTTTTTACGCGACTTGAACGGATGGGCGTCCCCATCGAAATCTCGGCGAATGTGTGAGGGAATGATGGCCCTTTGCCCCAATTGCAAGGTGGAAGTAGGAAACTCCGTTCGTCACTGTCCGCTGTGCCACGTCATGATTCTGAGCGGTGATCCCCTTCCCTTCCCACATCAGTCCTTTCCCGAACAGATCATTGACCCCAACGACCAAAGCCAATTGACGCCGAAGGAAAAGCGTACAATTTTCCTGGAATTGTACACGATTTGCAGCTTGATCGCGGCCATCGTCGTAATGGCAATAGACCTTCTTGCCGATCGACACCTAACGTGGTCTCTCTATCCGATCGCCTCCATCGCTTGCCTTTGGTTGCTTGTCTGCATTCCATTGATACTCGCTCGCCATACATGGCTGATACTCGCGGTATTGGGTCCGTCAAACCTGCTTTTCCTGTTGCTTGTGGATGCCTTCGATGGTCGGATGGAATGGTTCCTGCCTCTCGGCTTGCCCTTGGGCCTGTTGCTCGAAATCGCGGTTGTCGCCAGTGGAACCCTGTCAGTCACAGCCAGACGGAAAGGAATGAACATAATCGCCATAAGCCTGACCGCGGCGGTCTTCGTTTGTGTGGGAGTGGACCTCATTGTGAACTGGTATCTAAAAAATGTCCTTCTGATATCTTGGTCCGCGATCGTTGTCATCGCGGGCATTCCTTTGGCGGGTTTCCTGTTTTTCATGCATTACCGGATAGTCAATCGGGCTTCGCTTCGAAAACTCTTTCACCTGTAGGCTGATGGCTGAGGACTCACTCGATCAGATCATTTTCCGATTCCGCCGTGGCCTCCGCCCGCGATGCGGTTTTTCTTTTCAGCGAAGGAATCTTGATGGAACTGGATGCTGAGGAGCGTCGACGAGGCGGGGAACGCTTATGGTAAATGGATCCGACATATCGAAGGGCGGCCCACACAAGCAGTGTCGCAATCGTGATCATGATGACGCGCCAATCGGTGATGACTTTCAAGGAAAGCGCCACGGCCGCTTCCAGGTTCATGCTCCCCCCACTGAAAACTGTTCATCCTCGCCGTAGAGATCCAAGGAAAGCTCTGCCATTTCCTGGGTAGACAGGTCCATGAAGGCAAGGCCGCAAAAACTCATTTCACCTTCCTGGTATCTTCGCATGACCTTGCCAGAGCAGACAATGGTTTTCCCTTTCACGATCAGCCGCAGTCGAATGACAGAACCCAGAGCAATGGCGGGATTGGTCCCTGGCAAAGCCGCAAGAAGCCCGGAAGGACTAGCGTCGATGATCCCTCCCTTGCTGGAACCCACTGTCCCTTGGGTAGCGGTTTCGGCAACCGCGAAATATCCATGACGTTTGAGGAACCAGGCCAGAATGCGGGAAAACTCCCACGCCAGGTCCACAGCCCCGAAATCGAGTTCCTGGGGACGTTCCGGACCATTCGCCATGAGGATAATTCCAACCGCATAATGGTAATAAAGAACAGGACACCATAGTTCGGAATGCTGACCACGTGCGGCGTGGGCAAGGAGGTAGGCCGTGAGCCGGGAACCCTGGGCAACGATTTGAGGACCTTCGAACTCTTCGGCGATCTCTCTGGTGATTATACGTCCAGCCGGATAAGGGTCGACCACAGGCAATGGTCCTGTGGTCGATGGCACATAAAGGGTTCGCCCGAGTTTCGCGGCCATCTCTTCCGCGATGTCAGAGGGACCCTTTTCCTTATACATTATCACCCGCCCCTCACTCGCTATTTGTGAAGCCTTGGACTTGAAACTTTCCACCAAGGCTTTGAGATTCTGCGAATCGAGACCCTCCCGGAGTTCCGGGAGTTCGACATCGGACCAATTTGCGGATTCCGGGTAGTCGAGGATCAGGTTTGCGTCTGGTATGAGGAACTCGACGGTTAGATCCTTGGGTGCGCTGACTCGTGGCCATCTTCGTGAAAGACTTCGATACATCGCTTCCGGCAGGCCCAATTCGACGATTCCCGCCGCTGATTTTCGTACTGGTGCTTCGAAAGCCACGGCTTGGCCACGGAATTCGAAGCTGACTGAGACCATCTCGCGGGGAAGAAAAACCGAGGATGCATCGGCTATCACGAATCCAACCCCTTCCCTGCTCAGAGTGGCGACACGGCATTTTATGGACTTTCCCGCCGTTCTCAGCCGGGCCTTGGTCTTGGATTCCGCTGCCGAGCCCAGGATGAACTCCCGTTCGATCCGATCGATTCGTACAGCCACAGCGCCTCCAG
>Ga0118677_10015418_pt1 | contig 10623 bp, 11 predicted proteins | sample AliMusrvi5mmetaG_FD_86154 | JGI IMG/M metagenome (GOLD analysis project Ga0118677, IMG submission 86154)
GAGGCGATGGAGAGAGAAGGAGAGGTCCGGAGAAAGTTGCAAGCCGCTGCGGCCTATCCCCTGCTTGTGCTGGCGGTGGGAGCGGTTACGGTCTTTGTGGTGGTGACGTTCTTCATGCCAAAGATTGCCGGCATGTTCAAGAATGTGGATCTGCCCCTGCCAACTGCAATTCTGATCGGGTTCAGCGACGTGGTCAGGGCCACCTGGAAATGGGTCTTGATTCCCGCCATCCTGCTTGTGCTTATATTCAGGCGCGTCACCTCCGGCGGGAAAGGCAGGATGCACCTTGACCGGATCAAGCTCCGTTTGCCCGTTGTCGGAGTCTTCATTCTACAGGCGGATATCGCCCGTTTTGCCCGGACCATGTCTCTGCTGATCAATGCAGGTATCACGGCCGAAAAGAGTCTGGCATTGAGTGCCGATACCCTTGTGAATACGGTGCTGAGAGCAGAGATCGAAGAGGTCCGCAAGATGACGGTTCAGCAGGGCAGATCAATCGCATCAGGGCTGAAGGTTGCGGCCCACATCCCGGTTTATCTGCAGAGCATGGCGGCCGTGGGTGAAGAAGGCGGCAGGCTGGACGAGTCCTTTGCCGATGTTGCATTCTATTACGAGCGTGAACTTGAGAGGCAAATCGGTATACTGACGTCCATGGTGGAGCCAATCCTCATTCTGGCGGTCGGCGGGGTAGTGGGATTCATTGTATTTGCCATGATGTTGCCGATATTCGAAATGAGCCGAGCCATCATGCGTTGACAGGCATGTGTGTCTTACAGCGTCTCAGCAGTGTCGGGTAACGGTAGGAACGAGCGGTCTCGCTCGTCCGTGGATGAAGACCCAGTTACGGCGGGGGGCGTCCCTGCCCAGCGTTGCGCGAGGTACTGCAGGAGGGCGACGTTTGCGGTTTACGCGCGGGGATGGGCCACGTATAGTAGCAGTGTGTGCAGAATTGCATTCTTCGAAACAGGAATTGAGTCAGGGGGAAATGGAAATGCGAACGCGCAATCAACGGTCGGCATTCACACTCATTGAGGTCATGATCGTCGTCATCATACTTGCGGCGCTGGCCGCAATGGTTGTGCCTTATCTCGGCGATGTTCCTGATCGTGCAAAGGTGAAGATCGCACAGACGGAGATCGGCGGAATAGGGACTGCGCTCCAGCTCTACAAACTGGAAACAGGCAGCTTTCCGAAAGATCTGAATGCCCTTAAGTCTGTACCGCAGGGCGTCGCAGGAAGAACCACCAGGTATCTAATGACTGACCCCATTGATCCGTGGGGCTCGATGTTCAGGTACAAATGTCCGGCGTCGCACAGCGACACTCCCGGCTATGATCTCTACTCGATCGGCCCGAACAAACTGGACGACAATGGTGCCAATGATGACATCGTCAACTGGAAACAGGAATAGCAGGGCAGCATTCACCCTCATAGAGATTCTTGTTTCCGTCTCCATTCTTGCTGTTGGTCTTGTTGCGATCATGGGAGCCTTCGACACTTGCCTGTCGGCGCTTGCAGCTTCTGGAGACAGAGTGCGTGCCACGTTGCTGATGAAGGAACAACTTGCCATGATTGAAATGAGCGGTTACGGAAACGGGGCCAGCGGCCAGTTCGTCGGTGACGATGCCAACTTCTCATGGCGGGTGGATGTTCATCCTGTCGTGCATTCCTCAGGAGCTGAACTGAATGAAGTTGTTGTGTCCGTCTGGCGCGCGAACGGACGTGCGGCGTATTCGCTGACAACCTGTGCGCGAGAGCCTTCTCTCCGTTAGCGCACTCCGGCGGGGGCACGGAAATGAAGCGACTTCCTGTGCGGTGCGATGGCGGATGCACCGGTTTAACTCTGATTGAACTGCTGGTTACAGTCAGCATTCTCACGGTGATTGTCTCGACCATTCTGGTGGCGTTGTATACGGGCATCCTCGTGTGGGAGAAGGCAGGGGGGTATGACGCACGCCGAATGGAAGCAATGCTTGCTCTTGAAGGGTTTGAGCAAGAGGTGAGAAACTCGATACCCTTTTACGGCATTGAATTTCAAGGTGATAGCACCAGCGTCAAGTTTGCGGGCGTGCTATCCGAATCCAGCGACCGGGACTGTGCGCTTCGCTTCTGTGAGATTGAGTACGCATTCGACTCCAGAACCCGAATTTTCCGGCGGAGAAGCAGGACGTATCCTATCGGTAATGCCGCGGAGAATCCCTTTGAGAATGCTGTGTCGGCGGTGGAATCAGTGAAGATCGCCTATGCGGACGTTCCGGCACGACGTGACGATCCGCCTGTCTGGCTGAGTTCATGGACCAAGCTGCGACGTTTGCCGGCGGCACTGCGCGTAGAGCTGGAGTTCCGCCAGGGAAACGGGGCAGCCAGAATTACCAGAACCATTGTTCTGCCATTGCGTGATCCTGAGGAGAAGATGGCAGGGGGGGGCGCAGATGATGCGGCATGAATGCGCGAGCCGACCCGAGGGCAGTGTCTTGATTCTTGCCCTGTGGACACTGCTGCTTCTGAGTTTCATTGTGGCAGCCTTGGGCTCGCACGTGTCAACCCACATGACAGCGGCATTGGATCTGTCCAACAGGTCGATTTGCTACTTTGCATCAAGGGCTGGAGTTGAAACCGCCGTTGCGGCAATTCGGAGCGCAACCAATGAATGGGCTGATGTTTCTCATGCTTTGAACAAGAATCTGCAGACGATGAAGGATGTAGCAGTTGGCGACGGAGTCTTTACAGTGTTTCACAACACGCGAGATGACGCCGGAGTGGTGCATACGAACTATGGTGTGGCTGACGAGGATGGAAGGGTGAACATCAACGAGGTGACCAATGCCGCTGTCTACGACCTGGCAAAGTCTCTCATTCGTACGGCCGGAGGAGTTGGTGAGGAAAAGGCGGAAGGTATTGTTGCGTGCATCGCGGACTGGATCGACGACGATGATCAGCCCAGGGATGGCGGGGCTGAGAATAGCTACTACAAGGGGCGGAGTCAGCCTTATAGTTGTCACAACGGGAGGCTTGACTGCCTGGAAGAGCTCTTGCTGATAAAAGGGATGGATACAAACATACTGGCCGGCATTGCGGACCACATCACCCTCTACGGGACCAACAGGGGTGTTAACATCAATACTGCAGATCCAGTGGTGTTGCGCGCACTCGCGAAAATGAGGAAGAATACTCAAGACGCTGATGCGGATGGTTTTGTCAAGAGAGTCCTTGAATTCAGGGACGGCGGCGGTATCCTTTCCCAATTGGACAAACGCGCGATCAGAACTCTTCTGTTTGGAAGTGGCGATCTGTCTGCCTCCGGACAGGGGGAATGGGTGGTCCTGGAATGGTTGTTGAACCATCGTCTGATAGCTGTACAGTCCAGGCACTTCTGTGGTATATCCGCAGGTAGAGCATTACGTGGGAATGCCGCCGAGAGGCGGATCGGGTTTGTGTTTGACAGTGTTACCGGAGAGATGGAAGCCTGGCATGAGGAATAGACAACTAGAGTCGGCGAAGTGTGTGACTATTGCGGAAGCCGGGAGTGACCGGATCAAGCTGATTCAGGTGACCCGTGACAGCGCTGGCATCTGTGTGACCAGGCTGTTTGTTAAGAAGTTCGATACAGTCGATGATGAGTTCATGCGCAGTCTGTCGGCCGAAGTGAGAAAGCTCCGGCTGGGCAATGCGCCGGTTGTCGCATGCCTTCCGCGGCAGGTTGTAAACGTACGCCTGCTCGAGGTCCCCTCCGCTGATCCCGACGAGATTGCTGGAATGGTGGAACTGCAGGTCGGGAAACAAACCCCCTATTCCAGAGACGAGATAGTTGCCGATTACAGGACCATAGGAGCAGGTCGGGACGGCCACACGCGGATCATGCTTATCATGGTTCAGCAGGGCATAATGAGACAACGCTTCCGTATTCTTGAGGAGGCGGGGCTTGATGTGGAAAGCATGTCCGTGAGTTCCGAGGGAATGCTGAACTGGTACCGATCGATACGGTCGGAAAAAGCAGGCAAGGGCGGTACAGTTTTGCTGGATGTGGACGCGGGGTGTTCAGATCTTTCAATAATTGTGAAGGGGCAACTGGTCTTCACAAAGAGCATCCTCGTTGGGGCAAGCCAGCTTCTTGAAGAACCGGACAAGTGGAGGGAGAAACTTGCCCGCGAAGTGGAAAACTCCATTGAGATGTATAGGGGCGAGGCGGGCGGGTACGCTTCGCTAGACACGATATTGCTCTCAGGTGCGTCACAGGGTATTGAAGGGCTTGACGTGGATTTGGGCAACCGCCTCAAGTTGGAGGCCCAATCTGTGGATTGCATGCAGAAGGTGAGGCTGGCAGAGGGTTTGCCGGGGATGCGGGACAAGATCTTCAGGGGGCTGTCTTTCACACCTGTCATAGGCATGGCAATGGATCCCGGTTCGCTAGAATTTGCTCTTGTTCCGGAATCGGTCAAGATGCGTCGCGATCTGGAAACAAAGGCAAGAAGACTCACAGCCATGGGTATTGGGGTGCTTGCCGTTGGAATGCTTCTGTCGGTTTTGACGATCATACTCATGCATCAGAAGCTTGGAGTCGTCATCGATCTGAGATCACGATTAAAAGAGACTGAATCCAAGGTTGCTGAAGTCAACCGGATGAGCCAGACAGTTGAAACGATCATGGAGCGGCTTGACAGCTCGCGTGCACCGGTGAATGTTCTCCTGGAACTCTGCAAGGTAACGCCTCCGCTGGTTATGTACGACTCAATAGTATTTGAGAATGAAGGCGTTCTGGTGCTCAAGGGACGTGCTCACTCCTTTCCTGACGTGGATATGCTGAGGGTTAAACTCGAAACGAGCTCCGCGATGTTTCCGAATGTCGTGAGCAGGCTGCAGAGGATTGACCCGAGGACCGGCCAGGTGGAGTTTGAACTGGCCTGCCTGGCGGCAAAGGAGTAGCAAAAAATGGCATTCGTAAATCTTGAGAAACTGCTCCCGCGTGAAAAGATGTTGCTTGGAGTTTGCGTATTGGCGGTCCTTCTCGCGGTTGGCAACTATCTTGTTGTACGCCGTTTGCATGCCAGATTGGCAGATCTTTCCCTGACGATCCAGAATGACTCTACTCGCCTGATGCAGAACTATGCGATCCTTGCAAAGAAGGATGAAGTGCAGTCCGAATTCAACAAGATCAAGGCGTTTGTGCCGCCGCGGCCTGAGGGAAGAACGGCCGACGCGTTGTCCACAGAGGTCGAGCGGCTGGCAACGGCCTGTGGAGTGAGTCTTCGTGACAGAAAACCGCAGGAATCCACAAAGGTCGGCTTCTTCGAGAAGACATGTGTCCGCTTCGAGATGGAGGGAGACAGGGAGAGTCTGACGAAATTGCTCTGGCGAACGGAATCATCCACGCAATTGTTGCGGATCAGCAAGATGGAGATGACCAGGAATCCAAGAGCTGGTCAATACCCCTTGAAAGCAGTGTTGTACGTCACGGCTATTGCGCCGACAGGTGTGCAATAGGACGATCAAGATGGGGATGGTTGCGGAGTCGATTTGGTCTTGCAGGTTGCTGCTACCGCTGAGGCAGAAGTTCGAGGGCAATGACCCGGCCGACCGGAACAGCCTGGACGTGATAGTCCAGAAACATGGCAAGCGTCTTCTCTATCTTCAGAAGATCTCTCGCTGAACAGTCAGTCCTCAACGCCTTCCCCGGACCGTCCATTTGCTGCCATTCCTGCATCCTTCCAAGGACAGCCTGTGTGAGGTGAACGGATTTCTCGGTGCAGCTCTTTGAGCACGCACTGCACAATGCCCCCCCCATCTTGCAGGAGAAGTCCGATCCACCCGGCACCGGTGCCAGAATGCAACCGCATTTGGCGCAACAGGAGAGCCTTGGTGTGAAGCCCGCCGCCTCCATTGATTTCAGGTCGAACCACGAGACGAATGACCTCGAAATCGCACCTGAGCAGAGAAATGTAAGGCTTGTCTCGAGCAGGCTGAAGAACTGTTGACTAGGTATGTGCGCAGGGATCATCCTGGCAACAAGGTCGCAGGAGTAGGAGGCGCACACTGCGGCACGCCAGTTGCTACGGAGGGCAGTTCTTGTGTCGATTGGGGAGCACTCCCGCATGATATGAACACCGTTTCTGTCGCGGGAATAGAAGAGCAGTTCGCATGTGTAGAAGAGGTCATACTGTCCTAGAAAGGCACTCTTTACGCGCTGTGATCCCTTCACCAGTGTTGTGATCTTTCCAAGGTCTGGAGTGAACCAGACCACAACATGCGACGTTCTGGAAAATGGCGCGACCCTGAGGACTATTCCCGTGGTTTTCTCTATCATGGCGTTCTTGTGCCGGGCAACATGGGTAATCGGAGCAGGCCATCCGAAGCAGCGGATCTGAGCCATCGCAGTTCTCTTTGCCGCATACGGACATACCCCGCTGACGAGTGGTCGTCTTCTCCCGAAAGATGATCGCATCCATGAGCGATGTAGAGCGCCAACTCGCGCGAACAGCCGCCGTGAGCCGGTCCCAACTCCACCGATTGTGCGATGTTCACAAAAATTTCGCCGCTGACACAATCTGCCTCGCCAGGAATTGAATCGTAACGAAATGCTATTACATCAGTCGTGTCGGCCACGTCAAGGTAACCTTGATTGATGCGGCTGATTCCGGCGTGGTCCGTGAGAACGAGTGACAGCTCAGTCCATTTGGTGCCATGGCACATGCCGAGGAAATGCTCAGCGGTCTGCGTAAAGAAGCGCTTTATGCGACACATGCTGACCCGGTGGACGTCCTGCTTGTTGGTTATCCAGAGTTTCATTGGCGTCACCCTCCGTCGGTCTGTTCGGTGCTGGATTGCCGTCCGCGATGCTTTTGTATTGATGCCAGGCATTGCATGCAACCGCATCTGCGGTATACTTATGACATGAGTGGAAAGACCATATCAGGCGGTGGGGCGCACGGCAAGATGGCAGATGCGGGGAAGAGTCCTGTCTATCTGATCGGTGGCGACGATGAATATCTGGTGACGGGAAAGGCCCGGGAGATAATCGACAGTCTGGTTCCAGTCGATGAGCAGGCCTTTGGGCTGGAGGTCGTTGATGGCGCAACGGATACGGCCGACGAGGCACTGAGCAGTCTGAAGCGGTGTTTGGAGGCATTGGAGACGCGTGGCTTTCTCGGCGGTGGCAAGGTGATCTGGCTGAGAGATGCTGCGTATCTATCGCCCAAGACGAAGGGTCGATCCGCAGATACGCCGTCAGTCGCGAAAGGTCGATCCACGGATATGCAGAAGCTCGTGGATTGTCTGGTGCAGTTGATAGACAAAGGCCTGCCGCCAGGACAGAAGCTGGTGATTACCATGGCAAAGCTTGACGGTAGGTCGGCCCTCTACAAGACCTGCACGCGGAAAGGCAACGTTCTTGAGTTCTCGCTTCCAGAGAAGCCCAAAGAGGCCTCCCAGCAGGCAGCGGACCTTGCCATGCAGGAATTTAAACGGTTTGGAATTGAAGTCGGTCGTGAAACGGCCCAGATCCTTGTTGAAAGAGTAGGATTTGACACCAGGCATGTTACGAACGAGGTGCAGAAGCTTGTCCTCTACGTCGGGAATCGCCGAAAGGTTCTCCCTGAAGATGTGCGCGCAATTGTTTCTGCTGTGCGGGAGACAGCCGCGTGGGATTTTGCTGATTCGTTCGGGGAAAGGGATTTATCCAAAGCGCTGCGCGTGCTCCGGCAGCTGATGTTTCAGAAAGAATCCCACATGGGCCTGATAGCCGGTCTCGAGAAGAGGGTTGGGGCTCTTGTCGTGTTGCGAACAGCGATCGACATGGGTTGGGTTCGAATGCCGCCAAAGGGAGCGTGGGGGCAGTTGGATTGGAAGGGCTCGCCGGAGATGGAAGAGGCTCTGAAATGTCTGGGGAAGGACGACCCTCGGACCATCCACCCGTTTCGTGCTCTTAAGCTGGCGGAGCAGGCTCAGCGGTTCACCCTTTCGGAGTTGCTGAACGCCAGGGAGCTCGTGGCTGGAACGAGGGAGCAAATGGTGTCGACCGGATTGCCCCCATTCCTGATTCTTGAATTTCTGCTCACCAAGCTGCTCGCCAGAAGGCGGACATGATTTGCAAAGGCTGAGCGTTGCACGATAATAGCGCTTGAACAATGGGCGTGAGGGAACTACTTTGTGCATCTTTGAGATCGGACTGATCAGAGGACTATCTTCAGGAATGTGCCAACATAGCTCAGCTGGTAGAGCAGCTCATTCGTAATGAGCAGGTCGTCGGTTCAAATCCGACTGTTGGCTCCAATGAATACGGGTCTTCTCCTACCTGCGGGGCTGGAACTTGTAGCTCAGCATCTTGTAGACAAGCTTTGCGGCAAGGAAGTCCGGTGCCTTGTTGTGCTCAGCCGGGCACAACTCCACGACATCAAAACCAACCACATTACGTTTGTCGAAAATTCTCCGCATCAGGCGAAGAACTTCGTACCAACCCATGCCTCCTGGTTCGGGAGTGCCGGTTGAAGGCACTACGGATGGGTCAAACACGTCGAGGTCAACGGTTATGTAGACGTTGCTGTCGAGAAGTGCCACGACTTCGCCTATCCAGGAGGCGTGATTTCTCCGCAAGCAGATATCTTCGGCGAAGAACGTGCGATTCATGTCCATGTGTTCCTTTTCCGCAGACGCCATGCTCCTGATACCAACCTGCACTATGGGGCAAACTTCTTTGATTCGGGCCATGACGCAAGCATGGTTGTATTTGGAGCCTCTATATTGCTGCTGGAGATCGGAATGTGCGTCCAACTGCAGGACGGTGAGATTCTTGCACTTTGCTGAATGAGCCCACGCCGCGCCGATGCTCACGGAATGTTCGCCGCCTATGACCACAGGAAATTTGCGGTTGGCAAGGTGTCCGCTTACACGCTTTTGCACAGCTGCCACCATTCTGGCAGGTGAGGATAGCTCTGTGACCGGTCGATCGGTCAAAATGCCTTTCCGGCACACCTCGGTGCCTGTTTCAATATCATACAATTCGATGTGGGTGGATGCCTCAAGCAGTGCAGCGGGGCCTCGATCGGCCCCTTTGAGCCATGTGCTTGTAGCGTCGTATGGCACAGGAATGATGACAATCGCGGATTCGTCCCGCTTGTCAGGCTCTGGCGACAGACTCGCAAAATTGGTTCCAGACATTGAAGCTGTCCTCCGGTTGTTCGCAAGCACAGGGCCCGCAATGAGTCGGGCAGCATGTTCCAGCAACCAACGTCCAACGGATAGACCAAATCACTCTGTTTGTCAATAATCTACCGCATGAGAGGAGAGTGGCGGCATCCCGCTATCGCGGAGGAGTGATGTCGAGTGATTTCTTCAGGTGAGGCCAATACTGGCGCGTATAGATGACAAACGAGACAAAGTTCATGACCAGTGCGCCAGCCTCAAACACATAGAGCAGAGCGGCGCCTACGCAGGGGTTATCTGTCCCTTCGCGATAGTAGATGAGGCAAATAAGCGGGAAATTAATGGCCGTCCTCAGCTTTCCACTCCAATTGGCCCCCAAGTTGACATTCTCGCAAGACGCGCCGACCGACCGCAGGAAACTCACCCACTGATCCCTTAGCAGAAGAGACACGGTGAGACACAGCAGTACAACTGCGTGGGTAATGTGGGTGTTTCTCGTGGCAAGGAAGACGAGTAATGGAAGCGTCGTGAGGTAGAACACCTTGTCGCTCAAGGGATCGGCACAGGCTCCCAGCTTTGTGGTCACCTCGAGTTTGCGAGCATAATAGCCGTCGAGCATGTCTGTGACGGTGGCCACAACAAGGCACGCAAAAGCGGCATAGAACAGCGAAGAATGCGCTCTTCCGGTGAGGGAATCAGCCAGTGCACCGGCGAAGAAAATGAATACGAGCGGAATCCTTACACACGTCAGGAAAGTCACAAACAATAGCCGGCGTGTCACATTCATAGGGACTTCATATGCTCCGGGCGGCCAGCATCCTTGCGGCATCGTCTACGGAAGCCACCTTCTATCGACCGTAGCCTTGCTCCACTCGCCGGGCTACATCTTTGTAGGCAATATCGGCCTGGTAGATCTCCTTGAACAATTGCTGGGCGCCGGTGAGATCGTCCATGGCTTCCTTAATAAGCCCCATCTCGTAATAGACATCCTTCTTGGTGCTGTCCATGGAGATGAGTTCCAAGGCAGCCTTTCCGAACTGGTCCAAGGCGAGATCGTATTGTTTCTTCGCCTTGAAGCAGAGCCCGAGGTGGTAGAGTGACTTTATGTGCCACCGCGGATTCCTCTGTGACAGTTGGAACTGCTGAATGGCCTCGTTGAACATGCTTCGACCGCACAGCGCAACACCAAGCTCGTAGCGCAGGTTGAGGTCATTTGGATACTTTGCGACACGCTGTTGTATGTTGTCGAAGAAGAAGTCGTTTCTCCGTTCGCGGAGATCTTCTGCCGCCGCACGATCACCGTTCGAGGTGAGCTCAGTCACCTGATGATCAAACTTCTTCAGCATTGTAGCGCCGATGCTGGCATCAATCTCGGGGTCGGCGCTTCCCCTGAGTTCCTGCGCCTGTTGCAGGGTGTTCATGGCTTCGTCGAACAGCTTCTGCGTTACGTAGAGATTTGCAAGGGCGCGCAGATAGTTGACGTTCCCG
>Ga0118677_10015419_pt1 | contig 10623 bp, 6 predicted proteins | sample AliMusrvi5mmetaG_FD_86154 | JGI IMG/M metagenome (GOLD analysis project Ga0118677, IMG submission 86154)
TCTTAAACCCTGTGTTTTTCTCCAGTGTGTCCAAATTTGGTTCTTGTTGTCGAAAAAAATGGGCAGAAGAGTCGAAGCGGTTGGTCTGGTAAGTTAATAGCGCCTCAAAATACTATTTAATATTTGTTTATTTTTAGGATCGCATAATTTTGGTTTTCGATGAAACTTTTCCTGACGAACTTCTTTTTCTTATTGTTATTCGTCACCTCTTTTTCGGCCGAAAACCGGTTGATCAGAATTGATTTTCCAGCCGGAAATCGTGATCAATCTGGAATAATTCATGCCATTTGTCAGGATTATCTGGGCTACATCTGGATTGGTCAAAGCAATGGTCTATATCGATTTGACGGCTATGAATATAAAAAGATACCAACGATTTCAGAATCAGAATTTGGAATAAGTAACAACAACATCAGTTGTATTTTCGAAGATTCAGATAGTTTGCTTTGGATTGGCACCAGGGGTGGTGGGCTAAATTTGTATGATCGGAAGAGTGATAGTTATAGATTTTTCACCAGCGACTCGAAAGAAGAAAATCAAAAACTGTTTAATGATATTGCATCTATTTACGAAGACTCATTTCGTGAACTTTGGATCGGAACTGATGGCGGAGGTTTATATCGCTGTAGTAAAAGTAAGCCATCGTTTACTCTGATTCGCGACCCTGAAAACGAATTAGGCAGCTCATTTGAAAAGGTACTATCCATTTTTCGCAGTTCTCCGGATGAAATCTTCATCGGAACCTGGCAAAATGGCTTGAAAAAAGTAAATCTTATAACCGGAAAGTGGGAACAGATGTTTCCTGATTTGGATCGATTGCCGCTGAACTCAAGAAGGAATATCTGGTCAATTACCGATTTAGGTTCAGGTAAACTGCTTTTAGGCACTTTTGGAGAAGGGGCACTTGTATTTGACCTGAATACACATCAGTGGACAAAAATTAAAAACTCAGTCGCATCAAAGGTATATTCATGTTCGCGAGATGTGGAAGGAACATTGTATGTAAGTACCGATAAAGGTCTTGAAATTGTAAAAGATGGCTCAGTTGAAAAAATAGGAGATTCGGACGAAATAAGAATAAATTGTTTGGATCATGAGGGTCAATTATGGATTGGTCAGCAACAAAATCTATGGGCTTTAAAAAAAATACCTTCATTTTTTCAAACAACAAATGCAACTACCGGACAGGATTGCTCTACCTTATATTTAGATAATCAATCAACGCTTTGGCTGGCATTTCCAGGAAAATTAGTTGAGTATAGATTTGATAATCAGCACTCAAAATCAATTCAGATTCCAAGTGAAATAGCTATCAATATGCTGTCGGATTGGAATGATCGAACACTCGTGCTGGCTACAAATGAAGGCGTATTGTTTTTCGACAAACAATCTGAAAGCTTCACTCAAATGCCGCATCAATCGCGGGAATTTCAGGAAATAAGAAAGGGGAATGCATTTTTCTGTGCCCAAACTCCTGATTTTGTCAATTGGATTGGCACTTTGGGAATGCTTTATTGCGGCGGAAAAACAGAGGAAAGATTCATCTCAGAAAAAATGATGCCTTCCTTTTCTATGTCGCATTATGTATCTTCGGTTATTCCTGATAAGGATGGCTCGGTTTGGTTAGGCACCTTTGGCGGTGGGTTGAACCGTTTAAATGCGAACATGAACCAGGCTCAGGTTTTCAAACAGAATTTCGCGGCAAAGAATGGGCTTAGTAACAATTTCATTGAATGCATGGTATGGGATCGCTCGAACCACCTGTGGATTGGAACGCACGACGGGCTAAATCTCTTGGCGGATACGAATTCAGGCACATTTAAAACGTTTACGGTAAAAGATGGTTTGCCGAATAACGAAATCAACAGCATGGTATTTGATCACAATGGAATTCTCTGGATTGGTACAAGCAATGGCCTGTGCAGGCTAAATGTCGAAAAAATGGAATTCCGAATTTTTGCAATGGGAAATGGCTTACCTGCTACTCAATTCCTGAAACATTCGGCATTTCAGTTGAAAAATGGCAACATTATTATGGGGACCGTAAAAGGAGCGATTCAGTTTGATCCTCAAAAAATGCCCCAAGAAAGCGTTGTTTCAAAGGTTCTTCTTCAATCTTTTCTACTGTATAACGATGAAATTCATCCTTCCAAAAATTCTTTTTTAGAAGAGAATCCCATTTTTACACAAGCCATCAGATTAAAATACCGGCAGAATTATTTCGGAGTAAGTTTCACTTCGCTTCCTTTTTTCAGGAAGGAAAATACCAGTTATGCTTGCAAGTTGAATGGCCTTGATCAAGATTGGCAAATTGCCAAGACGAATATCATTAACTACACCAATCTGGCTCCCGGAGATTATCTGTTGAAGATAAAGGCGATAGCGGGTTCGCAGATTTCTGATGAACGAACACTTCATATTACAATTTTACCACCTTGGTGGAAAAGCCAGATGGCATACTGGTTTTATGGAATTTTTCTTGTAGTTGGATTGCTATTTTCGGCCTACTTGATTGTTAGAATCGAACGCCGCAGGGCATTTTTCAGGCTGCAAAAATACAAGGCCAAAAAGGAGCATGAAATGAGTGACCTCAAATTTGCCTTCTTCTCGCAGGTTTCCAACGAGTTGAAGAATCCACTCACCCTATTCATGAATCCACTCAACGAACTGATTTCAGCGAGCCATCCAGAGATGAAAACACGATTGTCGGTGATGCAAACAAGTGCATTTCAAATGAATCAGATTCTCGATCAATTGGTTGATTTTAAAAAGATAGGAACAGGCGAATACCAACCAAATCTAACCATTGGGAATATTTTTGCACTATTGAACCGCATTTGCCTGAAATATGCAGCCTGTGCGAAAAGTGGAGGAAAGCTGTTTCAGTACAAAATTAATTCAGATGACTCATTTGCCAGTTTTGATGCAGCCTTGGTGACTAAAATTCAAGGAAATGTGTTGGATTTTTTCTTTAATCGTTCTGCTGAAAACGGTAAAACTTTGTTCGAAGCAACCGTTACTTCGGAAGAAGAAAATTCCTTTTTATCGATAAGTGTCTCCGATCAGTTAGGCTGCTTGACCCCATTGCAACTTAAATTGTTGTTGGAGCCTTTCTCGGGTGGCGAATCCGAAACTTCATATGGATTTGGATTGGCCATTACCAGCGAATTGGTTAAACTGTGTAAGGGTGAAATGAGGATTGTGAATTCCGGGAAAGGGATCTTAGCTGAACTAAAACTTCCGTTGATTTTAAACAAGGCCAAAACTTCAGATAAGGTGTATTTTGAAAATGAGGCGAACAAGCCCATCTTATTATTGGTGATCAGTCATGCCGAAATGCGGTCTTTTCTTGTTGAATCATTTGCTCCTGAATATAGGATTCTTGAATGTGAATATGCCGAAAATGCACTTTCGATGATGGAACAAAAATGGCCCGATTTTGTGATTTGTGATTTTGAATTGAAGGGAATAAATGGTTTGCTTTTTTTCAGCCAATTTAATGAAAATCAGAAAGCTGAAGGCATCCCGTTTGTGCTGTTGAGTAGCGATGACGATCAATCGGTTAAACTTGCCGCACTTCGGGCAGGAGTTCATCGTTTTATACAGAAACCATTTAATTTAGATGAACTGAAGGCAATCGTTCATAACCATTTCATTGCCCGTAAAAAACTGCAAAAGGAACTTACTTCAGATAGTCATTCCATCCAGCTTCGAAATGTTGAAATTACCAATCCGCAAAAAGAATTGCTCGACCGCTTATTGCATTTCATGGAAAAACATTATGCTGATCCGAACCTCAATGTAGAACTTCTTTGTGCTGAATTAGATATGAGCCGACCTCAGCTCTACCGAAAACTTCAGACATTAACCGGACTTTCAGTTCAGGAATTCATCAAAAGTTTTCGACTTAAAAAAGCTGCTGCCTTTTTGCGTTCCGGTGATATGCGTATATCGGATATTGCCTACCAAACCGGGTTTTCCGATCCTCAACATTTCAGCAAAAGCTTTAAGATTCAGTTCGGCATATCCCCAACGCAATATACCGCCGAACACAAGGACTGAACGATTCAACCCCTATTTTTGAGAAAGTCAGACAAGTGACTTTCCATAATTTGGTCTTACTTGCATGTTGAAAACAGACAAAACATTTCAGCATGGAAGGATTTATTTTTGACATTCAGCGATTCGCATTACACGATGGACCTGGAATTCGCACCACCGTTTTTTTGAAAGGTTGCCCATTGGTATGCAAATGGTGCTGCAATCCTGAATCTCAGGAAATGAAGGAACAGTTGGCATACGATTCAACCAAATGCAAGAATAGTCTTGAATGTGTTTCGGTTTGCAAACCGGGAGCACACAGTTCGTTGTTCAGTTTCCATCGGTTTAGCCGATCTTCCTGCACCAATTGTGGCGAGTGTGCCAATGTTTGCAGCAATAATGCCCTTAAATTTTATGGCTACCGGAAAACCAGCGACGAAATTCTGGCCGAAGTGCTGAAAGACCGTGATTATTTTCGAAATTCTAATGGTGGATTAACCCTTTCAGGAGGAGAGCCTTTACATCAGATTTTATTTACTACTGAAATCCTGAAAAAGGCGAAAGCCGAAAATATACACACCTGCATTGAAACAGCCGGCTTTGCAGAAAGCGAAAAAATTGAAGCCATTGCCCCTTATACTGATCTGTTCTTGTATGATTATAAAATCACAGACGACAAACAGCACCTGAAATATACCGGTGTTTCCAATCAGAAAATCATAGAAAATTTGGCATTGCTTGCGCGTCTGAAAAAGGAAATCGTTTTACGCTGCATCATCGTGCCTGGAGTGAACGACAACGAGCAACATTTCAGAGCAATCGCCAATTTGTCGAACCAATATGCCAACGTCACCAAAGTTGAGCTGATGCTTTATCACGATTATGGTAGCCATAAATTTGCTCCTCTGGGCATGGAATATTGGCCTGATGCACCTGCTGGTTCAACACCGAAAGCAAAAGGAGAAGAGTGGCTCGCCACGATAAAGCTATTTGGTGGAAAACACATTTTCATTGGATAAGGGAAATGAAAAGGAATATCAGCCTAATAACTGCAATTTCAATAGTTGTCACCAATATGATTGGTATTGGAATTTTAACAACTCCGGGTGTAATCAGTTCTTATCTCACAAGCACCGGACAGGTTATGTTGGTTTGGATTTTGGGTGGATTGATTGCGCTTTTGGGTGCAGTAGTCTATGGTCAGATGGGTAGTTTAATGCCCCATTCAGGTGGCGAATTTCATTATTTGTCGCGCATTTACCATCCAATTTTGGGTACAATGGCAGGATGGGTGTCGGTCATTGCAGGGTTTGCCGGACCTATAGCCCTTTCATCGCTGGTTTTTGCCAAATACAGTTTGAATATTACACCAGTAAATCAGTTTTTTAGTGATTCAATATCGGTTCTTTTCAAAGAGAAAATGATTGCCTTGTTGTTGATATTATCCATTAGTCTCTTCCATGTTACCAGGACCCGCACTGCACTAAATTTTCAACTAATCATCACTGGATTACTAATTATCTTCCTGATACTCATCAGCTTTTTTGGTCTAACTCACGAAAGTGGAATTGCTGCAGAAACGAGATCTTTTTATTCAGGAAATGAACTAAACTTTGGATTGGCTCTTTTGCTATCGGTTTATTCCTATACAGGCTGGAATGCTTCCTGCTACTTTGCGGGCCATATCCGCAATCCAAAACGAAACCTGCCTTTGAGTTTGTTTTTAGGAGTGTTTATTGTGATAATACTTTATCTGGCAGTAAACTATGGCTTGATGCAGGTGTTGGGAGAACAGCAATTAAGCGGACAAATTGACTTTCTTTCTGAACTCGGAACTAAAATCAGCGGAAAGCTTGGTAATCAACTTATTTCGGCTACAGTTTTGGTGATTCTGCTGGCCAGTATCAGTTCCATGATTTTTGCCGGGTCGCGTATCCCATTGCTAAAGAAAAATCATACTAAAATCATGCATTTTGAACTTGGACGAACAGGAATTGCAAAAATGCACATACTTCAAGTAGGCATTGCTTCCTTATTGATTGTATTTACCAGATTTCAGCAATTGTTGCTCCTATTAACCATAGTTCTTATCTTTTTCACCATTCTTACTGCTTTCGGAATTTTTCTATTGCCGTGGAAAAGACTGGTTGTTTCAAAACATCAGGAAATTGGAGTTAAACTTTCGGCAGGGGCACTTTTACTGGTACTCATTTGGCTGGTTATAAATAGCCTTGGCCAATTTGCAGGAGCCAATTTTGGGCTGGTTATTCTTGCTGTTTCATCAGGTATAGGCCTGACTTTATTCCTAATTTTTAAAAAGAATTACAGAAATACTTCAAAACAAAAGCTCCAGGTAAGTTCGATATAAACACCTAAAAATAAAATATCATGAATGATTTATCAAGACGTAGATTTATTAGTATTACTGCTCAGGGAGTGATCGTTTCTACCCTTTTGCCTTCGGTTTTAAAGGCAGCAATTGCCAATACGCGAACGAACGGTGCTGTTGGTAAAGAGACAAACCGTTTTTTAACAGATCCGAATGCATATATTAGTCAATTAAGTTTATTTACAGATACCTATAAAAAATATTCGAAAGAGTCGATCTCTATGCGCGAGATTGAATGTTTGAAAGTGCAATATCCACTGTACTTCTGCGAAATTCACGATGGAGATTTGTATGCAGGTCGCAATAAGCAGCCTATCATTGGATTTATGCCACAGTCAGCCGCGGCATTTGGATATTATATTCAGGAAGACCGCTGCAAAGAAATGCTCGATGACCCAAATACAAGTACTGAAAGTAAAAATACGCTTTCTGAACTGGTAAAATTTTGGCAAGCTGAGAATAGTAATCAGCAATGCCGTAATGCTTTACCGCCCAAAATGAAAGAGGTACTAAACTCCGAAGGCTGGCAAACTGAGCCTGTAATTGCCTCACCGCTTTATCGATTATCAGGAACGCAATGCGATTTCGACAAACTGATTCGTTTGGGGATTCCCGGTTTAAGAAAAGAAATTGCAACCTATAAAGCCAAGGTAGCACAAGTTACCGAAAGCTATTCGGTTTATGAAGGCATGGAAAAGGCACTCGACCTGTTTTGTGAAGTGGCTAACTATTATGCCGATATGGCCAAATTGCAGGCATCAGCTGAAAGTGGCAACCGTAGGTCGGAATTGGTGGTGATGGAAAAAGTGCTCCGAAAAAATGCCATTAGTAAGCCTGAGACTTTCAGAGAGGCTTTACAGTTGATGTTTTTATATGCCAATCTTTCGGGAACAATTAACTACGGACGGATGGACGAATACATGGGTGACTTATATGTGAAAGAAATCGACAATGGTTCATTGAAGGAAGAAGAGGCTATTGATCTTATGGTCAATTTGTGGAAAATGATTGATGACAAAAAGAATATTTGGGATTCCCGGATATTTGTTGGGGGCAAAGGTCGTCGCAATGAAGCCAATGCCGATCGTTTTGCTCTTGCAGCTATTGAAGTTACAAAACGGGCACATTGTGTAGCTCCCCAATTTTCGCTTCGCTTTTACAAAGAACAAAACCCTGCTTTGTATGAAAGAGGACTTGATGTGATTGCCAGCGGAGTGCCCTATCCAATGATTTATAACGACGATGTGAATATTCCTTCTGTCATGAATGCATTTAAAGTACCTTATGAGGAAGCTATTCATTATTTGCCTTTTGGATGTGGCGAATACATTCTTTATCACCGAAGTGTAGGTACTCCCAGCGGTGTGATCAACTTACTTCAGGCGTTGAGTGTAACGCTCAACATGGGAATCAATCCTTTGACCAATAAGCCAATGGGATTACCTGCGTCAAAGCTTGGTAGTTTCGACACGTTTGATGGGTTGTACAGTGCCTATAAAAAGAACGTTGAACTATACGTTGAGCAATTGGCATATCAGGAAAAACTGGAATACGACATCGCTGCAAAAGGAGCTTCCTACCTGTTTTTAAGCATGCTTTTCGATGATTGCATAAGAAGAGGAAAAGGCATTTTTGGCGGCGGAGTAAGGTATTTGGGAGGTACGCTTGAAAGTTACGGGAACACCAACACATCCAATAGTTTGGCAGCCATCAAAAAGCTGGTTTATGAGGAGAAGAAATTCTCACTCGAGCAGATTAGAACCATGCTGAATGCCAATTTTGCAGGTTTCGAAAAAGAAAAGCGGATGCTGCTTGGAGCACCAAAGTACGGGAATGATGATCATTATGCCGACGATATGAAAGTAGAAGTAGATCGGCATATATGCACTGTTACACGTGACATGAACCAAAAGGCAGGGCTGCATTCATACCTGATAGTGATTATCAACAACAGTGCCAATACTACCATGGGATTGCAAACAGCAGCAACACCCGATGGTCGTCCGTCGCGCACATATATGGCCAATGCCAATAATCCAACTGGTGGAACGGATAAAAACGGGGTAACTTCTTTCCTCAATTCATTGGTAAAACCCGACACAAAGATTCATGCCGGAGCGGTTCAGAATATGAAATTCTCCAAAGAAATGATGACAACCTACCGCGATAAAACGGAACTTTTACTTAAAACCTATTGGGAAAAAGGCGGTGCACAATGTATGATTACCTGCATTGGTCGCGAAGACCTTCAACAAGCCATGATTCACCCTGAACAATATGCCAACTTAATTGTAAGGGTTGGAGGTTTTAGTGCCAAGTTTGTCGAATTGCCTAAAGATGTGCAACTCGAGATTCTAAGCCGAACTATCTACTAATGAAGAACTTTTGACCATGTTGAAATATAAAGAGTCCGAAAAGAATAGCTTTAAATTGAAGACAGTCCGCAGGTTTGCTTCTATGCTATTTTTTGTGCTCACCATTACCTCAATATGGTCATTTCTACCAAAACATTTTTCCAGTCACATTCTGTCATTCCAACTTGGGCCAGCTTCCTTTCGACTCGATTCAGGTTTGGCCGGATTTTCTATTGCTTCTTTTGCATTTTTGCTTTTAGTAGCTATTGGTTTTGGCCGGATATATTGTTCTACTATTTGTCCGTTAGGTTTTATTCAGGATCTGTCAATCTGGTTTGGAAAACTTCTCAAAATAAAATACGACTGGCTAATAAAAAGAAAGAAACAAGTTAAAATCATTCGGATTAGCATTTTGACCGTTGCTATAATTCTGTTTATGGCCGGAAATGCTGTTTTCTTCGGAATAATGGAGCCATTTGCCCTCTTTTCCAGATTACTTTTTCTCCTGAAAATGTTTTTTAATGGCAAGATATTGGGTACAATTTCAACCTTTTTACTTATATCAGTACCAATCTTTCTAATCCTATTTCTTGCAGCAAAAAAAGGACGCTTTTTTTGCTCATGGCTTTGTCCGGTCGGAACCCTGTTGTGGGGACTTTCAGGAATTAGCCTGTTTAAATTCAGGATCGAACAAACAGCCTGCAATCAGTGTAACAGGTGCATGAGGGAATGTAAAGCAGGAGCCATTTCAGTAAAAGAAAAAATAATCGATCAAGCGTTCTGTATTGGTTGTTTTGATTGTGTATCGGTTTGTAATGAAGATGCAATCAAAATTACTCCGAAAATCTTCAAGTCAATAATTAAAGCTGATCTTCTTGAAATTAAAACTGAAAGGCGTAAGTTCCTTAAGCAGTTTGGTCCATTGGCATTTATTTTAGGAACTCCGGTCAGTGTTTTTTCGGCTGTCCAATTGAAAGATTTTCTATCAGAAAAGGATCATTTGTCTCCTGTTTTCCCGCCTGGTTCAACGAACTTATCCCGTTTTAAAAACTATTGTACCGGCTGTATGCTTTGTGCCAGTCAATGTCCGACTAAAATTATCAGCCCAATTATGGGTTCAACAAATGGTTCTCCGATTGTACCCGTTCTGAATTTTCAGAATAACTATTGTCTCGAGAATTGTGTTGCCTGTTCGCAGGTTTGTCCAACTGGTGCTTTGCAAGAAGTTCTGCCTGAAAACAAAAAGACCACAAAATTGGCTTCACTCGAACTGAAATTGGCCAATTGCCGGATTGTTTCAGAAGGACTTGAGTGTGCCATTTGTGCTGAAATTTGTCCGCTTCATGCTATCGAAATGAAACAGGTTCCAGATCAGAAATATCCGATACCTATAATTTTAAATAGGAAATGCAATGGATGCGGGAAATGTCAGTACCGTTGTCCAGTGAAGAGCCGTGAAGGTATTTTCTTTTTTTCTTCCTGATTATGTATTCCTTTATCTATTGACAACTACTCAGGCCAAGTCTGGTGGCTGCAAAATATTGAGGTAGTTTATGTAAGATCGTTGTGCATGCCTTCTTATTACAAGACTAACAAAAGCAGACAACAATGAATGTGTTCGATTTTACTGTTCATTATCCGGGGCGGAGGAACTATATTTCTTCCTGAGATCTGCAAGTTTTTGTTTGCCATAGCTCAACCGAATGATGAGGATGAAAAGGACGGGAATTACAAAAACGCCCATGGCGGTGGCCGCCAGCATTCCGCCAAGCACCGACCAACCGATTGTCTGGCGGCCAATGGCTCCTGCGCCCGTCGCAAACACCAGCGGTGAAACGC
>Ga0118677_10015420_pt1 | contig 10623 bp, 6 predicted proteins | sample AliMusrvi5mmetaG_FD_86154 | JGI IMG/M metagenome (GOLD analysis project Ga0118677, IMG submission 86154)
GAGCAGCGGGGCTGTCTCCGGCTTGACCAGCGCCGGATCGCTGGCGCATTTCGCCGCGGCCGGCGGCTGGACGACCACGTTTACGCTGGTCAACACCGGCGCGAGCGCGGCCACGGCCGAACTCGACTTTACGGGCGATAGCGGGAGCGCGATCACGCTGCCGCTGAGCCTGCCGCAAACGAATCAGACCGGCTTGTCGGGCACGACGATCCAACAGTCGATTCCCGCAGGAGCGGTGCTGCCGGTCGTGAGCGCCGGGCTCGTCAGCGACCCGGAGGTTCAGGGTGCGACGCAGGTGTCGGCGGCAGGCAACGTCGGCGGCTTCGCGGTGTTCGCCTACCAGCCATCCTCCACCAGCACCAAACAGGAAGCCGTGGTTCCGCTCGAAACCCGCAACGGGAATTCCTATTTGCTGGCCTTCGACAACACCAACGGCTACTCCACGGGCATCGCCGTATCGAACACCTCGCCCCAGACCGCAAGCGTCCAATTGACCATCCGCAACGCCGCGGGCGCAGTGGTGAAGTCGGACACGCTCACGCTGCCGGCCGGCGGCCACAGCGCGTTTAGCCTGACCACGAATTACCCGGCGACCGCGAACCTGATTGGCACGCTGCAGTTCACGACTACGGTGGCCGGGCAGATCAGCGTGCTCGGTATTCGCGTGAACCCGCAGCACTCGTTCACCTCCGTTCCGGCCCTGGTTCCGGGATCGCGGACCATCGGATCGGGACTCGCAAAGGCTGGCTCGATCGCACACTTCGCTTCCGGCGGCGGCTACAAAACGACCTTCACGCTGGTCAATACGGGCACCTTCGCGGCCACGGCGAAGCTCAGCTTCTTCGACAACAACGGCGCTCCCAGGACCCTCCCCATCAGTCTTCCGCAAACCGCCACGACGGCCCCGGCCGGCGCCATCTTCCAGCAGACGCTCGCGCCCGGTGCGGTGCTGATCGTGGAGAGCGAAGGCCCCGCAGCCGACGCAACGCTGGAAGGTTCGGCGCAGTTGCAGACCGACGGCAACGTCAGCGGTTTCGCGATCTTCCGGCGGGCGCCGGTGACCGGCACGCAGCAGGAAGCGGTTGTACCCCTGGAGTCCCGCAACGGCACGTCGTATGTCATGGCGTACGACAATACCAACGGCTATGTGTACGGCCTCGCGCTGGCGAACACTTCCAGCCAGGCTGCGAGCATCAACGTGACCATCCGCAACGCGAAAACCGGCGCCATTACGGGCTCGACGCACACGATCACGCTGCCGGCCAACAGCCATCAGGCGTCCCTGCTCACGGACCCGAAGGAAGGCTTCCCCGAGACGGCGAACACCAGCGGCACGGTGGAGTTCTCGACCGCCACGCCGGGCCAGATCAGCGTGCTCGGGCTGCGCTTCAACCCGAACGCGGCATTCACGTCGGTCCCGGCTCTACTGAAGCAGTAGCCCCGGAGACTCATTCCGGAACGGAGCCGCGACCTTAAGGGAGCGGTGGTAGCGCCTTTTTTGCCTGAGCACTACCACCGCTCCCTTAAGGTCGCGGCTCCGTTTTGATTTCCCTCACCCGGCCATGCGCACCTGAAGCGCCAGGACCACCGACTTGTCTTCCATTCCGATTTTCGATTTCCCCACCACCACGCTTTGCCCCTCCGGGATGTTCAGGTCTGTCTGAAAGGTGACGTCCTGCCATTGCGTGGGGCCTGCGGTTTGCCCAGCTGGCTGGTAGGCTACCCGCAGCTTGAACTGGAAACCGTACAGTGTGACCGAGCCCTTCTTCGTCCCAGGTTCATAGCGCACGACTTTGTGTGTCAGTTCGTAGCTGGACGGCTGCGTGGCGCCGTCGGATAGACCGCTCAGGCTGCCTTTCGTGAACGCGTCCCGGCCCTCGCGGCAGTGCTCGATTGCGGTGTCGACCAGCTTAACGTCCGTATAGCCGAACGTCTCCTGTAACTGTTTTACGACCTCACCCAGCTCCTTCGGCGGGGCCTCGCCCGCACCGGCGGTGCGGCCCGCCACCAGGATGTAGGCGACGATCTCGAAGTCGTGGTTCTGCGCGACGCTCATCTCGGGCACGTCGAAGCGCCGGATGAGCTCCTCCGCCGACTGCAGGAATGCGCTGCTGTAGGCCTCCACGGCAATCGCGTGCAGGCCCGGCTGCGGGATGGCCTTGTCGGGCGAGGAACCACGCCGCAGGTCGTTCAACAGGCGGCCCAGCGCATCGACGTCGGCGTACTTCACGTCGAAGATCTTTACCAGCCGCTTGCGCGCCTCGGGCGCGACGGGCGCCGGCGAGGCGGGTTGCGCGGCAGCCGGGACGGATTTCGCTGGCGGGGCGGCGGAGGCCAGGGCGGGAGGCTTCTGAGCGGGCGCTAGGGCCAGTGCGCAAAACCAGGCAATCGCAACTCGTCGAGTAAGCACTGCTATTGCATATCGGCAGCGCAGACCGAATTCGATATCGTTCGAAATGTGAGTAATGTGGGGCGGCTCTCCGAGCCGGGCGGGCGCTCCAGCGGCTGCTAACTAACCACAGCCAGCAGAGATCCCAGCAAGGGGCGGGGATCAGACTCGAAACACGGGTTCCAGCGCCGAGATTCGCGTCTTGAGCAGAGCAAGTTCTGCCACGGAGAGCTTCGGCAACGGCTCGCTGGCGAGTTGCAGCGCCATGTCGAAGATGTGCTCGTCGCCGGGGGGCACGGCTGCCGTGATCTCCTGATTCAGCGTGAAGCGCAGGGCGTGCCGCGCGAATTCCCGCTCGTCGATGGGCTGGTACCAGCACTTCGGATACTTGCGATCCTGCTCCCTGATCGACGCCGGCCACTTGCCCCAGGCGAGCGACTTCAGAGCCATCCGCGCCATGCCCTTTTCCTTCGCCTTGGCCAGGATCTGCGGCCCGAAATCGCCGTATTCCCAGGTGTTGACGTTGACCGGGAACAGCACGCTGTCGAGTTCCAGTGCGTCCATCAGCCGCAGCGCCGCCGGTGAGTTGTGGGCCGAGAAGCCCAGGTGCCGGACCTTGCCTTCCTGCCGCGCTTTGACAAACGTCTCGGCGGCGCCGCCGGGGGCCAGGATCTTGTCCACGTCTTCCATCGAGGACACGGCGTGAAACTGGTACAGGTCCACGTGGTCCGTGTGGAAGCGTTGAAGCGTTCGCTCCAGTTCCTCGCGCGCGCCCTTCGCGTCGCGCTGCCCGGTCTTCTCCGCCAGAAACACTTTGGCGCGATAGGGCTGCAATGCGGCCCCGAGCTTGAGTTCCGCTTCGCCGTCAAAGTACGACGGCGCGCAGTCGAAATAATTGACTCCGCGGTCGAAGGCTTCCGCCACGCGGCGGTCGGCCTCCTTCTGCTCCATCTTGCAGACGACGATCCCGCCCAGAGCGATGATGGAAAGCTCGATGCCGTTCTTGTAGGGACGCTTCGGCAGCGTTCCGGTCGATGCCTTGGCGGCCAGACCCGCTCCGAGAGCGGCGGCCGAAGTGATGAATTCGCGACGATCCATGGTCAGCCCTTCCTTGACTGATTATTGTAACCGCCGGAAGGGCCGGCCTGGACGGCCGGAATCAGACTCGCAGCTCGTAGCCGTCCGCGCGCAGAGCGTCGATGATGGCCGAACGGACCTCGCTTGCCTCTTCGCTGGAAAGCGTGCGGTCCGGCGCGGTGAGCGTGATGCGGTAGGTCAGGCTCTGCTTGTCCTGGGCGAGAGGGCTGCCGCGATAGGCGTACAGGTACTCGACGCTGTCGCAACACTCGCCCGCAGCCCGCACAATCTGCTTGCGCAAGACGCCCGCCAGTTCGCGCAAGCCGGCAATTACCGACAGGTCGAAGGCGGTCGAGGGATAGCGCTGGAGCGGCGTGTAGTGCTTCGGTTTTTCGCCCAGGTGGAAGAGTAAATCCAGGTCGAGATCCAGAATCGCGGCGCGGCCGGTCTCGACGAGGGACGGGTGCAATTCGAAAATGCGGCCGATCGTTTCGCCGCGCCACGACACCGCAACCGAGCGCGCCGGATGCTCGTACGGCAGCGACTCGACGGGCAGCACCTCGCAGCCGGGCATCAGGCACTCGGCCAGCCGCTTCAGTTCATACAGCGAAGCCGCACCGTCGCCCTTGCTGTAGATTGCCGCCATCAGGTGCGGGATCTCCTTTGGAAGCAGGGGGAGGCCCTTCAGCCCCCGTACGGTGTCTTCGTGCGTGCTATTCGCCTCCGTTGCTTTGTGAATCTCGTTGCCGATTTCGAACAGCCGGAACTCGTCGCAGCGCTTGGCGTTTTCGAGGATGTTGCGATGGATGCCCGGCAACAGGCTCAGGCGCATCAGCGACTGCTCACTGCTAATCGGATTGGTCACGTGCAGATGCGCTTCCGGTGCGAACCCGAAGCGCCGGGCCATTTCCTCGCTGATGAAGGAATAGTTCAGCGTCTCGTGGAAGCCCTGCGCGGCGCACGCCTCTCCCAGCTTGTGTTGGAACATGCGCGGCGCGTTGAACCACGGTGGCGTGGCCGGCCGCAGCGGGGGAACGGGCGGCACGGTCACATAGCCCACCATGCGGCCGATCTCCTCCAGCAGATCGTCTTTGATGGTGACGTCCTTGGTCGCGCGCCAGGTCGGCACTGTGACCGCGAAAACGCCGGGGGTGGGCTCGATCACTCCGAACTCGAGCGACTCCAGAATCTCGCGCACCACAGCCGGCTCGACCGGCCGGCCCAGCTTGCGGTCCAGCCATTCCAGCGGCAGGTCGATCACGACTTGCGGAGTGGCGCCGCGCCAGTTGTCGAGCAGCCCGCCCACCAGCCGGATGCCGGGGCAAACCTCCTGCAGCAGGACGATGGCGCGCGCCAGGGCGCGGGTGGTGTTGATCGGATCCTGCGCCTTCTCGTAGCGCATCGAGGCGTCGGTGCGGAGCCTGTGCAACGACGACGTCTTGCGAATGCCCGTGGCTTCGAAGTTGGCGCTTTCCAGCACGATGCGGGTCGTGCCGGGGCCAATGGCGGAGCGTGCGCCGCCGATCACGCCGCCCAGCGCGACCGCGCCCGCGGCATCGGCGATCACCAGATTTGCCGGCGTCAGCGTGTAGCTCTCGCCGTTCAAGGCTTCGAGCACCTCGCCGTCCTGCGCGTGCCGAACGTAGATGGTCTGGCCGTGCAGTTTGTCCGCGTCGAAGGCGTGCATCGGCTGCGACAGGCCAATCAAAAGCAGGTTGGTGACATCGACGATGTTGGAGATCGGGTTCAATCCGACGGACTGCAGCCGAGCCTGCAGCCACAGCGGGGACGGACCCACCTTGACGTTGTCGAACACCAGGGCCGAGTAGCGCGGGCAGGCGTCGTAGTCGAGAATCTCGGCGCTCCACTCATTGCCCAGGGGCGGCAGAAGCGACAGATCGACGGGGTCGTAAACGCGCTGGCCGCTGATCGCCGCCACCTCGCGCGCCATGCCGTGGTGGCCCCACAGGTCGGGCCGGTGCGTCAGGCTTTTGTTGTCCACCTCGATCACGAGGTCGGGGACACATCCGGGAACGGGATCGCCGGGCTCGGCCTCGAATTCCAGAATGCCTTCGTGGTCGCGATTGATTTCGAGTTCCGCACCCGAGGCGAGCATGCCGTCGCTGGCAACGCCGTGAATCACGACCTTGCGAATCTCCTTCGCGCCCAGGGTGACGCCGTCCGGCACATAGGCGGTGGTCATGCCGGAGCGGCAATTCGGAGCGCCGCAGATGACCTGTTTCGTGCCCAGCAGCGGGCCGGCATCGACGATGGCGCGCGTCAGGTGGGTGCCTTCCAGCTTGTGAGCTTCCAGCACGCGGGCCGCAACCACGCGAGCCAGATGCGGCGCGAACTCCTCGACGCCCTCGCACTCGGCGGTCTTCATCGTGACCAGGCGCATCAGTTCCTCGGGACTCATGTCGAGCCCCGGAACCAATTCGCGAATCCAGTTATATGAGAACTTCACGTCAATCCAATCCTTGGCTTCGAAATCGGGGTGAGCAGGCGCGCTAGAACTGGCGCAGGAACCGCAGGTCGCCCGCGGCCAGATGGCGGATATCATCGATGCCGTAGCGCATCATCACCAGCCGGGTGACACCGAGTCCGAAGGCGAATCCGTTCCATTGTTCCGGGTCGATGCCGCCGGCGCGCAGCACGTTCGGGTGCACCAGGCCGCAGCCGAGTTGCTCCACCCAGCCGCTCTGCTTGCAGACCGGGCAGCCGCTGCCGCCGCACAGCAGGCACTGGATGTCGAGTTCGAAACCGGGCTCGACGAAGGGGAAGAAACCGGGGCGCAACCGCACCGTGACTTCGCGGTGGAAGATCGACTGCAGCAGGCCCTTCAGGAAGTAGAGCATGTGGCCGATGCTGACGTCCTTGTCGATCATCATGCCTTCCAGTTGGTAGAAGGTGTGCTCGTGGCTGGCGTCCACTTCCTCGTTGCGGAATACGCGGCCGGGCGCCACGATACGCAGCGGCGCGCCAAATTTCTCCATCGCGCGGACCTGTACCGGCGAGGTGTGCGTGCGCAGCAGCAGTCCGCCTTCCACGAAGAATGTGTCTTGTGCGTCACGCGCCGGATGCGTGGCGGGGATGTTGAGCGCGTCGAAGTTGTGCCACTCGTCCTCGACCTCGGGGCCGTCCAGGATGGCGAAACCGAGCGAGTTGAAGTACTCTTCCAACTCGCGCTGAATCTGCGTCAACGGGTGCAGCGTGCCGGGGCGCGTGCCCGGCGCGGGCAGCGTCAGGTCGAGCCACTCGGCATTCAGCCGCAGATCGAGCGCGGCCCGCTCGAAGGCGGCCTTGCGGGCTTCGTAGCGCGACTCCAGATCCTGCTTGACGGCATTCATCAACTTGCCGAGCGACGCCCGCTCCTCTGGCGGCAGTTTGCCCATGCTCTTGCCGATTTGCGTGGTGAGAGTGGGCAACTGGCCTTTGCGGCCGAGGATATCGACTCGAATGGCCTCCAGCGCCTCTGCGTCGGGTGCCTGATCGAGCGCGGCGGCGGCTTGCTCTTGAAGCCCGGTTAACTTGGATTCCAGCATTGGGGTGAAACTTCAGTTTAGCGCGGGGGGCACGGGAGTGGCCCCAAGTGACGTTTCCGCTCGGCGAGTGTGAAGCTCTGCCATGTGGGGCAGGTTGTTAACCTGCGGCGGGTTGGCAACCCGCCTGCGAGCCTGCAAATGAGCCGTCCAGCGCCGGTAATCAACCGGCGCGCAGGATGCCATCCTGCCCCACATCCAAACCTGAATGAATGGCGCGGAAGTCTCCTCAGCACAGAGCCACGAACGACAGAGAGTGGTCAAGGCCGGTAGCAGACACCACTCCCTTACGGTCGCGGCTCCGTTCGGATTAGAACCGCGATCCTAGAGGCTTGTTGCCCGGTTCCGGGCTTGACCACTCTCTGTCGTTCGTGGCTCTGTGCCGGGGCGCGCGTGTATGATGAGTGCGGCTGGATTCCCGCCCAAATCAGAACAGTGGAATTCAAGGAAAAAGCATGACGACTCCAGACTTTCAGCACCGGCGCGAGCGCTTGTATGCGGCACACAATTCACTCGTCTATCGCAAAAACGAGCCGAGTGCCGAGTCCAACGGCCTGTTCCGGCGCTACCGCTACCCCGTGCTGACCGCGGCGCATACGCCGGTTTTCTGGCGCTACGATCTCGATCCGACCACCAACCCGCTGCTGCTGGAGCGGCTCGGCATCAACGCCGCTTTTAACGTGGGAGCCATGGAGTGGCAGGGCAAGATCGTGCTGATGGCGCGCGTCGAGGGCACGGACCGCAAGTCGTTCTTCGCCGTCGCCGAGAGCGCCACCGGCGTGGATGGCTTCCGCTTCTGGGACTACCCCGTGGTGCTGCCCGAGACGGACGAGCCGGAGACCAACGTCTACGACATGCGTCTGACGGCGCACCAGGACGGCTGGATCTACGGCCTGTTCTGCGCCGAGCGCAAGGACCCCGCCGCGCCGCCCGGAGACCTGTCTTCGGCCGTGGCGCAGTGCGGCGTGGCGCGCACCCGCGACCTGAAAACCTGGGAGCGCCTGGACGACCTCAAGACGCCGTCGGCGCAGCAGCGCAATTGCGTCCTGCACCCCGAATTCGTCGATGGCAAGTACGCGTTCTACACCCGCCCACAGGACAGCTTCATCGAAGCCGGCAGCGGCGGCGGCATCGGCTGGGGACTGGCGTCGAGCATGGAGCACGCGGTGATCGAGCAGGAAACGATCATCGACCGCCGCGAGTACCACACCATCAACGAGGTGAAGAACGGGCTCGGCCCGGCACCGCTGAAGACCGAGAAGGGCTGGTTGCACCTGGCCCACGGGGTCCGCAACACCGCCGCCGGGTTGCGCTACGTGCTGTATTGCTTCCTGTGCGAGTTGAAGAACCCCGCGAAGGTGATTGCCAAACCCGGCGGCTACTTCCTGGCGCCCATGGGCGAGGAGCGGATCGGCGACGTTTCGAACGTCGCATTCTCGAACGGTTGGGTACGGCGCGGCGACGAGGTTTTCATTTACTACGGCGCTTCGGACACGCGCACCAACGTGGCCACGACGACGGTGGAGCGGCTGCTCGACTACGTTTTGAACACGCCGGCCGACCCGCTGCGCAGCGCGCTCTGCGTCACGCAGAGGATCGCGCTGATCGAGAAGAACCTGAAGCTGCAGCGCCAGTAGGACCACCATGGACGAGGCAGCACGGCGCACCTGGAGCGCCCGCATCGAGCGTGAACTGACCGGCAACATCCTGCCGTTCTGGATGCGCCACGCCGTGGACCGCGAGAACGGCGGTTTCCACGGAACGATTTCCAACGATCTGGTCATCGACACCCAGTCGCCGCGCGCCGCGGTGATCAACACGCGCATCCTGTGGACCTTCTCCGCCGCGTGCCGGCTGCACGGTCCGGCGTATCGCGAAACGGCGGATCGAGCCTGGGAGACCATACGCGACAAATTCTGGGATGCGGAATACGGCGGCGTGTACTGGATGACGGATTACCTGGGCCATCCGATCTCGGACCGCAAGCAGATTTACGCACAGGCGTTCGCCATTTACGCTCTAGCCGAGTATCACCGCGCCACGGGCGACGTGGAGAGCCTGGAGCGGGCGAAGCAACTTTACGGCCTGATCGAATCGAAGAGTTACGAACCGCTGCAGGGCGGCTACCTGGAGGCGTGCAGCCGGGACTGGGGCGCGCTCGACGACCTGCGGCTCAGCGAGAAGGACCTCAACAGTCCCAAGTCGATGAACACGCACCTGCACGTGCTGGAGGCCTACACGAACCTGCTGCGCGTGTGGCCCGACCCTGCGCTGCTCGCTTCACAGCAAGCCCTGCTGGCCGTGACGCTCGACCGGATCGTGGACCAGGACACCGGGCACTTCCGTCTGTTCTTCGACCAGGGCTGGAACTCGCTCACGGACCACGTCTCATACGGGCACGATATCGAGGGCAGCTGGCTGATCCACGAGGCGGCTACCGTCCTGTTCCATACGGCGCCGGGCGATGCGGCACTGCTGGACCGCACGCGCAGGCTGGCCGTGCGGATGGCTCAGGCGGTCTATGACGAAGGCCTGGACCAGGACGGCAGCCTGTTCTACGAAGCCGGCGCGCACGGCGTCCTGATCGATCCCAACAAGCATTGGTGGGCGCAGGCCGAGGCGGTTGTGGGCTTCTACAACGCCTACCAGCTCTCTGGCGCCGGGCATTTCCTGCATGCCGCCTTGCGCGTTTGGGACTACATCGAGGAGCGCATCGTCAACCGCACGCACGGCGAGTGGTACGCCAAACTCACGCCCGAGGGGCGTCCTTACACGGCGCAGGAAGACTCCGACGCGTGCCTGGCGGGTCCGTGGAAATGCCCGTATCACAACAGCCGGGCGTGCTACGAAATGATTGAGCGGCTGGCTGCCGGATAGCTCGGGAGTAGCGGGCGAGAAGGTGAGTTTGCACGTCTGGCGTCAAGCCGGTCATGTGAGAGAACGTGAGGCGATCGGGACACTGTACGATAAGCGCACTTTCGAGGAATTGGCATTGGAAACGGTCATGAATACGGGCGGTTCCCCTGTCATCATCATTCAGCAACACTTCATATGCGCATGGCGGCTCGAAAGGCCGGTGATGCCTTTCGGCAGGCAGGATACCAATCACGTAGACTGCTAGCCAGATGAAGCGCGTTATGTGGGCCAGCGCGACGGTGGTCGCATTCGTGAGTGGGCTTTTCATTGGCTACAAGGTGCATCCTTTCCGCTCATTGCAGGACTTGCACGGAGTGGAGGGCACCGAGCGTAGTCGTGTCACTGATCCCAGCGGACGACTTGATGCTGTGATACTTCGCGAACTCTATGGAGGAGCAGCCGGGGGAGGAATCAACTGGTACGCGTGTATCGTTCAAAGGGGCCATCCTGCTCTCGCTGCTAAGGAAGCCGTGTTCATGGCCACATCCGCTAGCGATGTAAAACTCTCATGGCGTCAACCTCACCTGCTCGAAATTAGCTATCAGAAGGCAATGGTCCTCGCATTTGAGAACCTCTGGGGCACCAACAGGCTTGGGACCAAGTGGCTTTCAAGTGAAGAGCCATATTGGATTGAGATTCGGCTTGCCCCATCGTCGCCCGACTTCTCAGTTCTGACTCCTTCTGGCGATTTCCAGTAGG
>Ga0118677_10015421_pt1 | contig 10623 bp, 7 predicted proteins | sample AliMusrvi5mmetaG_FD_86154 | JGI IMG/M metagenome (GOLD analysis project Ga0118677, IMG submission 86154)
TCTCGGTGCTGGTCTCATCGAAGGCGAACACTTCACCCGTCAACGTTCTGCCGAGCGGAACGAAACATCGGGCGCGATCCCCGACATTACCATCAACTTACTTGGTGGATCCGTGCTTTACATCGACTCTAAATTTCCCTTCGAGCGTTTCTACGAAGCTTTCGAAACCGAAGATCCAGATACCCGCAAAGAGCTTTTAGCTTTGCACACCAAAGATCTTTTAAAACATATCGAAGCGCTCTCCAAGCGCAAATATGCCGAACGCGGCGCCTCCCCCGATTTCGTCATCCTCTATGCCCCAGTTGATTCCATCTTCACCGAAGCGCTGCGCTCTGATCCAGCGCTCCTTGATAAAGCATTCGCACTCGGAGTCACCATCGCAACACCAACTTCCATGATGGCGCTCCTGCGCACCGTTGGCTATTTATTTAGTCGCAACCGCGTAGCAACCAATGCCGCCGAAATTCAAGAGCTGGCAACCAAGTTTCTTAAAGATGTCTCATCGCTGCACGAGAAGATCGTGACAGTGGGCGATCGCCTCAAGAGCACCCTCAAGGCCTACAACGAATTAATCCCCACTGCCGAGACCACGGTTCTATCGGCCGCCAAGAAGATGCGCTCCTTAGAGGTAGTCGGTAAAACCCCGAGCGCTATCCCCGAGCTATCCGAGAATGTGCGCCAATTGCACTCCAAATTAGCTCCCAGTGATGATGATGTCATCGAAGTTGATGAAGTCGAACTCACCCTCGAAATAGAGGATAATGACTGACATGAGTACCGACTTTCGCACCCTGCCAAAGCCCATCAAAGGGGCGGGTTTAACTAACGCCGGCGTCGTTCTCTTGCAATTCTTACTTATCCTCCTTGCAGAGACCATCGAATACCAATTCGGTAAGGTCGGAATCATTACTGGGATCGCACTCATCATCGCTGTCGCAGGCGGTTTTTATCTGGGTCGCCCTGGTACAACATTCGCCACCGTCGTTAATCCACCGATCGTTTACTTCATTATTACCGTTGTATTGATTTCAACTGTGGGTGGTGCTGGGCTACACGTTACAAAGTTTGGCCTTGATCTCGTTACAACGTTGGGTGGCGCAGCACCGTATTTAGTTGTCGCCACAGTTGCAGGCTGGGCTTGGCACTTCTGGGCACAACGCAAAGCAAATAAAGCCACTGAAATTGGCGATGAGGTTCTAGAACCTTAAGACTTGCCCGCTGCCTTTAAATCTTTACGTAGCTCAGGCGGTATTGCAAAGAGCAGGTGTTCTTCACTGGCGGTTACGGTTTCAACTTCGCCGTATCCCCGCTCTGCCAGCCAAATCAATACATCCTTTACCAATATCTCTGGAACTGATGCGCCGCTACTTACGCCAACGGTTTCAACTCCGGTCAACCACTCCTCTTTTACCTCGGCAGCATAATCCACCAGGTAAGCAGCCTTCGCACCGTACTCGAGTGAAACTTCAACAAGGCGCACCGAGTTAGAAGAGTTAACAGACCCAACGACAATGACTAGGTCAGAGCGTGGTGCAATCTCTTTAATCGCAGTTTGGCGGTTCTGCGTTGCATAACAGATGTCATCACTCGGTGGATCGACAAGTTGTGGGAACTTCTTCTTTAATTCGCGCACGGTCTTGATGGTTTCATCAACGCTCAAGGTGGTCTGTGATAACCAGATCAATTTCTTACCTTCGCGCAGGTGAATGCTGTCGATCTCATCTGCGGTATCGATGACAAAAACATTGTCGGGGGCTTCACCCGCGGTACCTTCGACCTCTTCGTGGCCATGATGGCCAACGAGCAAGATGTCATAATCTTCACTGGCAAAGCGCTTAACTTCGTGATGCACCTTGGTAACCAAGGGGCAAGTAGCATCGATGGTTTTCAGATTTCGATCGGCTGCTGCCTTATGAACGGCAGGTGAGACACCGTGAGCCGAGAAGATAACCAGGGCGCCTTCAGGGACTTCATCGGTTTCAGAGACGAAGATCGCTCCCCGGGCCTCTAAAGTCTGGACCACATGCTTGTTATGGACGATCTCTTTACGCACATAAACCGGCGCACCGTAGAGATCAAGGGCTTTTTCCACCGTAATTACCGCGCGATCGACCCCAGCGCAGTACCCGCGTGGCGCAGCTAACAGCACCTTTTTACCCATGCTCCAATCGTATCTAAAAGTATGATTGCGGGTATGCCTGAGTTTAATTACGAGGATCTGCTGCCGATCGGCCCTGACGAGACCGAATATCGCCTGGTCACAACCGAGGGCGTCTCTACCTTTGCAGCCCAAGGCATGGAGTTTCTGCAGGTCGCACCCGAGGCAATCACGGCGCTCACCGCAGAGGCGATTCACGATATTTCGCATTACCTGCGCAGCGCGCACTTGCAACAACTCAAGAATATTTTGGATGATGTCGAAGCTTCACCGAATGATCGTTTCGTAGCACTCGATCTATTAAAGAATGCCAACATTGCAGCTGGTGGCGTACTACCGATGTGTCAAGACACCGGCACCGCGATTGTTATGGGCAAGAAGGGTCAGCGCACCCTGACTTCCGAGAAAGATGAAGTATCTATATCGCGCGGCGTGTATGACGCCTTCACCAATCTCAACCTGCGCTATTCGCAGATGGCCCCAATAACTATGTGGGAAGAGAAGAACACGGGCAACAATCTGCCTGCCCAGATTGAAATTTATTCGGATTCTGAACACCCCAATGAATACAACTTCCTCTTCATTGCCAAAGGTGGCGGTAGCGCCAACAAATCTTTCTTGTATCAAGAGACCAAAGCAGTATTGAATCCCAAGTCGTTCATGGTTTGGCTCGATGAAAAACTCCGTTCCATCGGCACCGCGGCCTGCCCTCCTTATCATTTAGCAATTGTCATCGGCGGTACCAGCGCCGAGCACACCGTCAAGACCGCAAAGCTCGCTAGCACTAAGTATTTGGATTCACTCCCCCGTACCGGCGATGCCAAGACCGGGCATGCATTTAGAGATATTGATCTCGAAGAAGAAGTCCTTAAGTTAACTCGCACACTCGGCATTGGTGCGCAATTCGGTGGCAAGTATTTCTGTCACGATGTTCGCGTTGTCAGATTGCCACGCCACGGCGCTTCACTGCCAATAGCTATCGCAGTTTCTTGTTCGGCAGATCGCCAAGCTAAGGGCAAGATCACCAAAGATGGTGTCTTCCTAGAAAAGTTGGAACGCGAACCCGCACACTTCTTGCCAGAGACCACCGATGAACATCTCGATGGCGAGGCTGTCTCTATCGACCTCAATGCGCCAATGCGGGATGTATCAGCCACACTCTCCCAGTACCCAATTAAGACCAGACTTTCGCTCAACGGCACCTTGATCGTGGCCCGCGATATCGCGCATGCCAAACTCAAAGAGCTGCTCGATTCGGGTCAGCCGCTGCCGCAATACTTCAAAGACCACGCGGTGTATTACGCCGGCCCCGCGAAGACTCCAGAAGGTTATGCATCAGGTTCCTTCGGTCCAACGACCGCGGGTCGCATGGACTCATATGTCGAGCAGTTTCAGGCCGCCGGCGGATCGATGATCATGCTGGCCAAGGGAAATCGCTCCCAACAAGTCACCGATGCCTGTAAAGCCCACGGTGGTTTCTATCTTGGGTCGGTTGGTGGACCAGCAGCTCGACTAGCCCTTGATTGCATCCGCAAGGTTGAAGTCTTGGATTATGCCGAGCTAGGGATGGAAGCGGTCTGGAAGATTGAAGTAGAAAACTTCCCAGCATTTATCGTGGTGGACGATAAGGGCAATGATTTCTTCGCGGAAACAATGCGGCCGCTAACAATCGGAGTTAAGCCTTAGCTAGCTGCTTCGCTGGGATTTGGATTGTTCTCATCGGGCTCCCGAACATTGCGCGAGCGCGTCTTGCGCGAGAAGGATTCAGTCATCCGCTTCTGCGAGTAGAAGACATTTTCATCTTCCGCCATTTGGGCGAGAGCTTCGATCTCGGCGGCTTCCGCCATGATGATTGCAAGAGAATTTGCGCTCTTCTCATCTGTCACTGGAATAAGTGCGGCATCGCGACGGAGATTGGCGGCAGTCCCCTTGAGTCGTGCAGAGGCTTCTTTGATATTGCCAGATTGCAGATCTGCAACAGCTGATGTTTTCGCAGATTGGGCGTCAAGAACCAGGCGTTCTGCCCGCACAATGGGATCAGCTATCCGACCGGCGGCGACATCCTCTGGCACGACGTTGACGTTGACGGGAAGGGTTACCGAAATCTCTTGGCGCTGTGACAAGTCGAGATATTCAATAGTTAAATCTGCAACGTGACAGAGCCCTAGCGCTGCCATGCCGGGGATGGGAATTTCGACAACGAAGCGACGATTTTCTCCGCTATAAAGATCTCCAAGTTGCAAAACATAGGTCTCGCCATCCATCCAATAGGGAAGGCGCTGCAAAATTTCGATCGAGGGGGCGCCGATCAGTGCGGATGTGGGGGTCAAGCGAAGTACGGTATTAACAACCGCTTTGTCTAGTAGATCTTCAACCTCTGCGGCGATTGCGCCAACTGCTTCATCAACAGTTGCGGCAAAGCGATGCGCCCCTCCGCCACCTTGAGCGAGTGCTTCAAGAATGGTCTCGTCATAACCATCCCCCAATCCAATAGTGGAAGTGGTTACTTTTTCGGAGGCCGACTTGGTAGCGATCTCGGTGAAGAACTTTGGATCGGTTTCACCTGCGTTAGCGTGGCCGTCAGAGATCAAGAGAAGAGTTGAACCTCCTGTTGATTGGACCCGCTTAAGTTCACGAATTCCTAAAAGATAACCTGCGGATAGATCGGTAGAGCCACCAGTCTGCATATCTTGGATGGCCTGCTTAAGTGAAGGCAGGTGATGATCGGCTAGGGTGCGAGTGGGAACGATGACGAGTGCGGTGTCGTCAAAGGCCACCAAACCAAAGGAATCTTGCGGTGCTAGGCGATCGACGAGTTTAAGCAACGAGCTCTTCGCTGATTCAAATGGGTGACCAGACATAGAGCCAGATCGATCGAGCACAACCTGCACAGCTTGACCCGGGCGGTTGATATGTAAGGGATTTGCAGGAGCGGTGAGATCGAGCATGAGAGTTACTTTGTCGGAAGATTCGAGTGCGACCATATCGATGTCAAGCAGGGCTTTAATTAGCATTTTTTACCTCTTTCTTAGTTAATAAGAAAGATAACAGCGACCACTGACACTGCAGCCCTCAAGCGCCCTTCCGGAGCCCAGCCTTTCGACCGCGCCGCAGGAAGAATTCCCAGAGCGAAAGCGTCAGTAGAATCATGGAAAAGCCAAAGAGCAGATCCTCTATGGGGGCCCCGGCCAGCCGGCGCCCGATAATTTCCGAGGGCGAGTACTGCACAATCTTCCTTGAGGTAAGCCACCAATTAGTCAGCAATTGAAAGGGAAATATCAGCCCGTACGTGAGCCAAAAGATTCCCCGTGTGATCATCTGCGTGCGCAGAATAAAGAGGTCGGCGATCACAGCGAAGACCACCGCATCGAGGGCAATATCTGAGTAAATCACTGGGATTCACCATCCTGCTGCCAGCCCGTTAATTTAAGGAGCGCTTGATAACTTAATAGCACGGTGAGTGGCACGACGATAAAGAAGAGAAGTTCTTCCAATGGCACTTTAGGAAGTACATCGACATTGATTATCTGGTGGGTATCAAAGAACCAATTCTTATGTGCGATGGCCCAGGTATCCCAGGTGAGGTAAATGACCACGATCGCAACTAAGCACTAAAAACGTCGGACGGGGCGGACGTGGTAAAGAGAATCTTTCGTCGCATTTCCTTGATAGCCATGGCCCATGGATTGGACCCATCCCCCAATATTTGAATAGCCTGAAGAGGACCAATATTCAGAATCAAGCATCCCGGCTAAACCTTGCAGATTTTGAGAAATTAACATAAGGCCACCGATCGAAGGTAGAAACCAATCTCTCTTCTTCGCTAGCGGGCTTGCGTTGTAGTCAGCGATAAGATTTGCAGCACCAGATGTACAATTTTTCAACATAATATCCGTATTAGATAACCCCACACCCAGGCCCCTTGAACTCCAGGCGGTTAGCTCCGTTTCAATTTTAGTTCTGATATTAGAGCACCATGGTGAAGTCGGATCGGTGACACCTGAACCGGCCCAATCTGATGGGGCTACCTCAAGATAATGAAAACCGGTGTAAACATTATGGTAATCGACAAAGAAGATTGTCCCTCCGCCAGGCCCTACTGCTCCAACCTTGCAGATCTCTTTTCCGCTTGTTCCGCAGATATAGAGTTGAGTAAATGATCCCGTACTTGCCGTTGATGAAGATTGTGAACTCGATCCCGTGATCACCCCAGCGAGAAAAACAGCGGGAAGAATTACAAACGCACCAATTGATATTCGCGACCGTTTCATTTCCTATACCCCCGGAAGTCCAAAACTGGCAATTGTTTTACCTCCAGCCTGAATGCGAAGTACGGAACCATTAGGCACTTTGGCCTTTGTAACAATTGCGCCCAGCGAATCCAGTTTTATCCGGGTAACTACCTGATACAGGCCCCTACCACTTGGTGCCCATTCAAGGAGGACAACCCAATTTGCATAAAGGGCGCCTAAGTTAACCTTAATTGTCTTTACGGTTCCGGCCCCAGAAGCAACCAAAGAAGGACCTACAACTTTCAAAGTTACAACTGATGAGGCCTGATGTAAGTACTGAATATCGCCACCCTTGATCGCCTGAAGCTGGCAATTTCCGCCACTGCGGGCCTTTACGACTCCGCGTGTGGATACTGTACAAATTTGAGGTGTTTTTGAGACAAACTTGAATCCAGCGGTTCCGTTTCCGCCAGTAACGCGCATTTGCGCGGTGGCGCTCACGTTAAGTTTCTTCACCGATACTGATGCGACCACTGGATCATTTTGAATCTGCTTAAATCCAAAGTAAGTTAAATGGTTTGTAACGATGACGACATGACCAGAATCATCGAGGTAGTATCCATCGGGATCACCGGCAGCGATTGTGGTTCCACCATTTGGAATTAACGGAATGGGTCTCCAGATGAATCCATCGCTTGAAGTCGCAACGATGTTTGCTCCAAGAGAAGCACTAAATCGCATGATAAGTGCTTTGTTAATCTGTGGAATGACATTGTCAAAAACGTCCAAAAGTTGCACGTTTAATGTGATTTGGCCAAGTGAGTTCATAGCCGCGCTTGATTGAACAACAATGTTAATTCGTCCATTGAGGGCTATAGTCCCAGCTGGAACCATTACCTGGACTGGAATGGCTAGTCCATCTAGGCCTAGTACATTGACATTGAAAGTCGAATCGGTGCCTGAATTTAGATCAGTTTTATAAGGAGCTGCTGTCGTGATGATTGGTGTCCACTGGGCAGTCAGCACGATATCTGATGTGAAAACAGTATGAGTGTCTCCCGGATTGAAGTTTGAGGTACCTTCGCTCCAGTTGGTGAAGGTGTAATTAGGATTCGTAAATGTGTTGTTCAATACGACGAAGGTTCTCCCTTCCAGCACGGAGAATGGGGCTGGACCGGTTCCTATTGATCCAGCACCACCGACATAGGTCACGGTATGAGCTGGAATTGCGGTCCATTGTGCATAAAGGGTGAGATCGACTACAAAGTCATAGATGCTTCCGCTTGTATACGCAGTCCCACTCCCATCAACAGCGGTGTTCCAGCCGCTAAATGTAAAACCATCCCGAGTGACAATTCCAGCGGTGAGAGTGGCTGAACCAATACTCACTTGATTTGGAATTGATCCGGTACCTCCATTTGCGTTAAAAGTGACCACGTGATTTGCAGGGGCCCATTGAGCGTAAAGGAAGATCGTCATTACGAATGAATAGTCTGCTCCATTGTTATAACTCGTACCAGTTCCATTCGCTGCTGTGTCCCAATGAGTGAATATGTAATTTGTGCGCGTAAATCCATTAGGCGTCAATGGGGCGGTTATGAAACTGGCTTGGGCGGGAGTCGAACCACCGTCAGAACCATTACCAATAAAGATAACGAGGATAGGTATGTGTTTCCACTGGGCAAATAGAGTGATGTCTGCGCCGAATGAATAAATATCACCATTGTTATAATGGGTTCCACTACCATCGGCGAGAGTGTTCCAGCCAAAGAAAGTGAAGTCTTTATGGATAAAGCCATTAGCAGATAGAGGAGCTGCGGCATTGGCTTGCTGCGCAGTCATGGATCCAGAATCAGCTCCATTGCCAGCGAAGGAGACGGTATGGAGAATGGGTGATCCAACCAGAATCCACTGCGCATAAAGCGTCATATCGGTTGCAAAACTGTAGACACCACCATCGCTATACACGGTTCCGCTGCCATCTGAAAGCGTGTTCCAATTGGAGAAACTGTGAGCAGTGAACGTAAATCCATTAGGAGTGAGAGCGACACTGGCCGTACTAGTTTCAGGAGACGTGGATCCTCCATCAGATCCATTGCCGATGAAGGTTACGGTATGAGTAGGGTTGGCGCTCCACTGGGCATAGAGCGTGGTATCTGCAGCGAATGGATAGCTAGCGCCATTGGCGTAAGTGATGGCTGCAACACCTGATGTGAGAGACCAACCGCTAAAGCTATAGCCTGCAAAGGTAAAGGCATTTATGGTGAGAGCTGCGGCAACGTTATTGCTCTGGGTGCCCATCGATCCGCTTCCACCGTTGCTATTAAAAGTGACGGTGTGTGAAGGAAGAACGTTCCAGGTTGCCGTGAGAATAACGTTTCCGCTAACAGTTCCAGATACTGGATACGTACTTAGTTCTAAATAGGAATTCGAACCATCCGACCAACCTGCGAACGAATAGCCGGCACGAGTAAAGGTATTAACCGGTGTGGTAAATGTTGAGCCGTAGTTAACACTTGTAGGTGAAGGTGGTGCGCTTCCTGTTCCCCCGCCATTCTGATAAGTGATTGTTTCTAGGTTAATGGAGTAACTTGCAGTAACCGTGTGAGTGGCGGTCACATTAATGAAGCTGTATCCACTGGCAATGGCGGAAGTAAGAGCTGCTCCAGCGAGTGGAGTTCCATCGATGGTGATAGATGCAACTGAGTAACCCGTATTTGGGGTAAAGGTATAGGTGAAGCTTGTGGAACCGTAATTGACAGAGCCAGTGGTTGGAGCGATCGTTCCATTGCTGCTTTGGTTAACAGTGATGAGATAGCTGTTGATTGTCCATTGGGCGAAGATGGTGACATCGGGGAAAGGAGATGATGGCGTGTAGTTAGCTCCAAGGGCGCTTCCACCAGATGAGGCTATGTACCAACCGCTGAAGGTGTAACCAACCCTTGTAGGAGGAGTTGTTGGGAGCACAAAGCTAGTTCCTGATAAATATGTGGAAGCTCCACCACTCTCACCACTTCCACCTTGATCGTTGTAAAAAATGTTATTTATATCAGCGGTCCATTGTGCATAGATTGTGACAACTCCAAAGGGAGTTAACGGTGTGTAAGGAGATATGAGAGCAATTCCACCAGATGAAGCCACGAACCACCCGATAAAGGTATATCCGGCCCTTGTTGGAGGGGTCGTTGGGAGCACAAAACTTGACCCAGATGTGTAGGTAGCCGCTCCTCCACTCTCACCGCTACCACCTTGATCGTTGTATGTAACCCCGTACGAGTTTGCGCTCCACTGGGCATAGATGGTGATATTGCCAAATGGCGTCAGTGGTGTGTAGTTGGCACCAAGAACCGATCCGCCCGATGAAGTTAGGAACCAACCAAGAAAGACATAACCAGCTTGTGTTGGAGGCGTCGTTGGAAGTATAAAGTTATTTCCTGAGATGTAATTTGTGGCGCCTCCAGATTGACCTGAACCACCTTGATCATCGTAAATAACGTTATTGCTACCCGCACTCCACTGCGCGTAAATGGTGATGTCTCCAAATGGAGTTAGAGGTGTGTAGTTGGCGCCAAGAACTGAGCCACCCGATGAGGCCAAGTACCAACCGAGGAAGCTATAGCCGGACTGGACTGGCGCAGATGTTGGGAGCACAAAACTTGAACCAGATGTGTAAGAAGCCGCTCCACCACTCTCACCGCTACCACCTTGGTCGTTGTAAGTGATGACGTATGAGTTAACGGTCCAGTGGGCAAAAATAGTGACATCTGGGAATGGAGATGAGGGGGTGTAGTTAGCGCCTAGGGCACTTCCACCCGAAGAGGCTATGAACCAACCCGTAAAGCTATATCCAACTCTTGTTGGTGGGGTCGTTGGGAGCACAAAACTTGACCCAGATGTGTAGGTAGCCGCTCCTCCACTCTCACCGCTACCACCTTGATCGTTGTAAGTGACGTTATTGATATTAGCGCTCCACTGGGCATAGAGCGTTGCATCTGCAGTGAATGGATAACTGGCGCCGTCGCCGTAAGCAGTTCCGCTTCCGTCAGCGACTGTATTCCAGCCGGTGAATGTGTATCCAGCAAAAACGAAAGTATTGGAATCTAGAGCGGAAGCGACGTTGTGTTTCTCGTCCGCCATCGATCCACTTCCGCCGCTTGCGTTAAAGGATACTGTTGCATTTGTCTTTGGGAAGAGATAGGTAAAGGAGCCGGCATTAATTGCGTTGCCACTGGT
>Ga0118677_10014087_pt1 | contig 10622 bp, 7 predicted proteins | sample AliMusrvi5mmetaG_FD_86154 | JGI IMG/M metagenome (GOLD analysis project Ga0118677, IMG submission 86154)
TGATCGTGTAGCCTGACATTCAATGATAATGCCTGATGGCTCATGTCGTAATCTGACAGCAGTCTCGACTTTATTTACATTCTGGCCACCCGGACCACTTGATCGGAATGTATCCCAGGTAATATCTGATGCACTGATTTCAATATTGATATTATCATCAACTACTGGATAAACATAAACTGAAGCAAAAGAAGTATGTCTTCGAGCCTGTGAGTCGAATGGAGAGATCCGAACCAATCGATGTACTCCATTTTCTCCCTTTATGTAGCCAAAAGCATAGTCACCTTCAAATTCTAAAGTTACACTTTTTATACCTGCAGTTTCACCTTCCTGAAGGTCGAGCTCTTTAACCTTGTAATTATTCCGCTCGCCATAACGAATGTACATTCTCATCAGCATTTCAACCCAATCCTGACTTTCGGTTCCACCTGCCCCTGAATTGATATTCACAATACAACCCAGTATATCTTCCTCATTGCTGAGCATATTTCGGAATTCCAAACCTTCAATAAGTTCAAGTGTCTCATTAAACGAATGATCCACCTCCACTTCAGTAGCTTCTTCAGCCTGATAAAACTCATACAGAACCAACAGATCTTCATAAGCACTCTGTGCTTTTGCAAAATCATCTGTCCATCGTTTTTGTTCCTGAATATGTTTCATGGTCAGCTCTGCCTTTTTGGGATCATTCCAAAAGTCAGCTGCATGCGTGAGTTCTACCTCTTCAGCAATTTGATTTAATCGATTATCAATGTCAAAGGTACCTCCTTAAGGCATCTAACCTTTTACCTAATTCCTTTATATTATCTAATGTGACCATTAATATTTCTTTTTGTTAAGTTCCTGATATATTAAATTTTCTTCAAACCCTTTGGATGATAAATACAAAATTATTTTTTGTTCATTTACTCTTTCATCATTTTCTGCTGATAACGTCTTTGATTTAGAAGCTATCAGTCCTCTCAGAATTTGCAAATACTTTTCTTCGTCAATGGATTCGAGAGCCTGCGAGATGATGTTGTCTGCTATACCCTTGCTTCGCAATCCTGCCCTGATTTTTATTTTACCCCAATGAAGCTGTCTGAATTTACCTCCGGCATACAATGTAGCAAATCGTTCTTCATTGATAAACCCATCCTCTTCAAGTTTTTCGATTACCCGTTCTGTTTGTTCACGGGTTATCTGAATAGATCTCAACCGAACTGCAACATCCAATCGGCATCTTTCCTGATAAGCACAATACGACATTGCCTTTGCCAAAGCAAATTCTAACTCGTTCTCCGGTAATATAGATCTATGCTTATCTGATCTACGGATGGCCATTTATTAAAAAGTTACAAGCTCAAAATCAAAAATTAATACTGAATTCGCAGGAATATCACCTTGTACCGTATCACCATAACCTAAACCGGAAGGGATTATCAGTTCACCTTTGCCACCTTTGCCAAATAGTTTCATCCCTTCCAAAAATCCTTTGACTGCACCTGCCAAAGATAATTGCGCTGCTTGTTCATTTAAAAAATATGACGCATCGAATTGGGTTCCTTTTTGGGTTCCATCCAGTAAATAGCCACGATACTTTACCTTAACTGTTGAAGTAGAAATAGGACGGGTTGAGTCCCCTATAGCGGTCACAACATAATAAAGGCCAGAGCCAGTATGAAGTGCTGTAAGGTTATTCGCCTGTATATAAGCAAGAATCAATTTATTATCAATTGCACCCTGATCGACTTTGTCTTTTTTGCAACTTACAAAAGCCATAATCAATACGACCAGTATTAAGCTAAGTTTTTTCATTGTATTTATTGGTTGATTTACTGTAGGGAGCAAAGTTACAAATAATTTGGCTATTGTAATAAACGGGCAACCAATGTAGGAGTACCTATTCCTGCCATTTCATTAAAAATTTCTAATCTTTTAACATATGGAAGATGCTTTGAATTTGGATCTATCAGATACAAAGAAGCCTTTTCTGGAACATATTCCAATAATCCTGCTGCAGGATAGACATTTAATGAAGTACCGATTACAATAAAAATATCAGCCTTTTCAGAAAGTCGGGCTGCCTGATCAATAAGAGGAACAGCCTCACCAAACCACACAATATGCGGTCTTAGCTGTGACCCTTTTTCACATTTATCACCCATTTTAAGTTCCCATCCGTCCAATTCATAGACCAGATTCTCATCAACAGTGGATCGGGCTTTCTTCAACTCACCATGAAGATGGAGAACTTTTGTAGATCCGGCACGTTCGTGCAAATCATCAACATTCTGTGTTATAATCTGAACATCATATTTCTCCTCCAGTTTAACCAAAGCTTTATGGGCAGCATTGGGTTCTGCAAGGATCAGCTGTTTACGTCGTTCATTATAGAAATTAAGTACCATTTGAGGATTACGTTGCCACCCGTCAAAGGTGGCAACGTCCTCAATGCGATGATCTTCCCAAAGTCCACCACTATCACGGAAAGTCTTCAAACCACTTTCAGCACTGATACCGGCTCCTGTCAGGACTACTATTTTTTTCATTGACCTTGAAACAATTGCATTTCATCCAATACAGCCATGGTTTTACGAACTGAATCTGCAGACTCATTCAGCATACGCTTTTCTTCATTATCCAGTTTCAGCTCAATAATTTCTTCTATACCATTGGCACCAAGTTTAACAGGCACCCCCAGATAGATGTCTTTCAGACCATATTCTCCATTTAGCAAGGTACATACAGGGAAAATGGCTTTCTGGTCATCTACGATAGCTTCTACCATTTGTGCAGCTGCTGCTCCCGGAGCATACCAGGCTGAAGTTCCCATCAGGTTAACCAGTTCTCCTCCTCCATTACGGGTTCGTTGCACGATACGTTCAATCTCTTCAGGATTGAGTAATTCCGGTAAAGGTATTCCTGCAACAGAAGTATAACGTGGCAATGGAACCATGGTATCACCATGACTGCCTAACAGCAAAGCATGAATATCTTTAGGAGATACTCCAAGAGCGTCGGCTACAAAAGCACGATAACGACCTGTATCCAGAATTCCGGCCATCCCAAACACCTTATGAGAGTCTTTATGGGCTGCCATATAAGCGGTATAGGTCATTACATCCAGTGGATTAGATACGATGATAATAATAGCTTCCGGAGAATGTTTGATCACCTTTTCTACAACATCTTTTACAATTATTGCATTTGTCTTGATCAAATCATCACGACTCATCCCGGGTTTACGGGGAATGCCTGAAGTTATCACTACAACACCTGAACCTTTTGTCTTCAGGTAATCATTCGTCACACCAATAACACGCGTGTTAAAATGGAGAATAGATGAAGTCTGCCAGATATCGAGGGCCTTACCTTCGGCAACACCTTCTTTAATATCCAACAGTACAATTTCACGAGCCAAATCTTTTTGTGCTATTACGTTAGCAACCGTGGCTCCAACATTTCCTGCACCAATTACAGTAATCTTTTTCATAGAAAGGGATTTGTTATGCAATTTTTCATTTAATTCAATGGAAAAGCTAGACAAAATACAACAAAAGATCTTGTATTTGGTTTTGAGGTTTTAATTATTGTTCTTCTTCAATACATTGTGAATCGAGTACAGCAATAGTCGTCATATTGACAATTTCAGTGACCGTACAACCCATTTGCAATACATGAACAGATTTGTTTAAACCCATCAATACCGGTCCTATCGCTTCAGCAGCTCCCAATTCCTGCAACATTTTGTAAGCAATATTTGCAGAAGTCAACTCAGGAAAGATAAGCGTATTAACCTGCTCACCCACCAGACTTGAGAATGGGAAGTTTTCTTCCAGCATAATCTTATTGAGTGCAAAGTTTGCCTGCATCTCACCATCCACAATTAAATCAGGATGCTCTCGATGAAGTATTTCAACAGCCTGCATCACTTTTGAAGGAATCTCACCGGTCGTGGATCCGAAATTAGAAAATGAGAGCATCGCTATGCGTGGCTTAATATTAAACTCTGCCACCATGCGTGCTGCCTGTAAGGTAATTTCGACAAGATCCTGAACATTGGGATTAATGTTTACAGTAGCATCAGCCATAAAGAGTGTTCCTTTTTTTGTGTTGAGAATATACATCCCCGACACTTTATTTACACCCTTATGTTTACCTATGATATGAAGTGCAGGCCTGATTGTTTCAGGATAACTTGCAGTCAATCCGGAAATCATAGTATCAGCATAACCTTTTTCGACAAGCATAGCGCCAAAATAGTTATTCTGCCTCAGGCGTTCCCTAGCCATTTTTAGTGTGATCCCTTTTCTTTGTCTTTTCTGGTAATAGATTTCTGCAAATTCATGACGCAATTCGGCCATCTTTTCACTTTTGAAATCCATAATCTCGACTCCTTCAATTGATAGATCATATTCTTTAATCATTTCATGAATCTTCTTCTCATTACCCAACAATATGGGTATTGCAAGATGTTCATCTAAGATTATTTCTGCTGCTTTCAGTATTTTATAATTCTCAGCCTCAGCAAAAACTACACGTTTTGGATTTGATCGTGCCCTGTCTTTTATTTGACTGATAAAAGGATTGACAAGGCCTAGTCTCTTGTTTAATTCAAGATCATATGCATTCCAATCTTCAATAGTCTTACGTGCAACTCCTGACTGTATTGCAGCCCTGGCAACTGCAGGAGCCACATGGGTAATGAGTCGAGGGTCTGATGGCTTTGGAATGATGTAATCTTTCCCAAACTTAATATTGGTTACATGGTATGCAATATTTACTTCTTCCGGAACAGGTGCTTTTGCAAGTTCAGCTAAAGCATATACTGCAGCCAGTTTCATTTCTTCATTGATAGCTTTAGCTCTGACATCCAATGCTCCTCTAAAGATATAGGGGAAACCAAGTACATTGTTAACCTGGTTGGGATAATCAGAACGGCCAGTAGCCATGATAATATCCTGACGCGTTGAGGTTGCAAGTTCATATGATATTTCGGGAACAGGATTGGCTAAAGCAAAAACAATTGCATTCGGTGCCATTGTAAGCAACATTTCAGGTGTAAGTACACCTGCTACAGAAAGCCCAAGAAACATATCTGCTCCAATTACTGCCTCTTCCAATGTATGAATGGGACGACTGGTTGCAAATATTTTTTTCATGGAATTTAAATCGCTTCTGTCATTATGTAGAACACCTTTACTATCGAGCATGACAATATTTTCTAATTTTGCACCCAATGAAACATAGAGTTTACTGCAGGAAATTGCTGCTGCCCCTGCACCATTGACAACAATTTTAACGTTTTCTATCCTTTTATCGCATATTTCCAGAGCATTGAGCAATCCGGCACTTGTTATGATTGCTGTTCCATGCTGGTCATCATGCATTACAGGGATACTGAGTTCCTTTTTAAGCCTTTCTTCAATTGCAAAACACTCAGGGGCCTTGATATCTTCCAGGTTGATACCTCCAAATGTTGGAGCGATTGCTTTCACTGTTGCTACAAACCGGTCAATATCTTTTTCGTCTACTTCAATGTCGAAGACATCAATATCTCCAAAGATCTTAAACAGCAAGCCCTTGCCTTCCATTACAGGTTTCCCAGCTTCAGGACCAATATCGCCTAAACCTAAAACAGCTGTGCCATTTGAGATTACGGCAACAAGATTTCCTTTGGCTGTATATTTGTAAACATCTTCCGGATTAGCTTTAATTTCAAGACATGGTTCGGCAACGCCAGGAGAATATGCAAGAGATAGATCACTTTGTGAGTTGTGAGGTTTTGTTGGGACTACTTCAATTTTGCCAGGTCTACCACTTGAGTGATATTCCAGTGCATTTTTACGTAATAATGCTTTTTTCATAATGAAATGATTAACGGATAAATATGTTGGGTTATAAAGAATTGTAAAATTACCAGTTTTAGATGGAATTTTCATTTAAAATAATACCCAAACTTTTTTATCATCCCAATAAAAACGTTTTGATCTTCTGAAACAATATTTCAGAGTCAACAGGTTTAGAAACAAAGTCATCGCATCCATTTTCGAGACAATATTTTTTATCACCGGAGAAAGCATAGGCTGTAATCGCGATAATTGGAACCCGTTTATTGAATTGTCTTATCTGATGGGTTGCATTAATACCATTTAAAATTGGCATTTGAATATCCATCAGGATAAGATCAATATCAGGATTATTTTTACACAAATCGACAGCTTCCTGTCCATTTTTTGCAAAAATCAAGGTAGCATTCGTATACTCAAGGTAGAAATTAAAAAGAGCTGAATTGTCTTCATCGTCATCAACGATAAGAATTATTCTTCCTGATAAATTTAGTTCCGTCATAAATGAAGAATCAAATTCATTCTCTTTGTTTGAAAGGGAATAAATAAAAGGAATAGTAAAATAAAACGTGCTTCCAACTCCTTGAACTGATTCCAGCCATATTTCACCACCCAGCATCTCAACAAGTTTCTTAGATATAGACAATCCAAGTCCGGTACCTCCAAACTGACGAGTATACGACTCTTCTTCCTGCCTGAACCTTTCAAAAACAATGGTATGATTTTCTTTTGAAATGCCCTTTCCGGTATCCTCAACATAGAACCGCAACATTCCTTTTTCTAAACTGTATCCAAATTTTATGTATCCGGCCTTGGTAAACTTCAATGCATTCCCCAAAAGGTTGTAAAGTATCTGCCTCAGTCTTATTTCATCACTTACAATGGTACAATCTCTATCCTGAAGTTCTTTATCCAAAATAAATTTAATATGCTCTTTACCATATGAAATTTTGCTTTTATCGTATGAAACCAAAACTTCTTCTAGTAAATGATGCAAATTAAAAGGGGTTTTAGTTACTGCCAACTGATTGCTATCTATTCGGGCAATATCCAAAATATCGTTGATTATCGATAATAAATGTTGACAATTGGTATTGATTATATCAAGGTATTTTCTTCTTTCGTCATTTGAAATAGTTTCATCATCCAATAATTCTGAAAATCCAAGAATACCATTCATGGGGGTTCGAATTTCATGTGACATATTAGAAAGAAAAGCTGTTTTTAACTTGTCACTTTCCTCTGCTTTTTCTAAAGCCTTTATTACATCCTGTATGCTTTTCTTACGTTGGATAGCAATACTAATCTGGTGTGAGACGAATTCAAGCAGTTCAACATCCTTTGCAGAATAGGCTTTTGAATTCGTATAATTCTGCAATACACAGGCTCCAATCACCTTACCTTCATCACGTAAAGGTACACCTAACCATATTTCAGAATCAGTTCCTAACTTATCAATTTCCCCACGAAGGGTCATTTGGCCAATCTCATGTTTGGTTACAAGGAGTGATTTATTATGTTTTATAACATAACCTGTCAACGATCTTTCAACAGGCCACGATTCAATTTTATCGATTTGATCTGCCAGGTACAATACATGCATCATCCCCGTTATCTCGTCATAAGAGGCTATACAGAAATTTGTTGTATCAATTAAAAGTCCCAACTGTATCTTGATAACCTCAGATAGTTCTTTAACATTTTTTGTTGTTATAACAGCATGAGATATCGCATATAATACATTCTGTATCAGTTCGGATCTCTTACGCTCAGTAACATCCTGGAATATTTCAAGTAAGGCTTTTTCACCATTGTACATCATTCCAGTATAGCTGATTTCATAGTTTTTTCCTCCTATGTGATCAGGAATCTGACATAAACCGGTTTGTCCTATTTCAATACCTGTTATTAGAGGGCAGTTTTTATTCCTGGTTTGTTCTTCATTATAAATATTCCAACACTTTTTACCTCTTGCTTCGTTCCCAAAACACTTAATAAAATTATCGTTTTGGAACATTATTTCTCCTTCTTTATCAACGATATCCATTGCATATGGTATCGTATTCAATAAAGAGTTAATAAAGTCGAAGCTTTCCTGATGTCTGATTTCAGCAAGTTTACGATCGGTAATATCATGTGAAGTGCCTATCATAAGAATTGGGTTTCCATTTCCATCCCGGATCACCTCTGCTTCATCATGCAAATATTTTATCTCACCATTGGGCGCTATTATTTCAAAATCATAGCTGTATGTAATATTGTTTTCTAAAGCATCTTTTACTGCTTTATCATAACGAATTCTTTCTTTAGGAGGGAAACATTTTATCACGTCTTCATAAACAGGAATACTACCTGGAGTAAACCCTATGATTTTATACATTTCTTCAGACCAATGCAGTTCTCCTTTCAGAAAATCATGTTCCCAACTACCTATATGCGCAATACGTTGTGCTTCAACATATTTTTTGTTGGTTTCTTCAAGTGTTAGCTCAATGCGCTTCCGTTCTTCAATTTCTTTTTCCAAATTGAGCATAAGACATACAATATCCTGCTTGCTGTCTTCGAGCCGAATAAACGAAGATTGTAATTCATTTTCTGCCTTTTTCCTTTCAGTTAGTTCTGACAACAAGGCTTCTGTTCTCTCTTTTACAAGTTTTTCAAGTCTTTCCTTTTCACCAAGTTTATGGTCTTCTGATTCTTTTATTCTCAACATTGCCGTTATCTGGGCCTTCAATTCAGAAATATCTAATGGTTTTGTCAGAAATCCATCTGCTCCAACTTCAAGTGCTCTGATACGACCTTCTTTATCTGTACGGGCAGCCGTAACCATTACAATTGGAATATATTTCAGCGTTTCATCATTTTTCAACGTTTCACAAACTTCATATCCGTCCATTACCGGCATAACAATATCAAGCAATATCACATCAGGATGATGAATATGACAAAGTTCTATACCCTCTTTGCCTGAATCGGCTACAATCAGGGTTGCAAAGGGAAAAGCTTCACCTAAAAGGGCGCTGATAACTATTAAATTATCCGGGTTGTCATCAATAGCTAATATTTTAGTTTGCTTAATTTCCATTGAGCCATTTATTTATAGTTAGTTCAAGCAGGGTATTGTCGATAGGTTTAGACACATAATCATCAAATCCTAATGCAATCAACTCATCCCTATCTCCATTCATTGCTCTGGCAGTCAATGCAATTACAGGAATATGTCGCATTCGATTATTCTGTTTCAGTTCATTTAATACTTCTATTCCATCCATTCCGGGTAAGGAGATATCCAAAAGTATTAAATTGGGTTGGATTATTTTTACTTTTTCCAGACCTTCCATTCCATCCACAGCTTCGATGATATCATAATCATTCGCCAGTAACGCTTTTACTGTTTCCATATTATCAGAATTATCTTCGATAACCAATATTTTAGCCTTAACTGATTGAATATTTGGTTCTGGATTGTATTTGATAATTTCCGATTTTTCTTTTTTCACAGGTGTAACCATACTTCTAATTAGTCCCAATAATTCACTCCTATTGATGTCGCCCTTCTGTATGAGCTGGAATATGTGATTACCTCTTAAAAAACTCAACTCCTCTTTCGATATGTGTTTTGCTGATAAAATAAGAACAGGAATTAAACTTGTTTCTTTTGCATTCCTGATTTCCTTCAACACTTCAAAACCGTCAACTTCAGGCATCATCAAATCCAGAATGATTGCATCCGGTATATATGTCTTTATAAGCGTTAATGCTTCTTTTCCGTTTTTAGCAATCTTTAAGTTGTATTCTTCTAATAATAAAATCTCCGTCATCTGAATAATTGAAACGTCATTGTCTTCAACCAAAAGAATATTCTTGCCTTTTAGTGCTTTGATCTCAGATTCATTTAAAGACTGAGTGTTATTTGAATATTTAGGTAATTTAGGTTCAGCTTCATAGTTTGTATATCCAGTCGGTTTTACAGGCAATATAACTGTAAATATAGATCCAACACCCAATATACTGGTGACTTCAACATTCCCCTGTAGTAAAATACAATATTTGCTTGCTATTGCCAATCCCAATCCGGTTCCACCGAAAGCGCGGGATGCTTGTCCGTCTACCTGCCTGAACTCTTCAAAAATATAAGGTATATTTTCAGCTGAAATACCAATCCCTGTATCTTTAATGATAATATGAATATGTTCGTTTTCTAAAATAGCTGAGATTTCAACAAAGCCTTGATGCGTAAATTTTATCGCATTACTGATAATGTTCTGCAAAATATGAACACATTTTGAATAATCACTTACTATATACGGGAGATTTGGATCTAATTGATTCTTCAGTGATATTCCTTTTTCAATACTGATAGGTTTTATCGTACTAACAAGATCTTCAACCAGATCATAAACTGAAATGGATTGATATTGTAATTCCTCTTTCTCGGCTTCAATTCTTGAAAGATCAAGTATATCATTGATGAGTGAAAGTAGCTGTTTACCATTTTTTTCAATAATACCCAGATATTTGTATTCTTCTTCTGAAATTGAATTTTGCAATCTCCTGTTAAGTACACCCGAAAGAGCTATAACTGAATTTAGAGGAGTTCTAAGTTCATGGCTCATATTGGAGAGAAACGAACTCTTCAATTTATTGGCTTGATCCAGTTGTCGTTTTTGAAGCTCCAATTCAATATTGTATTCCTTTAGTTCATTGGACTGCATAACTAACTCTGCTGATTTTTCTTCTAACTCCTTGTTTTGAATATTGAGCTTTTCTGTTATTCCTACAACCTTATGA
>Ga0118677_10015422_pt1 | contig 10622 bp, 7 predicted proteins | sample AliMusrvi5mmetaG_FD_86154 | JGI IMG/M metagenome (GOLD analysis project Ga0118677, IMG submission 86154)
GTCTCGGGGGGCTGCTCGAACACGGCCAGTACGAAATGGACCGCGCAGAGATGCGCTCTTTCGCGCGCACCGTGGCCTGGGCGGTGCAGACGCGCACGGGCGACATGGACGAACTCGGCGGCGGCTGCGGCATGGACGAAGGCTTCCTGGGGCAACTGGCGTCGCTCGGCGAGGAGTGTTCGGGTCGCGGCTGCCGCTTCTACCGGCGTTGCTTCCTGCAAAAGGCGCGCGACCGCTCCCTGCGCGCGCACGTGGTGATCGCGAACCATGCGCTGGTGTTTGCCGAGATGTCCGCGCCTGGCGTGGCGCTGCCGCCCGCGGGGCAGATCGTTTTCGACGAGGCGCACAATCTGGAAGAAGCCGCCACGCGCCACTTTTCGGTCGAGGTGACCTTCTCGCGGCTGCAGACGCTGCTGCGGCGGCTGACGCGCGGGGGCGGCCGGCAGGCGGGCGGCGTGCTGGACGTGCTGCGGCGGCAGGCGGACAAGGGCGATCTGGGCGGCACTGCCGATCGCCGGAAAATATTGCTGCGGCAACTGCGTGAAGTGTCGGCGGACGTCGAGCACGTGAAGACGGCTGGAAATCATCTGTTCCGCGCGTTGCATGCGTTGCTGCCGGACGCCAAGGAACCGCGCCGTTTTCAGCGCGTCGCCGGCAGTCCGGAGCCCCTGTTTTTTGTCAGCGGCAGCGCGGAGAGCGGCAAGGGGCGCACGGTTGCCGCCCTGCCGCTGACCGGGGAGCAGCGCGCGGCCTGGGGCGAAGTCCTGGACGCGGCGCAGGCATTCAAAGCGGCGGTGGCGCAGGGCAACGCCGTGTTGCTGGCCCTGGCGACGGCGTTGCGGGTGACTGCCGAGGGGGAACTGGCGCTGCACGAGGATCAGGCCGTGGATGTCGAAGCCGGTGCGGCCCAGTTGCGCGGCTTCGCTCTGGACATCGATTTTGCGCTGGCAGGTTCGGACGACGCGCATGTTTTCTGGGTGCAGCGGGCGCGGGCGCGCGAACGGCTGGGGGAGGTCTGGGCGGCGCCGCTGAAGATCGGTCCGCGCCTGGCCAAGGAGCTGTATGCGCACTGGAGTTCGGTGGTGTTCTGCTCCGCGACGCTGCGCGTGGGGAACGCCTTCGACTTTGTCGCGGGGCGGCTGGGCGTGGACCGGATCCCGCCGGAACGCCTGACGACCTGCGTGGCGGCGAGCCCGTTCCGCTACCCGGAGCAATGCGCGGTGCTGGCGCCGACGTTCCTGCCGGAGCCTGGACTGGACGGCGTGGTGTATGCGGAGCAGTTGAGTGCGCTGATGCTCGACGTGTTCATCCTGACGCGGGGGCGGGCGCTGGGGCTGTTCACCAGCTACGAGATGATGCAGCGCTGCGCGCGGCTGTTGCGCGAACCGCTGGCGGAGGCGGGCATCCGGTTGCTGGTACAGGGCGAGAGCGGGTCGCGCGATCAGATTACGCGCATCTTCCGCAGCGGCGGCGCATGCGTGCTGCTCGGCACACATTCGTTCTGGGAGGGCGTGGACGTGGTGGGCGACGCCTTGAGCTGCGTGGTGATGGCGCGGCTGCCGTTCGCGGCCGTGGGCGAACCGGTGAACGAGGCGCGTTGCGAACAGGTGGAGCGCGAAGGCGGACAGGGGTTTCACAATTTCTCGCTGCCCAGCGCGGTCATTCGTTTCCGGCAGGGGTTTGGCCGCCTGATCCGGCATCGCGAGGATCGCGGTGTGGTGATCGTGGCCGATCCGCGGCTGGTGACCCGCAACTACGCCATGCGGTTCCGCCGCAGCCTGCCGTGCGAGGTCGAGGTGATGCAGGAGCGCGAAGCCCTGCTGGCGCGGGTGCAGGCGATACTGAGGTGAGTTGACTGCATGGCAGAAGCGGCGGGATTGCTTGCAACAGTTCTCATTATGACAAGCGCCGAACACTGCCGGAAGCGACGGCGCGCATCCCTCCATTCAAGAAACAACGGGTTTTGGCGTGCATGGAGGGCGCCGCGCCGTCGGCGCCGGTCATCATGAGAATTGCTGGGCGTTTTATCGCTGACATCCAGCCCGATTGCGCGGTACTCTTTATGGCGGCGAACATGCGGTTTTCGGGATGTTTGCAGAACAGGGGAAGATCAACATGGAAGAACGAACCATTGCCGATTGTCTGGCCGAGGCGCAACAGCGCATTGCGGACGCCTGTGGACGCGCGGGGCGGAAGCCGGACGAGGTGGAACTGATCGGCGTCACCAAGACCTTCGGGCCGGACGTGGTGGCGGAAGCGTGGCAGGCGGGTGTGCGCAAGTTTGGCGAAAACCGCGTGCAGGAGGCGGCGGCCAAGATCGCGCAATGTCCGAGCGGACCCGAGTGGCATTTGATCGGCCACTTGCAGCGCAATAAGGTGCGGCCGGCGCTGGAATTCTTCTCCGTGCTGCACGCCGTGGATTCCCTCCGGCTGCTGGAGCAGATCGACCGCGTGGCGGACGAGGCCGGTTGCCAGCCGCGCATCCTGCTGGAGGTGAATGTTTCGGGCGAAGTCAGCAAGTTCGGACTCAAGCCGGAGGACGTGCCGGCGGTGGTGGAGCGGTCGCTGCAGGCGCGCGCCGTGACGCTGATCGGGCTGATGACCATGGCCCCGTTTTTCCCCGACCCGCAGCAGGCGCGGCCGGTATTTGCGCGGCTGCGCGAACTGCGCGACCGGCTGCAACGCGATCTGGGCGTGGGGCTGCCGCACCTGTCCATGGGGATGTCCAATGATTTTGAGGTGGCAGTGGAGGAGGGGGCCACCTGGGTGCGCCTCGGGACGATCCTGTTCGGTCATCGGCCCAAATGGAAAGTCCAACCAGAGGACGTTTTCGAGGAGTAGCCCCGGCCCGCCCCGGGCCGAGGGCGGATTGGAGGGTTAAACCCTTGGAGATTGCGGGCGCAGGGGCGCGCATGCTACATTTGAGGCGTTTCAAACATCTCGCACGGTGCGCCAGGGTGGCGAAATGGCAGACGCAGTGGACTCAAAATCCACCGCCCTTTAAAGGCGTGAGGGTTCGACTCCCTCCTCTGGCACCAATAAGAAAGGATTCGAGCAGTCGATGAGCGCCAAGAAGTTACGTGTTGGATTTATCGGTTCCGGCGGAATCGCCCAGTCGCAGATGAAGCACCTCAAGACCTACGCGGACGTGGATCTGGTCGCGATCAGCGACATCAGCGAGGCGGCCCTGGCCAAGACCAAGGAGGCGTATGGCATTCCGAAGACCTACACGGACTGGAAGGAGATGCTGAAGAAGGAGTCGCTGGATGCGGTCAGCGTCTGCACACCCAACGGCTCGCATGCCAAAAACAGCATTGCCGCGCTCAAAGCCGGCTGCCATGTGCTGGTCGAGAAGCCGCTGGCCATGAATGCCGTCGAGGGGCAGGCCATGCTGGATGCGGCCAAGGCCGCCAACAAGCATCTCATCATCGCCTTCCAGCAGCGCTTTCAGCCGAAGGTGCAGTTTTTCCGCCGCCTGAGCCAGGAAGGCGTGTTCGGCAAGGTGCTCTTCATGAAGTGCCAGGCGATCCGCCGGCGCGGCATTCCGAACTGGGGTGTCTTCGGGCGCAAGGATCTGCAGGGTGGCGGACCGCTGATCGACATCGGCGTGCATGTGATGGAGATGGCGCACTACGTCATGGGCTCGCCCAAGCCCATCGCCGCCAGCGGCAATATCTACCGTTACCTCGGCGACAAGCCGAGCGACGTGGTCTGCAACTGGCCGAACTGGGACTACAAAACCTACACGGTCGAGGATCTCGCGGTGGGGCAGATCCGCTTCGAGAACGGCGCGGTGATGCAGGTCGAGGCCAGCTTCGCGGCCCACGCCAAGGATGCCTGGAACTTCAGCTTCATGGGCGAAAAGGGCGGCGGCGAACTCGATCCGTTGGCCGTACGCACCGACCGCAACGGGTACATGGTGGACATGACCCCGGCCTTCATTCCCAACCAGGATTGCTTCGAGCGCAAGCTGCGCTACTTCGTGGACACCGCGCTCTACAACAAGCCCACCGAGGCGCCGGCCGAGGCGGGCCTGATGGTGCAGAAGATGATCGACGGCATCTACCTCGCCGCGGAAAAGGGCAAGGAAGTCGCGATCAAGTAGAACGTACGAGCCGCGCGTTCGTCAGGCGTCGCGGAGCTCCGCCCTCCAGGCTGGAGGGGCGAGCTCTGCGAGCCCTGTTGTCCACTGGCAGGAGCCTCGATTATGACATCACGTGAACGCGTCTGGCGTACGGTCAACCGGCAGAAGTCCGACCGCATGCCCATCGATCTTGGCGGCATGAAAGCCTCGGGGATTGCCGCCAGCGCCTACCACCGCGTCAAGCAGCGTCTCGGCATCCGGACGCCGACGCGCGTCGCGGATGCGCGGCTCATGATTGCAGAGGTCGAGGACGCGGTGCGCCAGCGCCTGCACCTCGATGTCATACCGCTCGACTGGTCCATGGTTTTCAACTCGATGCAGCCGGACAGCGCGTGGTCGTCCCGGACGCTCTTCGACGGCACGCCCGTGCTGATTGCGCCCGACACGCGCATCGGCGAGGACGCGGAGGGAAACTGGCTCCTGCTGAAGCCGGACGGCACGCCCACTTCGTTCCGCATGCCGCGCAACGGCTTCTATTTCGACGACTGCTCCTTCGACGAGGCGGGCGGCATCGATCCCTGCAAGTTCAAGCCGGTCATGGACCTGCCGGACGAACAGCTCGCCCAGTTCGCGCGTTATGCCCGGCAGCAGCGCGAGACCACCGACTACGCCATGCTGGGGTGTGGGTTCGGCGTCTGCTTTCTGGGGATGAGTCTGATCACCAACCGCGTTGACAACGTCACGCAGGGGAAGCCGAGCGAATGGATGGTCATGCTCATGACCGAGAAGGACACCTGCCACGAGATGATGGACCGCTCGGTCGATGCCAGCATCCGCTGCTTGAGCCTGATCCACCAGGCCATTGGCGATACGTGCTTCGCGTGGGGAGTCGCCTCGGACGACAGCGGCACGCAGCGCGGCGAGTTCATCTCGCCGGACCTCTGGGCGGAGATGATCCAGCCGCACTACAAGAAGCTGTGCGACTGGATCCACCAGCACACGAAGATGAAGACCTTCTTCCATTCGTGCGGTTCGGTTCATAACCTGATCCCGCATTTCATCGAAGCCGGCATCGACATCCTCAACCCGGTGCAGATCTCGGCCGCGTTGATGGAGCCGGCCCGGCTGAAGCGGGAATTCGGCGATCAACTGGTCTTCTGGGGCGGCGGCTGCGACACGCAGAGCGTGCTCCCGCGCGGCACGCCGGACGAAGTGCGCGAACACGTGCGCGAAAACATACAGGTCTTCGGCCTCGGCGGCGGTTACGTCTTCAATCAGGTCCACAACATCCAGGCCAACGTGCCAGTCGACAATGTCCTGGCGATGTTCGACGAAGCGTACAAGTGCGCGGCACGGTAGCGCGGGCTCGCCCCGAGCCCAGCGCAGTATCTTCCCAATGACCAATGACCAATGACCAGTTTTGCCCTCGGCCCGGGGCGGGCCGGGGCTACTATCTCTTCACCGCCACCTTGATCACGACCTTGCGCACGTGCGCGGGTGCGCCGGCGGTGCGGCCGGGCATGTGGGCGTCGTGCGGGAAGAAGACCGCGAACTGCCCCTGCTGCACGCGGATCGGATCGGCCGCGCCTTTCAGGAAGGAGATGTCCTTGTCGTTGTCGTACGGCGTGTGCACGGCCTGATCGGTCAGCGGCGCGTAACCGATCAGCTCCTCGCCGGCGATCAGGTACTGGATGTCGATGTAGCGGGTGTGGGTTTCGAGGAACCCTTCGGCCAGCGGCTTGGTGTCGTACTCCTGCACGATGGCGTAGATGCGCTCGCCGTCGATCGCATAGCGCCCTTCGGAGATGGTGGCAAGGTCCGTCTTGCGCAGGAAGTAAAACGCCGAGCTGAAGCCGGGGTGCAGCTTTTCATAGGCGGTGGAATTGGCGAGGAGATCGAGGATCATGAGGACTCCTTTGGGTTCAGAATTCAGGATTCAGAATGTTTCGCGCACCACCTTCTGAATTCTGAGTTCTGAATCCTGAATTCCGCTCCCCGATATCATACGCCCCTCGGCCGCAGAAGGATACGCGGAATGTCGGCGGGTGCGGCGCCGGCTTCCGCCAGCACGCGCAGATGCGGCATGAATTCGCCGTATTCCGAAAGCTCGTGCGAATCCGAGGCCAGCGAAATCTTCACGCCGCGCTCCAGGCAGAGATGGAAAAACTCCGGTTCGGGCTGGTTGGTATGAAAATTGATCTCCGCCGCCACACCACTGTCGGCCAGCAGATCCGCCACGACCGGGTAGAGGTGCGCCGGTTTCGGCAGCCCCTTGCGCGGGAAGAACCGGAACGGATGCGCCAGCGCATCGATGGGATGCGCGAGCAGGCGCTTGACGTCGCGCAGAAATAATTCTTCCGTCTCCGCCTGCGGGGTGACGCCTTTCTTCACCCCGGGAATTTCATGGATCGCGCCCACGAGCAGATCCCAGCCATCGGTATCCTGCGGCGCCAGCAGCAGGCTGCCGTCGGCGCACAGATCCACTTCCAACCCGGCGCGCACGCGGTTCGTGCGGAACCCCTCCGCCAGCCGGCGGTACGACGCCATGCGACCGTGCTCCGGTGTGGCCCAGACTGCTTGCGACATGGCAGGATCGCGCTGCCACTGGAAACTCCACGCAGCTTCCTTCTCGAAATAAAGCTGGAAAGCGTGTTCTGTGAAGCAAAGCGTTTCGACGCCCAGCGCCTGCGAGAGCCGGATACCATCGGCAATGGATGCGGTGGTGCCGCAATAGGCGAGCTCGGTGTGGCAGTGGTTGTCCGCCAGCCCCGGCACGTCGTGGCGCAGCGCATGCTCCTGCACCTGCGCGCGGCGTCCTTCCATGCGGATGAGCAGGAAGCGGAACGGCGATTCGCAAAGCGCCGGCGCCGTGGCGTAGGTGACGCCATCCACCTCGTGCGCCGCCTGGCCGGCATGGTAGTGGCCGCTGAGCGAAAGGCAGACGCCGGCATCGCGGTAGCCGGCCATGACCTCGGCACGGTTGGTCAGGTGGTAGGGGTAGCCTTCACGGATGACCGGATCGTGCGGGTGGTGCTGCAGCGCGATGATCGGGCGCCCTGGGTACGCGGCTGCGGCGCGCGCCGGGAGGTCGAGCTGGTCGGTCGGACGTCGGAACAATTCGCCCTCCCGGCGTTCGTCATGAAAGACCAGAAACACATAGTCGCCGATCAGGTGCATGCCCGGCGCGCAGCCAAATAGCTGCGCATACCGTACGGAATCGCCGTCATGGTTGCCCGGCACGGCCAGCACGGAGATGCCGGTCTTGTGGACCTCGCCAGCCAGCGCCTGCAAATCATCCTGCGCACCGGGTTTGGTAGCGTCGTCCACCATGTCGCCCAGCAGTACGATCACATCCGGCTTCACGCCCAGGTGCTTCAGGCGCCAGAGCGCTTTGCGCAGCAGCGCCTGCCCCAGGCGCGCCTGGCGCTCGGGATGGTCGCAGGTGTGCTGTGCCGCGCCGACGAAATGCAGGTCGGTGAGGACTAGGATAGTAAGAGGTGTGGGAGAAAAGGTCATTGGTCATTGGCGGCTTCGCCGCGTCATTGGTCATTGGGGGGGGAAGGAACTCCGAATCAAATGCCGTATTCCTGTAGCGGCGCGTGTGTCACGCGCCGACGGCGGCTGACACAGCCGCCGCTACAGAAACTTCGCCGTTCGGAGTTCCTGGTTGGGGCACGGCATGCCGTGCCCTTTCTGCGGTTCCGGAGCTAGATCCGCTCGCAGCTTCCACCAGCGCACGCTACCGTTGCGGTGACAAGGGTGTTGTCCTGCTTTTCGATGAGCTGCGTGTAGTCCACCGGCGCGGCGGTGCGGGTGAGATCCTCCCACAGCTTGCAGTTGTGGACGCGCTTGAGGCAGCGGGTCATCTTGGTGGCGTCGTGGTCGAAGTAGTTGTCCGCGAATTTATGTGCCCGGCGCACCCAGTCCGCCTTCTCGGCGCGGACTGCCTCGATGGCCTCGTAAACGCGCTTGGGGTAGATCTTCGGGGTGGGGGTTTCGAGATTTTCGCCGCGCCCCAGCACGCAGTCGCAGGCGGCCCAGAGGTTGTCGTCGAAGGCGTGCATGCCGTCCACGATCAGGCCGGAGGACATGATCGCGCCGACGTCGTAGATCTCCACGATCTCCCCGGCGGTCAGCACTTCGCAGAAGGGGGCCTGCGGATAGTCAAGGTCGCCGCCGTCCGAGAGCAGCGAGATGCCGGCGAAAACGTGGCGATTCTCGTAGATGAACGTCTCGACCTGGTCCCATTCGTCGTCCTTGACCGAGATGGTGTTGGAGACGTTGTGGCTGAGCCAGGGCTGGGCGCACAGTTCGGCGCGTTTGCCGGCGTCGATCCAGTTCTCCTTGGTGAGCTTCACCTTTTCGAGCAGGTCGACGGCGGTAACGTCCTGTTTGGTCAACGCCTCGGGCTTGGCCTCGATGCAGAAGTTCAGCACCACGTCCGTGCCATTGGGGTTCCAGACGGATTTTTCGACGGCCAGCGGGTTCTGGGCCTTGAAGAAATCGACCAGCAACTCGTCCTCGTTGGCCTGCGCGCGGCGGAGGTAGCGGCGCGAGTGGTGCGGGTGGATGCCGGAACTGGTGCCGAGGATGCAGCTCGTGGTGCCGGCGGGCTTCACGCACGTGGCGCGGGCGCAGGGATTGACGCCGATGCGCTTGGCAACCTTCGCATTGACCTCGATGATCAGGGCGGCCATCTTGCGTTGCAGCGCCGCGTCGAAGGCGATGGCGGGGTGCTCCATCATGCCGGTCATGGAGATGCCCAGGAGCGCCTCGCGCCGCGCGATGCGCGTGCTGGTTTCGCCCAGGTAGCCGAAGTCGGTGAAGTCCGCCTGGAGCGTGCCGAGAATGGCCGCGGCCTCGCAGGCCTCGCGGAATTTCTCCTCCGAATCCACGCGCCCCATGTTGATCTCGCACAGGTTGCAGAACGCGAAGCCGCTCTGGCCGTCGATCTGCGGGTAGAGTCCGATCTCGCCGCAGGGGTTGAATGTGGCGTCGAGGTCGTCGGTGAAGATGAAGCCGGGTTCGCCGAATTCGCGCACGGACTTCATCAGCTTGTGGAACTGCTCGCGCGTGGTGTGGCCGCGCAGGAGCATGGCGGAGTTGTTCGAGCGCGCGCGCTGCGGATTCTCGTTGAACCAGTTGCCGGTCTTGGCCGTGGCCATGAGTTCGTCGTCCGGCGAGAAGAGGCAGATCGTGGCGCTGCGCCGCACGCCGCCGGAGAGCACGGCGTCGGAGGCATGCATGAGGATGTCGTAGGCGTCGATCGGGCGCAGGTTCGTGGCGCCCGTGGCCAGGCGCGCGTCGACCAGCTTGCGGATCAGTTCGAGGCTGCGGCGCAGCGGTTCGGGGCCGGGCGCGCGTCCCATGCCGGACGAGATGGGGCGTCCCTTGGGGCGCACCTGGGAGTAGTCGAACGACACCAGCTTGCCGGCGAATTCGGGAAACGGCTGCTGCGTCGTGAAATAGGAGGAGAGCAGCGCGCCCAGGGCATCCGCCCACCCCTCGATGGTGTCGGGCACGGCGAAAGCGGCGTGGCCGGCGCCGGGGCGCGCGATGGGCGGCAGCCTGGCCACGTGGCGGGTCTGCACCGAGAAGCCGACGCCGCAGCCGCACAGCAGCAGCCAGAGCGCTTCCTGGAAGAAACGCGGGCGGTCGCAGTAGGAGGTCGTGCAGTTGTAAATGCGGGCATGCTTGCGCAGAATCGGATCGCCGCCGAACTGCATGGCGCGCTGGCTGCCCAGGACCATGCGGTTCTTCATCGCCGCCTGGCAGACCGCCAGCAGGTCGTCCACGGCGATGCCGCGCTTGGCAAAGTGCCGGCGGTGCATGTCAATCACCCGGTCCACCGCCTCCTCAAACGTTTCCCGGCGCATCTTGTCCGGAAGATAGCGGCTGTATTTGGACGTGAAGACATAGTCCTGCAATGCTTCGACACTCATGAAAAACCTCGCAAAGGGTAGGTTGATGCGAACGAGAAAATTTACAATGGCAGCGGCGGCCCTCCCAGGCACTTTTCCCGCCATCACGCCACAACATTTAGTGGGTCCTCTCGGTCCTGTCCACAACATTTTGTGGTCGATGGAGGAATATTCAATTGGTTGAAACTTGACAGGCGGTGCGGGACCTGTCGAACGGTTGGGCGGTGAGGTGTTGGGCGCATGCCTTTATCGCAACGCCCGCCTGGCGTCGCAGAGCTCCGTCTCCATTTTTCATCATCGCGTGTTTCTCGATCACGCATTTTGGAGGGCGGAGCTCTGCGACGCCAGGCGGGCAAGGGGTGAAAGGTTCGTTCGCAGACTGACTGGTCGCACTTACTCGCAGATTGGGGTTCTTCAACTGCCATTGCGCAAAAAATCGTGTATCCTTATATCCCATGTCCGAGCTTCCCCATGTTCCCGTTCGCGGCCGGCTGGCGCCCAGTCCGACCGGCGCATTGCACCTGGGGAATGCCCGCAGCTTTCTGATCGCCTGGCTCAGCATCCGCAGCCGGAATGGATCGCTCCTGCTGCGCATGGAGGACCTCGACCACCCCTAG
>Ga0118677_10015424_pt1 | contig 10622 bp, 9 predicted proteins | sample AliMusrvi5mmetaG_FD_86154 | JGI IMG/M metagenome (GOLD analysis project Ga0118677, IMG submission 86154)
TAGACATCGGCCCGTTCCGGGGTGCCACTCACGATGATTTCAACTGCCTTGCGGGAATACTCATCCCCCTCGAAGAGATCGAGGGCGGCGAGATCGGCGGCGGAGAGGTCGCGCAGCAGCGTTCCCTCGGCTACGGTCGTCGGATCGGGGACGAGCGCGGGATAGGTGCGCTGCGGAAAGAACACCACCCGATGGCGCGGCGCCAGGGCAGCAATCCGTTGTGCCGGGTCGACGGCATGGCCCAGCACGAGGGTGAGTACATCGGGGTCGCGCAGCGTGCCGTAGACGAAGAGGGGCAGGGGCATCGGACAGTCCGCTGGATGGGGTCGCGTGCATCATGCCGCAAGGCAGGGCGTTTGGCTTTCCCGATTGTTGGCCTTGCCCCGCAAAGCCGGCGCCGCTTTGCCACTCGCAGGGCAGTTGCAGGGGACGGCCGGCTATGCCATAAGCGCGCCCGACCCGCCCGGGGGCACAGCCCTCGCGCAGCGCCTCGCGGAGAGGTGGCAGAGTGGTCGAATGCACCGCACTCGAAATGCGGCATAGGTGCAAGCCTATCGGGGGTTCGAATCCCTCCCTCTCCGCCATACACATTTAAGCCCAATCACATGTATGACTTACAGACGTGTAACCCCAGCAGAATCAGAGAGTACCACGCGGATCGGCATGAATGAGCATGAATCCGCCTGAAACCACCATAGCCCAAAACAGCCTCCATTGGGTAACGGAAACTGCCATTTTTCAATTTGCTGGGTAACGTGGCAGAAGATTCCTTGGTCGAAAAGTGTGATAGCAGAACCCGCGCAGAGGTCTGGCACGTGTTGACCTCTGCCGTTGATCGGCAGAGGCCAATTGGGCCGAATTTGCCACCGCAGAGCTCTGGTCCGCAAAGCCTGTAGTCTGACAACTTTCTGCCGGTCCCTCTGTGCAAACGTTTTGCGATACAGATGAGTCTGTGTGCAGGCTCACGTGAGAATTTCTGTGGCATTCTCAATTCGCAAAGACCGATGGAGTGGCGCTCCGGTAGCTCAATGCTCAATCCTGCAGATAGTTACTGAGTTTGAACACACCCTTCTTGAGCGCACCGCTAATAATATGCTCACAAATGTGGGTATCTTGGATCGGAACCGCTGGATGCGGCGTTGGCCGATCGTTTTGCGTTCGTCGTGGAGGTTCCCAGTTGGGAACAACTGAGCGACGAAGAGCAGGGGCTTGTGATTAGCAGCCAGGGCACTGACGCCGACATTGTGCCTGACCCAGAACTTGCGGGCGCAATTGAGTATGGCAGGCGGCTGCGCGGATTGCTCGATACCGATCACGCGGAAGGATTGGTGATCTACGTCCGTTTGCTGATTGCACTGCTCGGCCAGGCCGGCCTGCAACTGAGCCCTCGCCGCGCCGGCATGATCCTTCGCAACATATTGGCTGTTCACGCTGCGAACCGCGTTCTGGGTTTCAGTGTTACCTTTCAGAACTCCGCGCTCCTTGCCGTTAGGAGCTCGGTGCCCCAACTTGCCCAGGGAATCAAGGTGGACCAGGTCAAGTTGCTCGCTGCCCACCGGGAGGCGTGGAAGGCCTCGCAACTCGAAGAAGGCGATGCCACAATCTCCATTCTCACTGAGCGTGATCCGGTGCGGAGAGTGATGAAGGCGAGCGCGCTGGAGTCCATCTCCGCTTCCGACTTCTCCTCAATTGTTGCAGACGCGCTGGCTGCTTTGCCACCGGGAGGACGCCACGCCCTCGCCTTCAACCTCTTTGAATCAGATGCCGCATCACGTCTCGTTGCGGCGGTTGCGGAGCAATGCGCCGAACTCTACACGATGATCGCAACTGCGCAGGAGGTCCATGAAAGTGTTGGGTCCAGGAGCGTCAGGCATCGTATTTGGCAGCACATCGTCAAGATTCTGGCACAGCTTGCACCCGATGTTCAGGAGACCGTATTGAAGTCCAACCTGCTCTGTGGACTCTTCTCCTCGGACCAGCTTGCAGTCGAAGAAGACGCCGACCGGGCTATCGAAGCGTGGGAACAGGCAAACAGCGCGCTCTGCCTTCCTGGCAAGCAGGAAAGGAGAAATGCTGCATGAAAGCCCAGGCTTCAGATCTGCTCCATAACATGAGCGCGCCGGCGAAAACAACGATTAGCTTGGACGCACCGGCTCAACGCCTCTTCGGCTTTGGAATCGTGATTGCATTGCCTGAGAATTGCGAGGCTGCTCGTCCGAGTGAGCTCCTGCAGTTGTTAGTGGGTGGGAAGCGACAGACGGCAAAGGTTGCAGAGACTGAACTGCATCGTCGCATTCAAGCCCGAGCCATTGAATTGCCGCTGCCGCCTGTGGCTGCGGCTACGGCTCAGACACGGAACGGTGATGTCGAGTGTACCGCCTTGTTGACCATCATGTCGGTGCTCGCCAAATCCTCCTCGCGTGTGTATCTCCGTGACAAGGAGCCCAACCTTGCTTCGATCCTCCCTGGCCGCCGCCTTGTATTGATTGTTCAGAAAGAGATCACGTTATGACGCACGTAAAAAAAACGCTCGCCGAAAAGATTCTGGATTGCTTTCCCAGTGGAGCCTACGCTCTTCATGCGTTTCTTCAACTGCTGGAAATTTCAGAAAGCCGAACTGTCGAGACGGCCGCGGTCGAATGCCGCATTCAACCCAGGCTGCTGGTCAATCCTGATTTTGTCGCCACATGGGCAGAAACGCCTGAAAAGCTTCTCATGCTCATCATGCACGAATTGCATCATGTGCTGCTCGGTCACACTCGTCTCTTTCGATGCGTGACCAAGGTCGACAATCTTGTCTTCGATGCAGTGATCAATGCGCTTCTGTGCCGCATGTTTCCCGGCAAAGCCTACACGTCGTTCTTTACCGATTTCTATGACCAGCGCCAGTTCCCCGCCTGCCTCCTGCGGCCTCCCTTGGGCTGGAACCCAGGTTCGTATCCGGCTCCTCCCATTGCGTTGCGCGGCAGAAAGACGAAAGCCCTGGCCGAAGTTCACCGTGCCTTGTACTCGGAGAAGGGCGCCACCTATCACGACATATTTGAGGCGTTATTGAGTTCGTTCGAAGAGGTGATGGCATCTTGCGTGCTTCTTCTTGGCGATCATGGCGATGTCGGGTCGCAGTTCGGAAGGCTCGATGCTCGCTCGCCTCTGCTTTTCGACGTTGTGCGTCGAATTGTCGAGCGCTGGCCACAGCCGCCCGATCCGATCCGCGGGCGGTCTCTGGCTGACATCCTCAAAGAGGAGCAAATCGCCGTATCGAGAAAGCCCTCCAATCCAGAGATACTCCGCAAGCTTCTCCAGAGAGTGGCCATTGCAGGGCAACTGGGGCGCGGTGCATCACGCGCAGACGACGAGACGATGACGATCAGCACGCCTCTGCCAACATTCGATCGCAGATCGGTTGTGCTGAGCGCACTCGGTGCGCCGAATCTGCTCCACGCTGCCCAGCTGTATCATCGCCGACGCACTTACGGGGAAAAGGTCCATGTCTATCTCGATGTGAGCGGGAGCATCGGCAACCTTAAACCAGTTCTCTATGGGGCTTTGCTCGATTGCCGCGATTTTGTTTACCCACGGGTTCATCTCTTTTCAACCAAGATTTCGGATGTGACTGCGGGCCAGATGCGCAGCGGCACGTGCTTCTCCACGGGTGGAACCGAAATCGGCTGCGTAGCCGAGCACATAAGAGAACACCGTATCCGACGTGCCGTTGTGGTCACGGACGGCTATGTCGGTCATCCCGAGGGCCTCGACAAGGAAACCCTGGCCGGCGCAACTCTGGGTGTCGCACTCACACCGGGGACCTCAACCCGCGACGATCTTGCGGGTGTAACGAATCACTGGGCTCAGCTGAACCAAGGGAGTATCCAATGAGCAGAATCTGCGCTTCTGAATTTGTGTTGCCAGGGCATCCGGACAAGATCTGTGATGCGATCGCAGACGCTCTCGTTCAGGAGGCGTGCAAGCGGGAGAAGCGCGCTCTGTGCGGCGTCGAGGTAGCGACACACGCCAGCACCAGGGCGTCGAAGCCGGCAGGCCTTTCGAACAATTGCAGGAAGCCGGAATGCACACCGCCAAATTGGATGAAATTGTCCGCCAGAAGGACCCAGCTCTCAAATCCGCCGTCGAACTGCTTGCCAAAGGGCATACAGCCACGGCGCTTGAAATGCTCCAAAAACAGGACCGAGTCCGAGAGATTCCCAATCCACAGGAACGGATCCAGACGATTGCGAGGGCCTACGCCGAATCTCCGGCAAACACTCTGATCGTTTCGCCGGACAACGCCTCCCGGCGCGAATTGAACGCAGCCGTCCGGCAGGAGTTGAGGGCCAATGGAAAGCTCGCTCCTGAAGACCACTCCATGCGTGTTCTTGTTCAGCGCCAGGAGATGACTGGAGCTGAACGAAGCTGGGCCAACCACTATGAGATTGGCGATGTGGTCCGCTTTGCTCGTGGCAGCAAGGTGCTCGGAATCGAGGCCGGAACATACGGAGCTGTCGTCGGCGTCAACCCGGCCGTCAACTTGCTCACCGTCGAGAAATCCTCCGGTGAGCAGGCCACCTACGATCCGCGCCGCCTGACCGGCGTCAGCGTCTACCGCGAGGTCACTCGCGAATTTTCGGTGGGCGACCGCATCCAATTTACCGCGCCGGACAGGTCGCTTGGCGTTGCCAATCGCGATCTTGCGGCTGTCGAGTCAATCTCGCTGGATGGCCGGATCTCGGCCCGGCTCGACAGCAACCGCCAGATCGAATTTGACGCTAGCGAGCACCGTCACATTGACCACGGCTATGCCGTCACCAGCCACAGCGCGCAGGGTCTCACCGCCGAGCGCGTCCTGGTCAACGCCGACACCGGCGTCCACCCTGAACTGCTCAATTCTCGGTTTGGCTATGTGTCGATCTCTCGCGCCAGCCACGAGGCAACCCTCTTCACTGACAACCTTGCAAAGCTCAGCCCGCAGCTCTGCGCCGACATTTCCAAGACTTCCGCGCTAGAGATCGGCCAGAACACGTCATTGGCCCAAGAGATTGCGATGACCTGATTTTGCAGGCAGCGTCTGCAAAATCTGAGTTCGCAGGACAATGTTGAACCAATTCCCCAGACGGCGTCTGGAGAATCCAAATTCGTCAGAGCCCACTTGCGAATTCTCCCGCCGCTTGCGTGATAATTCCGAAGCGGCCAAGCCTCATCTATTGAACAGGATAGGTGAAGACACTGCGTCGCTTACCGGCACTTCCTGTATGCAAGAGGCTGCGTTAACCGGCGCTTTTTGCATATGAAAGTAGAACGTCAAATCAAAGTCACGCTTGACATATATGTCATACTAGGCTATTTTGCCTAGGGAAGGGTTTTCTGTATGCCAGTCATTCCTCCCTTCGATAACGACGGCCTCTTGCCGCCAGAAGACTACGAGCTATCCTTCGATGAATTGCACGAATCGACGCTCGTCCGCGGCGCCGGGGAACAGAAGGACGATTCGACTTGGGATGCCGCCTGGCGCGCGCAACTTGTCGGCGGTCTGGAGATTCTCGTTCGCCAGCTTTGGCAAATTGGTATACGCGAAATCTTCGCTGACGGCTCGTTCGTGGAGGACAAAGACCATCCCAACGACATCGACGGATACTTCGTTTGCGACCTGATGCAACTCGCATCCGGAGATCTGACGCAGCAGCTCAACCGCCTCGACCCGTACAAGGTGTGGACTTGGGACCCGGCCTCGCGCAGACCCTACCGCGGCTATCCCAAGCGCCAGCTTCCCATGTGGCATCGCTATCGGGTCGAGTTGTATCCACATGTGCCCGGACTTGGCCTCGGCAGCGGCATCCGCGACAAGTTCGGCCACGAACTGGAGTTTCCTTCCGCCTTTCGCCAGTCGCGCAGAGACGGCAAGCCGCGGGGCATCGTGAAGATCAAATATGGGGGACCGTCATGATTCGCAACGAAGCTGAGTACCAATTCGCAACCACTCGTCTTCAGGAAGAACGCGGCCGGCTCGCCGAGCATCGGGACCGGCTCAAGACCACGGGTCTGTCAGACGACGAGATCAAGCGCGTCATCGATCCCATCGAGTCCTTTCACCTGCAATTGAAAGAGGAAGTGGAGAGCTACGAGCGGCTGAAGCGGGGCGAGTTCGATGAGTTGGAGAACCTGCGCGGCCTCGGCCAGTTGCTGATTTCGCTGCGCATTGCCCAGGGAATCTCTCAGCGCGATTTGGCCAAGCGGCTCGGCGTTCATGAGTCGCAGGTCTCGCGGGACGAGCGCAACGAATACTTCGGCATCACGCTGGAGCGCGCAATCCGGATTCTGGATGCACTCAATGTGCGGCTCCGCACGAAGGTGGAAATTGAACCCGACAAGCGAGAAATGGCTGTCGCGTGATTGAAGTCGGGGAATAGTGTCGCTAACTGCGTTTTTCGGGAGCAATAGTCAGAATCGAGCGGAGTCGATGTTCATCGTTCCAACCGGTAGAAAGCCGACACGTCACACGCGGCAAGATGCCTAGCTATGAGTCACAACTCAGATCGTGTACGATGAGCTCCCTCCATTCCCCCGCTACCATGTTGTCCAACAGCCAATCCAAACGTAGGAACTCCGCCGCGAGCCGCCCAATAGGGTGATTCCCCAGATAAGAGAGATTCTCATCGTTTGGCGCATCGACTCCAATCGGAGAAACCCTCCAGGGAAATTCATCGTTGCCGCTCGGCGTCACTTGTAAAGAATACTTGGCTAGTCTCTTGTTCACTTGCTCCAGATCTACAATCACGAACATCACGAATTCGCCGTTATAGAAGCGGAAAAGTGCCTCCGGGTCTTGAATGCTCAAGGGAAACGGGTAGTACGCCAACGCGTAATTCTTAACCTCATTTACGCATATCATGAAGGGCTTCCCCCGGCGGAAAACATCTCCAAATATTGCGTCAAGGGACGATCGGTTGTAGGCGCTGTCGATCAAGGCGTAGTGCAGACCGGGTTCTACCTCTTCAACCAGCCAACCTGCGTGAGGCAGGTTACATATTAAGCGCGTTGCGTCTGCGAAGTGATATTGAGGTTGTTGACCAGGGGATACGCGCAGCCATAGCCCATTCTCAGCCTCCTTCTTGTCGGTGTAGAGATAATCCAACATTTGCTTCGTGGCAGTCATCTGACGGGATGCTCGGGCGGCGTTCCCGCCACGTCCTGATTTAACCTCGATCAAGAGGCATGGGCTCCCACCATCCGGCCAGAGATCGGGTCGGAAAACAGAAATGTCTCCATGCCGCAGGGTATGAGTAAGGTCGTTGAGCACAACAGTTGCCCCAATCTCAAATGCTTTTCTGAAGATGCTGCGCTCCAAGCGGGCCCCGCGTTTCCCGGTCAGGAAGCCCGAATCCTCCTTTTTCACCATTTGCTTTAAATCCCAGCGATCTCCATATGCAAAGGCAATAGAATCTCCGATTGATCGCAGCACTGAAATCAACATTTGTTGCTGCCCAATCCTTTCGTGACCTGCCTGATTCTTTGCCTTTGACTTTCGAGCGACCTCCCTAGAAGCCCCGGGCTGGGCAAGTGCCCTTTTGATGTTCCTATTTTCCTTGCGGATCTGCCTGATAAGGCGCTCCGCCCTTCCGATTCTATAGAGCAGCTTCTCTTGTATTTCCAGTGCCAGCAGCCGCTTTTCCAGTGGTGCAGCTTGCAGCTCTCGAGTTTTTCGGAAGAGCGGCAGCAACCATCCTTTGTGTCTTGTGAGCATCGAGATCCAATCCGCAGGCTACATTTAAACGCTGAATGAACGTCGAACGTGAACTTAATCGATAGTCGAGTTTGTTTCCCGTTGGCTGACCGGCTAACTCCGATTCAGGATGCAGCCCAGTTCGCCTCGTCGAGGAGGAAATCGCGATCTGTGCCCTCGAATGCGGAGCAAATCGCGTCAATAATCGTCCCAAGATCCCTCCAGTCGGACAAATCTGAAGCTTCGCTGGATTGTCCGAACCTGCGGAGTTTTTCTGAGAATCGGTCCATACACCCTCTCTTGCCCACAACCTCACCTTGGTAGCGTTTCATGCTTGGATCAAGAGCCTTCCACTGCACCGGCACCAAGTCGCCGCCCGGTTCGGTGAGTACGTCACGCCCCAAATAGAGTTCGATGCTAGCGCCAGAGCCGTTTACGTCCATGGTCACGTGCCCCGAGGGGCCTCGCGTCGGATATTTTCGGGCAAGATCAATATCTGGATAACGCAACACCTTGATGTTGACTGGGAGGTTATGTTTCAAGAGTCCACTTTGTGCCGAACATCCAGCAGTGTCGTTATCGAAGATGGCCACGATCCGATCACGTATGCCCGCGCCGGCAAACGACCGAACCATATTCGCGAGGAAGGACGCGCCGCCCTCCACCTTGAACGCGGCAAAATCCATGAACGAGATATACTCGGCCAGTTCCGGGCGGAGGAGGCGGAGAGCGGATTCCAGGACAAACTTGTCGCTGGATCCCTCCGTCAGGACTATCAAGTGAAGCGCCTCCCTGTCTCTCGTGTAGACCCATTCCCGCGCCCAAGTTGAGATGGGGTCCGAGGGCGAGCAGTATCCGTCCTCTACCAAATCAGAAATATCGAGCACGGCCTCTCCGGTCTGCAAAGCTTCGAGCTCAAATCGAAGCCGAAACCTTTCGTCATAGGCCTCTGGGAACCTCGGATTGAGGAAGGGGGGCAACCCTCCGGGCCTAAGCGAGTTTGCGAGTTCTGAGAGCTCACATGGATCGGGTTCAGGAGGAGCTAGAAGCGCCCGTCGAAGCTCCAAGAGCCACGTATCCGCATCTGCTTCGGATAGTATCTCAATACGTTTCAAATAATGGTCGATAACGTATTTCTTGGTTTCCTCACCAAATTTCGTACTAGATTCCTCAATCCACCTATTGCGGTCTCTAATCTCCTTTGTCTTTGCGATGTCGAACATCTGACGGCAGGTATTCAAGGTAAATCCGAGGAAATCGAGGCGTTTCTTCAGGACCTCAATACTCGTCGCGTACTCGACCCTAAGCAGCGCCGATGGTTCGTCATCGTCGTCGAGATCCTCATCGTCCGGATCTGATTCCATCTGCTGAATTCGCTTTTCGGATTCGCAGAATAAGATCATGATCGAGTCATCAACCTGATCTTTCCAGACTTCGAAGACCACATGGCCAAGCCTTAAATTCGCCCTGCTTCCCATTCAGCCATAATATGGCACCATCGCTGGCCAGCCTAACGAGAATTTTGGTCGATTCCAATAGACGCCTACTTCCACCACGGGTCATAGATGAAGGACGTGCGAGCTGGAGACGCCCCTTTCAGGAGATTGCACTTCCTGCACAGCAGTTGGATGTTGCATGGGTCGTTGGCCCCTAATGATTTGAGCGGAACGATATGGTCGTATTGCTGCTTTGCATCAAGGGCGATAAGGCCTGAGAGGTCCTTCTTGCAAAGAGCGCATTTGCCGTTCTCGCGAAAATACACCGCTTTCTTCACCCACTGAGGGATCGCGCATCTAGTGGATGGCCGATCCCTCCGTCGCCTTCTATATTCGGCGAGCCCAAGATTGAATTCGAGCAGAAAGCCGCGATTACCAAACAAGACGTGAGCGACCTCGTCGGTCATCCGTTCCCAAAGCTGCGCGAATGCTTCCTCTTGGTCTAGCATCCAAGGATAAAAGGCATCTTGCTCATCTTCTACTCGGGGGAAATTCTGACGGAATTCTTCAAATCGTTTGTGAGGAATCGAGTACCGCTCGAAGGCCAAGTGCTCGGTTTCGACGTCCACCAATTCTGGGTCCTTCCGAAACCGTCTGCGCTCGTGGATCGCGATGTGCGCGAAGCAAAAATATCCCAATAGGCTCGTTTTTGAAAAAGCAATTAGGCATCTATCGACACAAGGAGAGTCCCAATCCAACTCCCCAAAGCAATAATCACAATCGGCCGTTACCAGTCCTGCCATCATTTCGGCCATCTCATAGACTCGATGAAACAGCAGTTCCACGGCGTCGCTCTCCTCAATGGGACTCAATGATTTGGCCTACAGCGTCGATTTGATTGAGCGACGGATGGCGAATGGCTATGGGCCATAGAAGACGCAAGTCATTGTGCTACATAATCTTATAGATGATACCTAGCATTTGTCCTCAAATGTCGTCTTCCCGTATGCAATTCCGTACTGATATAGATAAAACACTTCAGACCTGCCATGACGAGAACCTCCTTCTCCGCTCTTGGCGGGGCCGTTGAATTCGTCGCAGCTTTTTTCCTTCATTCCACTACGCCCCCTCGGGTGGACGGCCCAGCGCGCGATCTGACTGTGCGCTGAACGGGCCTCCTCCGTCCGTTCGGAGCGCGGCTGCGCGCCAAACGATGGTGCGCGTTTGTCACTTGCCGTGCCTTTCCTCCGGACTCCCACCGTCGTGCGCTGCGTTCGTTCTTTTCCGCCAACCGTCTTCGCGCTTCCCAGCCGGGGGTGAGAAAGACGCTCAGCCGGTCACGGCGGAAAAGGAGAACAAAAACATGAATTTCAAGAGTAAAAACAACCGCAACAGCAACGGCGGCGGCCAGAAGGAAATCCGCCGCCAGCAGACCACCACGCAGCACATCATCGCTGAGAACGTCCAGCACC
>Ga0118677_10015425_pt1 | contig 10622 bp, 8 predicted proteins | sample AliMusrvi5mmetaG_FD_86154 | JGI IMG/M metagenome (GOLD analysis project Ga0118677, IMG submission 86154)
GGTCATCAAGGTCTACATGAAAGCTTGGCACGTCTATGCGATTCGTATCGATGAGAGCACGCTGGACGCATTCATCGCCAAGTCGAAGGAGCTGTAATCATGACACTTTCCCAACTGTTCAACTACCTCGAAGTGCCGGTCATCAATCGCCTGGGGCAGTATCTCGGTCGCGATGAGATCATCAACAACAGCCAGCTGCCTGAACTGTATCCCACTGAGTCGGTCGTCATCATCGACTGGGATGCCTCGGATGTGAATAAGCCGGACGCCAATGAGCGCGGTAAGTTCAACAAGGATGCCTGGCAGAGAGGCGTCGAATACAAAGGCGTCACCTATTACCCCTTCTACTATGGCCCGGCCATTAAGAAAGGCAGCACGCTTGGGGTCACCCATGACTTCCTGGTCGAAGACGATCTGATGACCAAAGTCGAGCAACGCTGCTACAGCAAGCGCCACTTGCTCGCAGCAGGGCGCAATGGCGGTTTGAAAGGCGACATCACGGTGCTGGTCGTTGAGGATGGAACCAAGGTCGGCGGGCATCTGTGCTACGACGGCGGTGGCCTGATCAGTCAGTCTGCCTGGGACTTGGGTAACAATGGCCATCAACTCATCCACCTGACCGAGCAACGCCCATCCTACAGCGTGACGCAATGGCTGCCCAACAACGACGAGATCTGGGCTGAAATCGAACCCATGATCTCCAAGGGCTTGATGGATGCCATTGCGACGGCCGATGACGATGGCGGTCAGAAACTGATTGAGTTTGCCTACAAACGCAACTACCTCAGCAGCTTGAAGGCTGACATGATTGCAGCCTGGCCAGAGGAAATGGAGCTACATCCGGCAGTCGCCAGCGTTCTTGGCAAGGGTGCTGCGGACATCTGGGCGCGCATCGCCACTGCCATTCCATTTGAGAATGTCCATAATCGTGTCGCTATTCCCATCTGGCTGCCCAAGGGTGAGTTGGTGACGGTGCCTGGCCTGCATGGCTGGCATGCCTCATTGCGCCAACCACTGGACGCACCGGCGATCCATGTGCGTGATATGAAGGATCATCCAGAGTTGCACAAGTTCATCAAGCTCATTACGGTGCAATGCTCGCTGTCCACACCGGAAGTATTCATCAAACCGGTCGTGCGGGTTGTGCCGGATGACATCCTGCCTCCTGGCGTCGATGTCGTCATCAACGTGTCTGATGTCAAGATGGGCAGCCTGAAACCCGGCATCCATATCTTGCACGACGCAGTGATGCCATTCATCGGCGCCTGTGATCCTGAGTCAACCTGTGGACTGAACCCGGTTGAAGGCAAGTTTGCCATGGGCGCGGACTTCGACTGGGACATGGTGGCGCTGGTCGCATTGTTCCTGACTGACCCTGCTACGGGTCAACGCACGCTCCTCAAGGGGGTGAAAGCGGGCTATGAGTCCCTTGAGTTGATCCAGACGAAGAAAGTGCCCAAGACCTGCAATCCCATCACAGCAGAGAACGACCTGGAGTTTGCGGCACAGAACTTCCATAGTGCGCTGGTAGGCATGTACTCCACCGGTCTGATGAATGCCAGAGCCATTGGCGACGACGAGACGGCGGCCAACTGGTTTGAGTTCAGGGACAAGACCAGCATGTTCAAGGCGTTCAACACCGGCATCAAAGTCGGCACGGACAGCCAGAAGCGCAAACTGTGTGAGACGACCACCTACGCCGAGAAGCCAAGTGATCCCAAGGAAGAAGAGCAGTGGCGCAAGCGCTTTAACGTCGAGAAGCAGATGCAGCGTATCTTCGGCCTCATGCGCACACTACGGACGCGATTGGGGCAGGAGTATGGGATATTCGACGCCAAGGGCGATCCCTATGCGCCAGGGGCTCCGTTCATCAAGTGGCACCGTGGCAAGTTCGCGTTTGTCGTGGAAGCACCAAGGATTGGTTGGGATGACAACTGGACGCCAGAGCAAAAGGAGGCTGCGTTACCCGACTGGTGGCAAGGTCTGTGTGCACGGATCGCACGCCATACCATCCCGGTCATTGGCGATGCGTTCGCGATACAGATCAAGGCGAATCCGCCGTCACACTATGCCAACTGGGTAGGCTCCGCAAAAGCGCTGCCCATCCAGGAGTCACGTGGGTTGTTCTACTGGTTCATTGGCAGACTCAACGCTGAGATGACGGTCAGAAAGGCAGACCCCTTCAGCGACATCGAAGACACTGGCAACCAGTCGCGCACAGAGGCATTCCGACAACTGTGCCAGGCCAAGTTCGACCACTTCATTGCCCAGAAAGGCCTGGATCGGACATTAGTCGCCAAGGCACTCTGGTATCTGGCGCACAATGCCAGTGATACGACGACAGCCACAGCGCCATTCTTTCTGTGCTGGGAAGAGTCGATGAAGATCATCGCGGAAGCCAAACAAAATGCAGCGCTGGGCGGCCCCATCAAAGCAGTGGGCACCGGCTTCGCCTTCCAGTGGCCTACGATGCCCAGGGAATTGTCAATCAAGGTTGAGGTGAGTAATGAGATCGTCGAGGGCAAGCGGCGGCAGGTGGTGATACCAGTCATGCCGGTCAAGGAGCTCAAGCCGTCCAAGATGTTCCCACAGGGTAACGTGCTTGGGTTGATCAGTAAGGAAAGCGGTTCGGTTGACGGTGTCATCAAGCCGGGACAGTACAACGCCAGGATCAGCCAGAACGGCAAGGCATCCTGGCTCGTGGAATTGCACGAAGGGAGGTAAAGATCGGACATATAACGATGACAGCGTTCACTGATGGCGCTGTTTCGGGTAATCCTGGGCCTGGCGGGTGGGCTGTGTTGCTGGACGGTGAGTTGATCTCTGGCAACCAGCCCTATGCCACAAATAACGAGATGGAGGTGTACGCCGTTCTACAGGCATTGATGCATGCCCCCGATGGCGCGCACCTTCATATCGTGACTGACAGCAAGATGGTCATCGGGTGGCTGTATATGCACTGGGCAAAGAACAGGGACTACATTCGTATCCTGGCCGAAGCCTGGTTTGCCATCAAACACGCCAAGAATGTCACCGTCACATTCGAGCGCATCAAGGGTCACACTGGCCATCCCGGAAACGAGTATGTTGACCGCGAGGCCGTCAGACAGTCAAAGTTAGCCAGGGCTGCGTACTGGTAGTAACAGGGTTCGATTCCCTGAGCAGCTCATGTCAGCTTCGTTCCACGTTTGTTGTCCAGTGCCCATTGGCTTAGCAGCCAGGTGCGGCGGTTTTAGCAGCCCGGCGTGCTTGCGGGTGTCCATAGTGGGTCAGTTCTCTCGGCCTAGCGGCCTGTCGTGCCAGGTTTAGCAGCCCAATTCGCACCCGGAGACTTTCAGCCGGGCATGGATAAAGTTTTGATTCGGTGCGATACCCTCCTGCGTTGGATGGCACGACCGATCAAACTAACGGTGGCACGCCTAGTGCGCCAGGAGATACATATCCATGACCGCAGCAGAATTGAAGGCACAGATCGAAGCATTGAAGGCCAAGCGCCAGGAAAAGATCGACGCAGGTATCGGGCAGCGTGATCGCGCCGTCGAGCGTGGCATCTCGGTTGACGACGCCGGGAAGTGGGAGGACGCATTCCTCGCCGCATTTCCGAACGCCAAGCCGAATGCCGGTGCGATGGTGAACAACGTCAGCACCGTGTGGGCATTCGTGTGCACCAGTCCCAAGGTAAGCGGCACCTTCTACGCGAACGGGACGCTGTTCCTGGATGGTTGCCAGATGGCGGCTGTCGCGGAGAAGATGATTGCTGAGAAGCCGGTTGAGAAGCCTGCCGCGAAGAAGAGCAAGAAGAGCGCTAAGGTCGAACTGGTCGGCGAACCCGCTACCGCAACAGCGTAGGCAATGTGGGGGACTATGGAGTCCCCCCTTCATATTGTGATGGGTCAGTTTTCTCTACCGCACCCAGGCGATTTACCTGTATCCAGCTATGGATATCTATACGCTGACAGGCGCCACAACCATGACCCATGGACATTGGCCCGGCCAATTCACACGCACTACTTTTCAAGGAATATAACCATGAACCGCACACTATCGGTATTTGTTGAGAAAGACGCAGTTCCCACCGCGACCGGTAACATCCCCGCGATGGGCAAACAGTACAAGGCGTTCAATCCGGTAACCCAGCAATACGAGCCGCTGGCCGCGCCACTCCGCTTCAAACTGCTTATTCCACAGGCAGCATATGAGGTTGCCGTAGCGCCGGTGCTTGTTCAGACGAAGCCGCGTGACGACGGGTCTACGTCGCTACAAGGGCTATTCAGCGTGGTCGGCCATGTCGTTAATCTCGTCGAGATGTTCAATGCCCAGGGCAATACTGCGCCGGACTGCATCCAAGTCGATCTGATCGGGCACATCAAGCCGAAGAGTGAGACGCTGGTGCGCCGGTCGCTCACAGCAAGGTATCAGCACGAAAGTGCGTGATGTTGTAACGAATGGGCGTGGGTCTTTGATCCACGCCTGCTTCCTCAGATTGCCCTTGCAGAGTATGCAGGTGGGACAACGGTCTTACACGACATCTTCCACGCGTTCCTGGACAGGGAGTAGAGAATTTGACGTGAACTTGACCTGCTGAAGCGTGCTTGCGTTAGTCAGCGACATTACGTCGCAGCCAGTCCAGCGCACCAGGCGTCTGCTGCCATGCGCGAATCGCAAAGGCAACGTACTCAGTAGCCTCGCTCTCATCGCCAAAGCCGATTGTGTCTGGTAACTGTTTTGGCATTGGTTTGTTTCCAAGCAAGTAAGGTGGAATAAACGAATTGGCGCTGATGGCTTTTGCCAGGGCAGTTTTTGATCTTGCTGTATCACCCAGTATGCGAAAACGCAGGAGTGACTTGCTGTATGCCCAGTTGGCTGCAGCATCATCCTTATACTGATCGAGCAGTTTCGCCAGTCCAGTGTCATCGCCTTCCTCCAGCAGGCAGTTGGTTAGCATATAGCGCACGCCCTGATTGTCACTTGGATTGAGCAGAAGCATGCGGGTGAATAACTCGATGGCACGGGTGCGCTGCCCCAGCATCCAGGCCAACTCCGCGACGCCTGCACATGCTCGCATATAGGGACGTGTTTCAGTTACACTCCAGAAAATACCTTCCCATTTCGCGAACTGATCTGCACCGATTGCGCGCTCACCGGCTGCTATACCCTGCTCAAGTAGTTCCAGTCTCTTGTCGAGCGCTGGCTCCTGTTCAGTCAATAAAATGTATGCATCAGCACAGTCCGGGCTGATCGTGAGCGCCTGGCGTGCCAGTTCAGTCCGTTTCTTAACTGATCGCGCCTCATGTGCCTCGTAGATGAGTTCCTGGGCTTGCTCCAGCGGTGTTTCTGGTTCGGGATGCGGAATTGTGCCACCACCGGCTAACAATCCCTGCAAATACGCATTTGCTTCATCGATTGATTCGAAGCTCCTGGACTCCAGCAGCTTGGTTACATCGGCCATGGTTTGATCCATCAAAATGCGCGGCATTGGCCCGGCTGATTTTGGATTCCGCACTACCCTGCGCTTTGGATTAGTCCGTTTGACTGCCATTATTTTCTCCATAAAGATCGTGGTTCACTGCCGCCGTTGTAATCAGGCCACACAACCAGCGATTCGAGTGTCTCACAACGATGTCACGATGCACATGATACCTGTGCTGCTGAGGCTTTAGAGCGATTATCAAGTTGATGTAAGGCACAATGGTATTTCGACGGGCTCAGGATGATTGTGACGTACACCGTACGGTGACCAGGATAAGCACTTGGATGGCGTGCTGGATAACATAGCATGTGACATGGCATGGGCGCTATTTTTTATATCACAGCACTCTCTCTCACTGTTGGTTATTTTAGCTTGTGCTAGCCATTGGAGTTCATCGTCCCAGACCATCCCGATTCGTGGCGATCCCACTCCGTGCCGCCGCGTCCCAGTGCCTTCACTGTGCGCCATAAACGGACATCACGCGCTGCTTTTGAGTACCCACGTCGTCTTCGTGTACAGTACTATTGCTGATACCGTTAACGCCACCGCTCCTGCTTAACGTGCATCGCCTACTCTATTATTTGGAGCGGCCTGAGGAGAATACCGTGATGAACACGAGCAATGACCGGACTAACAATGATAGTGACAATCAGCACGAGCCTTTATGGCAGCGGCATCTCCGTGAGGAAGAGAGACAGGAGTTGATCAAATATATACAACTTGCTGAGTCATCCACGAAAGGTTTAGTAAGTGTTGAGGATGATCCTGGCGATCCAATGCATCGATTCTTAAGGGTTGTAGTGAGAGTCATTTGGGATGCTACACATACAGAAATAAGAACGGCAACTGCTAAAGCAATGCAATTGAGAGACTACTTGAAGGAGAAGACACTCTTATATATACCAGCCGAGGACATATACATTCGGTCATCACGCGAAACCTTTCTTGAAATGTCTGGTCAAAAACAGAGCTATAGCATGATTGCTGATTATTGCAATGAAAGCATTGCATATCACCTCAAAGAGTTCCAATCGCAGTACCCATCTCCCGATCTCAAAGATCCTCAACTCGTAAATCGGGGTGATTATTATTATGCAGCCCTTGAAATGCAAGCCTGGGGATTCACGAGAAAACGGGCAGACACCATATGTACGGAAATGCTTAAGGATGCAGATGATCTTCTTATGTATATCGGGAAGGAATTTCCGATAACCAGGAATCGAGTTATTGATACGCTCAAGCGGTGGCGTAATAGTGAAGATAGAGTCATGTACTTGCGCGGAATAGGGCGCAAACCCGCCGTAGAGTAGCAGCATCTAAACAGAACGTAGAAGTATCGCTCAGCTGAACAGAATTGCTTGCGAAAGCAAGCGTCCACAACTGTGTTTGGCACTACGTCACGGGCAGATTACCAGATTGTGAAAACAGACTGAGTGTGCAATGCCTTGTGTGACGGAGTAAAGTCGATCCTTTGTTGGTGATGCCAGCCGTAAATTGCTGTAGGCATCACAGAAGGTCATACGAAGTTCCCATGATGCAAGAAATGCAGTAATTCGCTCATCGATCAGTGTGGAATGCGACAGGTAATCTTTAATATGTTATAGACATTACTTTGCGATCATTGTCAGTTCCCGGATGCGATGATGTGTCTCCTGGCTAACAAATGGGGGTGTAGGTAAATGCTGTCAGGCTCTGCATATAGTCAAGTCATATGAAAGTCTTTAAGATAGCTCTATCGAATCAAATCAATGATTCGTGGAACTATTTAAATGTCAAAACAATTTCGTTTCACGTTCGTATATGATCGGCACGAACAATCAGTACTTACCACCTTAGCCGGTCGGTTGAATAGATCACGGTCTGACACAGTCAGGCTGCTGATCATGGAGGCAGCGCGGGGGTTAACGGTCCCCGATGTGCCCATTACCTCAGGATTCATTCCTGAGGCATCAGCTACGATGCCGTTAAGCACCGAGTCATTGCTGGGACTGCACAACCAAGAGACCTCACTCGTCGCCGAAAGTTTGGCCACCTACGCGACGAATGAGGCTACTGGCACAACCCAGGAAGGGGTGACAGCACAATGAATCTTACACCCAATGACCATTGCGACTTGCTGTCGCCACAGCCGTCCGCATGCTTGGCGTCCATGTGGCGTACGGCAGTACGCTGGAAGATGAACGGGGATAGTAGAGGCGAGCCCATAATGTTGGCACTCAGCCGGATTGAATGGCACTGGATGATGCGTAGGCACTTTGCTGGGCTTCCAAGGCAAAAGAATAAATGGCAATCGGTGCACCCCACACCATGCCGATGTGACTGTGACCGGGACGCCTGGCGTGGAACTAAAAATCCTGTCAGTGAGGAGCGATCATGAACACGTCAAACCCACTACTGGAGATTATCGGCAATGAGCGACGTTTCCTGCCTTGCGCTGTTTATCGCAAAGAGCCTGACGATAAGAAGCTGACAAAAATACCGCAGTGGTTTGACGGCACAACCCTCACTGCGACGAACTGGCAAAATCCAGACCACTGGTTAACAGCACGCGAGGCGATAACACTAGCGTACAACTCTAATAGGGGAATCGATACCTTAAGTGTTCAATTGAGTGGTCCCGATCATGACATTACGGGGATAGACCTGGACGAATGCGTCACGGACGGACGGATTGTAAGTGAACGCGCGGTGCAGATCGTCCAGGATATGGATAGCTACACCACGCATAGCGTTTCAGGAAGCGGTTTGCATATTTGGGTAGTTGATCGGACACACCTTATACCGGAGAAGTACGCCGAAACAAACAAGGTGGGTATTTTCCGGCATTCAAAAAACCTCGCAGAAAAGTTTGAGTCCTTTGGCCCAGAGAAGCCGGTAAGGGTGATAACAGATCCGGCTGAGGCGCGTGAGATATGCCGCGTCCTAGGTGTAAAACCCATTGACGAAGTGGCAGTGGCACCTCCGGTCAAACCATTTGCCAACACAAACGGTGTTACACAACCGACTACGTTGGGCGATAAAGCTCATTGGGCAGCGGGACTCCTGAAACGTCTATCACCAACGCGTTGTGATGACTACAGCGAGTGGATATATGTTGGAATGTGTTTGTCCGAACTTGGCGACACAGGCCTAAAGATGTGGGATGACTGGAGCAAGGCATCATCGAAGTATGAGCCTGGTGCCTGCGAAAAAAAGTGGGCCACGTTCAAAGCCGGTCAAGGTCTTACGCTTGGGAGTCTGTATAAGGCAGCGAATGATGACGACCCGGGCGGTACCGCAACGCGCACATACAGTACGGGTGCAAAAGTCGATCTGAACTGCGCACCGGACGACAGCGATACGACTACTGGACAACCACTGGACGGCACAATGGACGCGATGCCAGAGGACACGCTAGCAGAACTGCCTGCACTGCCAGAGATACGCACAAACGGACGTGGATTGACAGAGGTCACTGCGGATGCCATGCTTGCATTGATCGAGGCTAACAATCCGCCTGAGTTATTTGTAAGATCCGGGGAGTTAGTCCGTATTGTAATGGACGAAAAAGGGCGGCCAAATGCTCAAAGCGTTACAGAGGACATCCTATGCCGACGCATGGCAGAAACAGCGAATTATGTCACGGTCCGAATGATATCGGATGGGGAGTTGATTACACCAAGAAATCCGCCTTCGCCTGTCGTTCGGAATATCTTGGCGGCCGGCCACTGGAACTTGCCAGCGCTTACAGGAATCATCGAGTCGCCTACGCTTAGGCCTGACGGGACCGTGTTAATGGCTTCCGGCTATGACACAGCAACCAAGCTGTTCCATGCACCGACGCCAGGACTAACACTGGAGACCATACCAGAGAGACCATCACCGGATGACGTAAGTGTGGCGCGTAAAACCCTTGAGGATGTGTTTTCGGAATTTCAGTTTAGTGGTACCGCTGATTTGGCGAACGCCCTTGGGCTACTTTTGACTTGCGTCATAAGGCCCGCCATACCAGGGCTAATACCGATGGCGCTGCTTGACGCAAATCAGCCCGGTAGCGGCAAGACAATGATAGCGGTTATCGTCATGCATACAGCGACAGGCCATGCCATTATGGAGTGCGCCCCTCAGAATCCCGATGAGTGGCCGAAGGTACTCACAACAAGCCTAAAAGCTGGTCGAACAATCATTTGCTATGACAACGTGGACCACATACTAAACAGCGGTGCTTTGGCAAACGTGTTAAGCAGCGAGGAACATGCTGGCCGTCTGTTAGGCACTAACGAGGAGGGGAGATACGCCCAAAGATCAGTATGGATTGCCACGGGTAACAACATCAACGTGGGCGGTGACCTACCGCGGCGCTGTTACAGCATTTCTCTCGTTTCAGACACAGCCCGACCGGAGGAACGAGAGTTTGTGAACCACCCGGATCTATTGTCATACGTCAAACTGCATCGTGCCAACCTGCTACGCGCTACGTTAATCCTGGCTCGTAACTGGTTTGCAGATGGGCAACCGATACCCAAGGGAATGCCACAGAAACGCGGCTATGACGGCTGGGTACGGACTATCTACGGAATCCTATCGAATGCCGGCATAACCGGATTCTTAGGCAACCTCGAAACGCTTTACCAGGAATCGGATGTCGAAGGACAACAGTGGGGCGCGTTTTTGTATGCGCTTTCGGGAGATATTGGAAGCAAACAGTTTCTCGTGTCACAAGTGTTTGAAAAGATTGGCGCGAATTCTGACCTGGCTGGACTGGCACTTCAAGCAGTCCGGGGCATGACAACAGATAAGGAAGGTAAATTCACGCTTGGAGCGAAGCAAGCCATGGCTAGGGTTTTCAGAACCAAGAATAAACGTCGTGTGGCTTATATGACCGATAGAGGTCGAATAGACATATGCATTGAGCGCACTGGTAAAGATGGAAAAACCGAGGGCATACTTTATACGATAACGGCAGGGTTGGCAGGGTTAGCAGGGTTAAATCCAGTCCAAAGTCAAAACAATACAAGAAAACAGGAAGATGGTATAGAAGACACAATACGGCCACTGACTGAAAACAACCCTGCCAACCCTGTCAACCCTGCCCTCGACCTGTGGGATGGTGAACTATGAGGGCACTTACCGAACTGGAACGGCTGGGTTACACGTTCACGCTTGACAATAA
>Ga0118677_10008977_pt1 | contig 10621 bp, 7 predicted proteins | sample AliMusrvi5mmetaG_FD_86154 | JGI IMG/M metagenome (GOLD analysis project Ga0118677, IMG submission 86154)
GAATATAAGAACCAGTATGCTAGCAAGACCTACTTTTCTCCGATAGCTAAGGATGGTCTTTCTGCAACTATGATGGCAGAAGGGTACCGTAAGGTAGGAGTACTTCAGCGCTTACTTCAAAACAGTGCTGTGGGTACGGGTACCAATGGTCCCTTGTATTGGGATGAGCCTGAAGCAAACATGAATCCAAAACTGATGAGGATAGTTGTTGAGGTGTTGTTGGAGTTATCTCGCAATGGGCAACAGGTTATTTTGGCAACTCATGACTATGTCCTGATAAAGTGGTTTGACCTGCTGATGGATAACAAAGGTAAAGGTGATCATATTAAATTTCATGCACTTTATCGTGATGAGCAAGGACAAATAAGAAGCGAGTCTTCAGACAGTTATCAACAGCTCGTTGAGAATGCTATTTCCTCTACTTTTAGTGAGTTATATGATGCGGAGATAGACCGCTCTCTCGGGAATTCTTGCGGATGACAAAACTTACAGAACTTGAACTTGATTTGGAGTTTGACTTCAATGGCTCAATTGAAGCAATAAAATTCGATGAAGACTCTAATCATCTGGGCAATACAATTAAGCGTGTTGACTTCGTTGTAGAGTATGATGATTGCTATCGCTTTATAGAGGTTAAAGACCCTGATATTCCGGGAGCAACAGATATAGACGGATTTATTAGCAAGTTAAAATCAGGAAAACTCATTCAGAGCCTGTCTGGAAAATACAGGGACACATTGTTTTTCCGAACTATCCAGAAAAAAGCAGATAAAAAAATAGAGTACATTGTTCTTTTATCGATGAGTAAATTAGAGGCACCTTTGTTAATGAACAAACAAGATGAATTACATCGTTCAATCCCCTTTCAACATAGTGATTGGTCCAGCAACTCAGTCGCTGTCTGCGTTATTTTGAATATGCAGCAATGGAAAAAACGATATGGTGAAAACTCGATCAGACGTTTAAGTGAAGGGGACTTATAAATGGATACTGCAAAACTAAAAAAATTCGCCCAATATGCCCGTCGCAGTTTGATTGATCAGGTTTCAAGCAAACTGGTTTTGGTATTAACAGAAGCAAGTGCCGCGCGGCGTGAGAATGCAGCGGCTGTTAGTAAGCTTGAAGAACAGATCAGCGAGCATGGCAAAGATCAGGTGATCGAAAAGATTGCTTATATCTGGTTTAACCGGTTTTGCGCCTTACGGTTTATGGACGTAAACCGTTATACCCGTATTGGTTTGGTATCACCCGTGGAAGGGCAGTTTCAGCCGGAAATTCTGGCTGAGGCCAAGATGGGGCATATCGACGAAGAGTCAGTATCCGAAAAAATACGCCAACAGATTTTTGCCTTACTTGGCGGTACCGCACCAAGCCAAGATCCGCAAGCCGAGGCCTACCGATTGTTGTTAGTCGCGGCCTGTAATGATTATCATAAGGCTATGCCTTATCTGTTTGAGCGTATCGCGGATTACACCGAACTCTTAATGCCTGATGACTTGCTTTCTGGTAACTCCATTTTAGCTTACACCCGCGAGGCAATGACGCCTGATATGTGCCAGGATGTGGAAGTGATTGGCTGGTTGTATCAATTTTATATTTCCGAGAAAAAAGACAAGGTTTTCGACGACCTGAAGAAAAACAAAAAGATCACGCCAGAAAACATCCCGGCTGCTACCCAACTGTTTACGCCGCATTGGATTGTGCGTTATTTGGTCGAAAATTCTTTAGGCCGCCTATGGATGCTCAATCGTCCTAACTCAACGTTGTTTGAGAAGATGGAGTATTACATCCATCCTGAAGATATCGAGACCGACTTTCTGCGCATTAATAAGGCTGAAGAGCTTAAAATCGTTGATCCCGCTTGTGGTTCCGGGCACATGCTGGTGTATGCTTTTGATCTGCTATACGCCATTTATGAAGAAGAAGGCGTTGATCCGTCCGAAATTCCCGAAAAGATTCTGACGCATAACCTGTACGGAATCGAAATCGATGAGCGTGCCGGTGAGCTGGCGGCGTTTGCCTTAACCATGAAGGCCAGAGCCAAACAACGTCGCTTCTTTAAAAAGCCGGTTCAACCCAACATCTGTGTGCTACAGGCTATCCATTTCGACGAAACAGAAATCAATGAATACATGGATTTTGTGGGACAGGATATTTTTACGCTAGGCTTAAAAGCTACCCTGAGCCAATTTGAAGAAGCCGATAATTTTGGTTCCTTGATTCGCCCTGAAGTCACCGACGTGCAAGGCATGTTAGAGATTCTGAATGCAAAAGATGTTTCCAGCCATCTATTTTACAGCCTCACTCATGAGAAAGTTTTGCAGGTATTAAATCAGGCTGATTTTCTCAGCCCAAAATATCAGGTAGTGATTGCCAACCCTCCGTATATGGGGGGCAAAGGCATGAACGGGCGCATGGGTGCTTGGGTAAAAGATAATTATCCTGATAGTAAGTCGGATTTATTTGCCATGTTTATAGAGCGTGGTTTTGATCTACTTCACTACCAAGGCTATAGTGCAATGGTTACTATGCAGAGTTGGATGTTTTTATCTTCTTATGAAAAATTACGAATACGATTACTTAATGAAGTAACTATTGAGTGTATGGCTCACATGGGCAATATGGTTATGGGAATTGCATTTGGTACGTCAGCAACGGTTTGGTGCAAAAGTCTAAAGCCTGAATACAGAGGAGCTTTTTGCTATGTTGATTACGAAGATATTGGCGAAGGAAATAAGCCAGTAACTTTCCCACCTTTGAATGCGCGTAATACATCGGCAAGCAAATAAAAATGTCCTTCATCCTCGAAACCCTGTTACAACAGCCTGAAGGCAAGACTTTAGAATTTAAGCGGGATTTATCCTCGCCTAAGCCGCTGTTAAAATCCTTGGTTGCATTTGCCAATACCGCAGGCGGGCGATTAGTCATTGGCGTCACGGATGATTATCAACTTGTCGGCGTTGATGATCCGTTGACCGAAGAAGAGCGACTTTGCAATTTAATCGCGGATGCCATTTCACCGCGATTGGTGCCTAATGTCGAAATGGTTACGGTTGAAGGCAAAACCTTATTGGTGGTTGAGGTCTATCTCAGCAATTCACGCCCGCATTGGCTTAAGGCAAAAGGGCCTGAGTTGGGCGTTTATGTGCGCTTGGGTTCTACCAATCGCCAGGCAGATCGTGAGCTGATTGCCGAGTTGCAGCGTTCGGTCGATGGTGTTGCCTTTGATGCTTTGCCGATGCCGGAGCTGTCCATCGATGATCTGGATTTAGCCGCAGCACAAGCCTTGTTTGGTCATGATCGACGTTTGGATGAGCAAAGCTTACTCACCTTGCGCTTGCTTACCGATTATCAGGGGCGACGAGTTCCCACCAAAGGCGCGGTGCTGCTGTTTGGTAAACAACGCAGCGTGCATTTTGCGGATGCCTGGATACAATGCGGGCGTTTTATGGGCACCGAAAAACTGGATATTTTTGACCATCTCGACATCCATGCACAGCTACCCACGGCAGTGGACGAGATCATGCTGTTTTTAAAAAAACATGCGTTTCGTGGTGCCGATTTAACAGAAGTACGCCGCAAAGATGTGTGGAGTATTCCGCTGGGCATCCTGCGTGAAGCCGTCATCAATGCCCTTGTTCATGCCGACTATTCCCAGCGCGGCGCACCGATTCGGATTGTGTTTTTGGATGATCGCATTGAAGTCGACAATCCCGGTTTGTTTCTGCCCGGCTTAACCTTGGAAGACCTTAAACAAGGGACTTCAAAGATTCGTAATACCGTCATTGCCCGTGTTTTTAGAGAATTGCACTTAATCGAGCAATGGGGTACGGGTGTTCGGCGTATTTTTACAGAGGCTAAAGCACTAGGCTTGCCAGAGCCGCAACTGATTGAAACTGAAATGCGGGTGCGATTTATTATTCTGCTGTTGGAGTCGCAGCGGCTAGAGTCAGTATTTGCCGATAACCTAATAGCCGATTGCTGAAGTATCGTTTAACAGGGCTTGGGCAAGATTTGTTATTAACTTTGAGACTAGAAGATAGTAAGAAATAGAGAGAACAAAAAAGACTATCCATCTGAATGCCATGCGAGAAGCGTTATTGGCAGAAATTAATAAAGGTAAACGAATTCAAATATGATCACACGACTTAAACTTAGCAATTTTACTAACTTCAGTAAATTGGAAATAGACTTCTCAGCCAAGATCAATGTGATTATCGGTGAAAATGGCACCGGCAAAACCCATTTACTAAAAGCAGCCTATGGACTCTGCACTGGAAGCACTCTGTACAAGAACAAACCGGATATCAGTCAGGATGATCTTGAGGCAGCGCTTACGACTAAAATGTTGCGTCTCTTTATGCCGCTTGATGACAAACTCGGCAAGATGCACAGACAGGGGGCTACTGAACAAGCCCAACTGCATGTTGATTTTGCTTTAGGACAAAAGTTAACCACAACATTCTTCAACAACTCTAAATCTCTGGTTATCCAAAATAGCGCCAATTATAAACAGTTTCAAGCTGAACCTGTTTTTATCCCAACCAAAGAAGTTCTCTCATTTATGAAGGGGTTCACAAGCCTGTTTGATAAATACGATCTTTCTTTCGATCAAACATACCGTGACGTTTGTGGATTCTTGGAGTTACCGGAAGTTCGCTCTGAAAATCTGCATGAAAAATCAAAATGGGCAATGACCGAGATTGAAGGTATCTGTGGTGGGCAGTTTATCTTCTATGGTGGTGGAAAAGTTACTTTCAAAACCGATAACGCAGAATATTCGGCAAATGCTATGGCTGAAGGCTTTCGTAAAGCCGGTATGTTGTCGCGACTACTTGAAACCGGAGTCATTAAGCCTGGTGTAAGTGGCCCTTTATTTTGGGATGAACCCGAATCAAACATGAACCCCAAGCTTATGAAATTGCTAGTGCAAATTATGCTGGAATTGTCACGCAATGGGCAGCAGATTATCCTTGCCACTCATGACTATATATTACTTAAGTGGTTCGATTTACTCATGGACAAAGGAGAGGGAGATCATGTGCTTTATCACGCCCTGTATCGTGACACTGAGACAGGTGCAATAAATGTGGATACTGTTGACGATTATCGAGCCATCTTCCCGAACGCAATCGCAGAGACATTCAATGATCTGACAAAAGAACAGGTTAACCGAAAAATGGGGCGCTTGGGCAAATGAAGTTGAAGGAACGCGATTTAGAAATTAATTTCACCGACGCCATAGATGGACTTATATTTGACCAAATGAAATCTCACTTACCTGATTTTCATGGTATCGGTGAAATGCACCGAGTCGACTTCATTGTAGAATTCGATGAGGCCATCGTATTTGTTGAAATTAAAGATCCAGGAAACCCAAAAGCACAGATAAAAGGGTTGGAAAAATTTCATGCCGAATTAAATGACGGGACGTTGAGTGCCACATTTTCGGCAAAATTCATTGACTCATTTTTGTATCGTTGGGCAGAAGATAAAATAACCAAACCGGTTTTTTATATTAATCTTGTTACTTTGGAAGCTGAGTTGTTACCAAGTTTTTCAGACGAAATAGCCAAAAAGCTCCCGCCTATGGGCAAATCGCTACCCCGTTGGAAGCGTCAGTTAGTTGAAAACTGTCAGGTCTTTAATATCGAGACATGGAACGAAAATTTTCCGAAGTGGCCTGTCACACGCCTAGATTTAACTACAGTAGGAACATAAAAATAATGGATACTGCAAAACTAAAAAAATTCGCTCAATATGCCCGTCGCAGTCTGATTGATCAAGTGACAAGCAAGCTGGTGTTGGTGCTGACAGAAGATAGTGCAGCACGGCGCGAGAACGCAGCAGCTATCAAAAAGCTTGAAGAACAGATTAGCGAGCATGGCAAAGATCAGGTGATCGAAAAGATTGCTTACATCTGGTTCAACCGGTTTTGCGCCTTGCGGTTTATGGACGTAAACCGTTATACCCGTATTGGTTTGGTATCACCGATCGAAGGACAGTTTCAGCCGGAGATTCTGGCTGAGGCCAAGATGGGGCATATCGACGAAGAGTCCGTGCCCGAAAAGATACGCCAACAGATTTTTGCCTTACTGGGCGGTACCGCACCCAGCCAAGATCCGCAAGCCGAGGCCTACCGTTTGTTGTTAGTCGCTGCCTGCAATGATTATCATAAGGCCATGCCTTATTTATTTGAACGTATCGCCGATTACACCGAACTCTTAATGCCTGATGATTTGCTTTCTGGCAACTCCATTTTGGCATACACCCGTGAGGCAATGACGCCGAATATCTGTCAGGATGTGGAAGTGATTGGCTGGCTGTATCAGTTCTACATTTCTGAGAAAAAAGATACGATTATAAATCGACGCTCTGTGGTAGCAAAAGATGAAATACCTGCAGCAACACAATTATTCACGCCGAAGTGGATAGTTAAATACATGACTGAAAATTCGTTAGGACGACTTTGGATGCTCAATCGTCCAGATTCTAGGCTGTTTGAAAAGATGGACTACTACATTAAATCGGAGCAGTCCGAGACTGATTTTTTGTATATCAATAAGCCCGAAGATATTAAAATAATTGATCCAGCCTGTGGTTCTGGTCACATGCTGGTATACGCCTTTGATTTGCTTTATGCCATCTATGAAGAAGAGGGCGTTGATCCTACTGAAATTCCGAAAAAGATTCTGACCCATAACCTTTACGGTATTGAAATTGATGAGCGTGCGGGTGAACTGGCTGCGTTTGCTCTAACTATGAAGGCCTTGCAGTACGATAAACGGTTTTTTCGTCGATCTACCTCACTTAGTGAGCCTGTCGAACCTAACATCTGTGTTCTACAGAATATTCATTTCGACGAAAGAGAAATCAACGAATATATCGATTTTGTTGGGCAGGATATTTTTACGCTGGGATTGAAAACCACCCTAAGCCAGTTTGAAGAGGCCGATAACTTCGGGTCATTGATTCGCCCTGAAGTGACCGACGTGAAAGACATACTAAATATTCTAAACAAAAAGGATGTATCTGAGCATCTTTTTTTCAGCCTTACCCATCAGAAGGTATTACAAGTACTGCAGCAAGCTGGCTACCTTAGCTCAAAATATCATGTAGTGATTGCTAATCCCCCATATATGGGTGGAAATGCAATGAATGTACGTTTGAAATCTTATCTTAAGGATCATTATCCAAATGCAAAGGCAGATTTATTTGCTGCATTTATCCTTCGAAATACTGAATTATCGGTTCGTAATGGGCAGCTTGGTTTTGTTACACCATTTGTTTGGTTGTTCATTTCATCCTATAAAGATCTTAGAAGATACATTTTAGATAGAACGACAATAACATCTCTGGTACAACTTGAATATAATGCTTTTGCGCCTGCATGTATTCCAGTTGCAACATTTACTTTAGAAAATACCAATCACACTAATTTCAAAGGAGCCTATATTTGCTTGTCCGATTTCCGTGGTTCAGAAAATCAAGGTCCGAAAACTCTTGAAGCGATACAAACTCCAGATTGCGGCTGGTTTTATCGCACATTAGCCACCAATTTCAGGAAAATACCTAGTAGTCCCATCGCATATTCAGTAAGTGCAGAAATGATTAATGCATTCGACAAAGGAATAAAAATCAATGAAATAGCAAATATAACTGAGGGAGTTAAGACTGGTAATAATGAATGTTTTCTCCGTTTTTGGCACGAAGTATCTCAGAGTCTGTTTGACCAAAATGTAACGCCTGATAATGTTTCTCAAGTCACAGAATTAAAAAAATGGGTCCCATATCATAAAGGCGGCCAATATAGGCGATGGTATGGTAATTTAGATTACGTAATAAATTGGAAAAACAACGGACGAGAAATTAAAGATTCAAAAAATTCTGGTTTGCAGGGTTGTCAAAACTACTTTAAGAGCGGAGTAGTCTGGTCAAAGCTTTCAAGTTCCTATTTTGGTGTGAGGTATTTACCAAATGGTGTTTTGTTCGATTCGATGAGTCTCGGAGTATTCCCATATGAACCTGAAAACATTAAAGCAATACTTGCTTTTTTACTCTCTAAGGTCGCCACTCAAACGATTAAAATTTTAAATCCAACTCTCGCTACTCAAGTTGGGAATGTTGCAGGATTGCCATTTTTAAAGTTTGAGAATGGATCTGAGGTCACTAAGCTATCCCAGAAATGTATCAAAATCACAAATATTGATTGGAATTCATTTGAAACATCCTATGAGTTTTCTATTCTTCTTATATTGCTTCCGAATTACAAGCAATCAAACCTTAGCGCGACATTTAACCATGTTTGTGCTCATTGGCAAGAAACTACGCTGGAAATGCAGCGCCTTGAACAAGAAAACAATTGTATTTTCATTGACGCTTATGGTTTACAAAATGAATTAACACCCGATGTGCCGTTGAATGAAGTTACTTTAACCTGCAACCCTCACTACCGTTATGGCAACAACAAGAACGAAGAAGAATTGGAAGCGTTGCTGCTTGCAGATACGATGAAAGAATTTCTTTCTTATGCCGTGGGTTGCATGTTCGGCCGTTATGCACTGGACAAGCCGGGTCTTATTCTCGCCAATCAAGGTGAAACCATTGCTGACTATCTAAAACAGATTCCTGAACCTATTTTCTCTGCGGATGACGATAATGTAATCCCCATGCTGGATGGTGACTGGTTTACGGATGACGTGACCGAGCGTTTTGGTCAGTTTCTGAAAGTGACATTTGGCGATGCCCATTACGAAGAAAATCTTAAGTTTATCGAGCAGGCGTTGGGTAAAGACATTCGTAAATATTTCTTGAAAGATTTCTACACCGACCATCTGAAGCGTTATAAAAAGCGGCCGATTTATTGGCTGTTCAGTAGTCCAAAAGGTACGTTTAATGCGTTGATTTATATGCACCGCTATCGCCCGGATACCGTCAGTGTGGTGCTTAACGATTATCTGCGCGAGTTCCGCACCAAACTAAGCGCCCATAAAAACCATTTGGAAGCAGTCAGTATCAGTAGCAACGCCTCTGCCGGTGAAAAGACCAAAGCACTAAAGGATATTGAAAACCATCGTAAAATGATTGATGAACTGGATACGTATGAACGTGAAGTCCTGTATCCATTGGCGACCGAGCAAGTAGAGATTGATTTGGATGACGGCGTAAAAGTGAATTACCAGAAGTTTGGTGAGGCATTGAAGAAAATACCAGGTTTGGCGGCGAAGGAGGAGGAGTAAATCTACTATGAACACCACCATGAGGGAAAATACTTTAGTGCCACAAATTATAGAGTCGACTCCACAGTATCAACAGGCTTGAGACATGAATATTAAAAAATTATCTTTAACTCATTATCGCAGTGCTGAAGCACTATCTTTGGATTTTCATGAAAAGCTGAATGTTTTTTATGGTGTCAATGGTTCGGGTAAATCAACTATTTTGGACGCTACGGTTATTCTACTTTCCTGGATGGTTAGTCGAATAAGACATGCAGGTGCGTCTGGCCGGCCTGTCATGGAGAATGATATTACTAATGGAAAATCAACCGCCATCATTGAGCTGGCTTATGTGGTGGATAAGCAGTCTATAGATTGGAAGCTGGTCAAATCACGCAAAGGACATGCCGGCACCGAAGAACGATCAACACTGACTGGACTTAATGAGTTTGCCAAACACTTGCAAATACAGATTGCCGACTATCAAGAGCAAATCAATCTGCCCTTATTTGCTTATTACCCGGTTAATCGGGCAGTATTGGATATTCCTTTAAGAATAAAAGAGAAACACAGTTTTAAATTATTAACCGCCTACGATGATACCTTGTCGGGTGGTGCTAATTTCCGTACATTTTTTGAATGGTTCCGTGAACGTGAAGATTTTGAAAACGAACTGAGAAGAGATCAGCAATCTCTTTTTTCTGAGAACAACAGTCAATTTCCAGATCCGCAATTAGAAGTCGTTCGTCAAGCAATTTATCTATTTTTGCCTGAATTTAAAAACCTTACCGTGCGTCGCAATCCACTGCGGATGGAAGTTGAAAAGAGCGGCAAACGTTTGACCGTTAATCAACTTTCAGATGGCGAGAAATGTCTGATGGCGATGGTTGGTGACTTGGCCAGAAAAATGGCTATTGCCAATCCTGTTCGTGATAACCCGTTAGAGGGCGCGGGCATTATCCTGATTGATGAAATCGATTTGCATCTTCATCCAAAGTGGCAACGAATGGTGATTCCAAAACTGACTGCTATCTTTCCGAACTGCCAATTTGTTATTTCGACGCATTCACCACATGTTATCACCCATGTTCAGCCAGAATGTCTTTACTTGCTTGAACAAACCAGCACAGGCATGACAGCTCAACGACCCAGAGAATCCTATGGTAAAAGTACCGACAGGATATTGGAAGACTTGATGGGGCTGGAAACTACACGGCCTGATAAAGTCAGTTTGGAGCTTCATCGTCTTTATGAAGAAATTGATCAAGGTCAACTGATTGATGCGCGTCAAAAAATAGCGGACTTAAAAACCGAGATTGGTGAAGATCCTGAGCTGGTAAAAGCCGAAGTGCTAATTAAGCGTAAGGAAATCATCGGTAAATGAAGCACATTATAAAATGTAG
>Ga0118677_10015426_pt1 | contig 10621 bp, 11 predicted proteins | sample AliMusrvi5mmetaG_FD_86154 | JGI IMG/M metagenome (GOLD analysis project Ga0118677, IMG submission 86154)
TAATAACGTAGAATAATATAATTTGGTTGGTAAAATACCGTTATTTATCAACATATATTCACTCCGATAATATAAAAAGCCCCAATAATTACATTATTTATGACCGCGACACCACTACAATTTGCAAGAGACATCACTGCGAAGGTGAATGACGCGTGGCTTTCGGGCCAGTATCTGGAAAAGGTGACGCCAACCACCAAACAATTGCTGTCCTATTGGTTCGACGAACAGTATTGCGACAATCGCAACCTCAACTTCCATGAGGGGCAGCGGCAGGCGATATTGAATATCGTATATCTGCACGAGGTGCTCGGTATAAAGAGTATCTTTGAGGCGTATGAACAGGTCGCGCCCGACCTCCTGCTCGCGAGCGACAGTGGCCTTTCTGAAATCTCCAAGACGAAATACGGACACCCGAAGTACGCCGTCAAAATGGCGACGGGCACGGGTAAGACCTGGGTGCTTTCCGCCCTCCTTATTTGGCAGTACCTCAACTCCAAACACGAGGAAGGGAACTACAGCCGAAACTTTTTGGTCGTGGCGCCTGGCCTCATTGTGTACGAGCGTCTTCTGGACGCATTTCTCGGCAAGGAGAGCGGGGGTGCCGAGGGGCGCGATTTCGAGTCGTCCGACATCTTCAATTCGCAGGAGTTGTTCTTGCCCGAATCGTATCGAGAAGAGGTGTTTGGGTTCTTCAAGTCTTCGGTCGCGCAGAAGGAAGAAATTGGCAGCAAAGTGACGGGCGACGGGCTTATTGCGGTGACCAACTGGCACCTGCTGGCGGGGGCAGAAGAAGAGTCGGCGGCGACGGAAAACTCTGGGGAGGTAAATCCTGTACAGGTGGTGCGTGAGATACTCCCTGCGCGTCCAGGAACGAGTGCAGGCAATGATTTGAACGTGCTCGACAATTCTTATGGGCAGGGCAAGGAACTCGCGTACCTGCGCGATTTGTCTAACTTGGTGGTCTTCAACGATGAAGCGCACCATATCCACGAAGTACGACGCGGGCAGGAGGTGTCGGAAGTCGAGTGGCAGAAGAGTCTGTCCAATATTGCCGAGACCAAGGGTGAGCATTTTATACAAATAGACTTTTCCGCGACTCCGTACAATCAGGTCGGGCAGGCGAAGGTGTACTTCCCGCACATCGTCGTGGATTTTGAGTTGAAGACGGCGATAACAAAAGGATATGTGAAGACGTTGGTACTCGACCGCCGCAAAGAGATAGCCGCCCTGGAACTGGATTTTAAGGCGGAGCGCGACGAGGACGGCAAGGTTATCGGACTGTCGGAAGGACAGCGCGTTATGCTTCGAGCGGGGCTGAAGAAGCTGCAAATCTTGGAGCAGAGCTTTGAGAAAATCGCACCCGACCACGACAAGTATCCGAAGATGATGATTATGTGCGAGGATACGAAAGTTGCGCCATTCGTGGGCGAGTTTTTGGTGCAGGAAGGGTTGTCGCCCGACGATGTGCTAGAGATTCATTCCGACCGCAAAGGGAATGTGACGCAGGAAGAGTGGGCGGAGATAAAGAACAAGCTGTTCCATATCGACGACCACAAATCCCCGAAGGTTATCGTCTCCGTCCTTATGCTCCGCGAAGGTTTCGACGTGAGCAACATCTGCGTCATTGTGCCGCTGCGCTCTTCACAGGCGCCCATTCTGCTCGAACAGACCATCGGCCGCGGGTTGCGCCAGATGTGGCGCGAGCCAGAGTTTCGGGAGATAAAGGAGGAGAATCGGCGTCGGCTGTTGATAGAGAAGACGAGTCCGCAAAACTACTTCGACATTTTGAGCATTGTGGAACACCCCGCCTTTATTGGTTTCTATGATGAACTAATGCGCGATGGACTGGCGGGCGTAGACGCTGGTGACATTACTGGCGGCCCTGACGTCACTGGCGATATTATCTCCGTTGGGCTCCGCAGTGGGTATGAGAAATACGATTTTACATTCCCGATGATTGTAAGCGAGGCGGAGGGGGTCATTAAGGATAAGACCCTCCGCGTCGAGGACTTGAAACCGTTCGATATGGCGACCTTCGAGCAGCTCAAGAAGATGGTATCGCGTGGCGAGAGCTTCGTGTCGCAGGAGATGACCAGGGGCACGCGCTTCGGGGACTACAGCATCAACGGCGGCATTATGAGCGCAACAAGTTACAACGACTTCGTTGCGCGGCTCATCAACCGCGTCTCGGTTCTGATGTCTGAACCCCTGTCGAAACGCAGCCACCTTAAAGAGCAGACTCGTTTCCCTGCGATACAAGTGAAGCTCCCTGAACTCGCGGCGCTGACCGACGAATATATTCGTACGCGCCTGTTCAAACAGGCGATAGACCCGTTTGTCGATGAGAATTGGCGTCTACTTATGGTCGACCTTATCGCCAACCATATCATCGGCGAACTCTCCAAGGCGATAGTGCGGTTGCAGGAGACCGAGACGGTGAGCGAACCCGAAGTGATGGAGCGGAAGGTGTCCGAGGTGGTGTCGTTGCGTATGCGCGAGACATTTTCTGTCCCGACTAGTAAGACCATTTATGAACGCACGCCGTACCCTTCGCACAGTGGTGGGTTGGAAAAGGGTTTTATCGAATATGCGGATAGTGATTCGGGCGTGGAGGCATTCGTAAAACTCATCGTTGAAAAGCATTATTTCGTGCGTTTCCGCTATCTCAAGGAGGACGGAATGATGGCGCAGTACCACCCCGACTTTATGGTGCGCGGCGATAACGGTAAAATCTACATCGTCGAGACGAAGGCGCAAGACCAAATCAGCCACCCCAACGTGCAGAAGAAACAGGTCTCTGCCCGCAACTGGATTGAGCGCGTGAATCGACTGCCGCTTGAAATGCGGAGCAATGCGATTTGGGAGTACGTGATAATAGGGGACGCCTTCTTCCACGATTGGCGCGACAGGGGAGCGTCGGTTATTGAAATGCTTGAGTTCGCAAAACTGCGCTCTATGGGAACGGCACCGACGGCTAATTTGTTCTAAGTCGCTTCATAATGCTGTGTTGTTTGTTCTGCCAACAATGAAGTCATAATCTTTGCCAGTTACCTTTTGTATAAAATCTTCGTATCCTTTTCGGAGGAGGGGGTTCTCGGCAGATTTGTTTTTCTTTTTGTGGTTGAGGAATGCACCCAGTGACCACTCCGCCAATTCTGGTGAGGCAATTTTTTCCAACATCAGCGCCCCAACAGCATCCCCATACGCGAGAAGCGTGCCCGCGGTTTCAATGTCGGTGATGGTGGCAATCTGCAAATTGCTTACCGTATCTCCATGGATTTCGCGGAGCATTGGCAGCAAAAAGGCATTCGCAAAGTAGATATCCTCAAAGCCGACCATTACCTTTACCACATGCCGCACGTGTTTGAACCGTATATCCTCCACGTGTTTATTTTTCACCGCCTCCTCAAAGTCGCACAACTGTTCCAGTGCTTTTTTGAACGCTCCACGCTGTATCTCTGCGCGTGCCGCGGCCTCATCAAAGATGGTGCGCGAATCGACCGTCAGCAGTGCTGTCTTTACCTCAAAGAGTATACAGGTGTCGTCCTCAATGAGTGCAAAATCTGGCTTCTTGCCGCCCACTGACAGGTCGTTGTCCAAATCCACGAAGACGGTCGGTGTTTGTGCGAGCGATAGATGCTTGCCAACGTATGCACGGTATACATCGCCAAAACTCTCCCGAAAGTCGTTGCGCCCGCCTTGCCCCAATGCTTCCGCCACCGCGCGTTCTTTATCTGCCAACAGATAAAAGAGACCCATTGTGGCTTTTTGGAGCAGGTAGTGGGGTTGCGGTACGACGTACGAGCCCGCTTCTAGCTTCATCGTGTGTTTAATTTTTATTGCGGGCATCTGCACGAATGGGTCAAGACCGTAGATGTCGCGGCGCTTGTTTGGTATTTTCCAATTATCGCCACGCACAAGACGGCGGTAATCTTCTGGCGTGCCAGTAGAAAGCTCAACGAACCTGCCCACACTTTCCTTAGTCACTACACCCTCCAGTGCCTCAACCTCAACGGTCATATTGTGTTTGAGGATGCCCGTGCTGGTTATCCATAGTGCCAGCCCTGTGGCGATGTACTGGAAGACATCCATCCCAAAATACTCATTAGTTTTTTCTTCAAAGTCGTACTTCGGCTTTATCTTTTGCGGCACTTCAATGAAAAGTAGGTTGCCACGTCCGATGATATGCAACCTATTGCCCTGTAGGGGAAATTGCCACTGACTGATGCGCCCGAATATACGGGCAAGGTCGCGTAAATCCTTTACTTCTCCTTCCACGTCTTTGTCGTGCAAACTTGCGGTCAGGTAAATAGCCTGTTGTATTTCTGGCGTGCCCGTATCAAGTATGACGGCCTTGTGGTCGTTCGCTCGCGAAAGGAGTAGGAAGCGTGCCAGGCGGGTTAGTTGGATGGTCAGGTCAATTCTGTTTATGGGCTCTGTGCCGTGGTCATCTATCCAACGAACCGTGCCCTCTGGCGTTTCTCCCGTCTCAAGTTCGTTGAAGCCGTAGCGCATCGTGGCGTTCACTGCTCCCACGACGAACAGACTATCGCAGAGGGCGAAGCGTTTTAGGTAGCCATACAACTCATCAAGGGTGGTGGTTTTTTCTTTTGACCGCGGCACACCGAAAGCATAGCAAGTTTATCCTTCGTGCTCTACTAAAAAACACCCCGCTTGCGGCGGGGCGTTGAGTGTGACGCTATGGAGGGGGACTATTTGCCCCACTTCTTCCAGTTCCAATCTTTTGGGCCGAGTATCGCTTTGGGTGCGGCAACGCTGGGAGGTTGCAGTTTTAGTTTTTCTCGCACGGGTTTCTGTGGCTGTTTCGGGCCCCATGCTTTCTTTCCCCACAGATAGGTCTGCGTTGATTTGGGTTGCTCGGGCTGCGGTGGTGTTCCTTCAGCTACAGGCTCCGAGGGTGTTACCACTCCAGCTTCAGGCGACGGTTCGGGTGCTGTGGGCATCTCCTCGACCGTGGGCTTTGGCGCTACTGTGGCTTCCGCCATCTCTTGCGTCACTGACGGCACGGGTTCCACTACAACCGAAAGAGTTGGCCGTGATGGTGCGCGAGAACGTGTTACAACGGGCCTTGGTGCTGTTGGACGCGGCGTTCTTTGTTGTGAGGAGATGAGCTCAATCCCCATACACGTGGGGCAACAAAAGAATACGACGTGTCCGCGAGCGTCTGTGCGGGTGTACCGTGCAGATGTGACCGTCTTGGTGCAGTCAGGGTGGTTGCAGGTCGGTAGCGGGCCTTCGCAGAACCCCCGTACCGCTTCAGGAATCTCGCGCCCACCGTTCTTTTTGGAGTACGACTGAAATGGAATAATGGAGTGAGAACGCTCCATCCCTGCCGCAATATATGCAAGAGCAAACACCTCTCGGTGCGTGATTCCAAGTTCGTTGGCTCGGCGGCACACCACATCGTTCCGCCGCGCAAACCGTCGAGCTACGTGTTGAGGGTGGAACGGGTCTCGTGGCATAGCCACCTCCTTTTTATAGGTGCGTCTGTTTTGATGATACGGGAGAGGGTGGGGTTTTGCAAAATCGTTAGCAGTGGTTCAATAGCCGCCCAATGGAGTCGTCCGATTCTGTTGGGCGTTTTCGTTTTGTGCCCAGTATAAAGGAATCCTGTATCGGGGTAGATATTAAAACCCCGCGCTCCTTTTGGAAGACGCGGGGTCGTGTTCGTGCGGTTCAGTAATCCGCATAGTCAAGGCGAAGGGGGAAGAAGCTGCGGATGTAGAAGTACGCCACGAGACCGATGACCAGTGCGGCGGTGCCACCCAACCACCCCCATAGGAAGATACCAGTGGTGAGCGATATTAGCATCACAGCCATGACTCGAAACCTCTCCGCCCAACAATGCGGATGGGTTTGCCAATGGTGTTTGAGGGCCGTCCGCAGACTCCCGTTACCCTCTTCTTGGAACTCAATCATGTCGCAAAAGATAAGGTATACGACAAGGCCGACCACGGACGCGATAAGGGCAGCAAATATGGCTCCAACACCCCTGCCGATAAAGATGCTAACGTCACTGGTAAACAGCGCTGCAGCTACATGTCCTCCAGCGATGGAGCCAAAGAAACCGCCAACAGAAGTCCATGGCAACATTGCAAGGACTCGCCGTCGCTCTGTTGGCGTTTCTGGAGCTGACCATCTTTCGCGAACCGTAGAGATGAATCGTAACATCTGTCCCTCCTTTCATATGGACTGGGTACCACTTACTTCTGGTCATTAGAGTAACACAAGCTGCATAAAAGCATAAGCGGGCGAGCATCACAAAGAGACCGCCGTCAAAACGGTGGCTCCACTCGTCACGCTTTTATTGCCTACCTGTGCGGTTCTTCGGTTAATAATTTCGTGGGCAGATGATGAATTTACTGCCCATATACTGCCTTAAAAGTGGTAAAAGTCGGTTATGTTTGGTGTCTGGTGGTTACAATTGGTGATTGTGTGGTTATCTGATAAGTCCTTATTTTGCTTGGTTAATTTGCCCCAAAGCTTGTGGTTAAGCCCTATCCTGGTATCAGGTTGTTATGGACACTTCGCAGGTGCAATTCCTGCCCCCGCAACAGAGTTGTGACGCCCGGAACCAATTCCGTCAGGCGTCGAATGTGCGAGAATCGACAGAAAAGCCGGTACGGTACCGCCGCCCGCTTTCTGCCCAAGAAGCGTCCTAATTCCAATTATGTCTTTTTCATCAGTCCCAAAAGAATCAAAAAAACAAATCAATAACGCGGGGCATGTCCTTGTTGATGCTTTTGCTTCCGAAAAAGATCAACTAGCAGCTACACAACTAGTCGACCAGTGGCGTGCATGTCATGCGTATCCAATAAATACGTTCCAATCTACGCTAAGGACAAAGCTGACAAAACTCAGTGGAGATCCTCTTGTTGCCCAGCGTCTTAAGCGTATGTCAACGATTGTTGACAAGCTCAATCGTCATCCAACGATGCAACTTTCGACAATGCAAGATATCGGTGGTGTGCGAGCGGTATTAGCGACTGTGGCGGATGTTTATACTCTAGCGTCTGAGTATCGCGATAAGAGCAGGTTTGCGCATGAACTTAAGGATGAGGATGATTATATTCAATCCCCCAAAAGTCCTGATGGATACAGAAGTCTCCATCTTATATATAGATATAAAAATAAAGGTGCCCCTGATTATGATGGTCTCTTGCTTGAACTTCAAATTCGCACGAAGCTCCAACATGTGTGGGCAACTGCTGTAGAGACGATGGGAACTTTTTTGGGGCAGGCGCTTAAATCACGACAAGGTGATCAAGATTGGATAGACTTTTTTGCTGTTGTGTCTTCGGCCTTTGCCTATATTGAGGGAATGCCTAGAGTTCCTCGTTTTGCACATATGACTCACGATGAGACGCTGCGCGCTGTTGCTGATATTGAGACAAGGATTAAGGCGTTGGATAAGATGAGAGGTTTTTCTGTTGCTGTAAACGAGATCGTGAAAGGACGCAAATCTTTTGGTAAAAGTTGGCACTATCATCTTATTATTCTAAACTCTCTAGCTAAGACACTTCAGATAAAACCTTATACTCGGAATGAGTTTGGTAAGGCCGTCGCTGATTATGCGGTGGTCGAAGCACGAGCTGCTCAAGGTGAAAAAATAGAGCCGGTCTTGGTATCTGCAGGGCCGTTAGAAAAACTACGCCAAGCTTACCCAAACTTCTTTCTTGATATTACCGACTTTTCCAACAAAGTTCGAGAAATCACCTCAATAGCAACTCCGGTAATATAGGCGCTGTCTATTTTACTAGCGCTATTTTCTTATCGCTCAAGGTAAGCTTTCCGTGCAGGTGCGACAGCATCTCGCGCTTCTCGTCCATACTGCCTTCCTCAAGCAAATACTTGGCATATTTCTTTATATCCATAGCCTCACTCGTGTCCTGCTCAGTTGACCCGAGTACCGGATAAAGTGTGCTATGTTGTATTGAGTAGTCTATGAACACATTCCTCCTCACTCTTTTAGTAATGGTAGCCCTGATCGTCATCTGGTCGGTTGTCGGATATGTTACTTCGAATGCCGAACAGGCAAAATATTCGGTACTGGAAAAAGCTAACGGGTATGAAATTCGGCAGTACCCGGCGCATATTGTTGCACAAACCGCCGTTGAGGGTGCGAGTATAAACGGCGATGCGTTCAATAAAGGATTCCGCATTATCGCCGGCTATATATTCGGAGGGAATGTTACAAAAGAGCGTATCGCTATGACTGCTCCTGTTGTCGCGCAGGGTTCGTCAGAAAAGATAGCGATGACCGCTCCGGTGACGGCACGCGCAGAGGGCAATGCACAGATCATTTCTTTCATTATGCCGAGCGGATATACGCTCGCAACATTGCCTACTCCGAATGATCCAAGGATACAGCTTGTCGAAGTGCCTGAACAAAAAATAGCGGCACGGGCGTTTTCCTGGTATAGAACCGATGCTCGTTTTGAGAAGATGCAGAAACAACTATTTGCCGGTCTCGCCCGCGACAGTATCAAAGTAATCGGCACACCGATCTTTGCGGGCTACAATCCTCCCTGGGCCCCCCCCTGGATGAACCGTAATGAAATACTGCTCCGCATCCAATGAATAAAAAGCGTATTATAGTGAATGATAAGATGCAGACAGCGTATGCTTACGTGCTGTCCGAACCTGCAGGTAAAAATTTTGATCCTGAATTCAAGCCGGAGCTTACGCCGAAGGAGATGCTGGCACTCGGTGTATTTGGCGGAAAGTATATGACCGATTGTCGGGACGAATTTCCCAAAGATTGGTTCGCACACGCGAAGCTTGATTCTGAAAAGCACGATCCTGAACTGAATTTTTTCAAGGTGAACGCAAGTCAGCCGCTTTCGGTGTGGCGGCAAAAAGGATGGATCTATGAGGAGGATCCGCGCGGATGGTTCCAATGGTACTGCCGTTACTATATGGGCAGACGATGTCCGGATGACCGGCGGCAAATCAAGCGGTGGAAGGCAATACGTAGGCATATCGCACAGGTAAAGAAGAATTGCAGAGCAGGAGATGCAAACTGTCGCCCGAAGCAACGGCAGGCAATCCTTCACTGGGCTTACGATAGTCGCAAAATGTGACGGGTGGTGGTAATTGTTTGAGCGACACTTAGGACCCGTGTAACTCCTGTCACTTTTTAGTGCGCTCGAGACGCGTCGTCTGGGTCGTGTAAAAGGTGGTAATCCACCTTGCAGCACTCGCGCCGACGTGAACGGTCTTGCGCGCCGCACGCTGGATGCTCGCAAAGTGTCCTTCGCGCCGATGGAACAGGCGGTCGCTCAGACTGGTATGGAGTACGGCGCCATCACGCCCGTGGGCTTGCCCGCCGACTGGTCTATTTTGATCGATAAGGCGGTCGCCGATTCCGAGTATGTCATTATCGGTAGCGGCGTGCGCAAGTCAAAGCTCGCGGTGCCGGGCAGTTTCCTGGCTTCATTGCCGAACGCGCAAGTATTGGAGGGGCTCGCTAAGAACCTATCCACGATCTTTTTGTCAGACCCAAAAAGATGAGATTTTGCAAGGAAAGTCTTCTTGGAGGACGACTCGATACTTGAGTATCGAAGAGTCCGAAAGATGGCTTTCATTGCGAAATATCGCTTTTTGGGGCGACAACAAAGATTGTGGATGGGTTCTAACATAAAAACTATATGAACGATCAATACGTTAAACCGATACCGCAGACAGAGGAGGAGTGGAAGAAGGCGCTGACGCCGGAGCAGTATCGGGTGCTGCGCGAGAAGGGAACCGAGACGCCGTTTTCCGGGAAGCTGCTGCATGCGGATGGGGAGGGAGTGTATCGTTGCGCGGCATGCGGCAATCCGTTGTTCGCGTCCGATGCTACGTTCGATTCGGGCACTGGCTGGCCGTCATTTGATCAGGCGCTGTCCGGCGCGGTGCGGGAGATTCCGGACGATTCTCTCGGCGCGCACCGCACCGAGATCGTGTGCGCTCGCTGCGGCTCACACCTCGGGCACGTGTTCAGCGACGGTCCCACGCCGACCGGTAAGCGCTATTGCATGAATGCGGTGTGTCTCGATCTGGAAGATGGCGACTTGAAAAAGGACCCTTTTTAATTTCTCTGCCAAAATCCGCTCGAGACGTATCGCGAATGCGAGGATCTTGTGTTCGGTGCAATATTGGAGAAGTGATTGTTACCCCGCCAGCTCCTCGATCTCCTTCGCACCTTTCTCAATCGCGGCGGTTTGTTCAGGGTCTTCTTTGAGGAGGAGGGCTTGGAATTCGCCGACGTGTTCTTTTTCTTCGCGGGCGATGTCGAGGAAGACCTTTTTGATGTCTTCGCGGTCGGTGGAGGCGGCGAGTTGTTCGTAGAGGCTGATGGCGTCGTATTCGGCCACGAGCGCGATGCGCAGGATCTCTTTCACTGCGTCTTTACCGTTAAGTGTCTTTGGATCAAAAGGGATTTGAGAGAACATAGAGAAAAGTTATGAGTAATGAGTATGGCTTTATGATAGCACGTTATAGCTCAAAATAAACGGTTACCGTAGCCCCTCTGTATAGCTCATATCTCGGTTACCGGGCCGCGCGCTTTTTTGTTACTTCTGATAATGCTTTTCCGAGCTTCTCCTTGAGTATA
>Ga0118677_10015429_pt1 | contig 10621 bp, 10 predicted proteins | sample AliMusrvi5mmetaG_FD_86154 | JGI IMG/M metagenome (GOLD analysis project Ga0118677, IMG submission 86154)
GTGATAATTAGTAAAAGTTTTTTCATAGTTCTTGCTTGTCGAGTTTGTATTTTGTTTGCTTTTCTTCGCATTCTGACTAACGTATTTGCTTCAAACTGGAAACTAAGTTTTTGCAAATTGCAAATCTTCGGTTGTCAATGCAAATTTATCAATTTGTTTTTGAATTCTCTTCACAATTCCGAGTTTTCTTTTTTGATCTAAAAAGAGGTATCCTTCCGGGTTGTGATATGGAACTCCTTTTACGATCATGTTCCAGATTATAACTGCAAGTTTTCTTGCAGTCGCACTAACGGCAGAAACTCGTCCTTTCCTAAAATTAATTCTTTGGAAAAAGTCTCTTAATGGTGTTGATTCTTTCAGATTCCCAATTGCATTTGCTGCATTTCTCAGGGCTATTTTAAGCCGGTTACTTCCTTTAGGTATTTTGCTTGATAAAACTTTTCCGCCACTTATTTTGTTGTTTGGGGCAAGTCGTAGCCAAGAAGCAAAATGTTTTGCTGAAGGAAATTTCTTGATGCCCTCAAAGCCAATTTCACTCATCAGTGCAATTACAGTTGAATAACTCAAGCCTTCAATAGAAAGTAAATCGGTGCCTTCAAACATTTGATATGCCTTCAAGTTTAAATCAATGTCTTTAGGAGTGTTTTTATTGATTTTTTTATAGGTTTTAGGATCAATGTGATGTTGTTTTTTGTTCTCATCATTGTCAATGATCTCATTGAGCATCTGATTTATTTTGATGTCACATTCGCTGATCTTCTTCTGAAGGTGGTCGTACATATCTAGTTCTTGCTGCAAGGCAAAAAGATAGTCCTTCCTGCCATTTGATTGAAGTGCCATGGCTATTTCAGCTTCAGTTTTTCTACAGTTACCATGACGAAGCGATGCCAATTTTTCGGGATTGATCTCACCTTCACAAATGGCCCTGATGATGGTAAGCCCTGTTAATCCGCAAATGTCACGTACTACCACATCTAAACGGAGATTTAATAGCCTGAGATACTTCTGCATTTTTTTTGTAGTTGAAGCTGATGAATGCAGGAGATTGGCTCTGTGACGGCAATAGGTGCGCAATTGCTCGGTTTTGCCATCGGGTAAAAAACTACTTGTAAGTAATCCCATACTGTGAAGCTTTTGGATCCATTGACAGTCTTTAATGTCGGTTTTCTTTCCTTTAATGTTTTTTGTAAACTTTCCATTACAAAGAATCACATGAAAACCTTTTGAAATAAGCACAGCATAAAGATTTTGCCAATAGGTACCGGTGCTTTCCATGGCAACTGTCTTTTTCTGTTTTTCCGTAAGCCAGTCGGCCATCTCAAACAGATCTTGATTAAATACTCCGAACTCACGAACATCTTGTTCTTGTTGCCCAATAGCAACCCAATGCGAGCGACTACCGACATCAATCCCGACTGCATGGGGGTTGATGATTTCCATTGAAATTTCTTTTTCTTCCATAGCATTTATTTATTTGTTTTTAAAAATGCTCCAAGGAGATGTGCTTTTGGCAGAGTAAATATTCTGAACGGGGTTACTCAATAAAGAGTACCGCCACTGTAGTAATCGCAAACATCTCAACCAGGATTGTGGCGCGTGCTTAAAAGCAACAGTGCGAAGATCGGCCTTACAAAGAGCGGTCAAAGATACACAATCCCCTGTAATTTTATCGCCCACGTTAGCCGAGGTAGTCAATTTCGGCGTAATATGGTGGATTGTTGATAACGTGAAGGAAATTGTCGTAGTATTTTTTTTGCAGGAATTAATAGCAGCGCCCTTTCTGTCCGCACAAATGTTCAATAAATGCACTGCCCTTTCTTACCCCACTGCCACCTGCAAAAAGAAATATTACGACAATTTTCAAGTTATATATAGTGCTTTCATTTCCCTGCTTACTATTATTACTAGGGTTTGAATTTTAGAACTTCTTTTTTCGTTTTAAATTTCGGTATAAAATTACAGTTTATTTTTTTAATTTCTCTTTTTTCTTTTGTTTTTTTCTTCTTTTTCCTTTATTTTTTTCAGATTTTTTACGTCAGTGCGTAGTTATCCCTTTAGAGGAATTTTTTTATGCCGCTTCTCGTTTTTCAAATCTATTCACTATTGAATGTTTATGTATGTTGATGTCAAACCTTGTGGTTCTTTCATTTCTTTGTCTTAGGTCAAAGATGGTGTGGATGTATTCTTTCTCTTTACCACATTCTTTGCATTGTTTGGAGTTTTCTATCTCTTTTCCTTCTGTTGTTACCAATGTGTTTTCTTCTTCTTTTTTGTAAAGATACTCTTGCGGCACATTGCCTTTATTTGAGTAAAGCCCGTAATATCTCACTAATTTGAAATAGGGTAATGGAACATGTTGCAATAAGCGGGGGAAAAAGTCATTATAATGTAATGTGCATATCTTTTCTTTGGGCTTATTGTTTTCATCCTTGTCCTTATTATCCTTGTGTTTGAAGCTGAGATATTCTCCTTCAATGTCGGTTATTTTGTACTCGCTTAAACAGGCTCTTTTGGAGTATCTGCCAATATATCGGATAACTTCTACCGGTGTGTCCATTGGATTCTCAAGGCGAATAACCCAATCGTTTTTGTTTACTTCTTTTTTAATGAAGCGCATAAAATCCTGACGATTGATAAAGTCATTATCAAGTTTTCCGGCGTCGTACATGGCAATGAGTTCGTCATTAAATTTGTTCTTGAACTTGTCTTGCAAAAAATCAAACGTTACGAAGTTTTTTACAGTTTTCAGGGTGTTGTATTTTTGTCTTATTCCTCCCCAGGAAACTATCATGTGGACATGGAAATGGTAATTTCTTTCTTCGCCCCAGGTGTGCAACACGGATATAATGCCGATTTTAATTTTGTACTTGTTAAGCATCCAGTCTTTAAACACGTCGGCAGAGGTGCGCATCAATACTCCAAGCAATTCGTATTGGTTGCGTATTATTAAGCCGTTTAAGCTGTGGGGAATGGTTAAGACAGCGTGCCGGTGAGGAATGTTTAGCATACGCAGTTTTACTTTTTCTGCCCAAAGAACAGTGTCGTTCCAACCACAAGTAGGGCAGAACCTGTTTTTACAACTGTGATATATTTCGCTTGTTTGGCCGCAGTCGGGGCAGGCGTAAACATCTTTGCCCAGAACTTCTGTACGGCAGGTTCGTATGGCATTTACAGCTTTGTATTGTTCGGGTCTTATAAATTTCTTAGGATTCTTTGCATAGATATCCCACCAGGAATCAAAGAAGTCTGCAAGCTTGAATTTCTTTTCAAGTGGTTCTTCTGCTACGGTATGGGAACATGTATTGCACATGATGCAAATTGTTTATCTTTTATTTAGCCACCAGTCGGTCATTTGGCTTTGTCCAAGTTCGCTTAACAAGCCTTTTCCGTCAGTAGCGCCACATTTTGGACAAACCGGTTCTTTTTCAAATACTAATGAATATTTTTTTTTATCTATGGAAACTTTGCCAACCTCATAATCATAGTGGGTTTTACAGTCTTTGCATTTAAAATTTACCTCCATAACTTATTGTTTTGTAGTGCGCTATGCTCTAAGCATTATATATAACGTGGAGAAAATTTCATCAGTTATTTCAGATTGATGAAATTTTTTCGTTATCAGTATTTATATTTTTCTTTTTTTCTTTTAGGAGCTGGCTCAACCATTTTACTCAGCATTTATTATTTTGGATAAAATCGTACCACATATCTGAACCTGTAATCATCCTGTGGGTTTAAAATACGTTGTTTTTCGTAACCATTAGTGTAAAGAAAACGACTATCAGGGGCATAAATAGTCGTGTCCATAAAAGCGTCGTTTTTCCCATGATGTGAATAATAATCATACCATTGTTTTTCAGTTGGAATAACTGAATAACATAAAGGGTTTTCCTTCTTTGAAAATTTATTTTTATAAATATATTTCCAGTAATAGTATGAAAAAGCTTGTATATAGCTGATCCCGGCAACCAATGAATCATCAAATTTTTTATCTCCTAAAGCCATTTCCGTTTTCGCCGAAGCCTTGTATTTATTTTTCCATAAAACAGTGTCGGGGTAAATATTTACAATAGCTTTCCCGATAAATACTGACCTGTCGCGATATCCTGATTGTAATTCATCAGAATCTTTTGGAAAAACATAGTAGTAAAATTCAAAATTTAATATTTGAGGATTGATCTTTTTGCTTTTTCCGGAAGATGTGGCTGGCAAAGTTATCTCCCTCAGATTATCTGTAACCAGTGAATCTTTCATATTAATTGAAGTCTTCCGGTTTAAAAGCGGAGGGTCCAGGTAATTGCCGTACTTATCATCAGTTAGCAGGTATCTTGAATCATAGCCTCCAAGAGTCCTGCGGATAATTGAATCGCTTACCCATGCAATAAATTCCTTATACTGCCGGTTGGTAATCTTTATCATATTATCAGATAGCGCGGGAATAGGCAGCTTTACACTATCACTGCCGGCAGCAGTTATATCCAGATCGATAGCCGTGGGTAAGTTGTATTTTACTTTAAATGGAATACCTTTTCTATCGAGCATCTTCTGGTGAAATTCTGTTTTCCATGCCAGGAAAGCTTCAATTTGCTCTGAATTAAGCCCTTCAACGGGATAGTCGTCGAAGAATGGATGCCAATAATAAAATGAGATAAGGGCGTCCTTTACATTGTTTTGGGGTATAGTGGCAAAATGATTGATCCAACTGATGGTGTCGGGCGATATGTTTACTGTTTTCAATTTCTTTGAATCATCAAGATAATCATATTCCAAAATTCTTTTATCAATCTCTTTTTTTCTGTAGAATTGTTCAAAATAGGGGTAGTTCATTGAATACAGTATCGACCTAGCATTAGTGTTCATGAACGATGGGATCTTTGTTTTCCAATTTATATGTGGAGGATTAAATATTTCACCTGTTTCTATTGATTCAGTGATGAGATAATCTTCCATTGATTCACCCAATCTGCGACGGGTAATACTATCCCTGACATAGCTTTCAAATTCACGATATTCTTTGTTGGTGACGAATTCCGACTTAATATAAAAAGGATAAATTATTGAGGAAAGTCCAAGATTGCTCAGGTTTCCAATGTATTCACCTGAAAAAACACTATCATTATTATCAGGCATTTTTTTAAGGTATCTTCCAAACCTTTCCCATGAAATCGAATCATTGAGTATCAATGGATCGAAAGCTTTTAAGAAAGGTATCAACTTTTTAATGGTTTTCTTGCTGAAAAAACTGATGGTATCAAATCTGACAGGATTTGCAATGAGCTGTCCAATATCAATTTTCACAAACTGTATCCCGTATTTTGCTTCAAGATATTGAGCTTTTGAAAAACTGATATTTTGACTGAATGATAAGTAAGGAATAAAAATAATCAGAGAGAAAATAAGTTTTTTCATTAGCTTCATTGTAGATGCTTTGTATGATGTATGCTTGTCGTTCATCGTATGCCCCAAAACTCCATAATTATTGATAACGGTTATGTTGCCGTATTACTGCAATCTCCACTTTAGTATTTCTAAAGTCTTTATTATTTTTAAGAGCTTCAAATTTATTCATATTCAGAGGCTTTTTTTCATTTTCCAATTAATGATCATAACGATATTTGTAAAAAGTGACAAATCTGTTTTGATCATAAGTAATCTTGAAGTACAGGTTTTTCTCCTGAAAATCAAATTCCAGTAATCTTCCATCACTGCTCCATTTACTTATAGATGTTTCCTTTTGCCATTTGTCAGAAGGATGGCTGTAAATTTTCTGTGTTTTTAAAAACCTGTTGTCGTACCACTCTGTTAAGATTAGAAAGTCTTCTTCGTTAACACTGTCCTTGACTTCTTTTTTACTTTGAAGATTGCAGAAATTTATATTATACAATAAATAACTCTCCTGCGTAAAATTGGAAAGGTGTATATCGCTGAATTTATAAATGCAATTATTGTTGGGGAAATTTATTTGAAGTTGTCGTGCTTTTTCAAAGTCGGAAATTGAATAGGTGTAATTTACAGAAAAAGATTTTTTTGGCGTATATTCATAATAATATAAATTGTTATACACACAAACAGGGCGCCGGCTAATGACTGTATTGCTGTATTTTTCAGGAACTTTTATTTTTGCAACAAGAGTGTCAATATTTGGAAGTAAACTATCAAAATCCTTTCCAACCTGCAGCCTTACCTCATCTCCCAAAAGAAGAAATTGCTTTAATCTCTCAAATTTTTGATGTAGAATGATAGTGTCGGTAGCCCTTTCAAAAACCAATTTCAGGTACTCAAGATTTTTCATTTTCACCAATATATCAAATAAAGAATCATAATTCATAGGACGATAACATGTCAGTTTTACTGTTTTGACACTATCCAAATTAAGTTTCAAAAGAAACAGTGGCGTGTCAGTAATACGCACATCAATATCAGTAACGTTCTGCAATTTTTTCCGGTAATAATTAAAAATATTCTTTGGCCAGCAACAATTGCTATAATTAATAGTATGGAATTTTTTAAGATTGGGTGGTAATGAATCATTTATATTTGTGATGGCACATTCCTGTAAATTGGTATTTTTAAAGACAGATAAGAATCCATTTAAACATTTATTATCCGGAAAATAGTCACCCTCCAGCTTTTTAAGCTTTGGGAAAAAACCGGGCTGATCAGAAAAATGATCAATGATTCCCCTGAATTCCTTCATCTTTTTTGTAAGATATTCAGTTTGTAATTTTGCATACAGATTTACCCGATGCCCATACTCCCAATAGTCGCCAGCTGAACCACTTTGATTCAATAATAGAGGCTCGAAATTTTTCCAGCTAAATGAAACAGTTAATTCTTCCAAAGCAGGAAGAGCTGACAAAATCTGAAAGAAACTATAAAAATCAACATCATAAGGTATTCCTAATAATTTTAAAGTTTTCAGTTTTTTAAAGTTTTTTAAAAATGCCGGGATCTTATGGAAGTCAATGCAGTTTTGAATATCTAAAAACTCCAAAGAAGTTAAACCCGACAATATGTTTGTGTCGGCTTCAGTAACGATAAGTTTTTTAATGTTTGGCCATATCTTTTGTTTTGGCAGCGAATCGGAGCATTTCAATGAGCGCAAATTGACTTCTTCAAGGCTGTCGCATTGATAAACCCATTTGGGAACATTCATTTTAATATCGTACCCTATACTTCTACTTCTATAATTTTCATCAAAATAATCCTGGCTGACAAAATCAATGGTGCGAAAATATAGTCTTTTGAGTGAGGGAAGATTGGCTTTTGTAATTTTATCGGGTAAGTGATTTGTGGATAGTTTTTTCAGATTCTTTAATTCACCAAGTTCCGGGGGTAAAACGGAACGGACATCAATTTCTTCAAGTTTTGAGAGATTTTTCAATGCAGGTAAAAACGTGTCGGTTTTTGAACCGTAAAACTTCATGCTTTTCAATGAACGCAATGAATAAAATTCATAGGGTATTTTTATAGTATATTCTCCTTCCCAGTAATCTGCAATTGTAAGTTCTTCGAGGTTGACTAAATTTGAAATACATTCAGGGATAATGCAACCTTCACATTGAATATTCAATTTTTTTACCGCCAAAGGATTTGATAATGCCCAGATATAGTTGGTGTAGCTATCGGACAATTGTAATTGCCCATAACAGGTGGAAGCGGCAATAAGAAAGAAAAACAGTGCTGAGAGAATTATAGAATTTTTTATGAGGCTGTTCATATTTTTCATTTTCCAATAACAAACATTTATAAACTCTTAAAAACACTTATAATCAAATAAAAAATTTCGTGCTGTAAAATTAAATAAAAAAACTGTTTATCTCCTTTAATCAGGTTTGTTTTTTTATTAAAATCATTTTAAAATTCTGCATTCCAAAATTCCGGAAGGTTATTCAGTTATTTCCTGCAACGTAGTTGCAAAATCTTTGTAATAAACGGTTGCAGGAGGAAGCAAAAACAGCGTAGCTGTAACATCTTTCATCTTTTATTCTCTTTCTGTTTTAATGTCGCAGCTACGCTGCTTCATTGCCCTCTCTGCTTTCTATTACAAAGATATTGCTCCTACGGAGCATTTTTTATCTTTACTTTCCAACATTTGATCATGATCCAGAATCTTCAAACTATTTTTCTTCTTCAATCAAAAACCCACTGCCATCAATACCGGTAGCTTTCTCTTGCAATTGCCGACATCTATTGCAGTCCGATTTATCGGACTGAAAAAAAGATTTTCTTCCTTTTTGCTTTAGCATCATTTGTAAATTAATGAGGTAGAAATTGCGGTTTTTTTCAATTGTTCAATTTTTGCGTTATCAACTTGGAGATTATTTTTCTTATGCATTTATTTCAAATTGGAGGTCCTAATGATTTCCAGTTATAATGAGTAGCTATCCTTTTTTTACTTTTTTCTTTTTATAAACATCTTTTATTATTTCCGGAATTGACCGCTTCCAGACTCCGGCACCAACTGTGCAAGCATAAATTGTATCTTTATTAATCGCTAATGAAACAACATTTTTATCTTTCAAACCTGAATTAAGAGCAACCCATTTTTTGCAGCTATCTTTTGATATATATACATCACTATGGTTACCGGCAAAACAATATTTTTTATATTTAATAAGAGTATTGACACCATAAATTTTCAAATTAGGTTCTAAAAAAGACCAAGTCTTTCCATAATCATGAGATAATAATATACCGGATGGACCGTTATAAGCGTAAACTGACATAATGATAATTTTACCAATAACTATTATTGCTTTTGCTGTAACATCATTAATGGTGTTATTTTTGATCGTGTATAATTTAATCCATTTATCTCCATAATCCCTTGACATATAAATACTATTCTTATAAACTGTAAAAAGATCCTTTTTGTTTATTAGTAAAGTATTGATTTCGTTCCTAACAGCATTGTCAAAGTCAAATCCAATGTTTTTGGGCGACCAATATTTACCTTCATCGGTTGATAAAAAGACTCCCGATAAAGTGGTAGTAAAAATTTTATCATCAACAAAATTAATTGATGTAATTGAAGGGTTTACTGCATAACAATTGGTCAGGGTTGTCCATGTTTTACCTGAATCAGATGACGAAATAACTCCCTTCCCTGTACCTGCATATACTTTACCTTTATGGTATATTATATTGTAGCCTTCGCTTTTTAACTTTTCCCATGTGTTACCATTATCTTTTGATAAGTATAGAACACCATACGTTGTTCCTGCAAAAATGCAATTACCGGTAAAAACTAAATCTGAAACCCAACCTCTACTCAACACAGGTGCATTTGCCTTTTGCCATTGGGCAAATGAATTTGCATAAATTAAAGCGAGTAATAAAAATATCAAAAATTGTTTTTTCATATTATGTCTTTTATTGATCTCTTTTGTCAAAATCTAGAAAATTGCGGTTTGTAAAGCAGCTTAAAATTAATTCAATATTTTAAAATAAGCATTAAATATCGTTGAGAAGAAAGCAATAGATTTTTCAATTATTGCAATTTTTTCGTTATCAGTATTTATATATTTTTTCTTTTCCGTTTCTTATGACTTCGCCGTGTCAGTCACATGATGTCCTGTTAATTGTTAATAAGATAAAGGAAATTTTATTGTTTAAATTTTAAAATTATACCTTTTTCTAACCCCTTTGATTTTGCCCAATTACTATCAGCCAATGGAGCATTTTTGTCATATAAATTCGTATCAAGTGGTTCTATTATTTTATTAATATCAATATTTTCAAATAATGCCCAGGGCATAAACCCATAGGAAAAATTAATTGTTACAATCCCGTTAAATTTACTAAATGCATCAGTAAGAAATAATACTTGAATTCCTGTGCTAGTATATTTTGAATAAGGGTCGCAACAGGGTAAAACAGAAAAAGTATCGTTATAAATACCCATACTATACTCTTGAGAACCTGATGTCAAAATTATCATATTGCCATCAATTCTTGAAATTTCAACACAAATAAATTGAAGATTTGATGAATCCAAAATATTCGTACATTTATCAACTGTTCTAAAAATCCTTAACTTATATACCTGATCAGAATACGTGTTTGTAAATTTATTTTGAGAAGCAGTTGATAATAAAAACAAGGATAAGCATAATGCTGCTATATTTACAAATATAATTCTCATCATTTTTTCAATTTGCAATTTCAATACTGTCTAAATCAACTTTGCCATTTCCTTTGGCGGCAAACAGAAATATCATTTCCTCAACATCTGTTAAATCTATCCTGTTCATTTGTTCTTACATAATCTAAGTTCTATTTAAAGTAGTAGAAAACATTAAGCAACTATGTTTCTCTGTCCTAAATAAGCTCCAATCTCCACTGTCTGTCGGCTGTCGGCTATTCGTTTTCCTGTCAAGAGTCTGTCTTTATTTCTTCAAATTACACATAACTCTAAACTATTACCGTCTGCCCAAAAATTCCATAATTAATGATAACGGTTGTGTTGTCGTATTACTGCAATCTCCACTTTAGTATTTCTAAAGTCTTTATTATTTTTAAGAGCTTTAAATTTATTCATATTCAGAGGCTTTTTTTCATTTTCCAATAACAAACATTTATAAACTCTTAAAAACACTTATAATCAAATAAAAAATTT
>Ga0118677_10015432_pt1 | contig 10620 bp, 11 predicted proteins | sample AliMusrvi5mmetaG_FD_86154 | JGI IMG/M metagenome (GOLD analysis project Ga0118677, IMG submission 86154)
TTTGACGAATTGATATTTTCCGCTGTAGGGGAGACCTGAACCTTCAGCACCGCCTGACAGTGCTTTCTCCCAGTTAAAGTCAACCCAGTACGATTTGTAGTGTTGGAATATGCTCAGGTACTTGAAAGTCGAATCCATCGGGAGATCACCTTTGAACAGCTTATACGGATATATCCTGGCTGTTTTATCTTTGAAGTTTCCGACAGGCTGTGTAATAATTACCGGACTCGACGGATCCTTGATAACGTGTCCTTTCATGTAATGATCAATGGTTCCATTATACCAGGCATACACTGGCTTTTCGTTCTTTCCCCATACGAAGCGACCCATCTTTTTTACGTAGGTGTCTTTGTCAAACTGTTCTTCCGACTTTATATCCTTGCCGGCCTCTGACCAGAACCATTCCATCTTTGTTGCCTGTGAACGTGCAAAGTAAGGAATATGACAGGTCTGGCAGGAAATAGAGCCGGAATGTTTTGCAAGTATGGTACGGTTTTTGGATTTTTGGTGCGGGGCTTTGGCGCCACTGTGGCAATTCTCGCAGTTGACACGCTCGTCATAATGGGCAGTCATACTGGAAGCGCCCGCAATCTTGTGATTCTTTGTTGTATGACAGGTCTGACAGGCCATGTCACCACCACCGCTTGCTGTCGTACCCATATGGACATCAAACTTTCGATCTTTTTTCTCCAGTGTGGATTCAATGCCGGGGATTTTTACTGAATCTGCACCACCGCCATAATAATGGCAGGATCCGCAGTTATTGCGTGTGGGAACGCCAACACTTTGGGCCGCGAGATCGAGATTCATGGAACCTTTCTCCATGGCTTTTTTGTCAACATTTCCACCAATAGCTTTGGCGTAATTCCCTTTCTGGGCATGACAGATCAGACAGTCCACTTTACTTTCATCACTAAAATCAAACTTGGTGTTCGTCCAACCATAACCGGCATGACATTTCGAGCATTGTTCATGCACAACACCGTCCTTGCCCCCTTCGATGGAGGTGCAGACCGCATTAAGCATATTTGCTTTGCCGTATTCTTCAGAGTTATTCTTTTTGCCGTTCAGATGATTAGGTGTTCCTTTCCACATCCAGTGAGTGGTCTTGATAAAATCCTTGGCCTGTTTTTCATGGCACTTGAGGCAGGCCTTGGTGACCTCTTCTCCGTTTTTAAAGGGGCCCTTGACAAGTGTCGAGTGATCAGTTACTGCGAAGGCTGTAAGAGAGTCATACATATAGATAATCGTGAATATCATGAATACTGAACAAACGGATTTCATATTTTCTCCTGTTTTGATAGCAAGTTGGTTCCACTAATATTATTTACGCGTGACATCTCGAAAAATTCGGTACGCAAGTATCACAAACGGCCATGCATGACCAACCGGACCAAAGATCTCGATCAGGCTTTTCAGCGTTCCAACCGGTTTTAATGCGGTACACTGAAGCAGAGATATTTCCATCCGGAAGCAATATTAAGTGTGTATTTAAATACTACTTTTTGATATATTCAAAACGAAATATACGCATATTACTATGCGTTAAACGCAACTGCGGATTGTTAATTCGGTGACAGCATGAAATCAGAGTATTATCAAACACTTGTAGAATCTGTTGCGCTGGGGAGTTTTTCGAAGGTTGCTGAAAAACTTTTTGTTACCCAGTCAGCCATCTCGCGCCGTATCCAGTTTTTGGAAGAGCATTATGGCTATCCGCTTATTGATCGGAGCGGTCCGGTACTGATGCCTACCGAAGCGGGGCGGATTGTCATGGACAAGGCGAATAAAATGCTTGCCCTTGAGAAGGAACTTATTCAAAACCTCCATGAATTTGAACACAAGCAAAGCATACATTTTTGCTGCACCCCGGCCTTTGGAATTGCTTATCTGCCTGAATTGATGAAACATTTCATGTTGCATCATTCCAGCACATCGGAGTTGAATTTTTCTTTTGAATTACCTGACACGGTTGTTGAAGGTCTGCGAGAAGGAATTTACCAGGCTGGGGTGATCGAGCACTTCGAAAGTTACGACCTTCATGAGTTCGATACATTCAAACTGCCAGATGACGAGTTGCTTTTTGTGACGTCACCGCTGCTCGGGATTGAGGATCAAGAGGTAACAATTGACCAACTGACTTCGTACGATCTGTACATCAGGAAGGAGGGGTGTTGCTCAAACAAATTACTCGTACACAATCTGAAAAACCATGGCAGGTGTTGTACCGAATTTGCCAGAACCATTATTTGTGACGATCTGCACTTTATTATTAACACGGTTTCCGAGGGTAACGGGACTACCTTTGTATCACGATCACTTGTCGAGCTGCAGCTCCGACAGGGGAGCCTCAGGGAACACCGTGTTGCCGGATTCAGTCATAACCATCATCGAACACTCATTGTGAGCAAAAATTACCCCGCAAATATGTCGCTAAGAGATTTTGTCTCCGAACTTGTTGAGATGTTCGGGTAGACTCTGTAGAATCACTCAATACGCAAAATTTCCGATAACTATGGAGTAGAAGCCGAACGCTACAAGTATACCGCCGGTAACATAGCGTAGCGTCGACTCGTGTTTCAGCACGCGCTTGATTTTGTTCTGTAGAAATTGCGATGAATAACCGACTATCAGCATCGGTAGTGCCAGGCCGAGGGAGTAAAACCCGAGCAGTATGATTCCGGTTGTCAACTGGCCGCTGGTCGCGACCATGGTGAGTATGGTTGAAAGAAACGGTCCAACACAGGGAACCCAGATGACACCAAGTGCTATCCCGAGTATCAGACCACCGATGCGCCCTTCACCGTTGACCCGAATATTGGAAAGCTGGTAGAAACGCTTGAAGATGCTCAGGTCTAACATGACCATCAATCCCATTAGAATAATTATTCCGGCGCCTGCAATCTCTATGTACCGGGTTTTACCGATCAGCAGCGCCCCGAAGAGCGACGAGATTGCTCCCATTACCATGAATGAGATTGAGAGGCCGATCACAATAATCAAGGGGCGGAGACGGTCATCACGTTCCGCGCCCGCCATAATGATCGGAATAACCGGCAACACACAGGGAGAGAGAACGCTTGCCAGTCCGGCGCCGATCGCCATGGCAATAGTTACAATGCTTACGTCCATTATTTCAGCCCGTTCAATGCGGATGTCAGTGTTTCAATACTCTGAATACCGGGGGCAAATACCTGGGCAATCCTGCCCGTCTTATCAACAAGCACGAGTGACGGAAGACTGCGAATGCCGTAGTCGTAGAATGCCTTCTGATCCTCCTGCTTTGTGGTGCTTACCGGAGCAATATTAAAGTTTCCTTTTCGGTCACTATACAACTTGTCCAGAATCGTTTTCTGCATTTTACATGGGTTTCCATTGGGATTCTGGAAAAATACGAGCGTAGATTTTCCGTTGGCGCCGATGGTCTGCTTTAGTTCCGGTGTACTGGCTGGGGCTGTTACCCCCCCGGCGAAAGCGAAACCGGACAGTGTCAGAAATGCTGCGATTAAAATGGTCATAATACGTAGAATCATAATTATCTCCTCTCATTTTTGTGATTGACGCACTCGGTAATAATCCGATTTTCTACAATGTTTGGGGATGGCCGGCCTGTCGCCACCGGGACATATGCCCTTCGAGCAGCGTCACGTTCCGATAGCCGAAAGCGCCAAGCAAGCTCTTGACAATCCGGGCTCGCGGCCCAAGTTCGCAGGTTAATACCAACTCTGAATTGCTGTCGGAAGGGATTTTGTCGAGCCGCAAAAGTATTTTCCAGGTTGGCGCGTGAATTGCGCCGGGAATATGTCCCCGCTTGAATTCAAAGCCGGTGCGGACATCAATGACAATTGGGGGGCGTTGTGAATTCATTCGTTTCAGAAGTTGTTCGGGCTGCATTCATACCTCCTGTTGTTGTTCCAGGAAACTGATAATGACCTTTGCCAGCGGGGAAACAACAGTGTAGTGCATTTCGACGCCGTGGCGTTTACCTTCTATGATGCAACTATCTTTCAGCATCGCAAGATGCTGAGATATCACCGCTTGCGGCAGACCAAGACACCCCCAGATGTCTCTGACGCATTTTGGCTGTTTAATCAAACTGGCAACAATTTTAAGCCGTACCGGATGACCAAGTGTTTTAAGGGTTCGAATGGATGCGCCATCAGTATTCATATGTGTCTCACAATCTGTCTCTCAGGATTGTTTGCGCGGGTGTGCCGGGAAGCGCGGTACTCCCATTTTGCCCAGAATGTTGAACAGCGGGCAAAACTGGGTAAAGCCGGACTGGAAAAGGTTCAGCCCCACAAAGCCGGTGAACCAGAGCCAGTTTGGTGAATGAAAATGAGCCAGCAGCAGCGAGATCAACACAAATGATCCGGCCACGATACGCACAATGCGTTCCACGTAAAATTCTTCTTTCATGGTGTACCACCCTTTGGTATGTTCTTTCTTGAAGCTATTTGCTTCCCAGCATTTCCGCAATTTTTCCCGCAACTTCACCGGTGATAACCGGACAGATCCCCTTGTCATTAGTGGCCCGGATGGTTTTGCAGCAGGTTACGGCGTACTTCTCCTTAAACCAGACGTGCAGATCTTTCGTAAGATGCATCGTTTTCTTCTTGTTGTCCAGTACCAACCCGAGTGCAACCGTGCCGCCGGACACCGCGCCGCAGAGGCATCCCGAACTTGAGCCGCCGCCGAATCCGGATGCGATGCCGACGATCGACTCGGGCAGGTTGGGTGCAAAATGTCGCCGGATGGTTTCCAATACGGCTTCCGCACAATGATATTTACCCGAGCGGTACAGCTGTTCGGCATCTTCCTGGCACTGTTTATTCAATGCTGCTTCCTCCTGCATGATGCCGCTCCTTCCAATTTTGTACCAGATAATAAAGAATAGGGATGGTTACCCGCGACAGGGTCGTGGAAGCGATCTCTCCGCACATCATGGCGATGGCCAGTCCCTGAAAAATCGGATCGAAGACGATCACAAAACTTCCCACCACAACCGCCGCAGCGGTCAACAACATCGGACGAAACCGTACTGCGCCGGCCTCGATAATCGCCTCGTCCAGCGGCATCCCCTCGCGTCGTTTCATCTCTGCAAAGTCGATCAGTATAATCGAGTTACGCACGATGATGCCGGCAAGAGCGATAAATCCGATCATCGAAGTGGCGGTAAAAAAAGCTCCAAACAGCGCATGCCCCGGCAGGATGCCGATCAGTGTCAGCGGGATAGGGGCCATGATCACGAGCGGCGTGGTAAAATCTTTGAACCAGGCAACAACCAGGATGTAAATTAACACCATGACAGCGCCAAAGGCAATCCCCAGATCGCGGAACACCTCGTAGGTGATATGCCACTCTCCATCCCACTTCATACCGATATGCTCTTCGCTCCAGGGCTGCCGCGAGGCGAGTACCTCAATCTTTTGCCCGTCCGGCGTTGAAATGGCGTCGATCTCTTTTTGCATCTTAAGAATCGCGTAGACCGGCGCTTCGATCTGTCCTGCCACATCTGCGGTCACGTACACGACGTTTTTAAGGTTTTTGCGATAGAGGGTTTTCTCCTCGTTCTTGGTTGTGACATGCACCAGTTGCGAGAGCGGCACATTCCCCCTCGGTCCGGAAACGTACACGGAAGAGAGTGCAGCGGTGGAACTCCGCTGTCCGGTCGTGAGGCGGAGATTAATTCCGACCGGCTCCTTTTCCTTCGGCAGGTGCAAAAGCCCCGTATTATCCCCGTCCAGCGCAATACGCAGGGTTCGGGCTACATCATCTACGGCGATACCGGAGAGCGCGGCCTTTTCCTGATCAACGGCAAAGGTCAACTTGGTCTGGTCATCCTCGCGATACCAGTCGACATCAACGACACCGGCAGTTTTGGCCAGGATTGTCCTGACCTTGGCTGCAACCCCCGCACGAGAGGCATCATCCGGCCCGTACACCTCGGCAACCAGGGTTGCCAGCACCGGCGGACCGGGAGGGATTTCGGCGACTTTGACCCGTGCGCCGTACTTGTCGGCAACCGCTTTGACCAGCGGTCTGATCCGCTTGGCAATGGCGTGAGACTGGTCCGCACGCTCATCCTTGGGAAGCAGATTTACCTGGATGTCGGCCACGCCGGCCCCTTTACGAAGGTAGTAATGGCGCACGAGGCCGTTAAAGTTGAACGGGGCGCTTGTGCCGATGTACTCCTGGAAATCGGTTACTTCCGGTACCGTACGGAGCGCATCACCCATTTCGCGGGTCATGCGGGCGGTCTGCTCCAGCGGCGTGCCGTCAGGAGCGTCGATGATCACCTGCAGTTCGTTCTTGTTGTCGAACGGCAGCATCTTGACCGTCACCGCCTTGAAATAGATCAGCGAACAGGAAAGGAACAGCAGCACCACGACGCTTGTCAGAAAGCCGTACCGCAGTTTCTTCTCGTGGATTAACCGTCCCATCCAGCGGCGGTAAAAAGCCGTCAGCTTTGAATCTTCCGGTTCCTCATTTTTGCCGTGATGCGATTCTCCCTTCATGAAGCGGAAGGCAAAGTACGGCGTAACGATGAACGCAATCAGCATAGAAAAAAGCATGGCCATGCTGGCGCCGACCGGTATCGGTCGCATGTAGGGCCCCATCAGCCCACCGACAAAACCCATCGGCAGGATGGAGGCGATAACCGCGAAGGTTGCCAGCACGGTTGGATTGCCGATCTCGTCCACCGCTTGAATAGCAGCATCCAGCGGTTTCATGATTGTGGTGGTAAAATAGCGGTGGATGTTTTCCACAACCACGATGGCATCGTCCACCAGAATCCCGATGGAGAAAATCAGTGCGAAGAGCGTAATGCGGTTCAACGTATAGCCGATGAGGTAGAAAATCAGCATGGTCAGCGCCAGAGTGACCGGAATGGCAATAGCTGCAACCGCCCCGGCGCGCCACCCCATGAACAGTGCGATCAGAATTGTGACTGATATGGCCGCCAGAAACATATGAAAGAGCAGCTCGTTGTTCTTCTCCCGGGCGGTTTCACCATAGTTGCGGGTCACTGTCACCTGTACGTCGGAAGGGATAATCTTTCCCTTCAGTGATTCAACCTTTCGGACGAGGTCTTCGGCCACCCAGGTGGCGTTGGCACCTTTCCGTTTGGCAACAGAAATGGTGACGCCAGGGTAATCGCTCTTCCGATTGATCCGCGGGGTCGCCCCCATGTGTGTTGCCGGCCCCAACCCCATGAACAGATAATCAGCCGGTTCACTCAGGCCATCCTCCACATGTGCCACGTCGGTCAGATACACCGGTTTGCTGCCGTACACCCCGACGACCAGATGCTTGACCGCTTCAACGCTGCTTAGAAACCTGCCCGCATCTACGAGCATCTCCTTGTTGTTGTTGGAAAAGCTGCCTGAGGGAAGAGAAGTATTACTCTTTTGCAACGCGGCAGCGACCTGAAGCGGCGACAGGCCGTAACCGGCCAGACGCGGTGCGTCCAGCGTCACCCGCAGCTGACGGGAGAGCCCGCCGGTTATGGTCGTTTCCGCACTGTTCTCGCTCTTTTTCAGTTCATCGGCAACTTCGCGGGCCAGCGCCCGTAACGTGCCATGATCGTACCGTTCCGACCAGAGCGTCAGCGCCAGGATAGGCACATCATCGATGGACTTCGGTACAACCAGCGGTTCGGCAGCACCGGAGGGGAGCAGGGTACGATTGCTCATGACTTTGTTGTACAGTTTAACAAGCGACTCTTCCATTGGCTGGCCGACCAGAAAGCGTACGGTGATGATCCCCATACCGGGACGGCTCATGGAGTAGAGGTATTCGACCCCTTTAAGCTCCCACAGTTTTGCTTCAAATGGTTTGACAACCCGTTCTTGCACCTCTTGTGGGGAAGAACCGGGCATTGGAAGATAGATATCCACCATTGGCACCACGATCTGCGGTTCTTCCTCGCGTGGGGTCATCTTGACGGCGAAGAGACCGAGTAAAAGGGATGCACCGACGATCAGGGGAGTCAGTTTGGAATTAATAAAAGCACGGGCTATTTTTCCGGCAAAACCGAGATTATTCATATTTACTCTACCCTTGCACCTTCAGAAATCTTCTCGACTCCGGTAACAACCACGCGATCACCATCGGATAGTCCGGAAAGAATTTCTACCCGCTCGGCTGTTACTCTGCCTGCCTTAACGATCCGCATCCGGGCGATGCTCTCTTTGTCGACTGCCCAGACGATTGTCAGGGCACCTCGTTCGACGACAGCTTTTTTCGGTACGGTAATGGCGGTGACAGTGGTCCCGAGAGCAAGAGCGCCACGTCCGAACATGCCGGACTTTAATCCCTTCTTATTTACCGAAATTTTGGCGATAAAAGTGCGGCTGGCCGGATCGGTAGTCGGGACAATCTCGGCAATTTTTGCGGTAAAGGTAGTGCCGATGGCATCAAGTGTCACCTGCACCGGTGTGCCCGGCTTGACGGTGGTCGTCATGTTTTCCGGCACGGCCAGTTCCAGCTGATAGCTTCCGTCATCTTCTATCGTCATCAGCGGCTGTCCCGGAAACACAGACGTACCAAGGTCCGTCTGTTTACTGGCGATAACGCCGGATATCGGGGCGATTATGCGGGTATAATCGGACATGGTGGTGGTCGCCCTGGCGCCCTGCTGAGCCTGACTCAGCCGTGCTTCGGCACGAGCGACGCCTTGCAGCGCCACCTCTTTCTCACTCTGTTTGACATCAAATTCCTGGCGGCTGATTGCCTGCTCATTGAAGAGATTCCGGTAGCGGTCAAAAGTCGAGTCGGCAAGTTTCTTGCGCGACAAAGCCTCGTCCAGGCCCTGACGGGCCTCGTCGATTCCTGCGGTTGCCACGGCGGCAGTTGCCTGATTTTCCTCGGCATCCAGCTGGACAAGCAGTTGCCCCTTCTTTACACGGTCACCTTCGCGGACGCAAAGCATGCTGATTCTACCCGGTATACGGGTGGAAACGATCGCACTGGTACGTGCCCGCACACTTCCGACTACTTCCAGCAGTTCCGGCATGGCAACACTCTTGACCGTATCCAGTGTAATCCCCCTGGCAACCGCCACGGGTGCATTTTCACCCTTCTTATCCTCGGGATTCTTCGAACATCCGGCAGTCGCACACGCCACAGTTACCACTATCGCTGCAATCAGTACCCTGTTCTTCATTTAAGCATCTCCTTCACAAATGTTCCCGCCGTATAATAGATTCGACCACCGGCCAACGCATAGCCAGCCTCGCTTTCAACCAGATTTGCCCGTGCCTGGTTGAGCGCCGTCTGGGCATCAAGTAGTTCGGCCATCGTTGCCAGCGAATTTTCATAGCGCTTCGAAAGCAACCGTACGGTTTCCTCGGCATCCTGGACCGAATGCCGGGACACTTCCAGGCGCTTGCCCGCTTCATCACGCCTGACATAACTTTCGCGGAGTTGATACCGGACATTCTTTGTTTCCGACTCAAGCATTTCACGGGTGGATGATTGCCCGTATACGGCTCGCTGACGTTCGCTGTAGCGGCGGAAGCCGTCGAAGATATTCCATTTGAGTGATACGCCGGCACTCCAGGCATCGTTATCCGAGGTAAACGGGGCATCTTTGGCATGCAGTTGATATGTGGCAAATGCTCCCACTGTCGGCAGGTATTCACTTCGGGCCAGCCGGTACGTTGCGTCTGATTTTTCGATATCTGCCTGTGACTGCTTGATTTCAACCCGGTTAAGTACGGCTTCTCTGAACGCCTGATCGTTCATGGCCGGAATCGCTATATTGTCCGGAGCAACGGAAAGTTCGAAAGAAAGTTCTTCCGGTAGTCCGATCAACATCGCCAGTCTCATCCGGGCAAGTATCAGATCGTTCCGGGCGGTAATCAACTGCTGCTCGACCAACGACAGGTGCGTGCGAGAACGGAGTTCATCAGACTTGAGCCCAACTCCGGAGGATGTTCGGACCGTTGCCAGCCGCATGTTTTCGCGGGCATCGGTAACGGCTTTTTCAGCTGCTGTCGACCGTGCAGCGGATTTCTGTGCGTCGAGGTAGGAAAAAAATACCTGAAAAGCCGTTCCTTCACGGGCAGCTTCCACTTCCAGTTCCGATTTTTGCGCATCATTGACAGCCAGCTCCTTACGTGGAGACAGAGAAGGTACAAATAGCGGCTGCTGGATGGACAGTTCTGTTTTAAAGTCATAGGTTGCCGAAGGGGTGTTGAGATTATGGATGAGAAAATCGTTTGAAGTGAAGCGCCCCTCGTCGAGTTTCATCATAAATGTGTTGGTTGGCGAATTTGTCGCAATCAGAGATTCCTCAAAAGATATCGCCGGAAGATAACGGGAATTGGCGCTCTTGATCCCCTGTTTGGCTGCCTGAGAGGTGAATTGGGCAGCCTTGATCCGGTTGTTGTTCTCCAGAGCCAGAGTTATTGCGTTCCTGAGAGACAGCTGCATGGTTTCTGCCTCGGCAGTGACAACTGTAAACACTATACCAACATAAATAATTGCTATCCGAAGCATAGCTCCTCCCATATTTTGTTCGTATAAACAATGTATATCAATATACAGATATGTCAATGTAAATTTTTCGGTTAAACTTTCTGAAAAGGCTGAAGAGATACTTGAAGTGTTATG
>Ga0118677_10011182_pt2 | contig 10618 bp, 6 predicted proteins | sample AliMusrvi5mmetaG_FD_86154 | JGI IMG/M metagenome (GOLD analysis project Ga0118677, IMG submission 86154)
CTTTACGCACATCCGTTTTACGTATCCCTTTATCGTCCGCGACGAGTCTGATTGGATGGCCCAGCACTTCTTTACCGGCGGCATCATGCCCTGTGACGATCTGCCCCTCAATTTTCAAAACCATTTCCGTATCCGTGAACACTGGCGCGTCAGCGGAGTTCATTATCAAATGACTTCGGAAGCATGGCTCGCGGCGTAGCGCTGAATCGAGAGGCAGACGATCCGCTGCGCTTCGCGTTCGGCCGTATCCTTGGCCTCCTCCTGCAACCGGCGGATCAGCCCGCCGACCTCGGCATGCACCTCGCTTTCAACGCGCGCCATCAGGGTCTTGCGGGCCTCCTCTTGCGTCATGCCGGCCACGCGCTGCAGGCGGTCCTTCTCCTCCTGCTGCATGCGTGTCACCTGCTCGCGGTCCTTCGCGAGTTCCTGGACCTGTTTCTCGACGTCGCTTTCGCGCTGCTCGAGGGCGTGGTCCTTCTTCTCGATCAGCGCCACTTTGCGATCGAGGTTGGACTCGCGCTGGGCGATGCGGTTATCGAGGGCATTGAGTTCCTCTCGCCGCGTCTTGGTCGAGGCCTCGAACTCTTCGCGCGCCTTGAGCACCTCGCCCTTGGCGTGGAGCTGGCCCTCCTTGCGCAGGTTGTCCGCCTCCTTGGCGGCATCTTTCAGCAACTGCTGTGCTTCCTGCTCGGCGCGGCTCAGTCTGGCTACGCTCATCCAAACGCGGAAGCCATACCCGGCGCCCGCGGCAAAAACGGCAACAAACGCCGTGATTATAGGCCACATAGTGTTACCCCATTACCCCTGTTGTTTAAACGACGGCCGGCCGGTACACCCGGGCCTCGACGACCACCGCCTCCATGCGTACGTCGCGGGGGCCGCAGGGCACGGCCTCCATGATCTGAAACCCGAATGCCACGCCGATTCGACAGCGCGCGCGCCCCCCGAGGCGCGCCAGCATCCGGTCATAAAATCCCTTGCCGTGTCCGAGCCGCCCGCCGCGCGCATCAAAGGCGACGCCGGGCACCAGGACCACGTCAATCGTCGTATCCGCCCCCACCCAATCCGGAGCGGCCGGCTCGCGGATGCCCCAGGCCCCGGTGCGCAACGCGTCGTCCGCCGGCAGCCATGCGGGCTCGTACTCCCGCGGCATCCCGCGCGCCGCCGGCACGCACACCCGGCTGCCCGCAGCCTGCATGGCGCGCAGGACTGCGTCGATCCGGGCCTCGCCCGGCACCGCAAGATAGCCCATCAGCACCCGGGCCGACTGCACTTCGGGCAGGTCAAGCAACCGTTCGGCGATCCGCTCGGCGGACTCCTCGGCCCAGGCCGGATCCAGCGCGGTCTGCCGCGCGCGTAGTGTCTCGCGCAACGCGGCCTTGCTGCCCATGACTGCCGCATCACTCACGCTCCGGCTCCGGTGCCGCCGCCGCTTCCGCAGCCGCCGCCTTGCGGCGTTCCGCCCAGGCGGCCATGCGCTTGCCGATCGTCTCCTCGTAGCCTTCCCGGGTCGGCTCATAGTACACGGCCGACGTGGGGATGTATTCCTGGACTACAAAATGGCCCTCGCCTTCGTGCGCGTATTGGTAACCGGTGTGCCCGAGTCGCTTGGAGCCGGCGTAGTGCGCGTCGCGCAGATGCTTCGGCACCGGGAGGACACGCCCCGACTGCACATCGGCCATGGCCTTGTCGATCGCCACGATCGCCGCATTGCTCTTGGGGGCCGTGGCCAGGTAGGTCGTGGCCTGCGACAGGGCGATCCGCGCCTCGGGCATGCCGACGAATTCGACGGCCTGCAGGGCGGCCACGGCCACGGTGAGCCCGCGGGGATCGGCGTTGCCGATATCCTCCGATGCCAGGATCACCAGGCGGCGCGCCACGAACCGCGGATCCTCACCCGCATACAGCATCTTTCCCAGCCAGTAAACCGCCGCATGCGGATCGGAGCCGCGCACGCTCTTGATGAACGCGGAGATCGTGTCGTAATGGCCGTCCTCGTCGTGGTCGTAGACGACGGCTTTCTTCTGGATCGATTCCTCCACCACGGACCGGTTCACGTGAATCCGGCCGTCAGCGCCCGGCGGGGTGGTGAGCACGGCGATCTCGAGGGCGCTGAGGGCGCGCCGGGCATCGCCTTCGCACACTTTGGCCAGGTGCGCGAGCGCATCGTCGTCCACGTCCGCCGGGCAGTGGGCGAGGCCGCGCGAATCGGTCAGCGCACGCCGCAGCAGGGCGCCGATGGCGGCCTCCGAAACGGGCTGCAGCTCGAACACCTGGGACCGGGACGTAAGCGGACTGTTGATGAAGAAGAACGGATTGTGCGTAGTAGCGCCGATCAGGGTGATCGTGCCGTCTTCCACGTGAGGCAGCAGGATGTCCTGCTGCGATTTGTTGAAGTGATGGATTTCGTCGATGAACAGGATGGTTTCCACGCCGTCGGAACTTCGACGCTGGTGCGCCGCGGCCAGCAGCGCGCGCAGGGAGGAAACGTTGGCCAGTACGCCGCTCGTGCGTTCGAAACGGCGGCGGGTGGCGGCGGCGATGGCTTCGGCGGTCGAGGTCTTGCCGCAGCCCGGCGGACCGTAGAGGATGATGCTGCCGAGGCGGTCGGCTTCAATGGCGCGGCGGAGCAGTTTGCCGGGGCCCAGGATATGATCCTGGCCGAGGATTTCGTCCAGCGACTGCGGTCGCATACGCGCGGCCAGCGGCGGCGGCTTTGCGGCGCCGCTCATTTTGTCCTTTGCAAAGAGGTCCATGCCCGGTCCCGAAAAGAAAAATGCCCCACCATAAGTCGCAGGGGCACAGATCTCTTACCTCAGTAGATGAGGTGGGAGCTCTAGCGACCGGATTCCAAGTCCCGCACGCGGCGGGCATTTAGGCCACGGTCTATTCGAACTCCCTGTTCAGTAACTATCGGGCTAGAGATGTCGGCCCATTCACGAACCAGGCAGGGCATAAAATGCAAGCCAAAGGCTTACGACCCCATTGTCAAAGAACATTGTCCATCAGCCAGCGGACACCGGCGCCACGTTTCACCACTTTGTGCGCGAATCCCGGATCCCCGCATGCGGGACCTCGACTGCGCCGGAACCGCGGCCTTAGCCGGGAATCCCCGGCCTACATTCATCACCAACGTACCTGCTCCCATGCCACCTACCAACGCCACGAGCAGCAAGATCAAGTGTCCAATACTCGCCTGAACAACATCCATAACGCACCCGTTCGAGAAAGGGACCCATCGTCATTCCGATCGATCCGTCCACCCCGTTTCAGCCGGCCCCCGTCTCATCCACCCTCGTGGCTATGGTTCAGTTTCCAGCCTCGGGAATACTGTACGCCCGCCCCGTGACGGCGTCAAGGAGTGCGGCAAAATGTTGCTATTTTTGGCGCGTGGCACCCGTCAAATTCAAAATGGCAGGGCCGTGTGCGGATGTGGGTCGACTCCTCGTGCCGGTCGGCACGAAAAATAAATTCTTGATCGCAAATGACCCACTTCGTATATTGTGGGGCATCGTGCTGGGAGGGTGCTGCGGGAGGCGGGTCTGAGCCGGCGTGTGGGGGAAGCGGGACGTGGACGATATCGAGGCCATCCTATCGAGTCTGCTTCGAGAGCCGCCTGCGGAAGCGGGCATGCGGCTCCGTTCCGACCGTGAACTGGCGGACCTGTGCGGCGTGAACCGGATGAAGGTGCGTCGCGCCCTGGACCGCCTGGAAGGCCGCGGCATCCTGGTCCGGCGCCACGGAAGCGGGACGTACCTGCGTAAGGTTCCCGAGTTGCCGGCGCTGGGTAAAGGCGACCGCGTGGCGCTACCCAAGGGGCTGACAGCCCGCGACCTGGCGGCCGCTCCTGCGCGCGACCCGGTGCGTCGGCGCCTGTCGCGCAGGGGCCAGCAATTGCACCTGGCCTTGATCGGCCAATCGAGCGCCGGCACCACCAAGGCCAACCGGCTCATCATGGCCGGCATGGTCGAGCAGGCCCGGCAGGCCGGGCACAGCATTGTCTTCGCGAGCCTGGAACCCGGCGCCGAGGACTGCCCTTCGGCGGAGCAGGTCCTCCGCATATTGCCGGAAGGCGCTTGCGACGGATACCTGGTAAACGCCACGTGGGCCGCAGCCTTCGGGGAATCTATGGGCGGCCATCCTCCCGCCACCGTATTCTTCTATCCCGGTAAGTGCCTGCTGCCGCTGCAGCCCCTGATCGAGATCGAGACGGATGCGGGCATCGGTCGCGCCGTTCGAGTTTTTGTCGCGGAGGGTTTGACGCGTATCGCCATGCTCGGAAGCGTCGAGCAGGTCGGAGGCATCCAGGACGTGGCTTACCGCCGAGCCATGGAAGACGTCGGCCTGCCATACCGCGCCTCGGAATTCGTGACCGCCCCCTGGAAACCGGAACTCGTGCGGGGAGGCTTGCGCCGTCTTCTCGATCGTCCCGACCCGCCCCAGGCCGTCTATGTGTCCGACGACCATTGCCTCGCTCCGGTCGCCAGGGAGTTGGCCGCGCGTGGTCTTGTGCCGGGCCGGGATCTCGCCGTCATCACCCTCGCCAACCGGGGCATCCCGCTGCCCAACGGCAGGTACTGGAGCCACATCGAATTCGATCCCAAACTGGTGGGAAGGATGGCCGTGGATAGTCTGCTCAAGGTCGTTCGCACGGCCGGCCAGGCGTTGATCTCGTTCGCGCATCTGCCGACTTGGCGGCCGGGTGATACGCACACGATCAGAGCGCACGTTCAGGCTGTCCGAGGAACGGAAATGGATTTCAAGGGGTGAAAGGGGGAAGAATCATGTTCTTGAAAACGAAGTGTCTGCCAGGATTGGTCGCACTGGTTTTCGCGTGTCTCTGTGACGAGGGACTCGCCGCGCCGCTCGCCAACCCGGGCGACTTCGCCATGGCGTCGATCTTCACCGGAACAGCCACCAACACGAGCGGCGGCAACCCGAACGCGGACGGACAGGGCTGGTACCGAAGGGACCTCACCACCAATCTGCTCTATTACAGCAATCCGAAATGGGCGACGGCGGTCACGAACCCTGGTGTTAACGGCAGTTATGCCGAGGTCACCAACGTCTCGGCCAACAAACTCCGCATCTACGACATATACTATGGGCAAGCGGGCGTTGGCTGGGTGTATACGAACCAGACGGTGGGGCTCTACGTCATTTCCTGCACGAACATCACCTCCGAGTGGCATCTTTTCTCGGAGTTCGTGGTGAAGACGAATGACAATGCGCCGTACGTGTCGCTTTCAGGGACCAACACGGGGAATGTCGCCACCGGGGTCGCCTATACCAATTGGTTAGGGCGCGGCGGAATACTGGCGTTCCGTGCTTGGAATAACAACGGTTCGACTGCCGCCGGCTGGGGAACTGTTTCCGATCTCAAAGTGAGTTTGTTAGCGGTGGCCACGAATATCCCGGCGGTGACTTTGTCCGCCTCGACACTCTCCTTCCCGGAGAGCCCGCTTCAGGGCACGGCCGTGGTGACGGTGGCGTTAAGTCAGTTCACGACATCGGACGTCACGATCAACCTGGGTTTCAGCGGCACGGCGGCGAAGGGCTCGGACTACACCGCGAGCGCCACGCAGGTTGTGATCCAGGCGGGTGAGAGCAGCAGTTCCATCACGCTGGCCGCCATTGACAATACTGTAAATGACGGGAACAAGACGGTGACCGTGACGATTGATTCTTTAGTGAACGCCACCAACGGCACGCCAACGAGTGTGACGCTTACCCGGGTAGATGATGAGATTCCGCTGGCCCACGTTGGCGATGTGTTGAAGGCGTCTCTCTTCCTGGGAGCCGCCACCAACACAAGTGGTGCTGATCCCAGTTTATCGGGACAGGGATGGTACCGGAAGGATTTGACCACTCTGCTTAGCTATTACACCAATCCGGTCACAAAGTGGGCGACGTCGGCAGTGAACCCGGGAAATCCCTCTGCTTACTCCGAGGTGACCAATGTGGTGGCGGATACATTCCGTGTTTACGACGAATACGCGGGCCCGGCGGGCGTGGCCTGGGTGTACGCGAATCAGGTTGTTGGCCGGTATGTGATTTCCTGTACGAACATTACCTCGCAGAATCAGTTCTACTCGGAGTTTCTCGTAAGGACAAACGCCAGCGCCCCGTATGTCTCACTTTCAGGAACAAATACAGGGAGTGTTGCCACAGGTGGGACCTACACCAATTGGTTGCTGAATGGGGGTAAGCTGGCGTTTCGAACGTGGAATAACAATTTCACGGGATCATCCGGCAGAGGCACCTTCTCGGGACTCACGGTGACGCTGATCGAGGTGCCGACCAATACGCCGGCGGTGACGCTGTCGTCCTCATCGGGCACATTCCCTGAGAACCCCTTGCAGGGCTCGGCGGTGGTGACGGTGACGCTCAGTCAGTTTGCAGCATCCAACGTTACGGTCAATCTGGGCTTCAGTGGCGCCGCGGCGAAGGATACGGATTATACGGCAAGCGCGACACAACTCGTGATCCAAGCGGGTGACACAAGCGGTTCCATCACGCTGGCCGGCATCGACAACGCCGTGTATGACGGCAGCAAGACGGTGGCCGTGACGGTCGATTCGCTGATGAACGCCACCAACGGCATGCCGACAAGTGTGACGCTTACACGCACGGATGACGAGGCGCCGCTCGTACAAGACGGGGATTTCGTGAACGCGTGGCTTTTCGCCGGTACCGTGACCAACACGAGCGGAGGGAATCCCTATTCATCAGGACAGGGCTGGTACCGGAAAGACCTGACCACCTTGCTCAACTATTACACGAATCCCGTTGTGAAGTGGGCGACGTCGGCGGCCAACACCGGAAACCCATACTCCGAAGTGACCAATGTTGTGGCGGATACATTCCGTATCTACGACGAATACCCGGGGCCGGCGGGCGTCGCCTGGGTATACACCAACCAAGTGGTGGGTCAGTATGCGATTTCCTGCACGAACATCACCTCACTATGGCAGTTCTATTCGGAATTTCTGGTGAAGACAAGTGCCAGTGCCTCGTATGTCTCACTTTCTGGAGTCAATACAGGGAGTGTTGCGCTTGGGGCATCCTACACCAATTGGTTGATGCGCGGGGGCAAGTTCGCCTTTCGGGGCTGGGACAATAATGGTACGGGTGCCTCAGGCAGGGGGACGATCTCGGGGCTCAAGGTGACCTTGATCCATGTGCCGACCACGATGCCTGCCGCAACGCTGTCATCGACGTTGGTGGCGTTGCCTGAGAATCCGGCGCTGGGCACGGCCGTGGTGACCGTGGCGTTGAGCCAATTCATCGCATCAAATGTCACAATCAACCTGGGCTTCAGCGGCACGGCGGCAAAGGGCACGGACTATACGGCGAGCGCAACACAACTCGTGATCCAGGCGGGCGACACGAGCGGATCGATCACGGTGTCCAGCATCGATAACAACGTCTTTGATGGGCACAAAACCATAACTATTTCCCTGGATACGTTGGTCAACGCCACCAATGGCATGCCGGCAAGCGTAACGCTGACGCGCGTAGATGACGAGGCCCCGCTAATGCAGAGCGGCGATTCTTTGATGGCGCTTGTCTTTCCGGGCTCGGCCACCAATACGAGTGGTGGAAACCCAAGAACAGACGGCCAGGGATGGTATCGTAAGGATATGGCCACCTTGCTTAACTATTACACAAATCCGGTCACGAAGTGGGCGACGGCCCTGACAGACCCCGGAAGCACGTATTCCGAGGTGACCAATGTGGCGGCTGGCAAACTTCGCATCTACGACGAATACTATGCGCAGGCGGGCGTCGCTTGGGTATACTCCAACCAAGTGGCGGGACAGTATGCAATCTCCTGCACGAATATCACCTTTGGGTGGCAGTTTTACTCGGAGTTTCTCGTAAAGACGAATGCCAGCACCCCGTATGTCTCGCTATCTGGAACCAACACGGGGAGTGTTGCCACCGGGGTTGCGTACACCAACTGGTTGGGTCGCGGCGGAAGAGTGGCGTTCCGAGCCTGGGATAACAACGGTACGGCAGCCGCTGGCTGGGGAACTATTTCCGATCTCAAGGTAACCTTGTTGGCGGTGGCCACGAATATCCCAGCGGTGACCTTGTCCGCGTCGACACCCTCCTTCCCGGAGAACCCGGTTCAGGGCACAGCCGTGGTGACGGTGGCGTTAAGTCAGTTCTCGACGTCGGATGTCACGATCAACCTGGGCTTCAGCGGCACGGCGGTGAAGGATACGGACTACACCGCGAGCGCCACGCAGGTTGTGATCCAGGCGGGTGATAGCAGCGGTTCCATCACGCTGGCCGGCATCGATAACGCCGTGTATGACGGGAACAAGACGGTGACCGTGACGATCGATTCGCTGGTGAACGGCGCCAACGGCGTGCCGACGAGTGTGACGCTTATACGCACGGATGACGAAGTGCCGCTCCTGCAGACCGGGGATGTTGTCATGGCGTCAGTCTTTTTGGGCACCGGCACCAACACTAGTGCCGGCAATCCGAATCCATCCGGACAAGGCTGGTGGCGGAAGGATCTGACAACCAAACTTAATTACTATACAGATTCGACCCAGAGGTGGGCGACGGCGGCAACGACCCCGGTGGGGTTCGGTTCCTATTCCGAGGTCGTCCCTGTAGCCAGCAACGTTCTCAGGATTACTGACTATTACAGTGGGCAATGGGGAGTCGGTTGGACATACACGAACGGGGCGGCCGGGCTCTACGCCGCCCGACGGAAGTGTGTCATTTCCTGCACGAATATCACCGGCAATAGTTATTTCTGTTCCCAGTTTCTCCTGAAGTCGAATGCCAGTTCAGCATGGGTTGCGCTTTCGGCAATTACCACGGGCAGTGTCGTTAACGGAGCAGCCTACACCAATTGGCTGGAACACGGGGGACAGTTGGCCTTCAAGGCTTGGGAAAGCGGCTCAGCGGCCGCGAATGGGGTAGGCACCGTGTCCGACCTCAAAGTGACCCTAATGGATATTGTTTTGTCACCCGGAACTATTTACCTATTCCGATAATCATGAGGGCGACATTATGAAGCCGAGCAATATAACGGTAGTGGTTTTGACATGCCTCGTGGCAATTTGCCGGTCATCCGGTGCGGCGCCGCTGGCTAGTCCCGGCGATTATGTGATGGCAGCAATATTTGCGGGCACCGCAACAAACACGAGTGGAGGGAATCCGAAGGAGGATGGCCAGGGCTGGTATCGGAGGGACCTCACTAACACTCTGCTTTACTACAGCAATCCGAAATGGGCAACGGCGGTAACGAACCCCGGCGTGAGCGGCAGTTATTCCGAGGTCACCAACGTCTCGGCCAACAAACTCCGCATCTACGACATATACTATGGGCAAGCGGGTGTTGGCTGGGTGTATACGAACCAGACCGTCGGGGCCTACGTCATTTCCTGCACGAATATCACCTCCGAGTGGCAGTTATGGTCGGAGTTCGTCGTGAAGACGAATGACAATGCGCCGGTCGTATCGCTTTCGGGGACCATCACGGGGAATGTCGCCACCGGGGTCGCCTATACCAATTGGTTGGGGCGCGGCGGAAGACTGGCGTTCCGTGCTTGGAATAACAACGGTTCGACTGCCGCCGGCTGGGGAACTGTTTCCGATCTCAAGGTGGCCTTATTGGCGGTGGCCACGAACCTCCCGGCGGTGACCTTGTCCGCCTCAACACTCTCCTTCCCGGAAAACCCGCTTCAGGGCACGGCCGTGGTGACGGTAGCGCTAAGTCAATTCGCGACGTCGGATGTCACGATCAACCTAGGCTTCAGCGGCACGGCGGTGAAAGATACGGACTACTCGGCCAGCGCCACGCAGGTCGTCATTGCGCCCGGGGAACTGAACGGCACGATCACATTGAGAGGCATTGACGACGCCGTAATCAAAGGCAGTCGGACAGTGACCGTGGGGATCGACTCGCTGGTTAACGCCAGCAATGGCACGCCGTCGACCGTAACGGCAACGCTGATCGACGACGAGACGCCGCTGACCCAGAAGGGAGACGTGCTTTTGGCATCGGTCTTCTTCGGCACGTCCACCAACACCAGCGGCGGTAACCCGAATCTATCGGGGCAGGCATGGTACCGGAAAGACCTGGCCACCAAACTCAACTACTACACGGACTCCACTCAAAGGTGGGCAACGGCGAGGACGAACTCGGGACTCAACTCCTCCTATTCTGAAGTTCTCCCGGTTGCAAGCAATGCCGTCCAGATAACTGACGATTACTCGGGGCAGTTGGGAGTCGGATGGGTTTACACAAACCAGGTTACCGGAGACTACGTCCTTTCCTGCACAAACATCACAGGAGATAGTTACTTCGTTTCTCAGTTTCTCGTGAAGTCGAATGCCGACGCCTCGTGGGTCGCGCTTTCGAGCGTCGTCACGGGGAGTGTCGCCACGGGTGTCGCCTACACCAACTCGCTGGGGCGCGGGGGCCAACTAGCGCTCAAAATGTGGGTTAGCAACAAGCTGGTTTCCAATACGCAACTTCCCTTTCGCAATAACGGGTTCTGATCAATAGCAGCACGGTCAAGAGCGGTGTTTTGTCGCTCAATGTGTAGCCAGTATAATTACGATAGAAAATGGTAACAATTGTCACTTT
>Ga0118677_10013361_pt1 | contig 10617 bp, 6 predicted proteins | sample AliMusrvi5mmetaG_FD_86154 | JGI IMG/M metagenome (GOLD analysis project Ga0118677, IMG submission 86154)
GAACACTGGTCTTCACACTTGCCTCATGTTTACTGATATTTTCCCGAACCGTGGTTTCGATACTGTCTATTTTTGCAACCTTGCTGCCAAGAGATTCACCCAGCATGGACTGTTTAACGGAAAGATCAGAAATGCTGGTTTCAAGGTTTTGTGTAATTCTGGCCAGTTCTCTGGCACTGACATCCTGAGTCTGGCTGACCCTGTCTTTGATATCCCGATAACCGATAATGGCCAGAATGCCAAACAGAAACGGGATAAGAATAGAGATGATCGTAACCCGCTGGCTCAGTTTCTCAAACCGCTGGTATTCAATCTGCTCCTGAATCGGCGATTCCGGAGTATCGCTGTCTGTCTTCTGAATCTTAAATCTCGACGAATTTCGATACTTCATGGATATCCTATTCCCACTCGATTGTTGCAGGTGGTTTTGAACTGATATCATAAACCACGCGGTTCACGCCTTTGACCTGGTTGATAATTTTATTGGCTATTGTACCCAGCAGTTCATGAGGAAGTTTTGCCCAGTCTGCTGTCATGGCATCCTGGCTGGTAACCGCCCGTATGGCCACAATATTTTCATATGTGCGTTTATCTCCCATCACCCCTACGCTTTTGATGGGCAGCAACACCGCAAAGGATTGCCATAGTTTCCTATAATATCCAGCTCTCTTGATTTCTTCAAGCAAAAGGTCATCCGCTTCCCGCAAAATGGACAACCGCCTGGAGGTAATTTCTCCAATGACCCGAATAGCCAGTCCAGGTCCCGGAAAAGGCTGCCGCCAGATCATTTCTTCAGGCAGACCAATTTCTGCACCCAGAGCCCGCACTTCATCCTTGAATAAAAACCGAAGGGGTTCAATCAGTTTCAATTTCAGGTTTTTGGGCAGCCCCCCTACATTATGATGAGATTTGATGATCGAAGATGGACCTCCAAAGGCTGACTGGGATTCGATCACATCGGGATAAAGGGTTCCCTGTCCCAAAAAATCGGCACCCTTGATTTTTGCAGCTTCTGCCTCGAAGACATCCATAAAAACCTTCCCGATGATTTTCCGTTTTTTCTCGGGATCGGTCACTCCGGCCAACGGAGTTAAAAACCGGGTGCTGGCATGAACAAATCGAATGTTGATATCCAGATTCTGCCTTAAAGTAATTTTAAGCTTCTCCGCCTCGTTTTTTCTCAGCAATCCGTTATCCACGAAAATACAGGTTAATTTTTTACCGACGGCCCTGTGGATCAGCAATGCTGTCACTGACGAATCAACCCCGCCGCTGAGTCCTAAAATCACCTTTTTCTCTTTAACGGTTTCTTTAATCTTTTCAATTGATTCAGTAGCAAATGATTTCATGCTCCAGATTTTTTGACAGCGGCATATCCGGAATAAAAAATTGTTAAGAATGGTTTTCCCCTCAGGCGTGTGTTCGACTTCTGGATGAAACTGAAGACCATACCATAGCTTTTCGTGACAGGCGATGGCAGCAATGGGTGTACTGGATGTCGAAGCTGTAATATCAAAACCCACAGGAATCTGAACGATGGAATCCCCGTGGCTCATCCAGCAACGGGCAGGTGATTCGACATCCCAAAATAATCCAGAATCTATCAGGATATTCAGTTCGGCAAATCCATACTCACGTTTTGCAGCAAGTTCCACTATCCCTCCCAGGGTATGGACCATAAACTGCATTCCATAACAGATGCCCAGAACGGGTATCCCCAGATCAAGAATACCCCTATCTACTACTGGACTTCCTTTGTCATAAATGCTGGATGGACCTCCTGACAGAATAATGCCTTCAGGGTTCAGGGATCGTATGGTCTGAAGGCTGATATCCGGCGGTTCTATCTGACAGTAAACCTGAGATTCCCGAACTCGCCGGGCAATCAGCAGGTTGTATTGAGAACCAAAATCAATAATAAGTATCATGGAATCCTTATATGCACAGTATGTTGATCCCTTTCTCAAGATCGTGGACTTTATTCTCCTGCAATAAAAACCGTTATGGCTATAATGTTTCAACCCGGATTAACAATTTGCGAATCATCTCTGAATATGTTAGACACAATTAAAAAAGTCAATGGGATTTTAAAATGTGACTCAGCGATGGATCTCTTTGTCTGTAATCAGCAGCCTTTTACTGACTTCATTATACATATGTTAGAATGATCATTCAGATTTATGAAATTCAGACTCCCGGTGAAGCCGAGCAGGTAATTTCTGCCGGAGCGGATCATATTGGCAGTGTGCTTCTTTCGACCGTTCCATGGAAGGTGCCTGTACTGAAGGAAACCATCCAGTTTGTCTCCAGGTCAGGAGCCAAAAGCAGCCTGATTCCTCTGTTCAGTGATGTGGATTTCATTCAACGGGCGATAGACTATTATCAGCCGGACATTGTCCATTTCTGTGAAATGATTTCAGATACGCCTGATTCAGCTGCAGCCGTCGAAAGGCTTGTCGGTTTGCAGCAACACATCAGAGAAATGTATCCTGAAATCGCTGTGATGCGCACTATCCCGATACCCGGATCCATCTGTGACGAGAACCGTGTATGGGAGTTTGCCCGCCGGTTTGAACCGGTCAGCGACTATTTCCTGACGGACACCCTGCTGACCGGACAATGTGGACAAACTGCTGTGCCGCAGCCTTCTGAAGGTTTTATTGGCATCACGGGGAAAACCTGCAACTGGAATATTGCTGCTGGACTGGTTGCATCGGTTCGTATTCCGGTTATACTGGCTGGAGGTATTACACCGGATAATGTAGCTGACGGTATACACCAGGTACGTCCGGCTGGTGTGGACAGTTGCACCGGCACCAATGCAAAGGATGCCATGGGACGGGTTATCCGCTTCCATAAGGATATTGAAAAGGTCAGCCGTCTGGTTCGCAATGCCAGAAAGGCCGACATGATGCAGCAACGGCATCTGCTGCCGGTTTAGATTGTAAATCGTATTGGTTGTAACTCGGACAGGATAAACATTTCCGGAAGTTACGGCGCCAGCCTGTCTCTCAGAGCTGTTATAACAGGATTCATAAGAGGAGGAATGCACGACTCATGCTTGATAGTGCTGACCTGAAAAAAGGTCTAAAACTTGAAATTGATGGTGACCCTTACATTGTTACCCAGTTCGAATTTGTAAAACCTGGCAAAGGACAGGCTCTGTACAAATGCCGGCTTAAAAATATGCTGACAGGCTCACAATTTGATCGAACATACCGATCGGGTGAAAAATTTAATGAAGCCCAACTGGAAGAACATGAAATGGAATATCTATATGCCGAAGGTGACCGGTATTGTTTCATGAACACCAAAAACTACGAACAGGAGTACCTGACTGCTGAACAGGTCGGTGAAGGAATTCATCTTCTGAAAGAAAATATTGTATGTAAGATTTTATTTTTTCAGGATAAAGCCATTGAGGTAACGCTTCCGATCTTTGTGGAACTGAAAATTCTCAAAGCGGACCCATGGGTAAAAGGGGATACAGCTTCCGGGGACAGCAAGCCGGCTACGCTCGAAACCGGTTATATGATTCAAATTCCACCTTTTGTTGAAGAAGGAGAGATAATTCGAATTGATACCCGAACCGGCCAGTATGTTGAACGGGTCAAGTAGGGTATTGAAAAAATGATTAATTTTACTTAATAGTTGTTTAATTACTTACTTTTTTCTTAAAAATTATACACTACAGCTATAGATGTGATTCTATCAAGGATTCAAAAAATCAAATTATCATTGTAATATATAAAAAGACCGGAAAAGTTAGGTAATTAATATTAAAAAACCACAAAATATTAAAATATGAAAAAGATTGTTGCTGTTTTTATATGTCTGATAGTAACTGTTTGTTTTGAAGCTAAAGGGCAGAGTTATGCCATTGTAGGAAGCGGCACTGCTTCAAATGCAAGTGCTGCTTACCCTGCGCCTTATGGAAATAACAACTGGGGTGCCCGCCACCAGTTTCTCGTATTAGCCTCTGAACTGACAACAGCAGGGATAACTGCCGGTAGTTCAATATCGTCTGTTGGTTTCGATGTAACTGCTACCAACAGTTGTTCTCCACTTACAAACTACCAGGTTACTGTTTACACAACATCTTCCAGCGACCCTATTGCATCGGACTGGATGAGTTCAGGCTCCGTGGCTTCTTCAACGACTGCAACCCTGACAATAACTACTACAGGCTATATTAATACAAGTCTGACAACACCATTTGTATGGGATGGTACTTCTAATCTTGTTATAGAAACTTGTTTCAACAACGGCTCAAGCTATGCCAATGCAGCCACACAATGGACTACTACGTTATCGGGTGCCACTTTTTCCAGATGGTATTATTCCAACGCTTCCGGTGTATGCTCTAATACGGGTACAACAAGCACTTCCACCTCTACAAGACCTAATATTATTTTAGGTGTAACATGGACTTGTGGCCTCGTCCTACCCATTACCCACACTGCCGGTGTCGTTGCCCCTGTAACAAAAACAGTAAGTTATGGTACAGTTCAAACAAATCTATCGGGTTCTACCAAATGTTGGATAACTCAGAACTTAGGTTCAGACCATCAGGCAACTTCAGCTACTGATGCCACAGAACCTTCTGCAGGCTGGTACTGGCAGTTTAATAAAATACAAGGTTACAAGCATGATGGCATAAACCGTACACCAAGCACAACCTGGATTACCTCTATTAATGAAATAAGCGATTGGGTTTCAGCTAATGACCCCTGTACTTCTGAATTAGGTGCCGGGTGGCGTATCCCTATAGGTACTGAATGGACTAATGCAAATACAAACGGAGCCTGGACCGGCTATTTAAACGGGTACAGTTCTGTGTTAAAAATTCATGCAGCAGGACTCCTGCAAAACGGCTCAATTAATTATCGTGGCACCAATGGTTACTATTGCAGTAGCACACAGCACTATACAGGTGATGCTGTTAATATTGTATTTACCAACAGTAACAGTGGTATGGTACATAACAGCAGAGCTTATGGTTTTCCGCTTCGTTGCATTTATGATGCCTGTTCACTGCCCGCAATGCCAGGCACTATTACAGGCACAGCTACACAAACACCCTCTACTACAGGACAAACCTATAGCATAGCCCCTGTTTCAGGTGCCACCACCTATGCATGGTCAATGCCACCCACAGGATGGACTATTACATCAGGGCAGGGCACAACTTCAATAACTGTTACTACTGGTACAATAGGACAAAACGGCAATATAAGTGTAACAGCTGGCAGTGTTTGTGGTACCAGTACTGCACAATATCTTCCTGTAGCTGTTGTTTGGTCTTGCGGTAGTGCTCTCCCTATTACCCACACTGCCGGTTCCGTAGCCCCAGTATCCAAAACAGTAAACTATGGTACGGTAACAACAAGCTTATCAGGCACCAGCAAATGTTGGATTACCCAGAACTTAGGTTCAGACCATCAGGCAACTTCAGCTACTGATGCCACAGAACCTTCTGCCGGTTGGTACTGGCAGTTTAACAGAATACAAGGATACAAGCATGATGGCTCAACCCGAACGCCAAGTACAACATGGATTACTTCCATTACTGAAAACAGTGACTGGGTTTCAGCTAATGACCCCTGTACTTCTGAATTAGGTGCCGGGTGGCGTATCCCTACAGGTATTGAATGGACTAATGCAAATACAAACGGAGCCTGGGCCGGCTATGTAAACGGGTACAGTTCTATGTTAAAAATTCATGCAGCAGGACTCCTGCAAAACGGCTCAATTAATTATCGTGGCACCAATGGTTATTATTGCAGTAGTACACAGCACTATACCGGTGATGCTGTTAATATTGTATTTACCAACAGTAACAGTGGCATGGTACATAACAGCAGAGCTTTTGGTTTCCCCTTACGTTGCCTCAAAGATTCGTGTTTATCACCTTACACTCCATGCTCTATCACAGGCTCATCGTTGCAATGTCCTTCTTCAACAGGTCAGGTCTATAGCATAACTGCTGTATCTGGTGCAACAACTTACACATGGACAGTGCCTGCAGGATGGGTAATTACTTCCGGGCAAGGCACAACAGCTATAACCGTAACAACTGGAACAGCCGGACAAAATGGCAATATAAGTGTAACTGCAGGTAACACTTGTGGCTATAGTACTGCAAATTATCTGGCAGTAACAGTCACACAAAACCCATCAGCTACAATATCTTATGCGGGAACACCATTCTGTACTTCTGTTGCAACACCACAACCTATAACACTTACAGGTACTGCCGGTGGTACTTACAGCTCAACAGCAGGTTTAACAATAAACTCAGCTACTGGAGCCATTACACCAAACACGAGTACAGCAGGCACTTATACTGTTACGTACACTATTGCAGCTTCCGGTGGTTGTGCTGCAGTAACAGCGACAACCTCGGTTACGATAACAACCTCGCCGGTTATCACTGCTCAACCGACAGACCAAAACACTTGTGAAAATGGTTCTGTAAGCTTTACAGTAGGCGCTACTGGTGGCGGTTTGCTTTACCAGTGGCAGGAAAGTCAGGATGGTGGAATGAACTGGAGTGATTTATCCGAATCAGGTGCTTATTCAGATGTAACCTCAGCCACTATGACGATTAATCCTGTAGTATTTTCTATGAGTTCTTATCTTTACAGGGTTGTAATAGCAGGAACATGTATGCCGAGTGCAACTTCTACCCCGGCTACTTTTATATCAATAGATTCAATACCAACAGCTCCATCAGGTATTACAGGTACAGCCATACAACTTGCCGGATTAACAGGACAGGTTTACAGCGTCAGTGCAGTGCCCAATGCCACTGTTTATACATGGACAGCACCCACAGGCTGGAATATAACAGCCGGACAAGGCACCACTTCAATAACAGTAACCACCGGCAGTGTAGGTCAGAACGGCAATATAACAGTAACTGCCGGCAATACATGTGGTACCAGTTCGGCAAGTATTCTTGCCGTTATTGTAAGCAACTGTGAACCCGGTTCCGTAGCTACGTCGCAAACAATATGCACCAACTCGTCTCCGGCAGTATTTACACAAACAACAGCACCAATAGGAGGTATAGGAAGTTATACTTTTCAGTGGCAAACACAGCCAAATTGTTCGGGTGCTTGGAGCGATATATCAGGTGCTACAGCTACAACGTACAATGCCGGGAATCTTACTCAGGATAATTGTTACAGAAGAGAAGTAATTTCTGGTACTTGTTTGGCTTATTCTGATGTGATAACAGTAAAAGTAAATATAAGTATTGGTGGGACTGCTTCTTCCAGCCAAACAATATGCGATGGCAGTGAACCTGCTGATATAACCTTAAGTGGTTATTCAGGCACCATCCAATGGCAATATTCCAATGATGGCACTTCCGGCTGGACAGATATCAGTAGTGCTACAGATGATACATTAACAAGTACGGAGATGGGAACAATAACAGCCGACAGATGGTATAGGGCAGGAGTTACAAATAGCCCTTGTGGTATGGTGAATTCAAATCCAGTAAAAATTACAGTCAGCCCAGTCACCGTTGGTGGAACTGTTGACGGAGGTACTACAATATGTACAGGCAATACCAGTGGCGTACTTACACTGGCAGGACAAACTGGATATGTTGTTAAATGGCAGAGTTCTACCGATGGTGGTACCAGTTGGTTCGATATTGCAAATACTACTACCACATACAATTCAGGAACTTTAACCCAGAATACGCAGTTCAGAGCTGTAGTACAAAGTGGCTCCTGCACTATAGCTTTATCAATGCCAACAACAGTAAATGTAACTTCTAACAATTCCACTATACTCACCTCTCCTGTAGGCACTGATAATCAGTCTGTCTGCATCAATAATGCTATAACTAATATATCGTATTTCACTTACGGTGCTACCGGAGCTACTTTCAGCAATCTGCCTGCAGGAGTTACAGGCTTCTGGTCTGCAGGACTGATTACTATATCAGGCACGCCTGCTCAGAGTGGTATTTTCAACTATGTTGTTACCTTAACAGGCGGCTGTGGTAATGTGGTTCAGAATGGCACCATTACTGTTATACCCATCCCTGCAGCTCCATCAGGTATTGCAGGTTTATCCACACAATGTCCTTCATTAACAGGCCAGACCTATACCATAACTGCTGTATCAGGTGCTACAACTTATAATTGGACAATGCCTGCAGGATGGTTTATTAATTCCGGGCAAGGCACAACAACTATAACTGTAACAACAGGATCAGTCGGAGATAATGGCAACATACGTGTAACAGCAGGTAATACTTGTGGCATAAGTGCAGTAAGTTATCTGGCGGTAACAGTTAGTCCTGTTTCAATAGTAAGCGTAAGCATCTCTGCATCAGCAAATCCGGTTTGTTTCGGTGATTTTTTTTATTTTATTGCAACACCGGTAAATGGTGGCCCCACGCCGGTTTATCATTGGAAAGTAAATGGTAATATAGCCGGGACAAATAGCGCAACATATATTAATATTAATTTAGCAAATAATGATGTTGTTACCTGTGAGATGACTTCAAATGCTACCCCTTGTGCTTCGGGCAGTCCTGCAACATCAAACAGTATTACTATGATAGTACATTCTTTACCAATTGTGTCTATTAGCGGATTAGACTCAATTTATTGTTTGAACCATCCTCCTGTTATTATGATAGGGCACCCTCTTGGTGGAACTTTTAGTGGTATTGGTGTAGTAGGGAATATATTTAATCCCTCTGTAACTGGCCCCGGTATTTGGCATATAATTTATACGCCTATGGATTCTAACGGATGTATTAACAGCGATACAGCAACTGTAATTGTAAAAACTGTTGATGTTTCTGTAACTCAAAACAATAACACCTTAACAGCAAATGCAAGCGGTGCTGCTTACCAATGGGTCAATTGCGATAATTCATTTGCAATCATTGCCGGAGAAACCCATCAAAGCTTTACCGCTTCTGCTAATGGAAACTATGCAATTATTGTAATACAAGGTTCATGCTCCGATACTTCTTCTTGTATACAAATCACTACTGTTGGTATAACTTCTATACAAAAAGAAGAAATATATATTTATCCTAATCCTGTTTCTGATGAATTAATCATTGAGATGAAAGAAAATAAAAGCAATATCAATTTTGAAGTATATAATTCTTTAGAACAGCTCGTATTCAAAGGAAACTTCATTGAAAAAGCAGTTGTTCAAACAACAAAGCTTACTCCGGGCGTTTACTTAATAAAACTTGTAAGAGGTAATACTTTAGAATATAGAAAAGTAATAAAGGAATAAACCAAAAAAGATTTTCACGTCAAATCAAAAATATTAAATGAATGCAATGATTACATACCAATATAAAATTATATGAATATCAAAATTTACACGCTCCCAATTTCTCCAAGCCTCATCAGTGCACCATTAATATCTTCAACCTCATGAAAATATAGCATCAGTCTGATATTGGTTTCTTTCACCCGACAATTCGGGGGATTGGATTTAATAAAATTCAACACCTTCTGAAAAGCTTCAGAAGCATAAAACGGATTGTCTTGATTCTGAATGAAGTAGCATGATAAAAGCCTATTTTTCAACACCATTTTCTCCATGCCCAGAGCCTTGCCCAACCACCTCAGGCGGACAACATTAAACAACTCCAATGTCTGTGCCGGTATTGGGCCAAAACGGTCTATCAAGTTAGTGCAATATGTCAATAATTGCTGTTCTGTTTCAATTTCATTAATTTCCTTGTAAATGATTAATCGCTCTGCTGTATTGGTAATATACTCGGTGGGGATGAGAATTTCTAAATCTGACTCAAAACTACATTCATTGATAAAAGTATTTGATGGTGCAGAAGTATCGTTTGTTTGATTTTTAAAGTCTGCTTCTTTAAGCTCTGCTATGGCTTCATCAAGGATACGGTGATACATTTCGAAACCTATTTCTGAAATAAATCCACTTTGTTCTGCACCCAATAAGTTGCCGGCGCCCCTTATATCTAAATCTCTCATGGCTATGTTAAGTCCACTGCCAAGGTCAGAAAATTCTTCTATGGCTTTAAGGCGCTTGCGGGCTTCTATGGTTAAAGTAGCAAAAGGAGGGCAAACCAGATAACAAAATGCTTTCCTGTTGCTGCGTCCAACCCGGCCTCTTAACTGGTGCAAATCGCTTAATCCGAAATGGTGGGCGTCAACTATAATTATGGTGTTAACATTAGGTATATCTAAACCCGATTCTATGATAGTCGTTGCCAACAAAACGTCGTATTCTCCTCCCACAAAATCAATCATTGTCTGTTCTAAAGCTGCCCCCGACATCTGTCCGTGTCCTATGGCTATTTTAATTTTAGGCAACCATTTATGTAATACTTCTGCCAATTCATAAATATTCTGAATGCGATTATTAACTATAAAAACCTGTCCACCCCTCGACACTTCATACACAATAGCTTCTTTAATAACTTCTTCATTAAAACTAATTATTTCCGTTACAATAGGGTAGCGATTAGGAGGCGGTGTGTTGATTATTGACAGGTCGCGGGCACCCATCATAGAAAATTGCAATGTGCGCGGTATAGGGGTTGCTGTTAGCGTCAGGGTGTCAACATTTACTTTTATCTGCTTTAGC
>Ga0118677_10015433_pt1 | contig 10617 bp, 7 predicted proteins | sample AliMusrvi5mmetaG_FD_86154 | JGI IMG/M metagenome (GOLD analysis project Ga0118677, IMG submission 86154)
AGATCGAGGGCGTCGAGCGTGCCCGGCGTCGTCTCGTCGCGGAACGCCCATGCCATGGTGATGGAGCAGTCCAGGACGAACATCAGCGCGAGCGGCCCTCGTCGATGAGCTGCCGGATGGTGAGGCCCTGCCCGAGCGCATGGCTGCTGCTGAACCTCTTGATCCCCTCGACGACTCCGCGCACGTCGCGGACGGACGCTTCGCCGGGGGGGACCAGCTCCGCAACGACGTGGCCGTGTCGCGTGATGGTGATGTGCTCCCCGCCCTCGACTCGCTTGAGCAGCTCGGGGAGGTGGGTCTTGGCTTCGTAGGCGCCTACGGTGGCCATTGTCACCTCTGTTTAGACTAGTCTAAGACTGGTCTAAACATGATACCCGGGAAGGGCCCCGAAGGCAACGGTGACGTTCGCTCGCGGGCCTCGGCGTGCCGGTCGGCGCCGGCGCGCTCAGCGCTCAGCGCCGCCAAGCCAGTCGCGGAGGCTGGCCTTGACCGCTTCGCGGCCGCCGGCGACGCGCGCGTCGAAGCGGCGCGGCCGCGAGCGGACCGCCGCGAGCTGCGGCGGGATGGAGGCGCCGGGCGCGAGCTCGACGACGCGGTCGAGCAGCGCCAGCTCGTCGGACTCGCCGGGGATCGGCGCGCCGGCGGGGATTCCGCGCAGGCCGCGGACGACGTCGGCCGCGAACTTGCTCCAGTGCGCGGTGCTGGCGATCAGCACCGGAGCTTCCTCGCCGCCGAGCTCCGCGGCGACCTTCCATGCCACCGCGCTGTGCGGGTCGAGCAGGTAGCCGTGCTCGCGATACACCTTGCCGATGGTGGCGAGGCAGGTGTCGTTGTCTACCCAGGCGCCGGTGAGCTCGGCCTGGAGGTCGTCCCTGGTCGCGTCGTCGACCGCGAAGCGCCCCGTGCTGCGCAGCTCGCGCATCCACCCGGCGACGAGCACCGGGTCCTCGCAGAGGTGGTGCAGCAGGCGCTCGAGGTTGGACGAGACGAGGATGTCCATCGACGGGGAAGGCGTCTTGACGAGGCGCCGGGCGGAGATGTCGTAGACGCCGGTGGCGATGAAGTCGGCGAGCACGTGGTTGCTGTTGCTGGCGCAGAGGAGCCGGCCGAGCGGCACGCCCATGAGCCTGGCGTAGTGCGCCGCCAGGATGTTGCCGAAGTTGCCGGTGGGGACGCAGACGTCGAGGGGGTCGCCGGGTACGACGTGCCCGCCGGCGGCCATGTCGGCGTAGGCGCTCACGTAGTAGACGATCTGGGGCATGAGGCGGCCCCAGTTGATGGAGTTCGCCGAGGAGAGCGCCAGGCCGTGCCGGCCCGCCAGTTCCTCGGCGAACCCGGCGTCGTCGAAGACCGCCTTCACCGAGTTCTGGCAGTCGTCGAAGTCGCCCTCGAGACGGAAGACGCTCAGGTTCTCGCCGGGCTGCGTCACCATCTGCAGTTCCTGCAGCGCCGAGACGCCGGCGTCCGGGTAGTACACGACGATGCGGGTGTTGGCGCGATCGGCGAAGCCGTTGAGCGCCGCCACGCCGGTGTCGCCGCTCGTGGCGACGAGGATGAGGAAGTCGAGCCCTGTCGACCCGCTCGCGTGCGCCTGCTCCAGCGCCTGGCTGAAGTAGAGCGGCATGCACTGGAGTGCCATGTCCTTGAAGGCGAGCGTGGGGCCGTGCCAGAGCTCGAGCACGAAGCGGCCCGGCGCGACCTGCCGCACCGGCGCGACCGCCGGGTCGTCGAAGTTGCCCGCGTAGGCGGCGGCCGCGATCTCGCGCGTGCGCGCGGCCTCCACGTCCAGCTCGAACGCCTCGTACACGCGCGCCGCGCGCTCGTGGTAGGGCAGCGCCGCCAGCGCGACGATCTCGTCGACCGAGAATCGTGGCAGCCGCTCGGGCACGAACAGCCCGCCGCCCGGCGCGATGCCCTCGAGGAGGGCCTCGGTGAACGTGCGCGGCCGGTCGATGAGCCCTCTGGTGTCGTGGTAGGCGATCATGGCCCGCGGATTCTATCCCATGGCTCGCAGGGTGACGCCCGGCGAGACGCGCTGCCGGAGCGAGTCGCCGAGCGCGGTCTCGAGCACTTGACTTCTGGGAACGATGCGTTACGATATATCGCGTTACAGCGTTACGCGACAGTGCACACAAGTGTTTCAGCGGAGGTTCCAATGAACGAGTCGACGATGAGAGACCCAAGAGAGGCCTACGGGCGCTGCGGCGCCCCGGGCGAGATCCACGGGCCGGTGCGGTTCAAGTTCGGTCACGGCCCCCACGGCCACGGCTTCGGCCCCCACGGTCACGGCCCCTGGTCGCGGGCGCGACGCGGCAACGTGCGCGCCGCCATCTTCTCGGTGCTGTCCGAGGAGCCGATGCACGGCTACCAGATCATGCAGAAGCTCGAGGAGCGCAGCGGCGGCATGTGGCGCCCCAGCCCCGGTTCGGTCTACCCGACCCTCCAGCTGCTGGAGGACCAGGGGTTCGTGAAGGGTGAGGAAGTCGAAGGCCGGCGCGTGTTCGCGCTCACCGACGAGGGCAAGGCCGAGGCGGAGCAGAGCAAGGAGCGCTTCGGTACGCCGTGGGAGAGCGACGAGGCCGGGCCGGAGGATCCGCGCTTCAAGCTGCGCCGCGCGGTGTTCCAGATCGGCGCGGCCGTCAAGCAGGTCGGCACCACCGGCAGCGCCGAGCAGGTCGACAAGACGATCGCCATCCTGGCGGAGGCGCGCAAGCGCATCTACGCGCTGCTCGCCGAAGCCGACTGACGCCGGCAGCCGGCCGACACGGCAGCTCCGCGGCGGCGCCGGGCGGCTGACCCCGGCTACTCTCCGGACGCGCCCGGTCTGCGGCGGCCCGCCTGACGGCGGCCACCGCCGGCCGGGCGCCGTCGCACGGCCCGGCGCAGCGCGCCGGGGTGTCGCCAGCCGGGCGCCGGCGCCGGCGCGCCGAGGCTGTCGAGGATCGCGTCGCCGTGCGCGTCGGGCGGGCCCGCGATGGCGAGCACGTGCGCGCGGGCGGCCCGGCCCATCTCGCGGCGGCGACCTTCGTCGGCGAGGATCGCGCGGATGGCCCTCGCGAGGGCCGCGCGGTCGTCGCCCGGCACCACCAGCCCCGTCTCGCCGGGCAGCACGCCCTCGCGCGGCCCGCCACGGTCGCACACGACCGCGGGCAGGCCGGCGGCCTGCGCCTCGAGCACCACGAGCCCGCAGGTATCCGTGCAGCTCGGGAACACGAAGACGTCGCCGCTCGCATAGACGCTCGCCAGCTCGTCCTGCGGGACGAACCCGAGGAAGGTGGCCGGGTAGTCGCGCAGCTCGTCTTCCATGGCGGCCCGGTACGGCCCGTCGCCGGCGACCACCAGGCGCGCCGGCACGCCGGCGTCGACGAGCGTGCGGAAGGCACCGGCGAGCGCGTCGAGGCCCTTCTCGCGCGAGACCCGGCCGGCGTACACGAGCGTGTGCCGGCCGCGGCTCGCCGGACCGCTGACCCCACCGTCCAGGCTGCCGGCTTCCCGCACGGCGCCCGGCACGGCCGCCGCAGCGTCGCGATCCCCGTCCTCCGCGCGCGCCGGCGCGAACAGTTCGGCGTCGACCCAGCGCGGGAGCACGCTCACGCGCCGCGGGTCGAGCCCGCGCGCCACGAGGTCGCGGGCGGTGGCGCGGGACGGCGCGAACACCTCGTCCATGGCGCCGTAGAACCACATCACGTACCGCCACGACAGGCGCTGGTAGGGCGTGCCGGGGCAGAGCCTCTCGGCGTGCCTCGCGAGGTCGGTGTGGAACGTGGCGCCGATGGGCAGGTGCAGCAGCTTCGCGGCGAGCATGGCGACGAGCCCCATGCCGCTCGCGGTGCTCGCGTGGATGGCGGTGAAGTCGTTCTCCTCGAGGTAGTCGAGGATGTCGACGATCGGCGGCGTGGTGAGCGGGTAGTCCGGATCGACCGGCAGGGGACGCCACGCCAGGGCCTGGAAGTTGACCGCTCCGTGAAGTGGGCCGCTGGGCGCCGGCGTGCTGACCATGACCTCGAGGTCGACGCCGCGTTCGCCGGCGGTCTCCGCCAGCCGGCGCACGCTGAGTGACACGCCGTTGACCTCCTCCCACGTGTCGGTGAAGACGGCGACCTTGGGGCGCGGCGGCTCGCCGCCGAGGAAATACTGGCGCAGGCGCTCCTGCGAGGCGCGGTCGCGGCTCTGGATGCTCCACGAGATGAAGTGCGGCAGCTGCAGGAAGTGGACCATGGCGACGGCGAAACGCTTCTGCAGGCGGCGCTTGAGCCCGAGATGGACGCCGGGGTCGATGAGCGCCTGCAGATGCAGGCTGATCACGTCGTCCGCCAGGCGCTGCGACACCTCGAAGAGCCGTCGGTTGAGCTCCCGCGAGCCGACGGCGCAGAGGCCGTCCCGGTCCGCGACGAGCGTGCCGATCTCGCGCTCGAGCAGCTCCTCCCACGCCGGGCCGCGCCCGTCCCCGTCCGCGTAGAGGCCGGGCACGATGTTGCGCACCCCGCGCTTGGCCTTGTCGAGGACGGGGACGTCGCGGCCGATCCTGCCGAAGCCCTTGCGCACCAGCTTGACGGTGCGCCGGCGCGGCTGCTCCTCGTCGAGGCGCAGCATCTCCCGGAAGCGCCAGAACGCGGACGCGTAGATGCTGTTCGCAAGGATGCGCGCGTCGCCTTCTTCGCCGGCCGGCTCACCGGCGCCGGCGGCCACGGCGCCGAGGAACCCCTCGACGCTGCCGTCGCACTCCGCCGCGGTGTGGACGCCGGCGACGAACAGGCCGCTGTGGTCGTCCGAGCCGCCGGTGAGCGCCTTGCGCCAGGGGGTCTCGCCGTACGGCTCGATGCGCTGGCGCGCCGCCATGCCGGCGATGCGCTCCGGCGTGAGGCTCGCGGCGATCTCGCGGAGCAGGCCGTTGCAGCGCAGGACGCGAGCGCCGTTGCGGCCCTCGAGCACGTTGAAGAGCAGCAGCAGCTTCTCGACCACGTCCTCGGTGAGCTCGCCGGTCATGTCGAAGAGCGGGTGCGCGAGGTAGTGGAGCACGCCGGCCTCGCGCAAACAGGCGACCAGGTCGTAGATCGAGGTGCGCGCCTGGAGCGCCGCGGCGAAGGTCGCTTCGTCGATGCCCAGGGCCACGACGTGCACGCGGCAGCCGTTCTCCGGGAACCACGTGTCGAACTCGGTGCTCAGGAAGGTGCCGGGCAGGTGCGCGATGGCGAACGAGCCATCGAGCGTGTTGTGGTCGGTGACGGTGACGAAGTCCATGCCGCGCGCGCGCGCGGCGGCGTAGACGTCCGCAGGCTCGGTGTAGCACTCGCGGCCGCCGAGCCGGCGGATCCACGGATTGGTCGGGTTGGCCGAGCACTTCGAGTGCACGTGAAGGTCGGCCCGGCAGATCACGCGAGGAGGAGTCACGGCTTCACTCTACCGCATGCCGCGCGCCGCGGCCGCGGACGCCGATGAGCGCCGGCACACGGCGACCGCCGGCGTCGCCGGCCTTTACAGCGGCCTGCCTTTGCGGCTACCCTCGCGATATGTCCGAGATGCGCCACTCCGTGCTCACTGCCATCGGTGACGACCGCCCCGGCCTCGTCGCCGAGGTCACGCGCTACGTGCTGGAGCGCGGCGGCAACCTCGAGGACAGCCGCATGGTCAACCTGCACGGGCAGTTCGCCATGATGATGCTGGTGGCCGGTCCAGACGAGGCGATCGACCGCGTCCGCGACGGCATCGCGCAGCTCGAGCGCGAGGCCGGCGTGCACGCGGAGCTGCGCATCGCTGAACAAGGCGGCAAGGCGGCGGTCTCCGCGGCCATGCCGTACAGGCTCAACACCTGGGCGATGGACCACCCGGGCCTGATGCGCTCCATCGCCCAGCTGCTCGGCGAGCTGGGCGTCAACATCGAGAGCGTCGAGACCGCGCTCCGCTCCGCGCCGTATACCAACGCGCCGCTCTTCGAGATGGAGCTCGTCATCTCGGTGCCGGAGCGGACGCCCGTGGCCGAGTTGCGCGAGGCGATCGGGCGGCTCTGCGACGAGCTCAACATCGACTGGAAGCTCGCGGCGCTCTAGACGTCGCGTCGCGCTTCGGGCTTCGCGTCGCCACGCACGTCTCGCGCCGCCCTCCCAGATTGCGCGGCGCCCTCTAGGCTTCGGCGGCGAGGATCCGCGCCGCCTCGTCCACAGCGAACTCCGGCCACGGCACGGGCCGCCCGTCGCGTAGCGCGGTGACGGTGGCGGCCGTGGTCCTGGATCCGTCGCCGGATGCCGCGGACTCGCCGCCCGCGACGCGGCCTCTCACGTGCGCGCCGCCGAGCTCGCCGATGTCCGCGGCGGCGATCCCCGCCGCGGCGAGCCGGCCGATCAGCGCCTCCACCTCCGCCGGGTCGCAGCAGACGAGCAGGCTGCCCGAGCCGATGAGGCCGAGCGGGTCGGCGCCGAGGAGGGCGCAGAGGCGCGCAGCCGGGGGAAGCACCGGCACGCGATCGGCGTAGACCACGACGTCGCGGCCGGCCGCCGCCGCGAGCTCGCGCAGGGCCGTGGCCAGCCCGCCTTCGGTGACGTCGTGCATGGCGCGCACGCCGGCGAAGCCGGCGGCGATGCGCGCCTCGGGTACGACACTGGCGCAGTCCAGAAGGTCACGGCAGACGGCCAATTCGGCGTCGCTCATGCCGAGGGCGCGGAGGCGCTCGCCCAGCTCGCGAGCGAGCAGCGCCGCGCCCTCTACGGCCAGGCCCTTGGTGAGCAGGACGCGGTCGCCGGCGCGCACCGCGCGCTTCTCGCGCAGGTCGCTCCGGCGCGCGACGCCGATCGTCGTCGCCGCGACCACGGGGCGCGTGACGGCGTCGGTCACCTCGGTGTGACCGCCGATGATGGTCACGCCCTGTGCGGCGGCGGCGTCGCCGAGCTCGGCCAGCAGCGCCAGCGCCTGCGACGGCGTCGCGCCGAGCGGCAGGAGGACCGTGGTCAGCAGCCAGCGCGGTTCGGCGCCCGAGGCGGCGATGTCGTTCGCGTTCACCAGTACCGCGAAGCGGCCGAGCTCGCCGCTGACGAGCGTGATCGGGTCGCCGTGGGCGACGATCGTGTCGACTCCGGCGACGTCGAGAGCGGCGACGTCCTCGCCGACGCCGGCCGCCACGAGGACGGCGTCGTCGGACGCGGGCAGACGCTCGAGGTGACGCCCGAGCAGGTCGTTGGGCAGCTTGCCGGCGGGGAGCGGGAGGCCGAGGCGCACGACGTCGCGCAGTTCGCCGAGGCGATGCACGACGAAGTCGCAGGCAGCGCCGTCGGGGCAGTCGCCGGCGCCTCCCGTCGACGCGTTCGTGAGGTAGGCGGTCACGGCGCCGGCGGCGCGGCCGGCAAGCATATCGAGGAGGTAGTCGCCGACCACGAGCGTCTCCGTCGGCAGCACGCCCATGAGGCCGGCGGCGTGCACGACGCCGTCGGGCGCCGGCTTGGGCGGCACGCGGTCGTCGCGCGTGAGCACGACGTCGAACCCGCCGGTCGTGAGGCGCGCGAACCCCGCGAGCGCGCGCTCCACCGCCGCGAGGCCGTTGCGCGTGAGCACGCCGACCTTGAGGCCGAGTGCGCGCAGGTCGTCGAGCAAGGCTTCGGCGCCCTCGTTGGGCGCGCTCGCGGCGGCGCCGGCCAGCTCGAAGCGCTCCAGGGCGACGAGGGCGTCGTCCCGCCGCGAGCCGGCGGACAGGGCTTCGATCCACTCGAGCACGAGCTCGTCCGGCGGGCAGCCGACTTCACGCTTGATCGCCGCGAAGTCGAGGGCGCCGGGGACCGTCAGGGTGCCGTCGAAATCGAAGAGCACGGCCCGCAGGCGGTACGGCGGCGGGCTGGGCGCGCGTGACCGGGTCTCCATCCGGGGCGCGGCCCCGGCTCCTACCTGACCGCGAAGGCTTTGAGACACACGCTGGCCTGGGCGCTGGGGTGGCCGGCGTTGAGGTCCGTCCACCGCCGGCCGTCGGCACTCATGAAGCTCTGGCCGGGGGCGGCGACGGCGCCGGACATCCACCGGGCCGCAGGGTTCTCGATCGCCAGCGGGGAGCGGTCGGCCGCGGTCGTGCCGGGCGAGACAAGACGGATCGCGACGACGAAGCGGCCGCCGCGGGTCACCGCGAGGGGCGACGTGAGAGAGACGGTCGCGTAGCCCGGCAGAGCGCTGGTGCCGCTGCCGCGAAGCTTGAGTCTCTTGAGGCTGGGCCCGCCGTAGACCGCGTAGCGCGTGCCGGCGACGCGCGTGTAGAAGCCGACGGCGGCGATGTGCCCGTCGCCGCGTGCCTTGAAGCGATTGGCGCCCCAGCATTCGGCCTGCTTGAAACCCCAGGCCGAGGTCCAGCCGAGCTTGTCGTACTGGTAGATGCGGCGGTAGTTGCCGACCGGGTCGACGCGCGAGTAGGACGTGCACTCGTCGCGCGCCAAGGACCGGTCGTAGTAGGAGATCCAGAAGTAGCCGGCGTCGCCGAAGCGTCCGGCACCCCAGCTGTTGCGCACCAGGAAAGCGCCGTCTCCCTGGGGAGTGATCCCGTCCTGCGCTGCGAAGCTCGCCCCGGGATACGCGTCGTCCCAGCCCACGATGGCGACGCCGTGGTTCTCGCCGACCGTTTCGTCTCTGTAGGTCTCGCCGGCGCCGTAGGGGCAGTAGTAGGCGTCGTCGGTGCCGGTCGCGGGATCGGCGGCGAGGAAGTCGTTGTTCCAGTACATGCCGACGCTGAGCGCGCCGTTCTGGTACACGAGCTGCTTGACCTCATCGTTGCCGAGGTCGCCGGCGGCGCCGGCCGCGCGGCCCGGGTACATCACCGCCCCCTGCACGTGCTTGAGCACGCGATCGACCTTCGGCGGCTTCGGCGTGTTGTAGGGGTCGCTCCGCTCGCTGACGGGTCCGGCCCAGCGCGCGAAGTAGGCGACCGCCATGAAGTCCCAGCCGCCGTAATAGTACGGGTTGCGCGCCTTGCCGTAGGAGCCGGGGAAGGGCCCGAAGCCGCTGCGCGTGACCAGGTTGTCCTCGCTGAAGTCCCACTTCTCGCCCGGCAGCAGCTCCGACTCGAGCGCCGCGATGTTGGAGAACGCCCAGCAGGTGCCCAAGCTGCCCTGATCGCGCACGGCGGTGAGGCGGGAGTAGGAGGTGACGCCGTCGGCGGCGGTGAGGCTGCGAAGGTCGAAGCTCGAGGGAAGGTCCGAGGTGTACGACGACGGGAGCGCGGCGGCGCGCTGCGCGAAACGCGCCGCGGCCGCGGGGCCGAGCTGCACGTCCACGGGGTCGGGGAGCTTGCCGAGCGCGCCCGCGAGGGGCTCGAGCAGCGCTTTCACAAAGGCCGGGTTGAGCGGGCCCGCCTGGGGGACGGCGGCGGTAGCGGCAGAGGCAGCAGCGGCGGTGGCCGCCGCCGCGCCGCCGGCGCCGGCCAAAGTGAGCACGCCGGCGGCGAGCAGGCACAGCGCCAGCGCCGCTCGTCTTCTCGTGGTCATCCGGCCTCTCCTTCGCGTCCCGCTCGGACACACAGTGTACCGCCTTCATCGGCAAGGGGCGCCGAGCTCTGAATCATGGCTCTCGAAGGGGCCGTCAGCGACTCGGCCGGGTGAAGACGCGCCGGCGGCCGCGCCGCGGCGGCCGCGGCGCGGCCGCCGACCCGTCAGGTCTGCGGCTCCGCCTCGAGCGTGCGCCCGTCCACCGGGTCCCCGCCGACCGGGCGGCCGCCGAGCCTGCGCTTGAAGTACCAGTAGACGAGCGGACCCGACACGAGGGCCAGCAGCCCGCCGATGGCGTACCAGCCGAAGGTCCAGCCGAGAAGCGTGAAACTGGCGTGGCCGAACAGCGTGGTGCTCGTGTCGATGGCGTTGGTGTACAGCGTGAGCAGCGCGATCACGACGGCCGGGGCGCAGATGAGCGCCAGGCCCAGCGTGCCGGTCCGTATGCGGAACGGTCGCTCGAGGCCGGGCTCCTTCTGGCGCAGCCGCACCGCCGCCACGAAGATCAGGATGTAGTAGAACATGTTGAGGAACACGTCGATCACGACGAGGTTGGCGAAGGTGCCGACGATCAGCACCAGGTTCACGGCCGCGAGCAGCACGATCGAGACCCACGGCGTGCCGTACTTGCGGTGGGTCACCGTGAGCCACTGCGGCAGCAGCCGGTCCTCCGCCATGGCGTAGGCGGGCCGGGCGCCGGAGGCCAGGTACTCCTGGTAGAGCGCCATGTTGCTGATCACGGCGGCGCCGAGCATGAGGTACGAGGCGATGATGATCGGCACCGAGATCATCAGCGCCTTGGGGATGACGAACCGCGGCCGCTCGATCTCGCCGGCGATCGTCGACATCGAGTCGAAGCCCGAGTACATCCAGACGCCCACGGCCAGGCCGAGGCCGATGCTGCTCCACCAGCTCTCGCCGCTGGGCAGGAACGGCTGCAGCGGCGTGCCGTGCCAGTGCGCGAAGCCGAGCACCGTCATCACGATGAACGGCGCCACGATGATGACGGTGAAGATGATCGAACTCAGGGCGACGAGGTCGAGGCCGCGGATGTTGATCCAGGCGAAGACGCCGATGAGCGCCGCCCCGATGAGCCACAGCTCCCAACCGTCGAGCTGCGGCCACCAGCCGCCCACGTAGCCCAGGATGAGCGCGATGTAGACGGCCG
>Ga0118677_10015435_pt1 | contig 10617 bp, 6 predicted proteins | sample AliMusrvi5mmetaG_FD_86154 | JGI IMG/M metagenome (GOLD analysis project Ga0118677, IMG submission 86154)
GCCGGGGTTTTCGGTGATGCGGTTGCCGGAGCGCGCGCTGGCCGGCTTGCTGGAGGAATTCCGGCCGGCGGCGGTGGTGAGCACCTATCCGCTTTATCCGTATTTTCTGCAGCGGATCTTCGTGGCGGGTGGGCGGCGGTTGCCGGTGTTCACGGTGATTACGGATTCGATCGAGATCAACGCAGCGTGGTTGCGCGCGCCGACCGACTGGTGGCTGGTCACGGATCCGATGACCCGGCAGTCGATGATCGGCAAGGGGCTGGCGGCGGACAAAATCATCGACAGCGGATTTCCGGTGCATCCGGGGTTTGCGGCGCTGGCCCATGTTCCAGAGGATGATGGCTGCGATCCGTTCCGGGTGTTGTATTTTCCCACGGCGAAACTGCGGTTTGTGGGTCGGCACAGTCGCGCGCTGTTGGATGCCTCGCCGGCGGTGCGGTTGACCATTGTCATGGGGCGCAATGTCCGGCGCTTGTACCGGCAGGCGCGGAAAATCAAGGATGCCTACCCGGGCCGGGTCCGGTTGATCGGCTGGACGCGCAGGGTGCCGCAACTTCTCAGCAGTCACCATCTGGTGGTTGGCAAGGCCGGTGGCGCTACCGTGCATGAGGCGATTGCCGCCCGCTGCCCGATGATCATCCATCATTTGGTGCCCGGCCAGGAAGAGGGCAACCTCAGCCTGCTGGAAAGGATCGGCGGCGGTGCCTTCGCCGCGACGCCCGGGGCGCTCGGCAGCCGGGTTGCCGGGCTGCTGGCCGATGATGCGGCGGCCTGGAGGGCGATGAAGTCCGCACTGGCCATTCACAACCGGAATTCCGGGGCCATCGTTGGCGCGGAATTCGTGCTGCGGCATCTCGGCGATTGAAAATGGGGGATTCGTATGCTTGGACGCACCTTCAGCCACCATCTCATGGTCATGCTTTGCGTGTTCGCAGCGGGCGGAATTCCGGCAGCGGTTCGGGGTGCCCCGGTGCATTTGGTTGAAGAAGCGCCGGTGGAAACCCGCAAGCCCGCGGACGCCGTGATCCTCGTGGATTTCGGGCGGGTCGCCTACGGAAACCTCAAGTTGTCACCGCCGCCGCAATGGCAAGGCCGGCTCCGGGTGTGTTTCGGCGAGGCGTTTTCCAACCACCGGATCAACCGCAAGCCCCCCGGCACCGTCCGCTGTGCGATCGTCGAAGTGGAAGTCGATGGCAAAGGGCCGCTGGTCGTTGCTCCGCCGGCCAACAGGCGCAACACCCAACAACCGGCGGCGGTGCTGACCCCGGCGCAATGGGGAGTGGTGCTGCCGTTCCGCTGGGTGGAAATCGAGGGCTGGCCGGGTGACCTCAAGCCTGGCCAGGCAATCAGGCAGGCGGGATTTCTAACCGCATGGGATGACCGGGCGGCGGGGTTTCAATCATCCGACGAAACGCTCGACCGGATCTGGGAGTTGTGCCGCTACACGATCAAGGCGACTTCCTTCGCGGGCATCTATGTGGATGGCGACCGGGAACGCATCCCCTACGAGGCGGATGCTTATTTGAACCAACTGGGCCAATACGCGACCGACAACGACTTGCGGATGGCACGCGACACGTTCGAGCGCCTGCTGGCCCACCCGACGTGGCCGACCGAGTGGGCGCCGCACATGGTTTTCATGGCTCATGCCGATTGGATGCGCACGGCCGACGCCACATGGCTGGGTGCCCACTACGAAGCCTTGAAACCGAAGCTTCTGTTAGACCGGGTGGGTGCGGACGGTTGGGTCCACAGCGATCCGAAACAACAGAAAGCGTCGGATCTGGTGGATTGGCCGGTGGGCGAGCGGGACGGCTTCGAGTTTCGGGAGGTGAACACGGTGGTCAACGCGTTCCATTTGGCGGCGCTGGGGAAAATGGTGGAATTGGCCCGCGCTCTGGGCAAGGAAGCCGAAGCCGGGGATTTCGCGGCCCGCTACCGGGCGGGTTTGGAGCGGTTCAACGGGACCCTGTTCATGAGCGGGGAGGGGGCCTACCGCGATGGGATCGGCAGCGATCATGCGTCGTCGCATGCGAGCCTGTTTCCGCTGGCCTTCGGCTTGGTGCCTGGCGGGCGAGTGCCCGCCGTGACCGGGCGCTTGGTGCAACGCGGCATGGCGTGTTCGGTCTATGCCGCCCAGTATCTGCTGGAAGGATTGTTAGGAAACGGTGCGGACGAGGCGGCAGTCGGCCTCATTCTGGCGCAAGGGGACCGCAGTTGGCGGCACATGTTGGAGAGCGGGACCACCGTCACCTGGGAAGCGTGGGACCAGCGGTTCAAACCGAACCAGGATTGGAACCACGCATGGGGCGCGGCCCCGGCAAACCTGCTGCCGCGCTTCGTGCTCGGTGCCGAGCCAACCGCCGCCGGGTGGAAGACCGCCCGCATCCGGCCATGCCCCGGCGGCCTGACCGAAGCCCGCGGCCAAGTGCCCACCCCGCGCGGGCCGGTCATGATCCACTGGCTGCTGAGGAACGGATCGTTTTCCCTCAAGCTGGAGATCCCGCCGGGCATGGCGGCCACACTCGAATTGCCCTCTGCGAACGTGTCGGCGCGGGTGTTCATGGATGGCAAGGAAATGGCCGCCACCCGCATGGGCGCCCGCCTCGTGTTAGAACAACCGGTCACCGGCGGCGGGACGTTTCACGTTGATCCATATCCATGACCATTCTTTTCGATATCGGCCGGGTGCTGTTGGATTTTGATTTCGAGTCCTCGCTGGCGCGCTTGTTGCCGCCGGGCACTGCGGATCCGCGGGAGCGTTTGGAACGCTTGCTGGAGTACCGGGATGTGTTCGAATCCGGGGTGATCGGGCCGGACGACTACATCGCCTGGGCGCTCGGGGTGCTGGGCAGTGACGCGACCGCCGATGAATTCCGGCACGCCTGGCGGCACATCTTCACGCCTAACAAGCCGATGTGGGAGTGCGTGCGCAAGCTGGCTGCGGGCGGGCACCGCTTGTTGCTGTTTTCCAACACGAATTCCATCCACTGCCCATGGGTGTTTGAAGCCTACCCGGAGTTCTCGCTGTTCCACGGGGCGGTGCTGTCGTTCGAGACCGGCTTCGTCAAACCCCAGCCCGAGATCTATCAGCATGCCGTGGACACCCATGGTCTGGTGGCGGATTCCACGCTTTACATCGACGATCTCGCGCCGAACATCGCCACCGGTCGGCGCTTCGGCTTCCACTGCATGCAATACGACCTCCATGACCACGCCGCGTTCGAGCACTGGCTCGCAGGATTGGGGATCGAGGATCGAGGATAGGAGATAGGAGATTTAGAATTTAGAATTTAGAATTTAGAATTTCACCACCATGACCCCGCTCATTATTGCTGGCCGCGTTTTCGGATCGCGGCTGTTTCTCGGAACCGGCAAGTTTCCTTCTAACGAAACGATGCGTGCCGCGCTGGCGGCCAGTGGCACGCGGATGGTTACGGTGGCATTGCGGCGGGCCGATCTGAGCGGTGCGCGCGACCCCTACGCGAATATCCTCGAATTCATCGATCCGGAGAAGTACCTGGTGCTCCCCAACACCAGCGGCGCGATGAACGCCGGGGAAGCCGTGCGCCTCGCCCGCCTCGCCGTGGCGGCCGGCCTGCCAAAGTGGGTGAAACTCGAGATCCATCCTGATCCTGCCTATTTGCTGCCCGATCCGATCGAAACGCTACGGGCCGCCGAAATGCTCGTGAACGAAGGGTTCGTCGTGCTGCCCTACATCAACGCCGATCCCGTGCTGGCGAAGCGCTTGCAGGATGCCGGGGTGGCGGCGGTGATGCCGCTGGGCTCGCCGATCGGCTCCAACCGCGGCGTGGTCACCCGCGACCAGATCCGCATCATCATCGAACAAGCCACCGTGCCGGTCGTCGTCGATGCCGGGCTGGGCGCTCCCAGTCATGCCGCCGAAGCCATGGAACTCGGTGCCGACGCCGTGCTGGTCAACACCGCCATCGCCATCGCATCGGATCCCGTGCGCATGGCCAGAGCCTTCAGGCGGGCGGTGAAGGCGGGCCGCGAAGCGTTCGAACTGGGACTTCCTGAACCAGGCGAGCACGCCAGCGCTACCAGTCCCTTGACCGGGTTTCTCGACTGAGGCTATTTTTTCCGGTGGTCGTTGCCGTAGGAACCGTAACCATAGCGGTAGGACCGGCCGTAGCGGGATGTCTGATAGGAGCCGTACGAATAGTTTTCCCCGATCAGCAGGCGGCGTTCCTTGAACGCGTTGAAAATCACGCCGCTGAGCGTGGTGCCATCCTCATCCATGACTTCCAGCACGCGGCGCACGGCACCTTTCGGCACATAATCGGCGCGCACTACCAGGCATACATTGTGGACCAGCGGCGCGATGATGCGGGTATCGGGAACCGCCAGCAGGGGCGCGGTGTCGAGCACCACGACATCATAGTCGCGGCACGCTTGCGTGAGCACCGCTTTGAGCCGGCTCGTGTCTAACAACTCTCCGGGATTGGGTGCGTTTTTGCCGGAAACGATGATGTCGAGGTTTTTCAGGCAGCTTTCGCGCAGGATCACATCGTCGAACGAGACGAGATTGGCGAGGCACTCGGTCATGCCGCCCTTTTCCTGTTCGCGGGGGAGGCCGAAGAATTTATGGACGGAGGGTTTGCGCAAGTCGAGGTCGATGAGCAGGGTTTTGCGGCCCTGGCCGGCGGCGGCGGCGGCGTAGTTGGCGGAGATGGATGTTTTGCCTTCGCCGGGCAGGGCGCTTGAAAACAGGGTGATTTTGCGCTTCGTTTCATCGCCCAACAAGGTGATGGAGGCGCGGAGCACCCGGAACATCTCCGCATAACTGGTCGATGATGCGCCCGGGCGGAAGACCAGGCGGCTGTCCCATGGATCGTGAATTTCGACTTTTTCGTCCGGGTTTTTTTTCCGGTGTTGGCGTTCGGCGGCGGCGAGGTGGCTGGGGTTGATGTCGGCGATCGCCGCCAACACCGTGACGCCGGTTTCTCCGGCGACCTGGGCCACCGTGTGGTATTTGTTATCCAGCCGGATGAAGAGGATGGCCAGCATCAATCCGACGACAAACCCACCGACCGAGCCGATGGCGATGACTTTGTTGGCCACGGGTGCCGATGGCAGGCCGGGTGCGCGGGCCATGCTGCTCACCTCGGTGTTGGACTCCACCGACTCCTGGTTGACGCTGGTTTCCTTGATCCGGGTCGTCATGTTGTTATAAACCAGGGTCAAACTCTGGATTTCGCTTTCCAAGACGCCGATCCGGGCGAGGAGTTGTTGGCGGGCGGTGCGCAGGAACTCTTCGGGATGGGTCTTTTGGTCAGGCATCTCCTTGGCGGCCCCTTCCCAGAACACCTTGTCGCTAGCGGATTGGCGGGCGACATCGAACTCACGGATGAACTGCTCCTGCTGGTCCTTGAGTTCGGCGGTGGCAGTAATCATCTTCGGATGTTTCGGGAGATAGCGGCGTTGCAGCGCGGCCACCTCGGTCTCCCTGGCGTCAAGGGCCTTGTGGACTTCCAGGGTGCGGGCGTAACTCGAGAGGGCGCTGCGGGCCGACTGCAGGTTGGCGCTGGTTTCTTTCGCTTCCTTTTGCAACAGATCGATCGAGTTGCTGCGGCCTTCGGTGCGGGTTCTGGCAATCTCCGCCAAATACTCCCGGGCGATGTCATTGGCGAGCTTTTCGGAAACCTCGGGTACGGGGTGGGTGATGGAAATGTCGATCAGGCGGGTGTAGCGGCGGATTGATACTTCAAGCCAACTGGCGATCATGTTGGCCAGAGCGGCGGGGGCTGGCGCTTGTTCCGATGATTCGGCCCCCGGCGTATCCTGCCCCAGCTTGCGGCTCAACCATTCCGGTATCCAATTCACGGTTGGGGGCACCAGGTGGCGCAGGGCGCGAACATCCTCCCGTTTGGCGACATTTTCCAGGAGATCCACGCGCCGGATCCGCTCGGCGACGGTGTTCATGGCTTCGATGCTGCGCATGTCGAGTTCCTCGACCTGGTCGCGGGACATCACGGCTGCGGTCTGCTGCTTGATCAGCAGGGAGGCTGTGGCAGTGTATTGCTTCGGGGTCTTTTCCAGATAGTAGTAAGCCCCCAGAACTCCGACGATCAGCCCCAGAGCGATCCAATGCCAGCGACCGATCAAATCCAGCGCCAGCCGTTTCAGTTTTTCCTGGCTAGGTTGACGGGAAACATTGGCATCCGGCGAGTCGTCGTCTTCCAGATCATCCATCTCCTGGGATTGGCTGCGTGAGCGGTGTGACGGTAACATGTGCGGTTTGGAATGCGAGTGAGCTTGGGTCGGGACGAAAGGCGTGGCTGCGAGGGGGTCAGAAGATGCGCTCGGGCACGGTGATCACGTCGTCGGGCTCCAACAGGTAGGGCTGGTCCCCGCGTTGGGAAATCACCTTGAAATCAACGACTTTGACCTTCCCTTTGCGGTTGATGCTGATTTTACTGGGTCTGGCCAATTCGGTGAGGCCGCCGGCGAAGGCGATCGCGTTGACCAGGTCGAGTTTGCCTTTGAGCGGGAAAGCCACGGGTCCGGGTTTTCCGACACAGCCGAGCACGGTGACCGATTTGCCGACGAACGCGCTCTGGTTGACGATGATCCGGTCACCTGACGCAAGTTGGGTGCGGCCGGCCGGGCCTTGGATGGCATCCATGCTGAAGGTGGACGTCGAACCTGAGGCACGAACCAACTGGATGCCGTTGGCATCGGCATTTTCGTTCAGGCCGCCGGCGGTGGCCATGGCGGATGCGAGATCGAGTTTGCCGGATACCGGCATCGGGATTTGGCCTGGCACTTTGACCGCGCCGATCACCGAGATGTATTCGGTGGCGTATTCATCTACGGTGAGATTGAGTTTGGGATCGACCAGATAATCCTTGGCATAGAGGCTGCGGATCTTCTCAGCGGCGGTGGCGACACTCAAACCGCCGACGGCTACGGACCCGATGAGGGGAAACGAGGCTTCACCGGTCTTGAGAATGCGGACTTTGACCGAAAGATCCAGTTCCTGATAAACGGACAGGCTGATCGTGTCGTTCGGACGCAAGACGTAACTGGAGTCCTCCTTGACGGCGCCAAGGACGGACGCGACAGACAACACGAATAACAGGATGAGACGGAGCAATCGGGGGAAATTCATAGGATTCTTGACCGGGTTTGGCATGGATTTGGCAATGTGGTCGGCTCGTATATGCTCGGGCGAGAGATCGGATAATCCAAAATGCTGCCGCCGCACAGGTAGAATGTTGCAGGCCAACGCGCCAGCATAAAATCGAGGACCTCGTTGGGGTCAAAAACTCCGGCTGAGACTGAATCCGGTTTGGACGGAGTTCCAGGTTCCGGTGGTGGCACCACGCTGGTCGTTGAATTGCAGGAATATGGAGACGTTGGTGGTGTTGGCGAACGTGAGCATGCTCAGTGAGGTGTCGAAACTCAGGAAATCCCGTTCGGGAATGCTGCTGCCGGAGGAACTTCCGGGCCTGATGGAATTGTTGATCTGATAGCTGGCACCGAGATTCCACATGGCGCGGTGGATCTTGTGATGGCTGCTGAGTCGCAGCGAGGTGGTCTCGGTGTAGGCCCCGGCCGTGGACGGATCGGCCTGGGTGTCGCGGTAGAGGGAAAAGTCCAAGCCCCAAAGTTTGGAGGCCTGGTAACTCAGTCCGAGGGAGGCGGAAATCGTGGGATCGGCCGAGGTGCCGTCATCATAACTCGCGAAATCCACGCCGACCCGTGAATTGAGCGCCACTTTTTCGCTGAGTTTGTAATTCAAATTGAGGGTGGGGCCGATCGATGTTCTGCCGAGCTGGGTGCTCCCCGAACGGTAGGTGTAGCGGACGCCGGGGCCGAACTCGGTGAGCGGCGAGTATTTCCACAGCGCCGAGGCATCGAAGGACAGGGAGGAGGTATTCGAGTAACCGCCGGTCGCGCTGGTGTAAACCTGGGAGAAAGTGCCTTGCAGCGAGGTTTTCGGACTGAGCCGGTAGCGGGCTGTCAGACTGGAATTGATCGTGGTTTGTTCGACAAAGGCGGAGGCGTAATTGCTGTTGTTGCCGCGATCGACGCTCATGCCGGCAGTGCCTGAAATGCTGAACCTGCCGCCATTGTAATTGGCAACCACGCCGCCACCCTGGTTATAGCCGCTCAAGTCCGTGTGATTGAAATACCGATTGTAATTGCCGCGGTAATTGCCGCCAAAGGTGAAGTCGGCGGCCTTCGACAGATAATCCAGGTTGCCGCCAAGGCTCATGATGAAGTCGTCTTTGGCCGTGCCGTTGGTGACGTTTTGATTGGGGGAAATGTTCGAGTTGTAGGAGGTGGAAAAACTCGGGGTCAGTTTCAAGCCTTGGATTAGGGAATCGCCCAGATCGCTGATGGAATGTCCAGCCGTCTGAGTTGCGGAAAATCCGCTGGGTTGCCCGGGCATCGTGGTGCCGAAACCGTCGGTTTGGACGGGGAGCAGAACTCCGGCGGCCTGGGTTGGCATACGGGACAAGGTCCCGAGCATCCAGAGGCAGCCCAGTCCGGCGGGCAGGACACGGTTGATGGGATGGACCATGGAGTGGCGGGCGGTCATGACGATGGCAGGAAAGAAACCCAAGATAGCGGAAAAATCCGCTGCATCCAAGCAAGAAAACCTGTCCGTTTTGCCTTTCTTCCCCGGCGATTCGGGTATTAGGCTGTGTCAGCCCTCCGTTTATGTCCTTTCAAACATCCGCCGCCGCCTGGGAACCGCCGACATCTGCCGAACATCGGTCAGGAATCGTTTTTGCCGTGATATTGTTGTTGGTCCTGCTGGCCGTGGCCTTTCCCGAGATGGCACCGCAGGTTTTGCAGGGGATCCTGTGGAGCGGCGCGGGACTGTTGTTGATGCTGCGGCCGCCCGAGGTGCGGGTGCCGCGGGTTTGGCTGTGGCTGGCGGCTGGATTTGTCGGGTTTTCGTCGGTGGGATTCCTGCCGCGCCAGTGGTTTCACGTTTCCGCCTGGCGGCTTGATTTGGAAGCGCTCGGGTTGGACACGGGGCCGTATCAGTTTGTGCAGCCCGGGTTGGCGCTTGAGACGCTGGCGGGGTTCGCGGTGTCGGCCGTGGTGGTGGTGTACCTGCTTGGCCACCGGGTGGCGTCGCGCACGCATTACCGGGTTGCCTTCGGCTTGGTGCTGGGCGTCGGGGTCTGGACCGTGGCGGCGTTGTATTGGCACCGTCCGCCCGACCCATTCGGATTTTTCCCCAACCGCAATCACACCGCCACCCTGCTGGCCATGGGCACCTTCGCCGGGCTGGGATGTTTTGCCCAGGCGATCCGCCTGAAGCATCCATGGAAAATCGTGCTGTCCTTGGTTCATACCTGCTTGTTCCTCTGGGTGCTGTTGATGGTATCGGAAAGCCGGGCCGGGGTGGTGTTGGTGGCAGCGGGATTCGTGGTATGGCTTCTGCTGACCGGGTTGCGCCACCTGCGCGGGCATACCGGCAAGGCGATTCTCCTTCTTCTGATCGCCTTGGCCGGGATGTTTCTGATCGTCCCTTCCAAGGTGAAAATGCGGCTGGACGCCAAGTCCAAAGATCCCGAAACCCCGCACTCCACCGCCGTCAAAACGAAAATCTCCTTTGATGAAGGATCGACCGTCCAACCGGATCCCAACATGGATGGGCGCATCGCCATTTACCACGATACCTGGTCCATGATCCGGCATGAGCCATGGTGTGGGGTGGGACCGGGCCAGTTCGCCCAGGTTTTCCCCCAATACCGAAAGATCACCAACGCGTCCAACGATCAACAGTGCCTCCATCCTGAAAGCGATTGGTTGTGGATGCTGGCCGAGACCGGGTGGCCGGCGACACTCTGCCTGGCGGCTGCGGCTGCGGCGGTTTTACTCACGGCGTTGAAACAAGTGCGGTTCGGGCGGACGCGCTTCCTGCGCATGGGCAGCCTGGTGGCGGCCATGTTGCTGTGCCTGCACGGGGTGTTTGACGTGCCCGGTCACCACGTTGGCCTGCTGTGGGCTGCGGCCCTGTTGACGGCGATGTCCCTGCGCACCCCCGAAGAAAAATATTCCGCCACCGCCCCGCCGTTGTCGCGCGTGTCCCGTCTCATGTGGCGTGGACTCGGGGCACTCTTGGTGCTTGCGGGTGGTGGTTTGTTGGTTTCCCAATGGACCGGTTCGCTGGTGCTGCCCTCCGTTCAAGCCCACCAGCACATAAAAATAACCAAGGAACTCTGCGACGCCGACCGTGCCGCCTGTCAACGCGCGAAGGCGGAGGGCCAGGAATACCAACCGCCAGCGGGACAGGATCCTTTGGAAGCCGCCCTGAAACACGTCAATCAAGCACTCCGTATCTCGCCGCTCGATCCTTATCCGCACTATATTCGGGGCATGATTGCGCTGCCTTTAGACGACAAACGCGAGATCGCCACCCACGCGTTCGCCATCCAACGCCGGCTCGATCCGATCTGCATCAGCAGCGTGTTGACGCAAGCGCAGGCGTGGATGAGTGTGGACAATCAGGGGGTCCTGGCGCTCTGGACCGAGGCCCTCCGCCGGGCCGCCGCCGAGGAATCACGCTTCCCGGAGAGCCCGGTCGGTACCGCCAGTACCTACCTGCAGGCGCTACAGGATGCCGGC
>Ga0118677_10015436_pt1 | contig 10617 bp, 17 predicted proteins | sample AliMusrvi5mmetaG_FD_86154 | JGI IMG/M metagenome (GOLD analysis project Ga0118677, IMG submission 86154)
CCACCGTCGTGTCCGACAGAATTGATTGGAACTATCTTGCAAAAAAAAACAATCCAAGAACGGTCTTCAAGCTCTTGCCAAAATCATTCTCGAAATTAATTTAAAGTTTTTATTCCGAGATTGGGAAAAACATCTGCGAAGAATTTTTTTCCTGGTTTGGGGGCCAAGTCCAGCGACGCGTCAGAGCATCCCTTGTCGAGTCTATGAGCCTGCTCGCCTGCCTTGTCTGGAAGATGGACGAGAACCTTCTCCTGTCTCTCCTCCATTCCATAATTGAGCAGGGAAGCCGTATCCAATGATTCACCCGTTCTTCTTCTGTTCTTATCCACAAAATACCAAGTGGATCCCAATTGAACGGCCGGAACTCTTTTTCCTTTGAGATTCTCAGGAACTCTTCTTATATTCTTGAAGAACAATCCCACAAACCAAGCGGGAGAACCTTTTGGCATTCCCAGATCGTCCAAGAAATCCATCTGAGTTTCAGTGATATATTTTTTAAAAGCGCCCATGGCAATTCTATCTACAATTCATTCTTAATTTCATCATAATAATTGTAGTGCGATTCACCATGCTATAATACAATTATTATGGAGGAAAAGTAAAATGCTGCTGAAAGAACTCCATGACAAGAATCTCATCAATCCACCCGGATTTGTATTGAGCAACACTGTGTACCTCTCGATTTCCGGGTCCCTCGCATACGGCACCGCTCAAGATTATTCTGATTTTGACGTGGTAGGATTTTGCATTCCGCCAAAAGATCTCATCTTTCCTCATCTTGCAGGACAGATTGACGGTTTTGGTCGACAGATCAAGAAATTCGAACAATATCAGCAGCATGGCATCGTCGACCCTACCGCCATGAACGGCAAAGGCAGAGAATACGATATTACCGTGTTCAGTATTATCAAGTTTTTTCAGCTATGCATGGATGGGAACCCCAATTGTTTAGAGACAATTTTTACACCGATCGATTGCGTTTTGCACAACAGCGTAATTGGCAATCTAGTTCGAGAAAATAGAAAACTTTTCTTGCATAAAGGCTTCTTCCCCAGGGCAAAGGGATACGCATTCGCGCAAATTTCACGAGCAAGAAGCCAGACCAGGATAGGCAAGAGAAAAGAACTTGTCGACAAATATAATTTTGACATTAAATGTTGCGCCCACGCCGTACGTTTGCTCGGTGAAGCCGAACAAGTTCTTGTCGAGCATGATCTCGATCTCAGAAAGAACAAGGAACAAGTAAAATCTGTCAGAAACGGTGAATGGACGTTTGAGCAGGTCAACGAATATTTCACGACAAAGGAAAGAGAGCTCGAAACACTCTACTTGACCAGCACTCTGAGACATTCTCCGGATGAAGAGAAGATCAAGGAACTTCTGTTGAATTGCTTGGAGATGCATTATGGAAGTCTCAACAAATGCGTCAAGATCGAGGGAAGATCGGACTCTATTCTCAGAGAGATCAAAAGATTGATTGACTCAATGGAGAGCACACAATGACCGAGCCGATAACTGAATTTCGAGGATTTTACAGATTTCTCAGCAACTTTCATCCATGCATGATCGTCTTTGATGATGTCGTATATGATTCGGTGGAGAAAGCATATCAAGCAGCGAAAACATTGAATCCCATTGAAAGAGAAGCCATTCGGACTTCCAAAAATTGTTCAATCGCGAAAAATATCGGACAAACTGTACATCTCAGAGATGGATGGGGCAATCTCAGGCTTGAAATGATGGAGAATTTTTTGCGGCAGAAATTTTCTGATCCTGATCTCAAACACAAGCTTGTTGCGACAGAAGATGCCGAATTGATCGAAGGAAATTTTTGGAACGATGTTTTCTTCGGAATATGCAATGGCGTGGGAGAGAATCATCTCGGAAAATTGCTGATGAAAATCAGAGAAGAACACAAAGGAGAAATAGAATGAAAAATTGCACCGAGCTCGTGTGCATTCTCGACAGATCTGGATCAATGAATAGCATCAAGAATGATGCTATCGGAGGATTTAACTCATTTTTGAAAGAGCAGCAAGATTTTCCAGGAGAGGCAAACCTTACTCTGATCTTCTTTGACACATCTTATGACATCATGCACAACGGGAAACCGATCAAGGAAGTAGAACCTCTGAATGAAGGAACTTATCGAATTGGTGGATGGACAGCTCTTTTTGATGCTCTCGGCAGAGGAATCGATGAGTTGAAGAATAGAATGAACTCGATGAAAGAAGAGGAAAGGCCTGACAAGGTCGTGTTCGCCATCCTGACCGACGGCCAAGAAAATTCAAGCAAGGAATATGCGAGAGAGAAAATTTTCGAGATGGTCGGAGAACAAGAGAAACTCGGCTGGAATTTCGTCTTCCTTGCCGCCAATCAAGACGCGTTATCCGCAGCCCAGACAATGAACATCAGCAATTATTCCAACTTCAATTTTGATGCCAAGGGGATCAACGCGGTCTATGCTTGCGCTTCGGACAATGTTCGATCGTATAGATCTTCGGGAAAATTTTCCTGGGATAACGACGGCGATCCTGATAAATAGTTTATTATGATTTTTGTGAGAGAAGAAACATGACGTAGATTCGACCAAAACCAACTTAGAGCTCAAGAGACCCTCCTTGACGTGTTCGTCATGATGTTGAGAAAATCAATCTTTATCATCACATTTGAACATTTCAAGGAGAATTAGCAATGAGCAAGATACATGAACTCAAAAATTGGCTCAAAGAATTGGCCAAGAATATCAGAGAAGAAAAGCGAAACTGCAAGGAACATCAAAGACAGCATAAAGGATCCGGTGGATACAACGAGTCCAGATTAAAATTTGGACTGTGGAACCACTCTCATCCATCCGTTAATTTTAGACACCATCACATTGCCTATTGCCTATTAAGAGGAAGGACTTTCGAACAGATCGAAAATGTCGAGAAACATGACAGCCAAAGTTATCCCGACATGTGCAAAATCAAACTGATCATGGAGGAATTTAAAGATGAAGAAACTTTACGTTCTGATCAGAGCTGATCTCTCGAAATCCCAACAAGCCGTTCAAGCCGGCCATGCCGTTGCCGAATGGATGCTTCATGATCATGCCGAGAGATGGAGAAACGAAACATTAATCTATCTCTCAACAAGAGATGAGGAAGAACTCGATCGATGGAACGAACGTCTCGACCAAATCGACATTGCCCACGTCTCATTCCAAGAAGCCGATCTCGAACATCAAACCACGGCAATTGCTGCCTATGACGATGGGTAGGTGTTCAAGAAATTGAAATTGTTAGTGCTTTGATATATGTGCGTTTGTCGCCTAGTTGGTCCAAGGCAAAGAGCCCTAACCTCTTGATCGAGAGTTCGAACCTCTCCAAACGCAATCCACTTGATGCTGCCAGATCTCGAATCTAGCAGCATCTTCATCTCTTCTCCTGCCTGACAAGCGATCTATCAATCTCGAGCAATAATGAAATCGTTAAGAAGGGGTCATAATATGCCAACTGATAGCAATGACGAGATTCTTTTCTATGCCGTGAAAAACAGAGAAGGAAAATATTTCCACGCAAAAGGATACAACGGTCATGGCGAAACATGGGTGGACGAGCTCAAGAAAGCTCGCGTTTGGGCAAGAATCGCTCCGGCAAGAGCTCAGATCACCTTCTTTTCTAAGACGTATCCCGAATACGGAGTTCCAGATCTTGTTATCCTGAAAGTTTCTGACATTCAAATCGTTGACGAATCCGTGAGAGTTCAAAAAACAATCTCCAAACATGAAACTCAGACGCTAGAAAGAAAAGCGAAAGAGCTGGAAGCGAAAAAAATGAAATTGGAAAAAGAAATAACTCGAAAAAGAGATCAACTTAACAAACTTCGAGGACAAAGATAATGCCGATCATTCAATCATTGCTAGAAACGGATAGTTACAAGTTTTCGATGATGAAATGTGTCTATCATCAGTTTCCGGCGACCACGGCTGAGATGAAGTTTCATTGTCGAAACGACGCGCGAACCAATGCATTGTTGGCCAGTTATGTCAAAGAAATCCGATCCGAAATTTCTCAACTAGGAAGTCTATCATTCACGGCCGAAGAACTCACCTATCTTCATTCTCTCAGATACCTGTCCGGAGATTTCGTCGATTTCCTGAAATATTTCAGACTCGATCCCGATCGATACGTCAAAATCGAAGTCGAGGATGAAAAACTTTCGATAAGAATCAAAGGACCTTGGATTCAGATCATCTTGTTCGAAATCTTCATCTTGGCCATCGTCAACGAAGTCTATTTTAAACACATGGCTGAATGGGATAATGAAATTGATTGGCATCCATTTGGAAAATACAAACTTTTTGAGAAGATGCGAGCTGTCAAAGAATTTGCCAAAGAATTCCCAGATTTCAAATTTGCCGAATTTGGAACTCGTCGCAGATTCAGTCGTGAATGGCATGAAAGCATTCTTCCGATAATGATCGAGTCTGGTCATTTAGCCGGAACGAGCAACGTGCGATTGTCCATGAAATACGGAATCACTCCGATAGGAACGCAAGCACACGAATTTTTGCAGGCTGGTCAAGCCATGGAGGTCAGACTGGTCAACAGTCAGAAATACATGCTTGATGCCTGGGTCAGGGAGTATCGAGGAGATCTCGGAATTGCCTTGACCGACACGATCGGCATCGACTCCTTCCTCAAAGATTTTGATCTGTTCTTCGCAAAACTCTACGACGGAGTCCGGCACGATTCCGGCGATCCATTCTCTTTCGGCGAAAAAGTCATCGATCACTACAAGAAACTCAGAATTGATCCGAAAACCAAAATGATCGTGTTCTCCGACAGTCTCAATTTCGAGAAAGCATTCGATCTCTATCGTGCCTTTTCATCGAGAATAAAAGTCTCAATCGCAATCGGCACAAACTTGACAAATGACGTCGGATTTGAGCCATTGAACATCGTCATCAAAATGGTCAGGTGCAACGGCCAACCTGTTGCCAAGATATCTGACAGTCCGAGCAAGGGAATGTGCGAGGATCAGCAATACGTCGATTATCTGAAAAGCGTTTTCGGGAGAGTGTGATGAAACTCATCAAGGTCGGAGCAGCAAGTCTAAATCAGATTCCTCTCGATTGGGATCACAACACCAAGAACATCATCGACGTGATCGAGAGAGCCAAGGCTGAGAACATCTCCATTCTCTGCCTTCCAGAAATGTGCATATCTGGATATGGATGCGAAGATGCGTTCCTGTCTCTCAACACCATCAACAAATCACGTGAGATGGCTGAGATCATCGCCGAACATACCGACAAGAAAATCGTCGTCTCTCTCGGTCTTCCCTTCTATCATGAAGGAGCAATCTATAACGCAGTCTGCCTAATCGCCAACAGAAAAATATTGGGATATGTCTTCAAGCAAAATTTGGCCGGAGATGGCATTCACTACGAACCAAGATGGTTCAAAGAATGGCCAAAGGGGAAATGGTCTTTCGACAACGACGAAAGCTACGGAGATTTGATCTTCAACGTCGGAGATGTGAGAATCGGATTCGAGATCTGCGAGGATGCCTGGACCGCTGACAGGCCTGGCAGCAGATTGGCAGCCATGGCAGTCGACGTGATTCTCAATCCCTCGGCGAGTCATTTCGCCTTTGGAAAACATGAGATCAGAAAAAGATTGGTCGCCGAAGGATCGAGAGCTTTCGGGTGTGCTTACATTTATAGCAATCTTCTTGGAAACGAATCCGGAAGGGTAATCTACGACGGGGATTGCATGATCGCGTCTGAAGGAAAGATCTTGACTTATGGAAAGAGACTTTCTTTTCAAGACAATACTTTGACAAGTGCGGTGATTGACATCGATCAAAACAGAATTAATCGAGCTCGTACGGTCAGCTACAGACCTAATCATGACTCTGAAGACATGCCCTGGGAATCTCCGAAGATGAGGTTCAATTTCCCTGAGATCACTGAAACAGCAAAATGCGATTCCGAGCTTCCATGGGAATTGAACGATCCTGAACTCAAGATGGAAGAATTCACTCGAGCCGAAGGTCTCGGATTGTGGGATTACATGAGAAAGAGCAAGTCGACAGGTTTCGTCGTTTCCCTTTCTGGAGGATGTGATTCCGCGGTGGTCGCCTGCCTTGTCAGAAAAATGATTCATGAGGCATTGATGGAACTTAGAGGCCCTCAATTTCTCAAAAAAATCGAATATTCGGGAATCAAAAAATTTCCAGTATTCGACAAACTTCTGACGTGTGTCTATCAAGAATCTTCTAACAGTTCGCAAACGACATCTCATGCTGCTGAAATTGTGGCTACAAACTTGAAGGCCAGATTTATTAGATTCAACATCACGCCGATCATTATCAGTTATGAAACGATGATTTCGGAAGCACTTCAAATGCACCTTACTTGGGAAAACAATGATATCGCACTTCAGAATATTCAAGCCAGAGTCAGAGCTCCAGGGGTTTGGATGATCGCGAACATAAAAAACGCTCTTCTTCTCGCAACAAGCAATCGCTCTGAAGCAGCAGTAGGTTATGCGACGATGGATGGGGACACTTGCGGAGGTCTAAGTCCAATAGCAGGAATCGACAAAGCGTTTTTGATAAATTGGTTGCATTGGATGCAAGGTAAGGAAATGGATTTCTTATCATGTGTAATCAATCAAAAACCGACTGCCGAACTGAGACCAGCTGAACAAGAACAAACTGATGAGAAAGATTTGATGCCTTACCCAATTCTCGACGCAATCGAGAAAGCCATGATCAGAGACAAGAAATCTCCTGTCGAAACCTTTCTTTCGATCAAGATGTCTACGAATATCGACAACGATATTCTGAGAGACTATGTCATCAAGTTCGTTCGCTTGTGGTCAAGGAATCAATGGAAACGCGAGAGATATGCTCCGTCCTTTCATCTTGACGATGAGAATCTCGATCCCAAAACCTGGTGTCGATATCCGATCTTGTCGAGTGGATGCGAGGTCGAGATTCGCGAATTGATAGAATATGTCAAAACTTTGAGCGACATAAGTCAATCATCATAAAATGAAATAAATGGAGAACAATAATGAAAGCTTTGATTATCGTAGATGTGCAAAATGATTTTTGTCCTGGTGGAGCGTTGCCTGTTCCCGAAGGAGATCAAATCGTTCCCATCATCAACGAGCTGATCTATGCCGGATTGCAAACCAAAAATGGAAAATTCTTTGATTACATAGTCGCCACCCAAGATTGGCATCCAGTGAATCACGGAAGCTTTGCCGCAAATCATGAAGGAAAGGTGCCCGGGCAGCTCATTGATCTCGACGGTCTGCAGCAGATTCTCTGGCCTGCGCATTGCATTCAAAATACTCCAGGAGCCAATTTTCACAAAGATCTCAACACTTTGTTTGCCAAAGTTGTCCAAAAGGGACAAGATCCGAACGTCGACAGCTACAGCGCATTCTGGGACAATGGACAAAGACACAAGACCGAGCTCGAGGAATATTTGAGATCGAAAAATGTTGATGAGGTTTACGTGGTTGGCGTAGCTTTAGACTATTGCTGTCGCTTCACTGCAACTGATGCCGTAAAAGCCGAATTCAAAACTTTCTTGATTGCAGACGCCTGCAAGGCCGTCAACGCAATCACTCCAAATGACGGAGACTCGGCAATCGAGATCATGCGAGAATACGGAGTTCAAATCATCGACAGCAATGAAATTTTTAAAAGGTGCAAGTAGAGATGCTGAATCTTGGAATTGATCTCCATGGAGTTCTCGAAAAATACCCGCATATTTTCAACGAAATCCTCCTATCTTCCAGAGATAAAATTTGGACCCACATCCTGACTGGGCCGAGAACAAAAGACGTTCTTGAAAAGTTAGACGCTCTGGGGTTGCACTAAGATTATCATTACAAGGAAATCTTTTCGGTCGTCGATTATTTGATCCGATCAAAACTCAATCCATGGGAAGATGAAAAAGGATGGTGGGCCAAAGACGAGGATTGGTGGTCCGCAAAAGGAATTCATTGTACCCAACGTAAGATCGACATCATGATCGATGATTCAGAAAAATATGCCGAATATATGCCAGATTTCACCAAATTTATCTTGGTAAGAAATTTGAAAGATGCAGTCAAAGCGGCGAACGAAATAATAAACGAAATAATGAAGGCCAAATAATCAAGGTAAATCAATGCTTCCACAACTGAAGAAAGCCAAAGAATATTTCACAGAAAAGGTTTTAAACAAATTCCCGAACGAATGTGCCTGCTGGATCGCCGGCGGTGCCATGAGAGATTATTTCTTACATGGCACGGTCAATCAAGGAACTGATTTTGACATCTATTTTAACGGTCAAAGATCGTTCAATCAAGCACGATCAATTCTCGAATCCCAAGGATATTCAAAAATTTTTGAATCTGAATTTTCTTTGAAGATGGAGAAAAACAAAGAGATATACGATCTCGTAAAGATTTTCTACAGCGATCCAAAGGCGACCATTTTCAGCTTCGATTTCACGGTCTGCTGTTTTGCGATCGACAGGTACGGAATATACCATCACGAAACATATTTCATCGATTTGGCATCAAAAAATTTAGTTTTAAACGATGCGCCGTCTCCATTAAAGTCTCTCTCAAGAATCAGAAAATATTTGGCTCGCGGATTCAAGATCGACAACGCCAATCTTCTTCTTCTTGCTTCTGGCATAAGAAAGATGCGAGAGCAAGACCTGCCCCCGAGCATGAGAAGAAGATCTGATCCTCCTCCTCGAACAAACAACAATAGCAATCGCGCAGCAAGGCCTGCGGAGCCAGAATCAATGTTGGAAAGAATTTCAGAAGAAGCATATCCATCTGATGGACCTGAAACGAGAACTTCAGGGTCAGAGTGTGTTCCACCAAGAACAAGACCAACACCAATGCCAGTATCCACACGCACACCACCCGAATCAATTCCAGCTCCTCCAAGACCAAGGCGGCGCAATCCTCTTCAAGAAGAAGATTGCGAAAGAGCACTGGAAGAGATCGGACTAGCTGTTGGTGACGATAATCGCGAGAATAGGTCAGAATTATATCCACCACCAATCCAACGAACTTTATCACCAACTTTAAATATCCCCATTTTTTAATCGATTGAGTTTTGCTTTTCGTTCTAATCTTTTGCATTCAAAACAATAATCATAATGTCGTATTGTTATATCATATGTTGACTGGCTTATTAAAATTCTATCTTCTCCGAAATCATCTTTTATCCAGCAAACACCGCTTGGATGAGCATCAGAAATTATATATTCTTTCCCTATAGTAAAGTTCGTATGAACATCCATAGTCCTTTTTTTCCAAATTATTTTATCCCCTGTTCTAAAAACGTTTATATTTTTTGTCATGTCGATCATTACATATCAAACTTAATTGCAACTTTATTTGCAAAATATGCCAATATTTTCCGATCTCTTGGGTTTTTAGAAAATCTAAACCCCATCCATCGTGACTCGGTTTCAACCAATCTAAATATTTGTATTACTCCACGATTATCAACCATATCAATAGTGTACCCTTTACCAATATCCAAGTCTTTCTCAACACCATTATTGTCGATGCAATAAACTCTATCCCCAACTTTATACAGTTTCTTTTTCATTTAATTTTTCAAGTTTAGCTAATCTTGTTATTCGCTTACAATCAAAGTATGTATGATGTACCATGACGGCATGGGAGGCAGTTGTATAAACTTGATCAAACTTTTTGAAATCACCCTCATCATTTTCAATCATACAACACCTATTTTCTATTCTGAAGATAATATAAGATTTATCGATAGTTAATCTTTTATCTCTTGCTATATGAGAATTCTTCCAAATTAACCTATCCCCTACTTTATAAATACCCAAATCATTATATTCATCCATATTTCATAATGCTTCGCCCCTTCAATCCCAGAATTTATCCTTAGAATTAATATGTAAAGATAATGAAATTGATTGAAATAAAAAACTTTTTCAATAATAATATATAGTGATATGATAACCAAGTTTAAACTTTTTGAAATAGTACATGGTCGTACAGATTTAGTTGATATTGATCTATTTAATCACACTATTACCCCCCAAAAAGATAACCCTCAGATTGGGGATTATTGTATTATTGAAAATGGTGATGCCGAATTACAAAAATTCCTTTGCATGAACATTGGAAAAATTGTCAATGTTGGACCGCTAACAAATGTAAGTAAAAATGGAGTTATTTGGTATGATGTTGAATATGAGAATATACCTGAAGGATATGATAAGATTAGATATGTAACCGAACTTTTATATTGGTCACGAAGTAAAAAAGAACTGGAAGCGTTCATAAGAGGTAAGCAATTCGATTTATGATAACTAAATATAAAATATTTAATTTTAAATCACAGCCAACAGTTGGAGATTATGCCATTTGCGAAATAGATAGTTCTGGATATTTTGAGCCAAGAGCAATAGAAATGGCGCATATTATTAAAAATAACATTGGAGAAATAATAGACTATAAAAAAAAATCTAAATCATATCATATTTCATACGAAAATATACCTGATAATTTAAAAGGTGGATGGTTTTTATCATTATATTTTTGATAGAGATGATATTAAATA
>Ga0118677_10015437_pt1 | contig 10616 bp, 6 predicted proteins | sample AliMusrvi5mmetaG_FD_86154 | JGI IMG/M metagenome (GOLD analysis project Ga0118677, IMG submission 86154)
CAATCAACTTTTCGTCATCGGGAGTGAAGACCACGCGTTGAGTCGCGTTGGTAACGGGTTTGCCATCAGCCTGCTTTTTATCCTGAAGCTGTTCCAGTTGTTCGCGAAGGTCTTTCGTTTCTTTTTGTGTAAGCGTCCGCTTCTGTTCGAGTACTGTGGCTTGCGCGCCGGTGCCGGTGATGAAGATGTTCGTGACGCCGTTCAGATATTGACCGCCAACGACAACCTCAAACGTCGTGCCCTGCCGGCCGCCGGCCGGATAGATATAACCGACACGCGGCATGTTCTGCTGTGCCCGCGCCGCCGGAAAGATGGCCAGCCAAGCGGTTAATAGTACCGCACTGCACCGGTAACTTGTTGATAACAAGCGCATGGGTTACATACTCAACGACAACACATTTGTACGCTGGTTTTTCAGTTTCTGCAATCCTCAGGCATATGATATTCTTGGCGCATGGAATGGAACGCTGGCAACCAACTCCGACAGCCGCGCCGGCGCACTGTGGGAGACCGGGTGTCGGCGGCGGTAATTGGCCTTATCTTTCTCGCGTTAGGCTGTGGCTTTCTATACTTGGTTTTGCTGCGACCGTTGGGGCAAATCATCGCAGCCCGGCAATGGGTGACAACTCCGGCACGGGTCGTGTCGAGTGTAGTGCAGAGTCGCGGCTCAACACACAGCGTGGCGATTCGTTATGCCTATACGGCAAACAACCAGCGCTATGAATCAAGCCGGTACAGTTTCATGGACGTCTCATCAAGTGGCCGTGCCGGCAAGGCAGCCATCGTTCGTCAGCATCCGCCGGGTTCTGAGTTAACTTGCTTCATCAATCCCAGCGATCCGGCTGCGGCTGTAATTGAGCGCGGTATGCGACCAATGATGTGGGTTGCGCTGTTGCCGGGTTTGTTTGTGGTCATTGGAATCATTTGCTTGGTGACCGCCTTTCGCAAGGCGCCGGTAGTTGCTCTGGCGACCGCTGGCGTGCCGTGGCAAAACCGTAAAGATTGGGCTACCGGTCGCATCGAAAGCACTGACCGTCGGAATTTCGTGATGACCTGTGTGTTTGCGGCAATTTGGAATGCGTTTTCGTGGACGGTGATTTTTGTGACGTGGCACGATGTGGCGCAGACGAACTCGCCGGCAAAATGGATAATTTTCCTGTTTCCGGCAGTTGGGGTCGGTTTATTTTGCGCGGCAGTTTATAGCTGGCTGAAATGGCTGAAGTTCGGCCACGCGGTTTTCGAGATGGCGAGTGCGCCCGGTACGGTTGGCGGCGCATTAGAAGGAACGATCAGACTTGGCCGATTCCTGCGTTTTCCAACAGGTGTGAAAGTACGATTGTGTTGCGTGCGCCAGATTACAACCGGATCCGGCAAGAATCGCTCCACAAGTGAGATGATTTTGTGGGAAAGTGAGCGCCATCTGTCTGATACCTGCGGCACCGATACCATTCCGGTCTTGTTTGCTATCCCGGAGGATGCACGAGAAACAAACAGTGCCAATTCTGATGACCAAATTCTGTGGCGGCTGACGGCCAAGGCTGAGTTACCGGGCGTGGATTTGTCGGAGACATTTGTTGTGCCGGTCTGCAATGTCACGCCAACGCCAGCGCAAGCTGCCGTCGTGCAACGCGCCCGCGCCGCTGAAGCTGAGGGGCTGGCGCACTACGAACGACCGGCCTCATCACGCATCCGCATCCAGACGGTCGCTACCGGCACGGAGTTTTATTTTCCGGCGGCCCGCAATCCGGGCACCGCCGCGAACTTGACGGTGTTCACATTGGTTTTGATCGGTGCAATTTTCGGCCAAGTGCATTTTCAGGTGCCGGTAATTTTCCCAATTTTGACCGGTCTGGTCGGCGTTGGGTTGCTGATTGCAGTGGTGAACTTATGGTTTGGCACAACATGCGTGGTGGCGACAAAGGCTGAATTTACAATTACCAAGCGGCTCGCTGGAATTCCACGTTGCCGGGTGGTTGCCGGTAGCGAAATTGATGCTGTCATTGTCAAGCAAGGTATGACTGCTGGCACTGTGATTTATCACGACATTAAAATTCGCCTGAATTCCGGCCAAGAAATCACTGCCGGCGGTTCGATTCGCGATTATCAAGAAGCCCGGTGGCTGGCCGGCGAGATGGCGCGCTGCGCAATGGTTACTTACCGGCCTTGAGGTGGTCCGCCACAAAGTCTAGCAACCGGGGATCGGCTAGCAACGGTGGCGAAATTTCCCAGGTGATGCCGGTAGAACCTTTTAGTGTCGCTGTGAAAAGCGCCGGGATGTCTTCCTGCAAATGCGCACCCGAAACGAGGAACAACGCGTAGCCAAAAATATGGTTGCAGCCTTGCTGGACCAGCTTGTGGATCGCGGCCGGGATGGTTGGCTGACCGAGTTCCATGAACGCTGGTTCGATTAGTTCGGAACCAAGTCGGAGTCGGAGTTTGGCGGTGAATTGGATGAGTGCGTCGTTGCCGTCATTGCGTCGTGAACCGTGTGCGAAAACTATAATGCCCGTTTTGCGTGACATGGTTGGCGTCAATCAACAGTTTCGTCGGTCGGAAATGGTTCGGTTGCGCCCAACTCGCGCGCGAGTCGAAATTGATATTGCGCCTCGGTGGCATCGCCCCAGCGTAAGTAGTGCTGTCCCAGAGCGACGTGGTAGGAGGCGTTGCGCGGATCGGTGTCAAGCGCGGCTTGATAAGCTGCCAAGGCTTCGTCGTGTTGTTTGAGCGCATCGTGAAGCCGGCCGATTTTGATGTGGAGGTCGGTGGCGTACCGGTTTAGTGTGAGGGCGCGGTTGTACCACTGAAACGCGTCTTGGCTGAATGTTTCGCGTTGGTGTGAATTCCATGTAGCACGGGCGGCGTGGAGGTCACCAAGTGCGGACGCGACTTGGTAATTACGGCTGTCAAACCACCAAGCGTACTGGAATGACCGTTCCGCACCGCCCAAATCTAAGTGTTCCAATGCCTGCTGTCCATTTCGCATGAGTAGCGCGCTTGGGTAAGTTGCGAACAACCGGTCACTGAGTAGCAATACCACTCCGGCCAATCCAGCCACAACCACAAACCGGCTCGAACCTGCCATTCGGATGGTGATGTGATGACCGGGTTTAAACTGTTGACTTTCTTCCTCGACACGACGGTGTACCCCGCACGTCAATGCAACAGCGCTGACGGCTGTCAGCGGAAACAGCAGTCCACCGGTGTGTAGATGCAATCCAACCCAAGCATCCACGACGCCGGCAATTATAATCGCCAAGCTGGCCACAACAAATGCGTAGCGGTTGGAAAGCCGGTGCGCCGCATACTTCGTGTCCCGTAATCGAATGATATGCACCAAGGCTAACACCAGACTTATGCCAATCCAAATTAACAACCCAACTCCAATCAACCCATACGAGGTAAATACTTCCAAGTATTGGTTCGGGCAATGTTCAATAATACCTTGGCCGGTTCGCCAGCGTGGAAATAGCCACGGGAACATTCCGCCGCCGCCACCTATCCAGATATTGCGTTGGCCAATAGACAAAGCAGCTTCCCAGAGCGAACGCTGGCTCAGGACCGGCAAAGTACTTGTCGCTGGTGCTTGAGGATCCACCATGTTACTTAACTCGGTTTGCAAGCTGGGGCCTTTATCCGCTGATTCGCCATCTTGCTTTAGCATAAATTCCATTACTACGATGACCCCGACTATCGCCAAGACACTCAGCCCGGCAATGATCCATCGGAAACGCCAGGTTCGCTTGCGGGTTGTAAAAAACATCAGTACGCAGAAGATTGCTCCCCAGCCCAGCCAATGTCCTGGCGACAATGTCAGCAACAATCCGCCTCCAATCGCGACGCAGGCAAATGCAAAGCTGAGTTTCTCGGTTTTGGACCGGTGCGACAAGATGAAGTTAGCAGCCGCGATTGCAAACGCAATTTGCAAAAACACCGCCAAATCCGCCGGCCGGAAAAACGTCCCGCTCACACGTCCAAAGTATTGCTCAAACTGAGGTTTTACCAGTACCCAGTGCCCACCCGAAGCCGATTGAAAAAAGCCATACACTGCCAGCAATGTACCCAAGCCGGTTACGAGCCAAACTATCGTTGTAATCTGCCAGCGATGCCGGATGTCGTTCAAAACGACAAAGAAAAAAATCATCGCTGTTATTGGCATTAACATGCTGGAACGACCAACCGATTCCACATCGGACAGCGCATACCGGATGACCAAATAGCTGCCGGTGATAAGCAGCGGCAAGCCGAGCGTGGAGAAGACTATTTCTGCATCATCCATCACTATCAGACGGAATGCCCAAAAAATTGCCGCCAACAGGACAGCAATAATTACCGGCCCTTGCGTCCAATCCTGCGCAGTGCCATACGCCACTACCGAATAGCACAGCACAAAGACGATCAATGCAAAAATTACTCGATGACAAGCCTGCGCGACAGGAAACCGTCGTGCTTCCCAGAACCCGGGGCGGTGATGACTCCGTGTGTTGACGAGCAATTCTCCCGGCGGGCGACTTATTCCACAAACCCGAGATGGACCGGTCGTGGCAGCAATGCCGCGTGATAACCGCGCGTAAGCAACTTGCTGATGGCGCTCCGGCCGTCTTCGCCCATCTCAACTGTCCACTTGTTGACGTACATCCCGATGAACTTGTCGGTTGTGCCGGCATCCATCCCGCGCCCATATTTCATTGCGTAAGCGACAGCTTCATCCCGGTGCGCCAGCGCGTACTCAATGCTTTGCCGCATCAAGTCGGCAATCTGCCGCATCGCGGTCTGGCCGAGATCGCTGCGCACGGCGTTCACGCCAAGCGGCAACGGCAAGTTCATGTCCTCCTGCCACCATTCACCGAGATCAACAATCTTGCGCAAGCCATGTTTTTTGTGCGTGATCTGCCCTTCGTGAATCAACAAGCCGGCATCTACTTCGCCGTTCAATACTGCGTCCATGATTTTGTCAAACGGCACAACCTCGAACTTGAAATTGAGCAATAACAGCTTTAGCAGCAAATACGCTGTCGTCATCGTGCCCGGCACCGCGATCCGGTCATCCGCCAGCTCGCCGATTTCCATTTTTTTCTTTGCCACCACGATTGGCCCGACGCCGTCGCCAAAACTCCCACCGCATTTTAGCAGCGCATACTTGTCCATCACGTAGCCATAAGCATGGACGCTGAGCGCCGTCACTTCGAATTCGCCTTCGACGGCTTTGTGGTTGAGCTCCTCAATGCCGGCAATGTGGTGTTTGATCTTCAACCCGCCGGTGTCCAATTTCCCGTGCGTTAACGCATAAAACATGAACGCGTCATCTGGGTCTGGGCTGTGGCCGATGGTAATCTCTTTTAGTGCCATGGAATTTAGTCTCCTGAATTCGTTGCCAAAGTTGTCGTTGGACGGTCACTTTAGGCATCTGCTCAACAGTTTGCACGAACAAAATTTACAATCCGCCTAATCTTTGCCGGTTGTCAATTTTTATTGACAGCCGTAGCGACGCTGGTAATCTCTTGCCTGCGAGGCGAATTGTTGGACTGTCGATTACATAGGTTGAATAACCCCAAAGGAACAAATCTCATGAAGGCTTGTAAGTGTGGTCGTTCTTTGCTGGTCGGAATTTCAGTGGTGACGTTGCTTACTCTCACCCCATCGCTGCACGCCGTTCCCGTTCTAACTATTTCACAGACCGACTCTGGGTCGGTATACTACCCGAGTTGGGAGTTGGCTCAGGATTTCACCACTGGTGGGCAGGTCACAAAGTTGACGACAGTCTCGTTTCAGGTGGAGAGTTATCGTTCGTTTGACCCTAGCAGCTATATTGACTTACGGCGGGGAGTCGACGGATCCCTCGGAGCGGTCGCAACGGTAGGAGTGTCCGATTATCACGACAGTTTGGGACGAAATTGGATAACGGCTGACTTTACAGCTTACAACATACTATTGGCTGCGAATACGACGTATGATTTGACTTTTTATAGTCAACCATCGTTCTTTTATACGACAACTACCCCGAGTTTTATTGGTAGCGGTGGCGAAACGTTAGGTGGCCTATACGATACGACGCACGGCAACGTCCTAATTGGTGGTCAATATGCTTCATTCGAAATTCCGGGTGCTGTCCCAGAACCGAATTCCATGGCAATGTTGTTGCTCGGCGCAGTCTTAGTTGGTGGTTATGTCAAGTTGCAACGCCGCAACTGCCAGCAAACCAGCTAATTTTAGCTGCGAATCAATCATTCCAAGCCAGAGCCTGCCGAGACAATGTCTTGGCAGGCTTTTTGGTGTCTCGTTAGGTTAGGTTAAGCGCCGGTTTTGCTGGAATAAACCAAGACCATCGCCAATAAGACTGACTCGATGGCATAGGCAAGCTCAGTCCAAGCCAGATAAGCCCCGCCATCAGCAGGATCACCGGTGTGGCGATGACAAAAAGACTGTGCCACAAAAATCGGCTGCGTTCGCAAGGATCGCTTGGTTCGGTCAACTGCTGGCTGAAGCAGTTTTGGCTTCCTGTTGCTCAGCTGCCGGCAGTCCTCCCGCTTCCAGAGCGTTCTTGAACGCTTGCCGGGCTTCGGCTTTCTGGCCTTGACTGAATAGCACTTTACCGAGGTGAAACTGTATCAGGCCGATCTGTGGAGCAAGCCGGACCGCTTCCCAGAGGTTGACCAATGCTTCGTTCTGATTACCGGTTTGGAAGGCAATCCAGCCGGCGGTATCGCGGTAGCTGGGATTTTCCGGTGCCAATGCCACGGCTTGGCTGGCCAGCGTGAGCGCCTCAGCAGTTTGCCCAGTTTTGGCCAGCAAGCCAGCGAGATTGTTGAGAGCGTCTGTCTGCTTTGTCGCGGCTGCTAAAATCTCCCGATAGAGGTCAATGGCTTCGGCGGTTTTGCCTTGGGCGTCGTAAATGTCAGCCAGATTCAATTTGATGGTCACCGAATTGGGCGATTGCTTGAGCGCTGCCGTCAAGTGTTTGACACCGTCATCGTAGCGCCGTAACCAATAGCAGACCCGTCCGGCCTCCACTTGTGCCGCAATCAATTGCGGGCGTAACTGCGCAGTGGTGTTAAACTCTTTCAGCGCGTCCTCGAGTTTGTTTTGCGCCAGGTAAACCCGGCCCGCCAGATCATGGGCGGACGGCAAGTCGGGATGTTCCTGCACTAGTTGATCACATTCAGCCGCCGCCTTGGTCAACTCACCCTGGTTGAGATGGAGGGTGCCCAGTAGCAACCGGGCTGGAAACGTTTTGGGAACGAGTTGGCTCAGTTGTGTGGAAGCCGTCTCGACTTCCTTCCATTGTTTCAATTGGGATTGACAGGTAATCAGATTCATCAACAACCACGGATCATTAGGCCGCTGGGCGAGACCCCGTTCAAAATAGGTCGCTGCCGTTTCAATTAATTGTTTGGCACGCGGATCGCGTGGGTTAACCTGCTGAGCCGCCAGTTTTGCCAACCAGAGCGCCCCATCGGGCTGATTCAGTTCCGCTACGGCTTGCCACAAACCGATCAACGCATCAACATTGTCGTGATCTAGCCGGCTGACTTCTTTAAGCATTTGGTAGGCCGCATGTAACCGGCCCAGTTTGAGATTCGCAGCCGCCAACTGCATCTGTACTTCGGCGGACTGCGGATCCAGACGCATCGACTTTTGCAATGCATCCAGCCGGTCAAATTCCAGTTCGACCGACATCTGCGTCGTCATATTCTGCGGTAATCGTAGCAGCCCAGGTAACTGGTTGTTGGAAACAAACTCCAGACCGCGATACACGCCGCGTGTGCTGGCCAGCCAAATCCACCAATCGGCCTTTTCCGGTTGAGGTAACTCAGCTAAACCCCGGCTGATATAAATGCCGGCGATCTTGCCGGCCTGTTTCTCTAAGCTCGGCAAGTCAACTTCCCGCTGGCACAACAACAAGGACGGCCGGTTCAAATACCATGCGGCAAAGGCAGGTACGTCGGTGAAGACTACTCCATTAGACGGTAAGCGGTGGTTGATCACGGCGTCAATGGCTGCTGGAGCCAGAGGACGGCTGGCCGGGGTGTTGACAAATTGCATTGCGGCCGGGAAAACTACCAGCGCAACGATGCCGGTATATGTCAGACTCCGCAGGATTAGGGCATTCAACCGTAACTTTGATTTAACCATATTGAACTCACCCACATTAGCTTGAATCCAATTCACTGCTTGGGCTGCTGCGATGCCACACAGCAATGGTGCCCATGCCAGCAAGAGCCGCCCATCTGGCCTCGTCAGACACGATACGAGAATCGTCAGTGCCGCGCTGCTGAGCGTCAGCCAGATCAGCCGGCGGCGCGAGCTTTTGGCGGGCGCGCTAAACAGCGCGACACCGCAGAGAAACACCACCACCGGCATCAACAACCCTAGACCGGCTTTTTGATATTGCGCCAGGCCCAATGCCAGCTTCCGCGCCACGTCAACCGGCGACAAAAGTAAGTGCAATAACGGATGCTTAGGCACGTTCGTTAGCTGCCAGATGGTGTCGCCCGGGAACGCGCGGGTGTTTTCCAGCGCGCCGTACCAGTATAAACCGAACAATCTGCCGCTCGCCATCAGGTTCCGGATGCCCCACGGCACCAGCACTAATAGAAGTCCTCCTCCAAACAACGCCATTATCAGTGCCCGGTGTCGACGCGTTATTAGTAAAAAAATCCCAAGCACGAGTGCCAACGGGGCGAGCCGGTAATCGGTCAATGCTGCCGCGCCGCAAAACACGCCAGCCAGCGCAGGACGCCAGCGTGCCAAGCTGGGCTCCTCGTCGGCATTAGCACTGGTCGGTTTTGGGAATACAGCCACCACTGCGCCAAGAACCAACAACGCCATGAGCGGGTGCGGCAACCCCGCCGCCGCAGTAAGTAAACCGGACAAACTACAAACACAGAACACGGCCGCCAAACTCGCGGCTCGCCAACTCCACCAATATCGGACTATCAAAAACACTAGCCAGATCGTCAGTAACCATAGACTTAAGCCGGTCATTACCACGGCCTTATCGCTGGTTTCAGTCAGGCGGAAGACCAACGCGAGCAGTGTCGGATGCACTGGCGCGGTGACCAAGTCTAGTGGCACTTGCGTGGGCGCAGCCAACGTCAGCGCTAACGGTTGCAGTGCACTGGTCGCAAACCCATCGCCAGCGGTGATATGCCGCGCTAGTTGCGCATGATTCAGCGTGGTTACATCCGTCAACCCGGAAAATTTTGCCAGCGCCACCAGCGTAATCACCGCTGGCACGCCGATCACGGCGGCCCAAGTTAGTCCCGCACGAAGAATGGTTTCCGCTTTAAACTTACGATGTTTCATAGATGTCCTTTGTCTCTTCTGCCCAATCGGGGAATATCACTTAATTATTAATTCTCCTATTTAGTCTGACAGGTCAATTGTTTTCGGAGTTAATTCGACGATTGATCTGGCGTTCACCTGCACAGCCACTCACCACCTGCATTCAACTTGATGGCCGGTACTATCTGCGAAATGCAGGATTACAATCCACCAATGGGAATGGTAGGGAATGGATAACACAGTTCAATGTGTGTATCTGTCTGGTCAATAACCGGTATGTTTCCATGAGTCAGGGGTATTGTCAGAATCAGCTGCAACCCTTATTTTCCTAGTGTTTCGCAACCTTGTGTCAGAACGGCCTGTCCTGTCGCAAGTGTAACGGGTCAACAAAACATAAGTAACAAATATGGATACGACCAGCAATCGAGAGACTTTTCGCGCCGCCATTACCGGCGGACGCTTCGTGTACGGCGCGGAATTGGTCAGCACCCGCGGCATCCCGGCGCCTGGCGAACATCACAAACTCATCGAGTTGGGCAAAGCGCTCGCGCAAGATCCGCGCATCGGCTGGCTCTCCATCACCGATAATCCCGGCGGCAATCCGATGTTGCCGCCTGACTGGATTGCCGGGATGCTGGCCAATCAGGCGGTACCGATTGTCATTCACCTCACCTGCAAAGACCTGAACCGCAATGGCCTTGAATCTGCCGCGTGGCGGTACGCGCTCGAAGGTTTCGATAATTTGCTCGCCTTGACCGGCGATTATCCGATTACCGGCTACGGCGGCTTGGCGCGGCCGGTCTTCGATCTCGATTCGGTTAGCCTGATTGCAATGCTCAAGGCGATGAACGACGGGCTGGAAGTCCAGCGGCCCGGCGGCAAGACTGACAAATTTCCACAGACGAGATTTTTCACCGGCTGCGCCGTCTCGCCGTTCAAACGGCATGAACGTGAATTGATGCCGCAGTATTTCAAACTCGCCCGCAAAATCCATTGCGGCGCCGAGTGGGTGATCGCGCAACTCGGCTATGACATGCGAAAGTTTTACGAGATCAAGCTGTTCATGCAGTGGGCGCAGGTCCAGGCTCCGGTCATCGGCAACGTCTACGTGCTCAACAAAACCGTGGCCGGCCTGTTCAACAAGAACAAGATTCCCGGCTGCGTCGTCAGTGACAAGCTATTCGCGTTGGCCGAAAAATATGCGGCCGGCCCTGACAAAGGCCGTGGCTTTTTCAACGAACTCGCCGCGAAACAGCTCGCGGTGTTCAAGGGCCTCGGCTTTGCCGGCGGTTACCTCGGCGGCCTCGGCAAAGCGGAATCCTTCGGCAAGATCA
>Ga0118677_10015438_pt1 | contig 10616 bp, 13 predicted proteins | sample AliMusrvi5mmetaG_FD_86154 | JGI IMG/M metagenome (GOLD analysis project Ga0118677, IMG submission 86154)
GCAAATATGGTGCCCCTGAAATCAAATACCTGTTGTTTGTAAATACGCACCCAACTGAACCTGCGAATATTTTAGTGAAACAGAAACAACAAATCAGTTGATCGAAGGCTTTTTCAAAGGGAAATCTAACGTAAACAGGACTGAAATAAGAATCACTGAGCACTTTAGGGAATTTGCAAGCACCTGATGATGGAAAAGAAATTTAGTACGTTTGTCTGTTCAACACCATTGCATGAGAAAACATCCGATAGCTGAGCAGCACCTATTTCACTTTAAGGACTACCTCATATTACTTGTATTATTGGTAATCATGGGGTCGTGCGGGCCGAACTCTTCCAAGCTTTCTTCCTTATGCGTTGATTCTCTGGTAATGGAACACAAAACCTATTACCTGGATTCAATCACAGAAAAGACTTACAAAGAAGTCAAATACATTTTCCCCCTCAGCACCGACACAGCCCCCATGGATCCCACCACCGTGATCATCAACAGGGACAGCATCACTGTGGTATCACAGGATGGTCCTGTAGTGTTCAATAATGATAGTACCGACAGCGACGCCTACGCCAATTATCAGTATGTGAAAACCCTTGACAAAATCGGTTTTGTGCACATCCAGGGAAGCTTTTATGAATGGACCTACGATTATCTGGTAAATCTGCAAAGCGGCACTCAACAAGAATTTTGGATGGAACCCCTATTTTCTCCCAACAGGCGAGCCATTATTTCCTATTCGGGCTGCATGGAGACCGATGAAATGCCTAATGGAATACAGTATTTCAAAGTAGAACATGGCGAGATCAATAAGATTTTCGAAGTGAACATCCCTGACTGGGAACCCAACGAAATCAAATGGGAATCGGATACCAGCATCGTCATCAAGCGTGCCAAACTTGACAAGAACTTCAAGAAGCATTTTGATTATGTGAGAATGGTAATCAAGGATTGATCAACGAAAGGAAGGGATCGAACCAACTAAATCAGTGCAACGATAATGAATGCATGCCACAAGCACGTAATGGGATTTCCTTCTATTTTTGCTCTGGCACAAAACAATAAATCAAAACAATACTAACAAAAAACATCCTTCAGCATGGATACTGATGACTTGTCGCAAGAAGCCTACGAAGGCATTCTGACCGAAGCCGATCAACTATCAGACGATTTATCATTGCATTTTGGACGGCTGTCCTACGACTGTAAGAACGAAACAGAATTTCTCGAACAGTCCTTGAAACTCATCAAAGACATCAAGAAATTTGATGAAGAAGAACTGAATGATTTTTTCAACGACAATGCGCCTGATCCTGATGAACTAAAGGCAACCTTGGAGAGGATTGTTCAGAACATCAAGGAGATCAAAAAAATCCCTCTGAACAAAAGGCATTTCGAAGAATAGGTGTTTCTGCCTTTCTGTCTCATTTCTCTTAGGTCAATACCTATTGAGCGGAATCCCGTTTCCCCACTTGTCCGTTTCTTCTAGAAACTGAAAGAGAAAGGATTCTTGACCTTTTTCACCGATTTGTCTGGATAATGCACTACAAACTCGGGAGATTTCAAGCTAGATTGTATCTTTCCTTTGGTGGTCAACCTGCCTATATACCATACCCTAAGTACAGGCCCATCATTTGAATAAATTGTCTGAATACGCACAATCCCATCATCATTTGAAACCTGTGAAACCAAATAGGGCATCCATTGCTGCATAGTTGGGTCAGCGGCCTGCAGGAAAGGCAACTCATAGACAACCATCTCATTTTCCTGATAGCTTTCGTACTTGTTAAACTTGACATCTGTAACAGGAACGAACAACGTTAGGAATTCACTATGAGCTATTTTCCCAATTATCAGGTCAGTCTTTTTGACTACAAATCCGGGTTCGACCCTTGATTTGTCACTTCCCGTTCCGTTCTCGAAATACTCTCGTGAAATATTGGCAACAATCTTGTTTTGGTCAGTCAACCGAGAGTCAAAATAGATTGTGGCCAACATAGGCTCGCCATATTGCGTACTGATTGCCATGATTCCTTTGTCTTCCAAAAGCATTTCCTCAAGCAAAGGCCCGTGGCCTGAAAATGCACATGGTGCGTTACGCTGACGACCTGATTATCACAGGAAACTCGAAAGAGTTGCTGGAAAATGAGGTCATGCCAATACTGGTTGATTTCCTTGCAGTGCGGGGACTCTCCCTCTCACAGGAAAAGACCAAGATAACGCACATCACGGACGGAGTTGATTTCCTTGGCTGGAACATGCGCAAGTACGGCGGTAAACTACTTATCAAGCCGTCAAAAGCGAGCATCAAGGCCCACCTCTCCAAGGTGAGGGAAATCATCAAGGCGAACAAGACGATCAAGCAGGCGGATCTCATTGGCATCCTCAACCCCGTTTTGCGGGGGTGGGCAAACTACCATCGTCATGCGGTCGCAAAAGACGTCTTCGCTCGTAACGACTACGAAATCTGGTCAATGCTCTGGAAATGGGCGAAACGACGGCATCCCAGTAAAAGCCTCCATTGGATTATGGATAAATACTTCCATACCAGAGGAGGCAGAACATGGATGTTTATCGCTAAAGAGGCGGTCGGAAATGAAGAACATCAGCTCTTCATAGAAGCCCGTATGCCGATTCAGCGACACGTCAAAATCAGAACAAAGGCCAACCCACACGATCCAGCGTGGGGAGAGTACTTCACCGCCCGAAAGAGACAGATGAGAACATCGATGCCGTTGTGTTGCCGGGTGCCCTAAGCTGCCTTAACCGAGGCTTGAGCCGTGTGCGGCGAAAGTCGCGTGCACGGTTCTTAGGGGACGGTGGCGTGGCAATACGCCGCCGTTACCCGATCTGTTTTCAAGAATTGTGCTGCGGCCATGCTAATACCTGCATGATAGCCCCAGTTTCTCTCAAGATCGGGATTAATATGTGCAAGACTATCCATAGAATTCGGAACATAGCCATCTATGCCACGATATATCTTTTCCTGAAAAGTAGGGCTGACTTTACCTATATCATGAATAGCAGCAATAAGTTCTGAAGCATCAGGGAAAAGAGATGATCGTAAAAATGAAGGCATTCTCGTAAGGAGTTCCTTGGCAATCTCTCCGACAATAGAACAGTGATCGAAGACATTTCGCCCTCCCTCATGCATTTTTTTTTCAGTGATACGAGTTTTTGCAAGACACTTCTTAAGCGGTAACACTTCGTCCTGCTGAAAAGAAGTGTTCGTGTATTGCTTTGTTTTAGGGGAAAGCATAGGCAATATGAGTGAGATTGGTATTTCCCTGGCATAAACCTCATGGAGAAAAAACTTAGCACTAAACCTTATGACAACTAACCCAAGTTATATTGGGAGTAAATGCAGATACAATAAACAAAAAGAATAAGTTAGGAGATAGTTACAAAATAGTTTCGTCAATAAAAAAGCAATGTAGGTATAGTTGAAGTAGATTTAACATTTCGCCGAATATTCGGATTTCAATCATCTTTATCTATAGACTATGGTGGGACAAAAGCTGTTCGATGTACAAATAAATTTATCGTTTAAAGATTTATCTTCCTGTTCCTACCCCAATAGTACTTTTATCACCTCTCAGTCTTATAAAACCATTTCGTATTTCTATACTTCTGAAACCCGTGCAAAAGCACACTTTTTAAGATGAGTAACGAAATTGGCCCATGGGTTATAGAGATACCTCCCCGTTAGATTCCCGGATCCTGAACAGCCAGATAAGCACTTTGGGTACCATGCCTATGAAGTGTCCCCCTAAATAGACAACCCATTACAAATCGGAAAGCTGGAAAACCTGATATACCTGAAGAGATAAGTGGACCCCCGTGAGGCGATAACTGGATGAGAACGACAAAAGAGTTGTATCCCTTCTGGCTGTGCTTATCGTGGCGGGCAACTGTGAAACAGTAAAGTCGATATGCCGAAAAACGGAAAACCAACCGGGGTAACAATCAAGCATGGCGGCAACAGGGACGGCATACACAAACAAGTGTTTCTTGAAAGTTCAGATCGAGGCCTTTAGAATTTTTAAACAGATTGAGATGATGCCAACCGGTGCCGGGCAAGTTCCCGGTTTTTTTGTGTACCCGATTCATGTAGGGTATGTAGTGTATGTATCCTTCCAGAAAGATAAAATAAATCAACTTTTCCGAACCTCTTTCTATCCTTACCATCAGAAATAAGGGATATGAAATAGGGCTGACAACAAGATTTTTATCACGATTCGCGAAGTTATCGCGAAGTTTGAGCGGTGTTCGGAGTCAATCCTTGCTGTTAAGTTGTTTTATTGGTAGGGGATATCTTTGATGTGTGGACAGAAAAGGTATAAAGGTCTGGTTTACCGTGCCAATCAGATTTCAGCTTGATTAATCAGCTGTTGTTTTGTGTTTTGGGCGGTAGAGCACGGCGAAGATAATCCATCCATAGGCAGCTACAAGGCTTATGGGGCTGACAAAGAGGGCGAAAAATCCGTCCACTTCCTTTTCGATAAACATTATCCCATAGCTTGCGGCAATAACAAGAGCCCCAAGAGCTATCATGATATAGTTGACAGCTCCGAGGGGCATCTCTGCTGTTTTTTCAGCAGTTTTAACCTGCTGTTTCTTCGGTAAAGATTTCATCAAGTACGATTATACATTGTTGAGCCTCCTCCCTGGTGATGTTCAGGGGCGGGAGAAGCCTGATAACGTTCTGGCTTGTTGCGTTGATGATAACACATTTCCGGAGTGCTTGTTCAACATAAAATTTTGCCTCTTTATCAACCGTTATGCCGATCATCAGGCCATATTGACGGATATCAACTATTTGTTGATGACGGGCAGCAAGTTTCTGCAGCTCATCATGCATATAGCGTCCTGTTTCCTCAGCGCGCTGCATCAGCTGATCTTCCTCGATAGCCTTTATCATGGCAATCCCTGCTGCACAAGCTACCGGGTTACCGCCAAATGTCGTTCCATGGTTACCATAGGTGAGGACATCTGCGACCTTTTCGTTTCCGATCACGGCCGACAATGGCAGACCACCACCCAGGGGCTTAGCCAGGCATACCAGATCGGGGTCCGCATCAACATGCGTATAACTGAAAAACTTTCCCGTTCTGCCGCAGCCGGCCTGAATTTCATCAGCAACAATCAGGAAGTTGTATTGCCTGCGCAGCTCTTTGAGTCTTTCTACAAAAGGTTGCGAAATCCTGTGAATACCTCCCTCACCCTGAACTACTTCAATGAAAACAGCAGCGGTTTTAAGAGAAACTTTCTTTTCAAGGTCTTCGATGTCGTTGAAGGCGATCATGCCTGTTCCTGGAAGCAGAGGATCGAAACCATCGACATATTTAGCTTTTGCTGTCAGGGACATGGCGCCGTATGTTCTTCCGTGGAAGCAGTTGCTCAGTGACAGCACCTCTTTTTTATGATCATCACCCGACCGTCCGGCCCATTTTCTTGCAATTTTAATGGCAGCCTCAATTGCTTCTGTGCCACTGTTGGCAAAAAAAACCTTGGACAGTCCTGAAAGAGCAAGCAGTTTTTCAGCCAGCTCAAACTGAGGTTGTATCATAAACAGGTTTGAGGCATGGATCAGTTTTGCAGCCTGCGTGCTTATTGCCTCTATAAGTCGTTCATCTCCATAGCCGAGAGCGTTGACACCGATGCCTGCAATCATATCGAGATAACGGGTTCCATTATCGCTGATCAGCCATGTGCCTTCTCCATGGGTGACGGCTATAGGAAATCGTGCATAATTATGAAAAAAAAGCTTTTGTTCGCTTTCCTGATTTATGGGCAGTGGTTTCATGCTTTTTTGTTCCTGAAGAGATTGTACTATCTGAATAAAAGTATAGCAAAAGCTTGATTATAATGATGAAATACGATGGTTTCAAACATTTTTTTGCGCTTCTTTTCTGACAAGAAAGACGCGAATAAACCGCCATATACCATAAGTTCCTGTCAGAAGGGCATAAAGCATCAGATCATCTTTCGATACATGATGAGGTGCACTATCGGGGAAAAGCAGGATGTACAAAGCAATACCGATAAAGGTCATTGAGAGAAGTATGCCCGTGATCATCGATGCAGCACTCTGTTTTATCATTCCTGGCTTTCTTTTTTTGTATGGCAGGCACTGGTGTCGGGGTCCGGATAGAACCTCCACTCCTTGTTGACAATCAGTCGTGCGCCATAGCTGAACGTGAAATATGACCATCCCCACTGCATAAGCACAAAGACCCGGTGACGGAAGCTGGTAAGGAAATAGATATGCACCAGCAGCCAGGTGAACCATGCTAAAATGCCATCAAATTTCAGGTTTCCGAATTCAACGATAGCCTTGTTTTTGCCAATGGTTGCCATCTGGCCTTTATCTCGATACCTGAAAAGTTTTCTTGTTTTTGATTTCAGATCAAGTACAATGTTTTTTCCAATGGTTCGTCCCTGTTGCAAGGCAACAGGCGCAAGCCCGGGCAGTACCGTTCCGTTCTCCAGTGCAAAATGAGCAAGGTCACCACCGACAAATATTTCCGGATGCCCTGGCACGCTGAGGTCTTCACTTACAATGATACGTCCGATCCGGTCGGTTTCAAGCCCGATGGTTCTGCCGATCTCTATTGCGGTAACACCGGCAGCCCAAAGCACCGTTGCTGCTTCAATGCGTTCTTTGCCGATTTGCACCCCGTTTGCATCTACGTTGCTGACCAGGCTGCTTGTCCAGACCTGCACGCCGAGTTTCTCAAGGGATCTGGTTGCCTTGCTTGCAAGCTCAGGATCAAAAGATCCAAGAATGCGGGGAGCGGCTTCAAGGATAAAAATCCGGGTAAGTTTCGGATCAATGTTCCGATAAAATTTAGACAGGGTGTAGCGGCTCATTTCACCGATTGAACCAGCCAGCTCCACTCCAGTCGGCCCGCCGCCGACAATGACAAATGTCAGTAGTTTTTTTCGTTCAACGGGGTCTTTTGTTCTCTCAGCCCGCTCATAAGCCTCCATGACCCGGCGGCGGATCTCTTTTGCCTGAGCAAGGGTTTTCAGCCCGGGTGCAAACTCTTCCCACTGGTTGTTGCCGAAATAGTGATGCTGCACGCCGCAGGCAAGGATCAGATAGTCGTAAGGGATATCGCCAAAATCGGTAATCACGATTTTATTCACGATATCGACGTTTGTGACAATACCCTTGAAAACGGTTATGTTCCGGTAATTTGCAAGCATATTTCTGAGCGGAGCAGCAATATCTCCCTCCCCGAGCGCAGCCATTGCCACCTGGTAAAGCAGAGGCTGGAAAAGGTGATAGTTTTTCCTGTCGATGAGTGTAATCTCAAGATCCACATTATTGCCCAGTATTCTGGCAGCATTCAGCCCGGCAAAACCGCCTCCAACAATCACAACCTGCTTTTTCATATTCAGTGCCGCCTTCAAATAAATACTTGGAGTTTTCTCTCTCTATTTTTGCAAAATAATGGTAATACCGAAAGAAAACGGAATAAAGTAAAAAAAGAAAGAAATTTCCATCAGCTGTTTTGCGATTTGCACCAGAATCTCACTTTCGACGAGTGTTATAGTAATGAAGAGTTCTTCGGGGAATATTCGTTGTAGCAGGGGATCATTTATTCAGGTCAGACGTTCGATGATGTCGCTGTGTTGGGGAAATTTTTTCAGCAGCGTTGTTCTGTCAGCAAACGTAAAGTCTCTGAATTCAAACCCTGGAGCGACGACGCAGCTCACCAACGTATAGCTTTCGCTTTCAGGATTTTCGAGACATGCGCCAAACCAGCTTTCCGCCGGGACGGTTTCCTGCAGGACTTCACTGTTTTCTGCAGAAAGTCCGAGCGTAGAGCTTGAAGGGGCTCCTTTTTTGGGAAACATATAAACCTTCAGGGGATCGCCGGCATGAAAGAACCATAGCTCGTCTGAATGAATTCTATGCAGTTTTGAGCGATCCGTGCCTTTGAGCAGATAGTAAATAGCTGTCGCGTAAGAGCGGGAGCCATTAAAGGGAGTGGTATGAGTGAAAGCATAGGAACCGCTGCTGCGGTAGGTTTCGCGGTAGTACCCTCCTTCAGGATGGTGTACAAGCTGCAGGCGATCTATCCAGAATTCAGCTTTTTGCATAGAGTTGTTCACGGATTTTTCCAGTTTTCAGCCGGGAGGCATCGGCAAGTTTTTGGCGGAACTCAATCAGGGATGCCATCAGGCTGGTATCGGAAAGTGCAAGGATCTGAATGGCCAGCAGTGCGGCATTTCGGGCATTATCAATGCCGACGGTAGCTACCGGGATGCCTGCAGGCATTTGCACAATGGAGTAAAGAGAATCCTGTCCATTGAGCCTCTGACTGAAAATAGGAACACCGATAACAGGAAGTACGGTCAAGGCGGCCGTTACGCCAGGAAGATGTGCGGCACCACCCGCTCCGGCGATGATGACTTTAAGGCCTCGTTCTATGGCTGAAGATGCATATTTCTCAAGGTCATGCGGTGTTCTGTGCGCTGAAATAACGGAACTCTCCGAGGAAATGCCGAATTCGTCAAGAACCAGTGCGGCTTCCTTCATTATCTCGAAATCGGAGTCCGAACCCATCAATATGCCGACAAGGGCTGTGTTTTTTCCCGGTATGTTTTTAATCATAAAAAAGGATTGTTGATGGCCTGCTTTGTAACCTGTTTCAAGGCTAATGATTTATGAAATTACCGAGTTTTATGTATTTTCCCGTGACATGAATTTAAAAAAATAATACTTGTAGAGGAAGATTAACAATGGCAACTAATCTTGCAGTAAAGTACAGTAATCCCGGACCTCGTTACACAAGCTATCCTACCATTCCTTCATGGAGCACCGATGGTGTCACCCAGGAGCAGTGGAAAGGGGCAATGGTCAAAGGTTTTAACGACAGCAACGAAACAACCGGAATCAGCCTGTATATTCACATCCCCTACTGTGAGAATCACTGTTATTTCTGTGGTTGCAACGCTCACCGTACTCAGGACCACTCCTATGAGATACCCTATCTTGAGGCATTGCTTAAGGAATGGCAGATGTATATCGATGTTTTTCCCGGCACCCTGAATGTCAAGGAACTGCACATCGGCGGCGGCACCCCTACTTTTTTCAGCCCCGAAAATCTGACCAGGCTTATTGACGGTATATGCAAGGACGTCAATAAAATGGACAACTACATGTTCAGTTTCGAAACCAATCCCCGATCGACATCGAGGGAACATCTTGAAGCCCTTTACAAGGTCGGTTTCCGACGCATGAGTTTCGGAATCCAGGATTTCGACCCTGTCGTACAGAAGGAAATCAACCGACTGCAATCATTCGAACTGGTTAAAGAAAAGGTTGATCTTGCCCGTGAGATCGGTTTTACATCGGTTAATTTTGACCTTGTCTATGGTTTGCCCAAGCAGACACTTGCTACAATTACTGACACGATCCAGAAGGTTATGCTGCTCAAGCCCGATCGTCTGGCCTTTTATGCTTACGGTCATAATCCGCACATGTATGAAGGGCAGCGGAAGTTCAATGAGGCCGATCTGCCTGTTGGTGATGTCAAGCAGGAGCTTTATGATAAAGGCAGTGCAATGCTGGAGTCGATCGGTTATCATGAGATCGGCATGGACCATTTTGCCCTTGAAGGTGATGCCTTGTATATAGCGGCTAAAAACGGGACACTCCACCGTAATTTCATGGGGTATACTGAAAATACAACACAGATGATGCTGGCTATCGGATCATCATCCATCAGCGACACATGGTACGCTTTCGCCCAGAATGAGCGGGACGATGAGAGTTATATTAAAGCCGTCAATGAAGGACGTTTTCCTCTGCATCGCGGACATCTCCTTACCGACGAGGATCTTGTGCTTCGCCGCCATATTCTCAACCTGATGTGCAAACAGGAAACATCATGGCAGGATCCGAAACTGTACTGTGACGAACTTGATATTGCTCTCTATCGTCTTGAGGATATGCAGAATGACGGTTTGGTTGTTCTCGGTGACAAGGGAGTTCGTGTGACAGAAGTCGGCATACCTTTTCTCAGAAATATATGCATGGCATTCGATGCACGGCTCTGGAGTTCAGACAGCCTTTCAAAGGCGTATAATGTTTCACGGGATATCCAGAAGACCTATATTGAGAAAGCCCGTCTTGCAAAAGTTCAACAGGTTGGTTGATCAAACTGATTGAGTCCAATGAAAAGGGTGATTTCGGTCACCCTTTTTTTATGTCCATTTCATGAAAAAAACAATAAAAATAGGGTTCATCGGTAGTGGATGGGCTAAAATAGCTCAAGCTCCGGCATTCTCATTGATGGATAATGTAGAGCTTTCGGCAGTGGCAAGCCCAACCGAACTGCACCGTCAGAAGTTCATGAAGATGTTTGATATCACACAGGGCTTTGCCGACTGGCGCGACATGCTGAAGTGCGACCTTGACTTTGTCTGCGTCACGACGCCGCCCTCCCTTCATGCCGACATGGTAACGGGGGTGCTTCAAAGTGGTAAAAGCGTCCTGTGCGAAAAGCCTTTTGCCCTCGGTCTTCTCGATGCAACAGCAATGGTTGATGTAGCATCTAAATCTCCCGGGCTGGCCCTTCTCGACCACCAGCTCCGCTTTCATCCCG
>Ga0118677_10015439_pt1 | contig 10615 bp, 3 predicted proteins | sample AliMusrvi5mmetaG_FD_86154 | JGI IMG/M metagenome (GOLD analysis project Ga0118677, IMG submission 86154)
CCGGCAGGATGCGGCTTGTTCAGATTTTGCAGTCTCCATCAAAGTTGCGGTAAAATTGTGATGCTGTTTAAAAGGAATGGAGTTGACTTTTGTTTGAAATTATTTTTCTGGGTACATCCGCATCCGCCCCTTCCGTACACCGGAGCCTGCCCGCGCAGGTGATTAAACACGACGAATACCGCTTCCTTTTGGATTGCGGGGAAGGCACCCAGCGCCAGATTTTGCAATCAGGCATCGGGTTCAAGCACCTTAACCAAATTTTAATTACACACGGCCACCTCGACCATATCCTGGGCCTGGCAGGGCTGCTTTCGACGCTGATGCGCTGGGAAACAATTGACGACCTGCATATTTACGGCAGCCGCAATGCGCTGGAGCGCATCCATGAGCTGCTTTACGGTGTGGTGCTGCGCGGCACCCAGGCGCCCATGCCGCTGGAACTGCACAATATTACCCCCGGTACGTTTTTTGAGCGCGACGATTTTGAAGTCAGCGCTTTTAACGTTAACCACCGCGGGTCTGATTCATTGGGATATGTGTTCCAGGAAAAAGGACGCCGGCCTTTCCTGGCTGAAAAAGCCGAGGCGCTGGCCATTCCGCCGGGACCCTGGCGGCGCGACCTGGTGGAAGGACGCCGGGCGGCCCTGCCGGACGGGCGGGTGATTGAACCGGAAATGGTGCTGGGGGATTTTCGCCCCGGTACGCGCCTGGTGGTGATTGGCGATGTGGGCGAGACAGACAGCCTGGTGGGGGTGTGCCGCGATGCAGATGCGGTGGTGGTTGAATCGACTTACCTGGACCAGGAAGCAGATATGGCGCGGCAGTTTGGCCACCTGACGGCCAAACGCGCCGCAGAACTGGCGCGCAACGCGGGCGCCAGGCAGCTTTATATCACGCATGTCTCGCGGCGCTACCGCGAACGGGATGTGCTGATGGAGGCCCAGGCTGTTTTTCCGAATACGATTGTGGCACGCGATTTTGATGTTTTCCAGGTGAAGCACGAGTGAATCACTTCCGGGTGCGATTTGATTGACACCCCCCCACGGGCATGATAGAATCGGGAGACTTCTGGCCCCCATCGTCTAGTGGCCCAGGACGCGGCCCTCTCAAGGCCAAAACGGGGATTCGAATTCCCCTGGGGGCACAATATAAATTTCAAAACGGGGATCCCATCGAGGGATGATATTCGAATTCCCCTGGGGGCACTTTGAAAATCCGCTGCAAGGCGGTTTTTTTTATTCCAGCTTGCTTGAATTTGCCCGTAAAAAATGCATTATTCCGGGACAATCTCATGGACAAAAAGAAGCAATTTTGAGATAATAAATTTGTCCAGACCAAAATTTCTTAATAATTAGAATATTTTTCACCTGTGGGGAACACTTTGATGCAATTATATGAACCCAAACAATATTTCATTTTATATTTAATCCGCTTTGGACTGATTTTAGCATTGCTGGCTGGCGTCCTGTCCATCCTGCCCGCAGCCGGTGTGCAAGCCGGGACGGGCTCCTGTTTCAATGCCGCCTCCGTCACCAGCACCGCTGACAGCGGGGCAGGCAGCCTGCGCCAGGCCGTCAGCGACCTGTGCGCCGGCGGCAAAATCACCTTCAACTCAAGCCTCTCGGGCCAGACCATCACGCTCACATCAGCCCAGCTGACCATCGCTAAAAATATGACCATCGACGGCTCCGGGCTCGCCTCGCAAGTCACTGTCAGCGGCGGGAATGCGGTGCGGGTCATCTATGTCAACGCCTCTGTCACGGCAGCCGTCAAGGCCCTCAAGGTCACCAAGGGAGAAGCCGCAACTGGTAATAATCGCGGCGGCGGCATCTACAACGCCGGTACGCTCACCCTGTCCTACAGCACGATCACAGGCAACCACGCAACCCTGGGCGGGGGAATCTACAACGACTCCCCGGCGACCCTGAACCTGCTCAACAGCACGATTTCGAGTAACAGCGGCGGCGATGGCGCCGGGGTATATGCTTTTATCGGCACGCTGACCGTGGCCAACAGCATTTTTTCAGGTAATCACGGTACGGGTTCGGGCGGAGCAATCCTTCAAAATGCTGGCGGCACGCTGACCATCTCCAACAGCACTTTCTCGGCCAACACCGCTTTGTACGGCGGCGGGATTGTGGCAACCGGTACCAACAGCGTGACCAACAGCACCTTCTCAGGCAACAGCGCTGATGATTCTGGAGGAGGGATCGATAACATTGGGACGCTGACCCTCACCAACAGCACCTTTTCCGCCAACAGCGCTGTTCTGACGGGAGGAGGGATCGAAAACAACGGGACGCTGACCCTCACCAACAGCACCTTTTCCGGCAACGGCGCCCCCAATGGCGGCATCACGAATGAGCACTCTGGCACCCTGACCTACACCAATAATATCCTGGCCGGCGCCCCCCAGGGTGTGCCGGATTGTAAAAACGATGGAACCATCGCTCCTGCCAGCAAAAACAACCTGGTGCAGTCCGATGACCCTGTCAAAAAATGTGTTGAAGCCGGCGACCCCACCTACCTGGTCGGGGTCGCCCCCCAGTTGAGCGCATTGGCTGATAACGGCGGTCCCACCCGGACCATGGCCCTCCAGGGCAGTTCGCCCGCCATCAACGCCGGCGATTACGCCGCCTGTACCGCAGCAGCCGGCGGCAAGGACCAGCGCAGCGTCTCCCGCATCAGCGCATTAAGTCAATGTGATCTGGGCGCTTATGAGGGCGGTACCTACGTCCTTCCTGCAGTCGGGAGCACGACTCCAACCGACGGAGCAGTGGTCAATACGGCCCTGTCAGGCCTTAATGTCGTTTTTAACAAAGATGTCGATGCCAACACGGTCACCAACAGCGCCAATTACCTGCTGGTTTCCCCCGGCTCCAACCTCGCTTTCGATACAGGCACCTGCAAGGCCGGACTGGTCGGCGACGATGTGCAGATTCCCGTTAATTCCGTCAGCTACGACCCGGCCACTTACACAGCTTCCCTGGTAGTCAACGGCGGTTCGTCACTGGGTTCCGCCTATTACCGCCTGTGGGTCTGCGGCACGACTTCCATTACCGACACCGTAGGGATTAAAATAAATAATGGGACCTCGGATACCCTCGTTTCATTTGTCGTTGATTTGCCGCCATCCAGTGCCGGCGGTTTGCCTGGCACGGGTTTCGCCCCCGGCAGGGTGAGCCTGCTGCCCATCCAACCGCTTTCAACGGCCTATGCGGAAGAGAATGGCATGGCGCTTGAAATTCCAGCCCTGGGGGTGTACCAGCCTATCGTCGGCGTCCCGCAGGATGGCGGCTGGAATGTCAGCTGGCTGGGCAGCCGCATCGGCTACCTGGTGGGCACGGCCTTCCCCTCCCACAACGGCAACTCCGTCCTCGCCGCCCATAACACCACCGCCGACGGCCTGCCGGGTCCCTTTGTCAACCTGGGGACGCTTAAGTACGGCGACCGTATTATCTTGCACGCTTTTGGCCAGCAGTATGTCTTCCAGGTGCACAGTGTGCAAGACTGGGTGCCTGAGCGCGACACGCGATTGATAACCCGCCACGAGAGCCTGCCCTGGCTGACGCTGGTGACCTGCCGCGGCTACAACGCCAAAACCAATTCGTATGACTGGCGCACCATCGCACGGGCGGTTTTGGTTGCGGTTGAACCGGAATAGAGAGACCCTTGCTCCCGCTATCGCTGTGCGATGGTGCGTGCCGAACGGGAATCCCATCGAGGGATGATATCCCCACAAGAGGGCAGGTGTCGAATTCCCCTGGGGGCGCCTGAAGCAATCCAACTCGAAGCACCTGGTTCGATGAGGGACAGAAATTTGCGGTTGTGCTGCGCTTTGAACCGTGCTGCAAACGAATGGATATTGATTGCTGGAATCCTAGAGTTTTACCCAAAAAATTGTATAATTAATAAGGGCGAGGGATAATATTTATGTCAGTTTTGGGGAAAAACGAAAAACAACCAGGCGGCACCGAACAACACAGCCACTGCTTGTTCGAAGTATAACCAAAACGAACCCTAAAAATGATCGGTATCCGCATCTTCCGCGGAAGCTAAAATCCATAACGTTGTTAATATCTTCCCCGGGTGAATTCATGGCAGCCAGGGGAAGCCCAAGCGGGTGACGGTATGGCAGATCCTTTTGATGGATTGAGCAGAGAAAACATACTGGACGGCCTGTTTGACCGGCATGCCAGGGTTGCCAGTACGGTTTTTTTTGCATTGGAAAGCCAGACGGCACGCCTGGTGTACCAATCGAAACAGGTCTTCGAGCTTTTCCCGGCCCAGGAATTGGCCCAGGAGCGTGAACTGGCCTTCCTGGATGCCATGGCAGAGGGGCGCGATTCACCGCTCCGGCCAACCATCCAGGAATTGGAACATTTTGCGCCAGATTGGGCTGCGTTGGTGCCGGAAAATGCCGCAACCCGGGCCACATTGGCGCACTTATTTGGCCAGAAATATAAATTTGCACATGCAGATATTCCCCGTATGCGCCAGGCCCTGGGGTTGGACACGGAAGCCGTCCGGCGCGTTTATTTACGCCAATACCAGCAGCCCCTTGAAACGATTTTTATTTCCCGGACCACACTGGCTGAACATCTGCGCTGGACCTGGGGGGCGGCTGCCAGCCGCCTTGAATCCATGCCGCCTTTCTGGACGGTCTTTTCCCTGACCCTGACTGAAACAGTGGGAGCGGGCATCCTGGCTTTGCCGATCGCCCTGGCCGGGGTGGGTCCGCTGGTTGGTGTGGTGATGCTGGTGGTGTTCGGCCTGGTTAACGTGCTGACAATCGCATACATGGCCGAATCTGTGGCGCGGAACGGTGCCATCCGCTACGGCGAGGCGTATTTTGGCCAGCTGGTGAATGACACCCTGGGGCGCACCGGTTCCCTGGTGTTTTCGTCGGGATTGGCGATTGTCTGTTTTCTCTGCCTGTGGGCCTATTATGTTGGTTTCTCGACCACCCTGGAAGACACAACCCACATAGCGGCCCCGGTATGGGTTTTACTGCTTTTCCTGGCAAACCTTTATTATCTGCAGCGCGGATCGTTGGATGCCACCATTGCCACTGCTCTGGTGATCGGCGCGGCCAACATTTGCCTGATCCTGGCGCTGTCTTTGCTCGCCTTCAGCCAGTTACGCCTGGTAAATCTTTTCTACTTGAAACTGCCATTTCAGTCCGGGAGCACGTTTGATCCATCCATTCTCCACCTGCTCTTTGGCGTGATCCTGTCTGCCTACTTTGGCCATGATGCGGTGGGCAACTGTGCCAAGGTGGTACTGCGCCGCGATCCCAGCGCGCGCGCTTTAATCTGGGGCGCCATGACGGCCCAGTTTGTGGTCATTTTCCTCTATTGTCTCTGGGTTGTGGCGGTTAACGGCGCAGTTCCGGCGCAGATTTTGGCCGGCCAATCAGGCACCGTGCTGACGCCGCTGGCGGCGGAATTCGGACCGATTGTGTATATTTTTGGCCTGGTCTTTGTTGTCCTGGGCATGGGAATCGGTTCGATCCACAACTCCCTGGGCCTGTATAACCTGGTGCGTGAACGTTTGCCGCATAAACGCTGGCCGGTGATTCAACTGCCGCGGCGCCAGGGCCAGCTGATCCTGGGGAGCAGCCGGCGAAAGGCTGCCCGGGTAAAAAGCGACCTGAAGGTGGGGATCATCTACCTGGGCCTTGAGCAGCCCCGGGGAAAGACCTTGAATTGGGAGCCCAGATTCTGCCTGGATATTCAAACCGAAGGCAGATTAAACCGCCTGGAAATCACATTCACGAAATATTGGGATGCAGCAGGGTCGTTTGAGCGCCTGAATATATTGCCGGGGAAAAAGGTTCAACTGGAACTGGAGATCCTCGAGGCCGCCCCGGAATTTGTGCGCCTGCAGGTAAGTTCATCTCTCCACCTGTCTATCCAGCGCGACCAGGCCGGGGCGGCCTCCAGCACGGCGGGCCTTTTTGCCCAACCAGATCTGGAACAGCAGATTGTGACCTGGATGCTGCGCGAGTCCGTGCAGGGGCGCGAAGAGGTAACTTTCGCGGAGGCTGCCGCGATGGCCGGGGTGGAAAGGGAGGAAGCCCGGGCGGTATTGGCCCGGCTGGTGGAGCAGGGTTTCATCCGCGAGGCAGATGTAGATGGGGAGATTCGCTACCGGACAGCGCTCGCCGGACGGCGGGGCGGACGCCTTGCGGATTCGATCTGGCAGACTTTGGGCGAGCCAAAAGAGCCTGCGCCTGGCGCAGGTTCTAAACCTGGACTGCTGCAGCGCATCAAGGACGGCTTATTCAGCCGGCGCGGACGTTTCTTCCTGGCTGTCAGCCCGGTTGGAGTGGTCTTTTTATGGGTCGAATGGTTGTTGTTCACCGGCACAGAATCGTTCGCCGAACCCCTCAGTTTTCTGGGCGTGATCGTGGTTTCATTGCTGGGCGGCATCTTTCCCGTATTGCTGCTGGCCGCCAGCCGCCGGAAAGGGGATATTGTTCCAGGCGTGGTTTATCGTTTTTTGGGACACCCGGCGCTGCTTGTGAGTATTTATTTGGTCTACATGGCCAGCCTGTTCCTGCACGGATGGGTCATCTGGGAAAACCCGGTCCAGCGTGCTGCAGCCGTTGGGACCGGCGTGATGATGCTGAGCGTGACGATTGTGCTGGCGCGCCAGGGGGTATTTAAACCGCGCCTGGTGGTCGAGCTGCGGAAAGAAGCGGGGGAGGCATCGCCGGCGGTTTTTCGGATCACGTCCGGCGGCCAGGCTGTCGATGCCGGGGTGGTGCTGGCCTACCGGGAGGGAGAAGAACACAGCCGTTCCTGCAGCGGAGAAATTCCGTTGTTTTCCGCTTTGCGCTGCGCCACTTTCCATCTGCCGCGTTCTAATGCCCGGGAGCTCAAGATATGGGCGTATCAGGTCACGCCTGAAGGGAAAGCGGAAGGCCTGGCAGCAGTGCTGAAGGTTCATCTCGACGATGAAGAAAAAGAATTTAACTTGAAATTATCCGCCGGGCAGGTGGTGCTGTTATTAAACGGCAGGGCCTGCCGCGTGGAAATGACCTTACTGGAGGATGGTGGGTGAAATTTCTCGACTGGGCTTAAAAAACCAGGCGAAGAAAAAGCAAAGATGCAGATTCTCTCCGCGGTTGGGAGTGTCTGCATAAAAAAGGAGCGATGGAAATGGCAGGAAAGTCAGCGTCCCTGGAAAAAAGGTCCGGCCCGAAAAGCAAAAGCGTGAAAAGCCCCACAGCCTCATCGCGGGCTGAAATATCTTCTTTGGAAGAACAGCTGGCCCAACGAAACGCGGAACTGGCTGTGATTAACAGTGTGCAGGCCGCTTTTGCCGCTGAAAAAAATATTGAGGGCATCTATGCAGCCGTCGGCGACCAGATTCGCGAGATTTTCCACCAGGCGGATATGGGCATCCGTATTTATGACCCCGAGACAAACCTGGTTTATTACCCTTATACCTATGAAAATGGAAAACGCATCAACATCGAGCCTTCCCCGCTGGGTGACAAGGGCTTTGAAGCGCATGTTATCCGCACACGCGAGACCATAGTGATCAATGAGAATATGGAAGCTGAGATGGAGAAAAACGGCAGTTACACCATCCCTGGCACGGAGGCGGAAAAATCGGCAGTATATGTGCCTTTAATCGTCGGCGATCAGGGACGCGGGATTATCAGCCTGATTGACCTGGAGCACGAACATGCCTTCAGCGGGCCGGATGTGCGCCTGCTGCAAACGCTCGCCAACAGTATGAGCCTGGCGCTGGAGAATGCGCGCCTCTTTGATGAGACCCAGCGCCTGCTCAAGGAAACCGAACAGCGCAATGCTGAACTGGCCATCATCAACGGCGTGCAGGCTGCCCTCGCCGCCGAACTCAACATTCAAGGTATCTACGAAGCGGTCGGCGACAAGATTCGCGAGATTTTCCACCAGTTGGATATGGGCATCCGCATTTATGACCCCGCCACCAACCTGGTATATTACCCTTACACCTACGAAAATGGAAAACGGATCGACATTGAACCTTTTCCCCTCGGCGATAAGGGTATTGAGTCCTATATTATCCGCACCCGTAAAACATTGATGATCAATGAGGATATTGAAGCCGAGGCGGCGAAATACGGCAGTTATACCATCCCCGGCACGGAAGCGGAAAAATCGGCAGTGTATGTGCCTTTAGTGGTGGGCGACCAGGGACGCGGGATGATCAGTTTGATGGACATGAAGCGCGAGCATGCTTTCGATGACTCGGACATGCGCCTGCTGCAGACGCTTGCCAACAGTATGAGCCTGGCCCTGGAGAATGCGCGTCTCTTCACCGAGACCCAGCGCCTGCTGAAAGCTGAGCAGGAGCGCGCCGCCGAACTCGCCATCATTAACAGCGTGCAGGCTGCCTTCGCCGCTGAGCTCAACATTCAAGGCATTTACGAAGCGGTCGGCGACAAGATTCGTGAGATTTTCCACCAGGCGGATATGGGCATCCGAATTTATGATCCTGCCACGAACCTGGTTCATTACCCTTACACCTACGAAAAAGGAAACCGGATCGACATTGAGCCCTACCCACTGGGTGACAAAGGTTTTGAGGGGTATGTTATCCGCACACGGGAGACAGTGGTGATCAATGAGAATATGGAAGCCGAGATGGCGAAATACGGCAGTTACGCCATCCCCGGCACGGAAGCAGGAAAATCCACCTTGTTTGTGCCTTTAGTCGTGGGCGACCAGGGGCGCGGGATGATTTGTTTGCTTGACCTGGAGCACGAACATGCCTTCAGCGAGCCGGACGTGCGCCTGCTGCAAACGCTTGCCAGCAGCATGAGCCTGGCCCTGGAGAATGCGCGCCTTTTCACCGAGACCCAGCGCCTGCTCAAGGATACCGAACAGCGCAACGCTGAACTGGCGGTGATCAACGACATCCAGCGGGGGCTGGCTTCCAGGCTCGATTTCCAGGCGATCGTGGACCTGGCCGGCGACAAGCTGCGCGAAGTGTTCCAGACCGGCGACCTTTGCCTGACCTGGTTTAACGAAAAGGCGAACCTGGTTTATTACCTGTACTGTTATTACCAGGGTGAGCGGCTTCACGTTTCACCCCACACCCCCAACCCGGGCGGTATTTATGAAATGGAGATGAAAACACGCCAGCCCCTGGTGATTAACACTGCCGCCGAGTCAGCCAATCTCAGTGGGGGGCCGCTTCCCGGGACCGTCTTGAGCAAATCGAGCATCTATGTGCCCATCATCAGCGGCGACCGTTTTCTCGGCGATATTAACCTGGATAACTACGAGCGCGAGTACGCTTACGGTGAAGCGGAACTGCGCCTGTTGACCACGATCACCTCCTCCATCGGCGCAGCGCTGGAGAACGCGCGCCTCTTCGATGAGACCCAGCGCCTGCTGAAAGAGACCGAACAGCGCAACGCCGAACTGGCTGCAATCAGCGCTGTCAGCCAGGCCCTGGTGGCAGAATCGGAACTGGATAACATTATCCAGCTCACCGGGGACCAGATGCAGGAGATCTTTGCGGCGGATATTGTCTATGTGGCCTTGCTCGATCCGCGCACGAATCTGATCCATTTCCCGTATAAAATGGGCGATACATTCGATACGCTGAAATTAGGCGAAGGGCTGACGAGTAAAATCATCGAATCGGGCCAGCCGCTGCTGATCAACGAGGATATTAACCGGCGCAGCCTTGAAATTGGCGCCACCCGGACGGGCAGGGACGCCCTCTCCTATCTCGGCGTGCCGATCAAGGCAGGCGGCGAAACCATCGGCGTGATCAGCGTACAAAGCACAACCCAGGAAGGCATATTTGATGAAGATTCTGTACGCCTGCTGACCACCATCGCGGCCAACGTGGGCGCCGCGATCCATACCGCACAGCTGCACGCTGAGACGCAGCGCCGGGCGCGGGAAATGGCAACCCTGGCGGAAGTGGAACGCGATATTTCCTCCTCGCTCGAAGCTTCCACCGTGCTGGGGAGCATTGCCAGGCATGCCCGGGATTTGCTCAAGGGTTTTTCGAGCGCGCTTTTTCTGCCCGACGAGGACGGCCAGACCTTCCGCGCCATTGCCGCCGAGGGAGAGATTTCGGAGCAGCTTCGCAAGCTGACGATTCACCTGGGAGAAGGGATCATGGGGAGCATTGCCCGGACCCGGACGGGCGAAATCGTCAACGATACCAACCATGATCCGCGGACAAAAATCATTGCCGGCACAGAGCAACTTTCTGATGAGCATATGGTCGTTGTGCCCCTGCTGGCGAATGATGCATTGATGGGGCTTATGTCGGTCTGGCGGACAGGCAAAGGGCTTGAATTTACGGAATTTGAACTCGATTTCCTCAACAACCTGGCGCGCCAGGCTGTGGTTGCCATTCAGAACACAAAATTGTTTGCAGAGGCCAGGGAAGCGCGCGCCGCGGCTGAACAGGCCAACAAGGCCAAGAGCGCCTTTCTGGCCACGATGAGCCATGAAATTCGCACCCCGATGAACGCCGTGATCGGGATGACCTCCCTGCTGCTTGATACGAACCTGACCGCAGAACAGCATGACTTTGTCAGCACGATTCATTCCAGCGGAGACGCACTCGTTTCGATCATTAACGATATCCT
>Ga0118677_10015440_pt1 | contig 10615 bp, 9 predicted proteins | sample AliMusrvi5mmetaG_FD_86154 | JGI IMG/M metagenome (GOLD analysis project Ga0118677, IMG submission 86154)
TATCTGTATATCATAAAGATGGACTAGAAGAAATCATAACTAAACTTGATAATATTGGCGTAAAATTTTATTCAACAGGGGGGACAAAAGATTTCATCGAAGGTTTGAAAGTGTCAGTAACTGCTGTGGAAGAGTTGACTACCTACCCCTCAATTCTGGGTGGCAGGGTAAAAACATTACATCCTAAGATTTTTGGAGGAATCCTAGCCCGCCGCGAAAATGAAGCGGACATTGCGCAGCTTGCCGAATTCGCGATTCCCGAAATTGATCTCGTAATCGTAGATTTGTATCCATTTGAAGCGACTGTAGCTTCCGGAGCTCCTGAAGATGAAATTATTGAAAAAATTGATATTGGTGGCATCTCTTTAATCAGAGGAGCAGCAAAAAACTTCAATGACGTAGTTATTGTCTCCAATCAGGGACAATATGCATCCTTTTTAGAATTGCTTACTTCGGGTGAAGGATCTACAAGTTTGGCTGATCGAAAGAGATATGCCGTTGAGGCATTTGCTACTTCATCTCATTATGATTCTGCTATTTACAATTATTTTGCAGGAGATTGGCCAGCACTTTTCAGACAAAGCTTTAATTCAGCAAAACAATTGCGTTATGGGGAGAACCCTCATCAGCAAGGTGTTTTCTTTGGAAATTTTGACGCACTGTTTGAACAACTGGCAGGAAAAGAAATTTCATATAATAATCTGCTTGATATTGATGCTGCAGTTAATCTGATTGACGAATTTACCGACACTACATTTGCTATTCTTAAGCACAACAATGCCTGCGGATGTGCCTCACGCGAAACAGTATTTGATTCCTATCTTGCTGCCCTGGCCGGAGATCCGGTATCTGCTTACGGAGGTATTTTTGTAACAAACGGTACCATCGATAAAGCAACTGCTGAAGAGGTCGGAAAAATATTTTTTGAAGTGATTATTGCCCCAGCCTATAGCGATGAGGCGCTCGAAATATTAAAATTGAAAAAGAATCTGATTATACTGATCAGAAAAAATGCTGATTTGCCAGTGATTCAATACCGGAGCGTTCTTAACGGAACGATCATGCAGAATCGTGATTTAAAGCGGGAAACCAGTGACGATCTTCAGCCTGTAACAAAGATAAAACCTGATTCTAAAATAATTATTGATTTATTGTTTGCCAATCGTTTGGTTAAACAGTCAAAATCAAATACTATTGTACTTGCTAAGGGAAATCAGTTATTGGCCAGCGGTGTTGGACAAACTTCACGTGTTGATGCTTTAAGACAAGCAATTGAAAAGGCAAAATCATTTGGATTCGACTTAAACGGAGCAGTAATGGCTTCAGATGCCTTCTTTCCTTTTCCGGATTGTGTTGAAATTGCCAATAATGAAGGAATTAAATCGGTTATTCAGCCCGGTGGATCAATCAGGGATAAACTATCAGTTGAATTCTGCGATAGTCATGAGATGACTATGGTAATTACAGGGTTCAGACATTTTAAACATTAATCAGGATTATTAAATAGATATAAAGAAATTAATATGGGTTTATTTACATTTCTGACGCAGGAAATAGCCATCGATCTTGGAACTGCCAATACAATTATCATCCACAATGGCAAAGTTGTTGTTGATGAGCCATCAGTAGTCACAATCGATATGAAGACCGATAAACTGGTTGCTATTGGGGAAAAAGCCAGGCAGATGCAGGGGAAAACACATGCCAATTTAAAGACCATACGTCCACTTCAGGATGGAGTTATTGCAGACTTTAATGCAGCGGAACAGATGATTCGTGGGATGATCAAAATGATCAACCCCAAAAAGAGGTTTTTTTCTCCTGCTCTTAAGATGGTGATTTGTATTCCATCCGGTTCAACTGAGGTTGAAATAAGGGCAGTGCGTGACTCTTCAGAGCATGCAGGCGGACGCGACGTTTACATGATTTATGAACCAATGGCTGCTGCTATTGGTATCGGCCTTGATGTTGAGGCGCCCGAAGGGAACATGGTCGTAGACATCGGTGGAGGTACTACCGAAATTGCAGTTATTTCCCTTGGAGGAATTGTTACCAATAAATCTATCCGGATTGCAGGAGATGATCTTACAGCAGATATTCTTGAATATATGCGTCACCAGCATAATATTAAAATTGGGGAGAGAACCGCTGAAGACATCAAGATAAATGTTGGAGCAGCCCTTTCTGAGCTTGATGAAGCACCAGCTGATTACATTGTCCGTGGACCAAATCAGATGACCGCTTTACCTATTGAAGTACCGGTTTCCTATCAGGAGATAGCCCATTGTCTTGACAAATCAATTTCCAAAATCGAAACGGCCATAATCAGTGCGCTGGAACAAACTCCACCCGAGCTTTATGCAGATATTGTCACCAGAGGAATCTGGCTTGCCGGTGGTGGAGCCTTGCTCCGTGGCCTGGATAAGCGCTTGTATGACAAGATCAATATTCCGTTCCATATTGCGGAAGATCCTCTGCGTGCTGTGGCCCGTGGTACCGGTGTAGCTCTTAAAAATGTTGATAAGTTCGCGTTTTTGCTTCGGTAAATTCGTGAAACAGGAAGGAATAATTTACCTCCTTAATTGCCTATGAAGAACTTATTCAGGCTTATATACCGTTATCATGTGGTATTTCTGTTTGTTCTGTTGGAAATACTAACATTATCAATGGTAGTCACTTACAACAACTATCAGCGGGCCGTCTTTTTCGATTCAGGGAATTTCATATCTGGCAATTTATTTGAACAATTTTCTACTTTTTCACAGATTTTTGAGTTTAAACAGGTAAATACCAAGCTGGCAGAAGAGAATGCAGTTCTAAGAACTGCGCTACAGGAATTACTGCTTAAGTCGAGTCGTGGGACATATCATGCCTCCGATTCGATTTACCTTCCCAGAATTGCCAAAGATTCATCACAAAAAGCAGTTTACAGGTTTACAACAGCAAGGGTCATTAACAATTCCGTCAATCAACAGCATAATTTTATAACCCTTAATAAAGGACGTCGCGATGGGATTAAACCGGATATGGGGGTGATTGCCAATGGCCAGGTAGTTGGTTTGGTCACCAATGTATCTGAAAATTTCAGTACAGTTATTTCGATTCTGAACAGTAAATGGAAAATTAGTGCCAAGATAAAAAGGAACGATTTCTTTGGTTCACTCTCCTGGGATGGAAAGGATTACAGGAGAGTACAATTAAATGAGATGCCCTATCACGTGCCGGTACAGGACGGCGATACTGTTGTCACAACAGGTTACTCGTCGAGTTTTCCTGAGGGTCTAACCATTGGAACAATATCTGATTTTTCAATTGGTACAGGAAGTAACTTTTACAAAATTGAAGTGATGCTTGCCGCCGATTTCAAAAATCTTGTTATTGTAGGTTTGGTGGAGAATAAACAACTCTACGAGATAAAACAACTGGAATTATTAAATAAAAATGGTAATTAATCTGGCCAAATATCTGCTTATATTTGTAGTATCGGTATTACTGCAGGTACTAATATTCAATAATATATTGATTGCAAGGGTTATTACCCCATTCTTCTATATTCTTTTCATCGTCCTGCTCCCTTTTGATACTCCGCGGTCCCTCCTCTTATTTCTATCTCTGATTTTAGGACTCACGATCGATATATTTACAAATACTCCTGGTGTTCATGCATCAGCTGCTCTGTTTATTGGATTTTTAAGACCCGGAATTCTTGGACTGATTTCTTCACGTGAGACATTAGAATCTGTTTCTGCACCAAGAGTAATGACAATGGGGCTCCAGTGGTTTGCCAGCTATGTCACGATCATAGTAATCATCCATCACCTACTGCTATTTTTTATCGAAGCATTTACATTTGACGGTTTTCTGATTACATTGCTTAGGGTCAGTTTAAGTTCAGTATTATCTGCTGTTTTAATCGTATTGAGTCAATTTTTAATTTTCCGGAAATAGCCGGATAACAACAAGGAAAGTGGACATCAACAGTAAACGCAAATATCTGATTATTGGCTTATTTTCGCTAACAGCCCTGATAATTCTGATTCGTCTGTTCACAATTCAAGTGTTGGACTCCTCCTATAAAATTTCGGCTGCAAGTAATGTTTTACGTCGTGAAGTAAACTATCCGGCCAGAGGAGTTATTTTCGACAGAAATGGGAAATTATTAGTATTCAATCAGGCTGCATATGATGTTCTTATCACTCCCAGAGAGATGAAAGCTTTCGACACACTTGCCTTTTGCCGGATTGTCGGTGTCGAAAAAGAGGAGTTGGTAAACGAAATTATCAAAGCCCGCAATTTTTCAAAATACAAACCATCAACGATTATTAAACAGCTCTCTTCCCAGACTTATGCTGTTCTTCAGGAGCAATTGTTTAAATATCCCGGTTTCTATATACAGGCACGTACTTTAAGACAATATCCGTCAAAAATTGCAGCCCATGTGCTGGGTTATGTCGGTGAAATTGATCAAAAAGGGATAGATGCAAACAGATACTACGAAAATGGTGATTACATCGGAAGGAGCGGGATTGAAAGGGCTTATGAAGATGAACTTCGCGGTGTAAAGGGGATCTCCTATAAAATGGTTGATGTTCATAATATGGTAAAAGGGTCATTTGAACAGGGACATCTAGATACGGCAGCAGTTATAGGAAAAAACCTGGTCTCGACATTGAATGCCGAGTTACAAAATTATGCAGAGCGATTACTCAGTGGTAAAGTTGGCAGTGTTGTGGCGATAGAACCTGAAACCGGAGAAATCCTTATTTTGGCCAGCGCCCCCACATTCGATCCGGGATTATTTGTTGGCCGTGAACGTTCCAAAAATTATGCAAAGCTACTGTTTGATCCCAATAAGCCCATGCTAAACAGGGCAATCACCTCTTCCTATCCTCCCGGATCGACATTCAAAATAGCCAACGCACTGATCGGACTTGAAGACGGAATATTGCAAACTGCGAGATTTTCCTGTTCGGGACCAGCTTCGTCCCCTATCAAATGTACTCATAACCACGAAACTCCGTTAGGATTGATTTCGGCCATCCGCGAATCGTGTAATTCTTTTTTTTGGCAGGCATTTAAAGCAGAAATCAACCATTATCCAACTCCCGCCGAGGGGCTGGAAGCATTCAGGAATGCGCTCCTCGAAATGGGGATTGGGAAAAAAATTGGAGGAGATCTTTACGCTGAGACATCGGGAAACATCCCATCGGTCTCCTATTATGATAAATTTTTCGGATCAGGAAGATGGAATTCATTAACTATCAGATCATTGTCTATCGGACAAGGTGAATTACTTCTCACACCGCTTCAGCTCTCCAACCTGGTATCTCTTATTGCCAACCGCGGGTATTATATCGCCCCCCATCTTGTCAGAAGTATTCAGGGATATGATGGGACCCAAAATGTGCTGCAATTTGACAAGCACACCATCCCTGCAGGCCGCGAAAATTATGAAATGATTGTTCAGGGGATGGAACAGGTAGTGGAATCGGGAACCGCCAGAAGTTCGGCAAAAATTGATAGTGTGATCATTTGCGGGAAAACGGGGACAATCCAAAATCCTCATGGTGCAGCTCACTCAGCATTTGTCGCTTTTGCACCCAAGATCAATCCTAAAATTGCCGTTGCAGTATACATCGAAAATGGTGTTTGGGGAGCCCGCTACGGAGCACCAATTGCCAGTTTAATCATAGAAAAATACCTTAAAGGCAGGATTGCTCCCGCAAGGCAACATTTCGAAGATGCGATGATTAATTCTGACTTAATTTCCACCATGAAAATCGAAACAGGAGATTGAAATCACGTAATAACATATGGCTTAATCTGGACTGGGCAACCATCTTAATCTACCTGATTCTGGTTTTTTTAGGATGGATAAATATTTATGCAGCAGTTTTTAGTGATGAACACCAAAGTATCTTTGATTTGGGACAAAAGTATGGCAAACAGTTGATCTGGATTATCGCAGGTTTGTTTCTTGCCATTATTGTGCTTGCAGTAGACAGTAAATTCTATGCTGCATTTGCCAATCATATTTATTTCATTACTATTCTACTACTGATCGCTGTTCTTATCTTTGGAAAAGAAGTAAACGGTGCCAGGGCATGGTTTGAATTTGGAAATGTTGCACTTCAACCGGCAGAACTTGGCAAATTTGCTACTAATCTCGCCATTGCAAAATGTATCAGTCAGTTTGATTTTAAGATACAAAAAATGCGATCCTATCTGATTTTAAGTTCCCTGATCGCCATACCAGCCATTCTTATCATTATGCAAAATGATACCGGATCTGCTCTGGTATTTGCAGTATTCGTGTTTGTATTTTTTCGGGAGGGGTTATCTGGGATGGTGCTTTTCTGGGGATTTGCAGCCGGGGCACTTTTTATTCTTGCTCTTCTGCTTGATCAGTTCCAACTGTTACTGTTTTTGCTTACTATCTCCGTTGCTGCCTATGGCGTTCTTCGCCAAAGTGTAAAGGAGGCATTGATTGGATTTGTCTCCATCGCAGGAACTTTTGGATTAATCTGGCTAACTAATGCAATTTTGGGTCTTGGAGGCTCACCTTTTCAGCTTTTATTCATAACAACTGCCATAACTGCCTTATTGGTTATTATTTACGGAATTATTCGTCATGTAGGTGAGATATGGAGGATTATACTGTTTTTTGTTTTTGCTATTGCCATCTCTATGTCGGTCAATTATTTTTATAAAAACGTAATGGCGGCGCACCAGCGTGACAGGATTGATCAGCTGCTGGGCATCAAGATTGATAAATTAGGAAAAGGATACAATGTAAATCAATCAAAAATTGCTATTGGATCGGGAGGTCTCCTTGGAAAAGGATATTTGAAGGGGACACAAACCAAGTATAATTTTGTCCCTGAACAGAGCACCGACTTTATATTTTGTACGGTAGGTGAAGAATGGGGTTTTGTCGGTTCAACATTTGTCCTGGGATTGTTTTTAATGTTATTGCTGCGACTTGTAACACTTGCTGAACGACAACGGTCCCAGTTCAGCAGGGTTTATGGTTATGGTGTTGCCTGTGTCCTCTTTTTTCACATTGCCATTAATATCTCCATGACCATCGGACTTGCCCCGGTAATTGGGATCCCGCTTCCATTCTTCAGCTATGGTGGTTCTTCACTTTGGGCATTTACCATCCTTTTGTTTATTTTCCTTCGCCTTGATGCCAGCAGAACCGAAAATCTCAGATAACTCCTCACCTGAGTCTCTTAGTCACTCCCTCTCAATTACCGGTCTATCAATTTTGAACTCCCCTTTAGTTTCAATAAAGTGGATAATCTCAGGAAAAAACAGATTAAATGACCGATTGAAAAACTGATACTCTTCTTCCAGAATTTTTAGTGCAAATTCCGTTTCTAAAGGTAAAGAAGTTCGCTGACCCATTATTCGGAGCGTTTTTTCAACTCCATCGAATGAGGCGTAGGATTGCAGCCGCTTATTTTGAATCAGAAAGGGGATAAACATTTTCACCTGGGAAGGAAGCTGGAAAAAATTGGATAAGAGTACTGCATGGAATCTCTTTGAAAATGAGGCCAATTTTTCGAATGAGTAAAGATGCCAGTTGACTGCAAGAAAATGGTCCAAAAAAATATCAATCACAATTCCGGAATGTTTCCCAAATCCAGGTCTTAACTTCACAATACACTCATTAATAACAGGATGTGAATCAGTAAAAGAATCTATCTGGCGGTGCAATAAAATACCTTTTGCAACATCCGGCGGATATTTTAAATACTGTTGTCCTTTTACAAAGTCCCCAATGAAGTTTCCCAATATTACTTCTTCAGACTCACCGGAAAGATAGATGTGCGACAAATAGTTCATATTAATTCGAGCTGTTTTTTATGCCATCCGGTTTTTATAATCGAAGTAGTCAAAAGATCTGAGTAATTTAAATTCGTTATTTTCGTTCCACATCCCAATTGAAGGATGCGGAACTCCGTTAAACATTGAACTTTTAACCATTGTATAGTGAATCATGTCCTCAAAAATAATCCGATCACCCGGTTTCAGCTCATTATCAAAAGACCAAAAGCCGATAAAATCGCCGGCAAGACAGGAGTTTCCCCCCATTCTATACGTCGGTTTACCTTCGATAGTTTCATGATAGGCGCCACGAATCCTGGGTTTATAAGGCATTTCCAGACAATCAGGCATATGTGCCGTAAATGAAACATTTAAAATGGCAGTCTTAATACCTTTATTATCTGTAACATCCACAACTTCAGCCACCAGAATACCGGTTTCCCAGGCAAAAGCGCTTCCCGGCTCTAATATAACCTCGATACCATTCCAGCGACTGCGAAAATCTTTTAAAACTTTAATTAATAATTCTGTGTCATAACCTTTCCTGGTCATCAAATGACCACCACCCATGTTTACCCATTTTAATTTACCAAGGAACCTTTCAAACTTTGATTCAAAAGCAGCGAGCGTTTTTTGAAGATCAGCAGCTCCTGATTCACATAGTGTATGGAAATGTAATCCTTCGACCTCATCGGGCAATTCATCTCCCAGTTGTTCGGAAAGAATGCCTAATCTGGTACCGGGTGAACATGGGTTATAAAGCGCGGTCTCCACTTCAGAGAATTCAGGATTAACCCGTAGTCCAACGGATATCATACGCGGAAACCTCTGAACCATCGGAAGGAATTGCTCCATTTGCGATAATGAATTAAAAGTAATATGAGAGGAATTCTCCATAACCACCTTAAAATCTGAAAATTGAAAGGCAGGAGAATAGGTGTGTGCGAGGGTTTTTATCTCATCGGTTGCCAGCATTGCCTCATAGGCTCCACTGGCCGCAGCCCCCTTGATATATTCTCTGACAATTGAGAAGGCCTTCCACATAGAAAAACCTTTAAATGCCAGGATAATACTAATTCCTGCCCTTTCCTGCACAGATTGTATCAGCTGAAGATTTTTCCGTAGCAATTCTTCCTCCAGAAGATAACATGGTACAGGTATTTTTGAAAAATCGATTGACATTTGGAACAGTTTATTAAGATATTATCAATTATACAATTTTTTCAGGGGATTATGTTTTAGACTAATAGCCTATTTTATCATCTCAGAATTATCGCTTTAACGACCCTGCTTCCAATTCGCTGATTTATCTCCTGAATGATCTCATTGCGCATCATCATTAACTCATTACGGACAATGGAAGATTTAAGATGAATATAAAGTGTGCCGTCTTTGATATAAATTGAAGAGGTTGCCCTTGCAATTTGTTTTCCAATTATCGATTCCCACATATTCACTGCTTCAATCTCAGCAATCTTACCGTCAATCTTCTCAGTCTTTAGATATTCTCTTATCGCACCGCCTAACGATTGAAACCCGCTTCTTTTCATGGTGAAAGTTACTATTAATCCATTAATGAGATTTGCCCGGCGGAAACTAAAAAAATCTTAAAATCAGTTCCACCTACTTCACGAACGATCCCATCAAGATGCTCCCGGTTTGTGTCTGTAATAAAGATCTGTCCAAAATTATTGTCTGACACTAACTTCACAATCTGTCCGACCCTCGAACTATCCAATTTGTCAAAGATGTCGTCGAGCAGGAGAATCGGTTTCACTTTATTTACCGACCTGATGAAATCGAATTGTGCAAATTTAAGTGAAATCAAATAGGTTTTATTTTGTCCCTGGGATCCCAATTTTTTAATTGGGTTATCATCTATCTTTAAATCAAGGTCATCTTTATGAATTCCATATGTGGTGTATTGTAATATCCGATCTTTTTCAACCGAATCTTCCAGCAATTTTCTAAAATCCTGGTCCCTAAGCTGCGACTGGTATTCGAGTCGTACCTTTTCGTTCCCCTGGCAGATAAAATCGTAATATTTCTGGAAAACTGGCAACAGGGCATCCAGAAACTCAACCCTTTTATTAAAAATCTTCTCACCAGTATGAACGATTTGTTCATTCCAAACATCGAGACTGTCAGCATCGAACCGATGATTTGCAGCAAATATCTTTAAAAGATTGTTGCGTTGAAGCAAAGCGCGGTTATATTTCAACAACCAATCGAGGTATTGCCGGTCGTACTGTGAGATTACACTATCCATAAAGCGACGACGCTCTTCACTACCTCCCTGGATCAACACTGAATCCGCCGGCGAAATCATGACAAGCGGCACAAGCCCGATATGTTCAGATAGCCGCTCATATTCTTTCTTATTACGACGGAAGACTTTCTTGTGACCAGATTTAAATCCGCAATAAATATCCTCCGGTTCACCCCCTAAATCATATTTCCCCTGAATAACAAAAAAATCTTCAGAATGGCGAACATTCTGAATGTCAGGCAAATTAAAACAGCTCTTACAAAATGAAAGATAATATAAACAATCGAGAAGATTTGTCTTGCCGACTCCATTATTCCCTATTAAACAATTCAATTTCGAAGAGAATTGCAAGTCAGCCTGAATGAGGTTTTTATAATTAACAACAGCAAGATTTCTAATAAACATCGGCGCAATATGATTTTAGCTGACACAAATTTAACGTTTTTTATTTGGCGTAACGAAATATCCTTTTCATTTAGGTTTGATTAAAAGGTGTAATAGTCAGATAAACCG
>Ga0118677_10015441_pt1 | contig 10614 bp, 8 predicted proteins | sample AliMusrvi5mmetaG_FD_86154 | JGI IMG/M metagenome (GOLD analysis project Ga0118677, IMG submission 86154)
TCTTTGCACTCGACACAGGCCATAGTGATCTTAGGGCGGACATCCGCGCTCTTACTTGCCATGGTCGTGCTCCTTTTTTGTGGAAAACGTAAGAGGTGAAGGTTACTTCATCCCTCTAGATTCGTCTAAATCGCGCTCAATCTGCTACTGGAGAGAGCGAGAACTGGGTAGCGGAGGCCGGACTTGAACCGGCGACACTGCGATTATGAGCCGCATGCTCTACCAAGCTGAGCTACCCCGCCAAGAGTAATTTTCGAGCCCCCTATCGGAATCGAACCGATGACCTCTTCCTTACCATGGAAGCACTCTACCGACTGAGCTAAGGGGGCGGACCTACGCCCGCAAGGTTACAGGTAATGGGTAACTCGGCGAAATTCAAGGCTTGTACCTACCTGCTCCAATTGAAAGGATGCCCTTATGAGTCTGCCTGAATTCCACATTCCCAATCTTCCGCACTGGCACCGACCACACCCAGGGGAGCATCGCTGGCCGGTCTCATTTGTCGTCGCAATTGTGATCGTTCTTCAGTACCTGCTCCCCAAAACACTCTCCCTCAAGAGCCAGCCTGAAATCTGCATTTTAGAGGCTCTCCTCACCATACTGCTCTTTGCGATCAGCCCTGGTCGAATTTCTCACCACCGCAGATCAACCTGGTGGACTGGAGTCGCTCTTACCGGAGTAATGACGGCCAGCAATATTGCATCAGCTGTCCACCTTTTGCAAAAGTTGATAGATGGAACGATTAAGAGCCCTTCGAACCTGCTCGCTTTCGGAGGTTCTATCTGGCTTACCAATATGGTCGTCTTTAGTCTCTGGTACTGGGAGTTTGATCGTGGAGGTCCAGGAGCGAGAGCTGAAGCGATCGATCCTTATCCAGATTTTCTCTTCCCTCAGATGACAGATCCCAGTTATGCGCCGATGCATTGGAAACCGACTTACTTCGACTATCTCTTTACATCGTATACAAACGCGAGCGCATTTAGTCCAACCGATGTTATGCCGTTAACAAGGTGGGCGAAGATGCTCATGATGATTCAGAGCGCTACATCACTTATAACTGTGGGGCTAGTTATTGCCCGTGCGGTAAATATTCTGCCTTAGTTACTTGGCGGCGTATTTCGGAAGTAAATGTGAAAAGAACTGGTTGAGTTGCGCCCGAGGAATTCCCACGCTAATTGTCACAACTTGAGTTCCAGCCAAACTTCCGGCTCCCGGCTTATTGACCACGGTTCGAGTAGCGCCGCGAATAAGCGCCATGTTCATCGGGCAGATATTCTTGGCTGAGCTTTCGGTAAGAGTAAAGAACTTCTTGCCACTGCCATACTGAACTGAGAGAGATTCATCTCGGCCGACTCCACACGTGGTCATCCCAAAGTGCTTCAAGGCTAATCCAGCGGTATAACTAGGTTGATAAACAACATAATTGAGGCCGGTTTGGGCATCTTGATATGGATTTCCGCTTCCCATCGCCAGAGCAGGGATGGCACCGAGCGCCAGAGCACCCACTGCCAAGAGAGCGACGAGACTTCTCTTATTCTTCATACATTTAGGTTACAAGGAGCTGCTGGGGTTTTACTGTCGGACACCTGTGACTTCCCTTCAAGTTTCATCTGGGGCGATTGGCGGGTAACATTTTCGTTATGAGTGATGAGAAGCTGCCCGAATTTCCCCTTGCAATTGATGAGGCGGCGCTGCGCGAACGGATTGACCCGCTATCTTACGATGTATTGCGCAATGCAGCTACAGAACGTCCCTTCACAGGCGAGTACAACGACACTGATGTGGAAGGAAGTTATCGCTGTAAGGCATGTGGCAATGAATTATTTAGAAGTGAGAATAAATTCCACTCTGGCTGCGGCTGGCCCTCTTTTTATGCTCCCACCAAAGATGATGCCGTCGTGCTCATTGAAGATGCATCCCTTGCACCGAGAATTCGCACCGAAGTCCGCTGCGCCAATTGCGGATCACACTTGGGCCATCTCTTTAATGGCGAAGGATATGACGTCCCAACCGATCAACGGTGGTGCATCAACTCTGTTGCGCTAGTGCTTGAGAAGAAGTAAGTCGTAATCAACTTTCAAGCAGCGATTTTGAACGACTTTTAAGCCATTCTTAACAGCACGATTTGCAGAAATATCATCACGCAGACCTAGTTGTAGCCACATCGACTTAGCTTTAACGGCTATCGCTTCATCCAACACAGTGGGTACATCTGCAACATTACGGAATACATCGACAATATCTACCCACTCTGGGATATCGGCAATCGATGGGTAAACATCATGACCGAATAAGGTGTCAAGCCGTGGGTTCACAAAGAAAATTTGGAAATGAGAGTGATCCAAGAGCCACTCACTGACACCATAGACAGGGCGCTCAGGGTTATCAGAAGCCCCAACAATTGCTAGGGTCTTTGAACTTCTAAGCAACTCCGCGACCTCTTCATCACTCGGTGGAACCCACATTATGGTCACCGCATGGCCGCCATCTCTGTTGCAATGAATCCTTCATATCCCAAGACTTCCCGATGTATATCGGTGGCACTCCAGCCCAGAATGGGCGCAATCATCTCTGCTATTTCGCGAGAAACACCTAAACCATGGCTGGAATGTTCCATAGCAATTCTCAATCTACGCGCCATGACATCCACCAGCGATCGAGCCCCCTCGTGCGTTACGGCATACAAAACTTCTGCTTTGATGTATCCAGCGCCTGGAACAATTTCGTTTGCAAGATCAGCGTCCTTAGCAATCATTTGGAATATATCGCTAATGAGCGATCCATATCGATTAAGCATCCGCTCAACACAAGCGGTTGAGACAGAATAACTCTGCGCAAGCCCAGGGATCTGTTTTACAAGATTCCTATAGCCAGCCGCACCTAAGAGTGGAATCGACTTTGTTGAAGACTTTGGAACGCTACGTTTTATATCTTTGATTGCCGCATCAACGGCATCGGCCGCCATCACTCGATAAGTCGTGTATTTCCCGCCGGCGATACTCACAAAACCCTTGAGTGGATGATCAACGGTGTGCTCGCGAGAAATCTTCGTTGTCGAAGAGTCCTTCGCTGGAGAAACCAGTGGTCTTAATCCAGCATAAATGCTGAGTATCTGCTCCCGCCGAATTTTGGGTAGCAAAACCTTGTTCGCTTCATTGATGATGTAATCAACATCGCTGCTTTCAGCCACAGGATATTCGCGATCACCTGTGTAATTCGTATCTGTTGTTCCCAGCAGCCACTCATTACCCCACGGGATAATAAAGAGGACCGAGAGCGAGGTTTTTATAATTATTCCAGTCTTTGCATCTATTGCATCCTTGGGAAGGATGATGTGAACACCTTTGCTCATCTTTATTTTGTAGCCTGGCTTTATTCCAAATTGCTCATAAAGTTCTTCATTCCAAATACCAGCAGCTGCAATAACGACTTTTGACTTTACATTAATGTTCTCGCCATCGACTTCTACAACCGCACCAGTTATTCCTTCAGGTGTACGCGTAATTTGTCGAACCGTTGCCCCGGTCACAATATATGCGCCATGGTCTTTTGCGGTTCGTGCCACCGTTACCGTGTGCCTGGCATCATCTACTTGTGCGTCGAAATAAACAAGACCTCCAGTGACTAACTCTGGATTCAATGACCTTACCTCGTTACGCATTTCGCCAAAAGTGATGTATCGGTGCCATGGAACTGCACGTAGTTTTCCGCGCAATAGGTCGTAGAGCATGAGGCCTGCTCCGACATAAATACGGTCAAGATATTTTTTATGTAATGGGTAAACAAAGGAAAGTGGTTTAACTAGGTGAGGAGCTTGATCGGTAATCATCATTTCTCGCTCGTGAAGCGCTTCACGAACTAACTTGAAATCAAATTGCTCGAGGTAACGCAATCCGCCGTGAATTAATTTGCTCGATCTTGAAGATGTTCCTGCGGCAAAATCGTCGCTTTCAACGAGAGCAACTTTGAGTCCGCGCGCTGCAGCATCGAGTGCAATTCCGCTGCCTACTACCCCGCCACCGATGATCAAAAGGTCGAACTCTTGGGACTTTAATTCGGAGATATCTTCGCTACGTTGTTCAGGATTAAGCACTGACTTATTGGAGGCCACGTGCTTAGAATACGGGTATGTCATACATCGGGGCGATCGACCAAGGGACGACCAGTACCCGCTTCATGATCTTTGACCAGGCAGGGTCGGTCATTGCCGTGGCCCAGAAAGAGCACACCCAAATCCTCCCTCAAGCTGGATGGGTTGAGCACGATCCCCTTGAAATTTTGCGGGCTACCGATGCCGTCATCAAAGAGGCACTGTCGACTGCTGGTCTAGTTGGTGGCGACTTATCTGCCATCGGAATCACCAATCAACGAGAAACTACTGTCGCCTGGAACGCCATGACTGGAGTCCCTCTAGGAAATGCCATTGTCTGGCAAGACACCAGAAGCCAATCGATTTTAGATGAGGTCTCTGTAGGGTCAGGCGCTCCAATCACCTTTAAAACCGGCCTCCCACTTGCTCCCTATTTTTCTGCAAGCAAGATGAGTTGGATGCTTAGAAACTCTGCCACAGTTTCCAGCGCAAGGGATCAGCAGGAGCTCCGCTTTGGAACGATCGACTCCTGGCTCGTTTGGAATTTAAGTGAGGACAATATTCACGTCACCGATGTCTCTAATGCATCGCGCACGCTCTTGATGAATCTACAAACTCTCAATTGGGATGAGGAACTTCTCGCGATCTTCGATATACCGCTGGACTCTCTAGCCAGCATCAAGAGCTCCTCAGAAATTTATGGTTATACCAATCCCAATGGAGTATTTGGGGCCCGCATCCCAATAGCTGGAATCGTAGGAGATCAGCACGCCGCACTCTTAGGTCAACTCTGCTTTGAAAAGGGCGAATCGAAGACCACATATGGAACGGGCAATTTCGCACTTATCAATACCGGCACCGAGATCATTCGTTCCAAGAAGGGCCTGCTCACAACCCTCGCCTTCAAATTGGGAGATGAGCCTGCCAAGTACGCGTTAGAAGGTTCTGTTGCAGTCACGGGCTCAGCAGTGCAATGGCTTCGCGATCAATTAGGAATAATCGAGAAATCCTCCGATGTCGAAACTCTTGCCAAGAGTGTTCCTGATAGTGGGGGCGTCTATTTTGTTCCAGCATTCTCCGGACTCTTTGCTCCTTATTGGCGCGGGGATGCTCGTGGTGTAATTGTCGGACTAACCCGAGCAGCAACAAAGGCACATATCGCGCGGGCCACCCTGGAAGCGATCTGTTATCAGACGCTCGATGTTATTCGCGCGATGGAAGAAGAGACCGGGGTGCGCATTAAAGTCCTTCGCGTCGATGGAGGAATAACCCAGAATCAACTCTGCATGCAGATGCAGGCCGATATTCTGCAGACTGAAGTATCCCGGCCAATCGTTGCCGAAACCACAGCGCTCGGCGCTGCTTATGCAGCTGGTCTGGCTGTCGGAATTTGGCGCGATAAGTCCGAGCTCATGACTCAGTGGCGTGAGAGCAATCGTTGGAAGCCAGAAATAAGTGCTGACGTTGCCGAGCTTGGATTACACAACTGGAATAAAGCGATTGAACGTACGCTCAACTGGGTATAACGCGGGCACCATCGCTAGGTAGCGAAGTAAAGAAGCGAGGATTTTTAAAACCTGCTTCAGAAAATGCTCTTTGGATTGCATTTTCGCAACGCTTCACATATTCAGTTTTTATGAGCGCAATTGCGCTTCCCCCAAAACCACCACCAACCATCCGCGCGCCAATAGCCCCTTGATCCAGCGCAGTATCAACCGCCAGATTCAACTCTGGGCAGGAAACGGTGTAGTCATCGCGAAGTGAGCGATGTGATTGATTAAGTAAGTCACCAAGGCGATCGAAATTGTTGGCCTTCAGGGCTTCCACGGCATCTAAGACTCGCTTCATCTCCGTCACCGCATGGAAACCACGGATATAAGTCGTTGGATCCAATTCAGACTGGCGTGCAGCATAATCAGCCACTGATATGTCGCGCAGCGAAGTGATTCCCAAGGTCGCAACTGCTTTTTCACAAGAAGCGCGCCGCTCTGCGTATCCCCCATCAACTAATTTATGGTGGGCCTGAGTATCGATGATTAAGAGTTCAAGCCCCTGCGGAGCGATAAGAAATGGAATGTTCTCGGTCGTGAGATCGCGACAGTCAAGCAAGAGTGCTGAACCAGACTTAGCCATGAGTGAGACAGATTGATCCATGATTCCGCAGGGAACTCCTACATATTTGTTTTCTGCCTTTTGGGTCGCCCTCGCCAATTCCTGAAGCGACATTCCTTTTTGAAATAAATGGTTGACTGCCATTGCGATCGAACATTCCAAGGCAGCGCTTGAAGACAACCCTGCGCCTAGCGGAACGCGTCCATCAATTAATAATTCAACTCCCGTATCCACGTCGAGAACCCAAAGAACTCCAAGTGCATACCTAGCCCAACTTTCGCCAGTAAGCGGGGCTAATTTATCAAGCGAAAATTCAAAAATTTCAGCGCTCTTTTGAGCTGATGCAATTCGAATCATCCCGTCTTTTCTGCGCGACATTGCCACAGTTGTTGTGTCAGATATTGCGAAAGGAAGAACAAATCCATCGCTGTAATCGATATGTTCTCCAATTAAATTGACCCGTCCAGGAGCAGCTGCAACTACTTCTGGAGCGTGGCCAAATAATGAATTAAACCGTTTGGCTATCTCATGCACGATTCACCTATTTATAGGTCAATGTGTAGGCCAGCGTATATTTACCAGGCTTGATGAGATATTTTTCTAGCGTGTCTGGACCACACGAAGCTGTACCGACCCCACGATGAATTGTGTCGATGGAAACGACCGTCACCGAAGGTTTGAGTTCGACGTCGTGGGTAGCTGAAGCTAATTCGCTAGTGCGATGAGGAGTAACCGACATCTGACCGGGCTTCTCTAAGTCGATGCGAATCGTCTCATGATGATTGTTGGATATCTCTAACCAACGCACATCCGCGTGGCCGCCGTTCTCCTGGGGCTTTACATAGGGAACATACTGATCTGCGACTTCAGATTCGTAGCGCCCGATAGGACTTAAACGACGGTCGGGATAGGTCTCATTAGGACCAGTGCCAAAGTAACGAAGATGGGTGAAATTCCGGTCGAGTTCAAATGTTGTCCCCACTCGGGCGACATCGTGCAGGACTTTTGGAAGGGTGGTCTCTTCCACAACTCTGAATCCATCAACTATTTCGCTGATGATCTGGGTTTGCTTGATTTCGATTCCAGTACTTGTGCTGTAAATCGACGAGACCTTATAACTATTTCCCAATTTCGAAATCTTTACCTTTGTACGTTCGAGATTATCGATTCCCCATTCATGCCATCGGAGCGAGATATTACCCATTATGTCATTATCCGTTGGGGCACGATAAAGGTTGAGATGTGGATTAAATGAACCAAAGCCCATGTAAATGGAGCCGTCATCATTCAACGTATTTGCGAGCGTTTTTGGTGCCATTACCTTGGCAGTTGCCAGCTTCTTCGATGGTAATTTGAATTGAGCCCAACCAACTTCAGCATAGGCCGGCGCCCAAGCTGTCTCTGATTTTTTTACCACATTAAAAGTAATGAAGCGCTCTCCAAGATCTGGAGCGCTCTTCAGGAACTTGGAGGAAACTTTTACAGTACCCGTCGCCTGCGCAGCAATCACGGGAAGTTTCACACGACCGTAATCGAGAACTTCGCCATCTACCGAAATGTTCCAAGCGATCTCGTAGTCTTTGGAATCTACGAAGAAGTTCTTATTCTTGACTTTAAATGTTCCAGTCACGGCATTCGTTGAAGTTATCAAGAGCGGTGCGGCAATGGTCTTGAATTCGAGCATCGCGGGCTTTGGAGTCCGATCGGGAAAGACCATGCCATCGCAACAGAAGTTTCCATCGTGGCGTTCTTCGCCAAAGTCTCCACCGTAAGCGGAGCGCTTTGTACCGTCAGGAAGAGTCTGTTCGATTCCGTGGTCCCAGAACTCCCAAATAAATCCACCCTGCAAACCAGGAAGAGTATGTATCGCCTGCCAGTACTCTGCCAGTGTTCCATTGGAATTACCCATCGCGTGCGAGTACTCGCACATGATCAGCGGACGGGTGCCTACATTGGATTTTGCATACGAGATAATTGATTCAATGGATGGGTACATCGGACAAACCACATCGGTCAAAGAGTGATTCGTGGTCCAATAAGGTCTAATCGCACCCTCGTAATGCAAGGGCCTAGAAGGATCAAATTTACGGACATATGCAGCAGCAGCTTCGTGGTTTGACCCAGCTCCCGATTCATTGCCGAGTGACCACATAACGACTGAGGGATGATGGATATCGCGTTGCACCATTCGAGCGATGCGATCTACCCATGGCGTTAAGTAACGCTGATCATTGCATAATGCATTTTGAAAGGCGTGCGACTCGATATTAGCTTCCTCGATCACATAAAAACCTAGCTCATCTGCCAAATCCAAGAAAGCGGGATCGTTTGGGTAGTGTGAGGTACGAACCGCGTTGAAATTAAATTTCTTCATCTCAAGCAAGTCAGCCCGCATATCCGCGACGCTTACGACACGACCGGTCTTGCGGTTAAAGTCGTGGCGGTTTACACCGTAAATAAAGACCCGCTTACCGTTCACTAAGAAATTTCTTCCCTTGATCCTGACGTCGCGGAAACCTATTCTTTGGGTAAAGCGCTCAATTACCAGGCCGCTCGGATCTTTAAGTTCTACATGCAGGTCGTAGAGATTAGGTGCTTCAGCGGACCAAGGCTTAATGTTAGGAAATTCTGCGGTCATATGAAGTTCCTCGGGAGAAACCGGAAGAAACTTATCTTCAAAAACCAATAAAGCTGCCGGGACTTTCTGATCCCAGTATTTCCCATGAAAGAAATCACTCTCGAGCTTTTTGTTCTCTGCAGATTGCTTCTTCCATTCGATGCTCTCTTTGTCGGGGATCGTCGTTGATATCGCTTTGGTGCGACCGACGCCCTCAACCTTTGCGCTTAGTGAATATCCAATGAAGCTGGCATCTTGAGCCGCTGCAATAAATGCACGGATGTCGAGGGTTCCTGTTTTGCCATCTGCCTTCAGCCCAACAGTTGGATAGAAACGTGAAACGTGAACACGAGGAGTAATAAATACCTTGATACTTCGGGTAATTCCACCATGCCACCATTGATCTTGATCTTCGATATATGTGGCATCCGACCACTTAACGACCTTGATCTGAATCCGATTGGTTCCAGGGTTTACAAAAGCCGAGATATCAAAATCTGCGGCCAGACGAGAATCCTTCGCCATTCCAACTTCGACTCCATTTATGCAGAGGATCGCGACTGATTCGAATCCACCGATCTGCAGCACGATTCTCTCGCCGATCCAATTATCAAGAACGGTGAAATCACGCTCGTAGATTCCAGTCGGATTCAGGCTGGGAACAAAAGGGGGCAAGTCATCAAATGGCATCTGAACATTTGTGTAAATTGGACGATCCCAAAAGTGAGGTGACTCGGCTTGAGCTGTCCATAAACCTGGAACTGGAATAGTGGTCCAGTTTCTTCCTGGTTCATCATCAGGCGAGCGAAGGAGTTGAAAATCCCAGTGACCATCGAGTGAAACTGAATCTTCGTGAACGATATTCAACATTGGTTCACGGTTGATGGAAGTTGTTTCAGGACTATTCCAATATTTCATTCATTTACTCCAAAAAACTTTAATAGTAGTATCTGGGAATTAGCGCCGTAGGCACTGAACTACTCTAATCCGATTGTTAATCAAGGAAAAGAAGCACTTGATGTGCGTCATTCACCAGGAGGAACATTGTCTAGATCAGAAATAATTACCCTCTCCTCTTCCAGTTCTTCGATAATTTTTGATACATCAGATAACAATTTAGTTATCAAACACTGGGGGGCTTCGATTGCTCATCAAGGAACGGGTCTGCAGGCCGCTACGGCAAAGTCAGTAGCCAACAGTGGGTTTGACGAGGCGCTTGCAACTGGAGTCTTGCGCGAACATTCTCGTGGCTTCTTAGGCCATCCCACGGTCACTGGCCATCGCAATGGCAAGGCTTGGTCAACCTTCTTCTCTCTCACAAAGGTGGATCGCTCCGAGGGCAGTGTTACAGCGCATTTTGCCGATGCCACAGCACATCTCAAGTTGGAGATGACTTATACCCTCAACGAATTTGGAATTTTAAACATTAGCGCTGCCCTAACAAATGCTGGCAACGATTCGTACAACCTCGAGCAGTTCGTGTATTGGTTACCCCTCCCCGACCGTGCCGATGAGGTCATGGATTTCACGGGGCGCTGGTCACACGAACGCCACCCGCAGCGCAGCGCCATTCGTTATGGGTTAACCACTCGCGAAATTCGAGAAGGTCGCAGCGGCCACGATTACACGATTGCGCAACTTGCTCTTGCCGGAGGAGCCGAGTTCGGACACGGTGAAGTCTGGGGGCTCTCTGTCGCATGGAGCGGTAATTCAGTGCATCACGTCGAAAGGTTAGCTACCGGAGATATCTCAATTGGCGCCGGTGAGCTTTTAGAACCGGGCGAGATAATTATTG
>Ga0118677_10015442_pt1 | contig 10614 bp, 8 predicted proteins | sample AliMusrvi5mmetaG_FD_86154 | JGI IMG/M metagenome (GOLD analysis project Ga0118677, IMG submission 86154)
CTCCTAAGGGCCGATTGCGCCATGAGGAGAGCTCTGTATCCAATTTGGCGGCACACTGGCTCACCTGGGTCGAACTCACCGAATGGCCGCAGAGTTCCTCCACGATGGCACTCACCTTGCGGGTGGAGACTCCCTGCACATACATTTCCGCCAGTGCAAGCTTGAGTGCCTGCTCGCTACGCACGCCCTTCTCCAGAGAGCTAGGGTAAAAGTCCACCTCTCCCCTCACTTGCGGAACACGGAACTCAATGGCCCCAAGGCGCGTGGCCAGGGTCTTGGGCTTAAAGCCATTGGCGTGGCCAAGGCGAGCTTCAGAGCGTTCGTAGGGACGAGCCCCAAGAACGGCGCTCCGCTCCACTACCATCGCTTCGTTGACAAGCAGACGCAGCCCCTCGGCAAAGCCGGAGCTCCCCTCCTTGGTCAAGAGTTGCATTACCGTGGTCAAAAGTTCAGTGTCGAGTTGGTGAGTCATGTGCGAGTTCGGCGTGTTGGATGTGTTTGATTGCACCCCAACAGAACCACACGGACTCACCACTTTGCTATACCGGCGGCAGCCCCCCTAGGGTTACTGCGTTCGCCTCGCTACGCTTCGCCTCTCTCCGTCACCCCCAGGGGGGGCTCCTTGAAGGACGTAGCGCTCTTCCAATTTACAGAAACATTTTTACACTCCCTAGCGTTGGATACGATTACGTCGATGCAGAGTGGGCTGGAAAGCACGGCATCATCGTAACCAACACTCCCGGAGTACTAACCGATGAGGTTGCTGATACAGCTATCGGACTCCTTCTTTGCACCATTCGTCAATTTCCTAAGGCAGATCGTTTTATCAGGGCCGGACAATGGGAACACAAAATTTTTCCTCTCTCCAAATTAACGCTTAGGGAAAGCAAGATAGGAATCGTTGGAATGGGAAGAATCGGGCGGGCGATTGCGAAGCGACTAGAAGGCTTCAGTATCGCTATTGAGTATCATAGCCTTTCCCCAAAATCTGATCTCCCCTACAAATTTCACCCCACGCTTCAGCAGATGGCTCTTGCTGTAGATATTCTGATCAATTGTACCCCCGGCGGTGATTCTACTCGGAATATAATAGGCGCTCATGTTCTGAAATCCTTGGGTTCTATGGGAGTCCTCATCAATATTGGAAGAGCATCTAGCGTTGATGAAAAAGCTCTTATCTCTGCGCTCCGAAATGGAGAAATTATGGCTGCCGGACTGGATGTCTATTGGAATGAACCTCATGTTCCCAAAGAGCTTATGACGTTCGATAATGTTGTGCTTTTACCCCATCTTGGCTCCGCAACTATTGCAACCCGCCAAGCCATGTACCGGCTAGTTGCAGACAATCTTATTGCATGGAACGTAGGCAGAGCCCCTCTCACCCCAGTTGCTGAGAATATCTGACCAATACACCCGGAAATGCTTGAATTCATAAACACGATGAAAAGGCCAGCCCTAGTCAACTCTGTCCCCCCTCATTCGGGATGTTTCTACTAGCTTATGCTTCACACCTCATTTGAAGAGCTGTGCTAGTAAATTCTCCAGCAGTAAGCGGGATTCGCAGAATACATCGATACTGCCACAAGTTCATTTCATGAAAAAGGTTAGCAATGCTTGGCGAGAATCTCAGCCACCAAAGCCGTCCACCCGGTCTGATGGGAAGCTCCGAGTCCACGACCTGTCTCTCCATGGAAATACTCATTGAACAGAACGAGATTCTTCCAGTTGGGGTCTTTGGCATAGAGATCAACTCCTCCGTGACAAGGCCGATTACCAGAACTATCAGGAAGGAAAATGGAGGTGACCCGACGTGCAATTAAAGTAGCCGCCTCCGCAAGGGTCACCCAATTTCCAGAATGTGTCGGAAACTCAACCTTGAAATTGTCCCCATAGAAACGGTCGTAAGTTTCCAGTGCAGTAATAATCATGTAATTAATTGGAATCCAAACAGGCCCCCTCCAGTTAGAATTTCCACCGAACATTCCGGTCGTACCCTCACCGGGTTCATAGTCTACGACGTACGTATTACCGTTCACTGTATACGTATAAGGGTGCGTCTCATGGTACTTTGAAACCGAGCGAATTCCGTAATCGGAGAGAAACTCCTCCTCGTCAAACATATAGCGGAGCATCCTTTCAAGTCGTTCCCTAGGAGTCACCGTGAGTAGATGGATTCCGTTGGGGTCTTCGACCACCCCGCAATTCATCTCGAGAAGCAACGTTGCACATTTAGGCCTGTTTTTTATAAACCACTCAAGACGGCTTTTATATCCGGGATTTGTGTTCCGTTGCTCTGCGGTTACGTACGTGGTCGCGAGCAAGGGTATGAATCCGACAATTGAACGAACCTTGATAGGGATGCTGTTTTCACCAAGTTGAAGATGATCGTAATAAAAACCGTCTTCCTCGTTCCAAAGCCCGGTCCCTCCAAAACCGTTCATTGCTTCCACGATCCTTGCAGAATGAGTGACAAACTTAGTCCCCATATCGGCATATACGGGATCAAGAACGGATAATTCAAGGGCCATCCGAAGCATTGTCAGGCAGTAAAAGGCCATCCATGAAGACCCATCAGCTTGCTTCAACTTCCCGCCCGTAGGAAGAGACTTGGATCTGTCAAACACTGAGATGTTATCAAATCCTAGAAAACCTCCTTCAAAGAGGTTATTGCCATCGCTGTCTTTACGGTTCACCCACCACGTAAAATTAATGAGTAGCTTCTGGAAAACTTTCCTCAAAAATTCCGGATCTGGATTCCCTTCAAAAACGCCAGCATCATAGATACGTAGAGCGGCCCAAGCGTGAACAGGAGGATTCACGTCAGAAAAATTCCATTCATAGGCAGGAATCTGGCCGTTTGGATGGGTGTACCATTCGCGAAGAAGCAGGATCAGCTGATCCTTGCAATAAGAAGGATCAATCCTCGATAAGGCCGCCGTATGAAAAGCAAGATCCCATGAGCAATAATAAGGGTATTCCCAGGTGTCAGGCATTGAGATGACATCCCTGTTGAAGATGTTACCCCATTCGGCATTTCTGGATGCGTGTCCCGCAGGAGGAGGAGGCTCCGTGGAGTCGCCATCCATCCATTCAGTCTGGACTAGGTTATAAAACTGCTTTGACCAGAGCATCCCAGCATAAGCTTGTCGAGCTATGCGCTTTTCTTCAGCAGAAAGCGAGGACTTGAGTTTCGCCGCATAAAACTCATCAGCCTCAGAGATGCGAGTGGCAAAAATATCATTATAACTGTCGTCCAAGGGCTCCCCCTGAGTGGCTCCCTTCTCTGTTAGACGCATGCGAAGAACAACCGAACTTTGCGGAGGAATAGTAAGGTTATATCGAGCGGCTGCCTTAGTCCCAAATCGGTCGGGATTAAGCGCGTCGGCGTTATTGTGAACTACAGATTCATGAAAAGCGTCTTTGAAATATTTTCTGCCGGAGATACTCCCGTAGAGCCGCATTGTATTGGTCTCGTTATCAGTGAATAAAAACTCAGGTAAGATTCCTTCTGGGCCTTTCTCAAAAGTCATCTCGTAGTCACCCATTACCTGATGAGTGGCTGAAAGCATTCCAGGCTTGAGAGTAGAAATCTTAGGCTCCGTTAGGCACTCTTCATGGATCTGTCCCCATGACCAAGTGTTACGATACCAGAGAGTAGGCAGAAAAACTATATCGGCAGAATCCTTGCCACGGTTGCTTATCGTAACTCGGATGAGGATGTCCTTGATGGATCCTTTTGCATACTCAACCTCAACATCGAAGTATCGGTTCTCGCTAAAGATGCCTGTGTCAAGGAGTTCATACTCAGGCTGCAGTTGGCTACGACGACCATTTTCAGCTATGAGATCGGCATAAGGAAACTCCCTTTGGGGATATTTATATAACCCTTTACAATATGAATGTGTCGGCGTGGCATCGATGTAGTAGTAGAGTTCCTTGACATCCTCTCCGTGGTTGCCTTGGGGACCCGAGAGACCAAATAGTCGCTCCTTGAGGATCGGATCCTTGCCGTTCCAGAGAGAGAGAGCAAAACAAAGCCTTCCAAAACGATCGCTCAATCCAAGCAATCCATCATCACCCCATCGGTATACTCGGCTTCGTGACTGATCAAAAGTGAATGAGTTCCAGACATCACCATTCGATGAGTAATCCTCACGGACTGTTCCCCACTGACGTTCAGAAAGATAAGTTCCCCATAATTTCCAAAATCTTTCTCGCCGGGTGTCTTCCCCAAGGCGGATCTCTTCTGAAGTAAGGTAAGAAGGCTCAGGGTTCACACTGCGTTATGCTGGGCGTGCTATCAACAACCTTCGCAACCGGTCAAGAGCCGATTGGGCGACCATCTGTTTAAAAGTAATGCGATCCCCCCTAAAGGTTTCCTTCCAAGTTTCGGTCCGCTCCTCCGCAGAACATAATGCAATCCAGACGGTGCCAACTGGTTTTTCATCAGATCCTCCATACGGACCAGCAATCCCAGATGTGGCAATGGAATAGTCCGCCCCACTTAGTCGGCATGCGCCCTCTGCCATGGCACGTACTACTTCCTCACTCACGGCACCATGCTGAGTGATCACCGCAGAAGGAACTTCGAGAATTCTTATTTTAGAGGCATTGCTGTATGTAACGAACCCCTCCCGAAAAACCGACGAGGCACCGGGCACATTTGTCATAAGATCTGCAATATGCCCCCCCGTACATGATTCGGCTGTGGCAATCGTTTCGCCATACTTTTGCAGAAGACGTACCACTACCTCCTCCATGGATTCACCTGCATCGCTTAGAAGATTATCACCGACAGCTTGGAGCACTATCGGTTTAATCTCATCAAGTAGCGAAGGGGTGCCGATCAATCGTAGGTCGACCTCATTGGGACGTGCACAATAACCAACCTCAAGACCAGTTCTTTTGGAAAGTTCCAGCCCGAGCTTTGATTCAAGCATCGACTCACCCATTCCGACTATCCTGTAAATATTGCACACGTCTTTCGCACCAGATTTGGCGAGTCCCTTCAATATGGGAATCACGTAATTGGTTGCCATCGGCCGCAATTCGCGTGGAGGTCCCGGCAAAAGGAAAAGATGAGGAATTGTTAGGGAAGTGACAACGGTTGGTGCGACGTAGAGACCGGGGGCTGTCCCAAACTCATTAGGAAGTACTCGAGCCCCTGAAGGAACCATGGCCTGACGTTCCATACGTGGTTGAAAGGAAATCCCGCGCACGTGGCAGTAATCTTGAATTCTCCTCAACACTTCCTGGTCCTTGATCAAAGGGAGGCACAAACTCTCCGATGCCAACTCACGCGTGATATCATCTGTAGTCGGTCCCAGTCCGCCAGTAACGAGAATCACATCGCATCTTTTAAACGCCTCCCTAAGGGCACTCAAGATATCGGAGCCATCTGGAACCGTCGTCTGGCGAGAGATCCTCAAGCCGATACCGATGAGTTCTTTTCCAAACCACTCAAGATGGGCATCCCTGACGTTTCCAAGCAACAACTCACTGCCGGTATTAATCAACTCAACACGTTGAGGAGTCATGATCAAGCCCTGCTTAAAGCAGACTCATCCAGCGGTCAACCAAACTCACCTGCCAGTTAGCTTCCTTGATCGTGTAGGCATGACGCAGATTAGCGAGCATTCGTGCAAAGACATCCCTAGAGGATGGGTTTTCGAGATGACAATCATTAAGTTCAATACCCTGTCGCAAAAGAATATTTGCACAATCTGCGAGTGAAATAATCCGTCCTTTATGAAATGGATCAAAATAAATATCCCCGCATCGCACGATAAAATGACCTGGAAGATTAACTCCATGAACAGGAATTCCTGCTCGGGTGCCTACAAATATAGTCAGAAGCGATAGCGCTAGAGGAAGCCCTCTTCTGTTCAACAACACACAGGGAAGTAACGAATCTTCCTGGTTGTGATAGTCTGATTGATTCCCCTTAAATCCGAGTTCATGGTGAAGGAACTTTGTAAGGGTAGAAACAGGTTCCTGATCACCGCCAGTCAACCTCACCAGTAGCTCCAATCCCAACCTGTCGAGCATCCTCTTTGATTCTTCAAGATCCAGCCATGGCATCAAAGCGCCCGAGACTAGCCACGAAGCTTTCTCAAGTGGAATCTCGGCATTATCCATCATAATCTCCACTAGCTCTTCCGATGCTTTTCTGCCAGTTATTGCGTGAAGAACCTCCTGTGCGTGGGCCGACACGATAGGAGAATCGGCATTTGCAAGTCGGTTGAGATCGCCGACTGCCGCATCACCCTGCATAACCAGCTGCTCCTTCACCATTCCCACCGTTTCGGGATCATCATCACAAAATAGCCATTCCAGTGCATTAATTTTGGAGGGCATAAGAAGAACCTAAACCCGTTGCAGCATCCGGGCAAGCAGTGGCAAAAAGAAAGAATCAATTTATAGACTGATCAAAGCGTCATGCAGCACTAATCTCCAACCCCGTCACTTCACATTCTCTGATGGAAATTCGGAGGGTTGCAGGTCGACAGCAAACGGCACAGTCCTCAATCAATTCCACAGTACCCTCTAGGCTGGTCTCGACTTGGATTGCAAATTCTTCCCCACACTGAGGACAATGGACTATGATATCTTCAGTCAAGTCTCTGCTCCTGATGGCTAATTGGTCTTAACAGTTGTAAATGTTCAGAACTTTGAGACTGGAGCAACATACACTTACTCACTGATCTCTATACGTCTGGCGTCGCTCCACAGGGACTCTAGACCATAAATATCACGTTTATCCCGGTGAAAAATGTGAACGATTACGCTACCATAATCGATAATCACCCACTGACTCACAGGGAATCCATCTTCTGCAATAGGTCTCTGACCGATCGAAGCACGAACTTTCTCCCTAATGGACGAAGCAATTGCCTTAAGTTGTGGTTCTGAGGATGCCGAGGCAATGACAAAGAAATCGGTGAAACTGGAAATCTCTCTCATATCGAGTATCAAAAGATCCTCGGCTTTCCTATCTAAGGCTCCTTCGGCACAGAGTCTGGCAAGTGATTCCTCGGGATCAGTTGACTCACCCGCAGTAATCTTATGTTTCGGCATCTATCAAGGAAGATCGGTAGGGCTGATTTGTCATGATTGCAGTATATACCGCCTCAGGAACCATAAAGCGAATGGAAAGGCGGTTGGCGCACCTCGTCCGGATTTCCGAAGAAGAGAGATCAATCCGCCGATGAACAACCTGCATTGATCCCTTTTGGAAATTATTCGGACCACCACGATCAAGTATGGCGAAATCCACCAGTTCCTTCAGTTCAGTGATACTCCGCCACTTTCCAAGATCCGCAAGATTGTCGGAGCCGATTAGGTAGAAAAATCGAACTCCTGGATGCTCATTCATCAAGGAGTGTACGGTATCGATGGCATAGGAGGGCGCTGACCGTTTGATTTCACGGTCATCAACGGAGAATCGCTTTTGAGAATCGATCGCTCTTCGGACCATCTCAAGTCTTAGCTCAGGCGGGGCGGAGGGGGGGGATGACGTCTTAAATGGAGACACACCCGCCGGAATGAAGATGATACGGTTAAGATCAAGTTCTTCCAGTGCCGCTTCCGCAAGAATGAGATGCCCCATATGAATCGGGTCAAAGGTTCCGCCGAATATCCCCACCCTTTCGACATGATCGGGGCTTTGAGATGATCGTTTAGAAGTTGATTGCTTCCCTAAATTATTCACGTGTTAGCTGCTTATCAAATCCTTCTCAGTAGAGAAGAAATGGTTGACGTTCCTGACGAAAACGATTGAGGAAGGGTTGCCAGGAAGACACGATCTGGTCAGGGCTCTTGGTAGCCAGGTTTGCCCTGATCTGATCGCTTCCGTAGACCTTGTAGAAAAGGTTCAACTTGGTTCTGCTGGCTTGAGAGAAGATCAGGCCGTGGGATTCCCTATTACATTCTGCTAGAGTGTAAAGGGATGCGGCAGCAAGATTCCCTCCACCATTCGGATTGGCTCGGAACATCACCCCAGGACCAGAGGCCGTATTGATAGGATCTACTTGGATTCCACTGCATTTGCTCCTCAGATACGAGACCATTCGGTTTTTGACCCAAGGGGCGCTAAGTACCTGAAAGGCCCTCGGTGAATATAAGCTTTGGTCAAGACCACCAGCTAACTCTCCAACCACACCGGTTATCACATAATAGTTCGGCGACATCTCCGTCGGAATGTTCGGGGAGGGGGCAACCCAGCGAAGCCCCGTCATAGGCCAGGTCATCGAACGGCTCCAACCATGCATCTTGACGACCTGAAGATGGGCTTTGGGTCCCATCCAACCACGCTCGTTCGCCATCAGTGCCAATTCCCCTACGGTCATACCATGGACATAAGGGATGGGGAACTGCCCCACAAAGGAGATCCACTTGGAATCGATACCCTGCCCCTCCACCCTGTTTCCACCGAGTGGATTGGGACGGTCCAACACGATGAACTCCTTCCCCATTTCCGCGCAGGCTTCCAGACATTTTCCCATCGTGCTGATGTAGGTATAGCTCCGGCATCCGATATCCTGCATATCGAAAACTAATACATCGATTCCGGAGAGCATCTCAGGAGTAGGCTTCCGAGTATCTCCGTAGAGGGAAAATGCAGTCAGTCCCGTCAGAGGATCTCTGCGCGAACGAACCTCAACTCCAGCTTTATCAGTCCCGTCGAGTCCATGTTCGGGCGTATAGAGTGCCACAAGATGGACATTCTTCTTGAGAATTAACCGAGTCTTTTCGCCAGCCGAGTTTACGCCGGTCTGGTTTGTGACCAGACCAACCCTCTTGCCACGCAGGATGTCGAAGTTATTCTTTTCCAACACATCAATTCCAAGGTCGACGGCTCGAGCCTTCTGAGCTGAGGCGCCTGAAAGAAGAAGAGCAGCGAGGATAGCAGTCGTTAGGTGGAACTTCATAAGAATCGTTTCGTAAGTTGCTGGAAAATCTGGTTTCATCGGACGCTATGAAAAGCACATCGTCCGGTCAACTTTTGCTACTCGGCATTCCAGGCTTAGAGATTGATGACGAATTCGCCGATTTCATCAGAAAGATACAACCAGGCGGTTTCATCCTTTTTGGAAGGAACATACGAACCCCCTCGCAACTGCGCTTGTTAATCGAGAGATTGCGCGATCTCAGCGAGATCGAGCCGATCATCACCATTGATCAGGAGGGTGGTCGGGTCTCCCGCCTCAAGTTGCTAGGAAACGAACCCCCCAATGCCCGCCAACTACGTGAGCGAGGCGACATGAAGCTCGTCTCACGGCACGGGGAGATAACGGGAAAACTTCTACGCCTCTTCGGCTTCAACCTTAACCTCTGCCCCGTACTTGATATTGCCTTTGACGATGACGCTGACAATTCGTTGCGGGGACGGTGCTACGGAACCGATGCTTCCGAGGTTATTAATCTTGCAGGAGCTTTCAACAAGGCACTCCGCTCCACAGGCATACTTTCTTGCGGAAAGCACTTCCCGGGATACTCTTCAGCCTCTAGTGACCCCCATCACGATCTATCAGCCCTTCCAAGAACTCGAAAAGATCTCGATGCTCATGAACTGAGGGTTTTTCGACATTTCGCAACCGGAGAGAACGCGGTCGACAGTATGATGCTCGGGCATATTGCTTTCGAAGAACTAGATCCCTCGGGCTTGCCTTCTTCTCTCTCTCGAGTCGTGACAACACAACTCCTCAGGGATGAGATGGGATTTCGTGGCCTAGTGATGACCGATGATCTCGATATGGGGGCGGTTCTGAAATACCACGGATTTGAAGAGATGATCCGGTTAGGCCTTTCTGCTGGCAATGACCTCCTCATGATCTGCCACCGCACCGAGCTTGCCTGTGAAGCTATTAACGTTCTTGCGAAATGCCCTTCTGAACAACTCGACCGCGCTTTGTCTAATATTGCCAACTTTAAGTCCCGGATGGCTTCTCCCTACCCATTTACCGAGCAAGCATTCCTTGAACTTGACCGTGAAGTATGGGATCTGCGAGTCGCAACGCTTGGGGAGGATCGTGCGTCAGCCAGAAGCATTGATGATGGCAAGAGATCTCCGGTCGAAGTGTACTAAATTGGATGAAAAGAGCATTTCATCATTGATGAATGTCCGATGACTACTTTTGGTGAAGCAATGTAATACCAGATCCTCTCCTTTGGATGTCTGGAAAAAATGTGTAATTAGCAAGCATAGGAGCCGACCGATAAATGCCCCCTACCTAGATTGCCATCATCCATTTCTACAGGATTGCATGATTAAACCAAATCGCCGCTTTCTCAACGGCTTCTCGGTAACACCGAAGAATTGGTTAAATGCTATGCTTTCTGGATTCAATAGCTTTAATGGCCTTCACGGGATCCTCTCAAGCGTGCAACCCGAAAGCTTGACGTCGGCGTTTTGAACAATGTCAGGATTTTTAATCTGTTTGAAATTCGAGTTAATGATCCTAACGTCACTTATGGTTGCAGCAGGAAATCCCTTCACATTCAGAACCCTAGGGGCCTTCTCGACATTGATATTCTCCATCACGATATTGCGAGCTATGGGATTGAATTCTCCTTTAGAACCCTCCTCATAAAGGAAATCTATTTGTAGAACGG
>Ga0118677_10015443_pt1 | contig 10613 bp, 5 predicted proteins | sample AliMusrvi5mmetaG_FD_86154 | JGI IMG/M metagenome (GOLD analysis project Ga0118677, IMG submission 86154)
GGAAAAGGAAGATCCCTTCATTCTCCCCGAAAACAAAAAGACCCGGGGCAAGGGAGTCTCCCGCCCCGCTCCGTGCCGGGACGGCACGCTCCATGAAATGTAATCCCTCCCTGCGCACCGAAAATCTGAACGTCACCGAGCTGACCCCGCTCGACACCCCGCGCGCCATCAAGAAAGAATTCCCCGCGACGCCGGATATCCTGAGAATGGTAGTCGAGTCGCGGCAGGCTATCCGGGACATTCTGAACGGAAAGGACAAGCGCCTGCTGGTGGTGGTCGGCCCCTGCTCGATCCATGACCCCAAGGCGGCGTTAGAGTACGCTGAACGCCTGGCTGTCCTGCGCCGCGAACTCGCCGGAGATCTGCTCATCCTGATGCGCGTCTATTTCGAGAAACCGCGCACCACCATCGGGTGGAAGGGCCTGATCTATGACCCCCACATGGACGGCTCGGCGGACATCGCCTCCGGGCTATGCGCCGCCCGCCGCCTGCTTTTGGATATCAACGCCATGGGCGTTCCCACCGCGACCGAAATGCTCGACCCGATCGTTCCGCAATACATCGCCGATCTGGTCTCCTGGGCCGCCATCGGCGCGCGCACCGCCGAATCCCAGACCCACCGCCAGATGGCCAGCGGCCTTTCCATGCCCATCGGGTTCAAGAATGGAACCGACGGCAATGTCCAGGTGGCCGTGGATGCCATGGAATCCGCCCGCCATCCGCACAGTTTCCTCGGGATTGACGAGGACGGCCGCGCCGCCATCGTCCGCACCCGCGGCACGGAGTGGGGCCACCTGATTCTGCGTGGCTCGGCATCGGGACCGAACTACGACGACGCCAGTGTCCGCGATGCCTGCCGGCGCATGGCCGCGCGAAAACTCCGGCCGGCAGTCATGGTGGATTGCAGCCACGGCAATGCCGGAAAACAATTCGCGGTCCAGGAAAAAGTCTGGAACGAGGTGCTTGCCCAGCGCTCAGGCGGAAACACCGCCATCATGGGCATGCTGGTGGAAAGCCATTTGAACGAGGGAAACCAGCCCATCCCCGCCGATCTTTCCACCCTCCGCTACGGCGTCTCCGTCACCGACGAATGCGTGAATTGGGAAACGACCGAACGGATGCTCAGATCCGCGTTTCTGCGGTAGGCGTTCCCGGCCGCATCAGGCGCACATCGAACACACCACCGGCAACCCGTTTTTTCGCGACAAATTTGATGGTCACAAGACCGTTATTGGACCTGGATAGAACCTCCGGGGGGATCGGATAATGCTTCTCGATAAACCGGCCCGGCTTCTCTCCGGAAAGCTTTTCGGAAGCAAGGAGTGTGTCATTGGCCAGGATGTCGAATTCCCGACCGCTGTCCCCGCCCCAGTAGGTGACAACTAGATCGGCCGCCTTCCCGCCGCGGGGATCGAGCTTATACTGGAACCGGCTGCCGTGACGCCAGCGGCGACCTTCGTGAACGCCCGTCTCCATCCCCTCACCGACAAGGTCGTGATCCACCTCCGGTTGCTGTTCGCCGACCGCGACGGAATCCAACGTGGCGGCTTCATAGGCCGCCCTGGCCTGTTCAATGGCGGCAAGGCGGTCGAGGCGGGCCTTGAGTCCATCCTTTGTCGTCAGTTGCCAGTACATCTGGTAGCGCTGATCATGCAGGCGGAAGAACGGAACCAGCGGCAGGCCCTTGGGCGCCGCCGGCTCGGACACGTCAACAACGCGGAAATGCAACGGCTCTCCGTCGGGATCAGGCACGACATGTTTCGGCAGGTCGTCCGCGGTCGAGAGCAGGACGGGCACCTGATCGAGCGAAACCAGGGGCCCCGGGGCGATATGCCCATGACGGCTGTCGCCGGCCTGAAGGCCGGCCAGGTTGTTCGTGCCGGCAGGGGACGCGAGCACAATGGGACCGCGCATAATGGCGCCCCACCCGGAGCCGTCGGGCAAGCGCTCCACGGTGGTACGCATGGGGAGTTCGACTTCCACGCGATCGCCATCACGCCACTCACGCCTGACGGCGGCGTAGGACGAGGGTGTCGAGACAAGCGGCACCGCCTGGCCATTGACGCGCACCGTGAAGCCTCCGGCCATGACCCAGCCGGGATGTCGAAGATTGAGGGTGAATGTCGAGGGCCGCTTGAGTTTCAGGATCAGGCGCGACCGGGGCTCATCAGGGAAGGCGGTTTCCTGGCGCACCGTGAGGCCGAGATCCGGCGCCGAGAGTTCGGAGGCCATGAAGAGGTTGACATAGAGGCCGCCCGTGGAACGGGCATAGATGAATTCACCGTATTTACCGGGGTTTTCCATGCCGGTGCCGACACAGCACCAGAAACACTGGCCTGGCTGGGAATACACACGGTAGAAGTCGGGCCGGATGGGCGTGAAGTACACATAACCGGGCCGGGTCGGATGGATTGCCGAGAGGAGGTGATTGAAGAGAGCGCGCTCATAGTAGTCGGCGTACGCGGCCCTGGGCTCGGCGGCGAAGAGTTGTCCGGTCAGGCGAAGCATGTTGTAGGTATTGCAGGTCTCGGGACCCTCGCGGTGCTCAAGCATTCCCTTGAAGTCCTTCGGATCGTTGAAATGCTCGGAGACACTGTTGCCGCCGAAGGCAACTGAACGTTGGCCCGTGACGTTATCCCAGAAGAAGCGCGCGCCGGAATCAGCCTCCTTGTCGCCGGTGAGCGCCGCGATACGTTCGAGGCCGATGACCTTCGGGATCTGGGTGTTGGCATGCAGCCCGGTGAGGCGATCCTCGTGGCGCATGAGCGGATCCAGAACCGCCTTGTGATTGAACCGGCGCGCGAGCTTCAGGTACTTGTCATTTCCGGTCATCGCGTAGATATCAGCCAGCACTTCATTCATCCCGCCATGCTCGGTGCCAAGCATCCGTTGCATTTGGTCATCGGTGAGAGTGGCCGTGACCCCGGCGCACCAGTCGCCATACCGGATCAGGATGTCGCGGGCTTGCGCATTGCCGGCGACCGTATAGGCATCGCGCAAGCCGGCAAAAGTCTTGTGCAGGTTGTACCACGGCACCCATTTTCCATTAAGGGCCTCCCCATGGCCGGCGGCCACCTTATCCCACAAGGCCCGGCTTCCGGGAATGCCGCCCAGATAGCCGTCACCGGAAGCCTTCTGGCAGCGATCGAGTTCCGCAACCATGGCGTCAAGGCGGCGGCGCAACTCGTGATCAGGGGTGTCCGATCCGGAAGCGATCATAAAGGACAGCGCGGAGAGGTAGTGGCCGGCCGTGTGGCCGTCAAGACCGCAGCTTTCCCAGTTCCCGTAGACGGGCTTGCGAGGCTCCAACCCGGCCTCGCGCAGAAAAGGCGCCAAGAGACGATCCGGATCGAGTGCCAGCATGTAGTCGCGGTTGGCCTTGACCGCGGCGGTAAAGGGACCATCCAGCAGACGCACCGAGGTCAGCGGGAACATCCGGACTTCCGGCGCCGGGGCCGCCCGGCCTGGCCAGGGCATGAAAACCCATAACAGGCACATCGAGCCGAATCTCAGGATCGAAAGTCGATTCTTCATATCATGGCGCCTATAGCGAGGTTGATCAGTCAGCCGGTTTCACCACCACGGACCTGCCCTCATAAACCAGGGTCTTCACTTTGGAGGGCGTGTAGGCTGGGCCGGCGTTCCGACCGGGAACAGCCAGAACGACATTTAGCGTACGTGACAACACCATGCCCGGGAATGAGCCCTTGCGCGGACCCACCGTGAGAGTCCTGGCGGCATCGTTCCATTTCAACTCGGTGGTGGCATATTGCCCCTTCTCGTAGTTGTAGGTCTCGTTGTCGTCCTCGTAGATCGTGAACGTCGCATCTGCCCCGGGATAAATACGGATCTCGTATGCCGCATTCTGCTTGTAAGAGGCAAAGTGCACGACCGGCCCCATGGGCACGATGCTGCCGGCACGGACATAAACCGGGAAGGTGTCGAGCCGACATTCTTTTCGAACGACCCGCCCGCCGGTAAACCGCTCATGGGTCCAGAAATCAACCCAGTCCGCCCCGGCAGGCAAGGTGGTTTCCATGACATTGTCCCGGGCGGCCTTGAGGGCGGCCAACTCCCTGAACTGGCCGGGGGTGCGCCAACTGAGACGAAGGGCACGATCCTTCCGCCCCTGGAAATACTCGATCTTCACGGAAAGCATCTGACCCTGGCGGAGGGTGATCTTCGTTCCCTGGTATCGCACCCCCTTCGTCTGCCAGTCTTCAACGACAAGTTTACCGTCGAGCCAGAGGCGGAATCCATCGTCGCCTTCGATGCCAATTTCATAGTCGCCATCCTCGGGCGCGGTGATCGAGCCTTCCCAGCGGCCTGAGAAGTTGTCGAGGCTGGTGAGTCCGGCAGGCGGATTGGCCAGGGGCGGCCCGGGCCACCGGTAGTCCACTTTCGCATCAACAACCTTGCCGGCTGGTTTTTCGAAATTCGTCCCCTTGAAATAGTCCCCGGCAATTCCGGGCTTGCCGTCCGGCGTCCGAAGGACTTCCGTCGGGATGGTGACCGTCTTGGGAGTGTCCCCATGGTCCGACCGGGTGATGGGATGCACAAGGAAGGCCGGCCCGAACATGAACTCGTCGTCAATCTTGCGGACCTTCATGTCATCTGGAAAATCCATCGGGAGGCCGCGCATCATGGTGTAGCCCTGGCTCGTACACATCCATCCCATGCCGTACAGGTAGGGCATCAGGCGGTAGCGCAACTGCGCGGCGCCGAGGAGCGATCCATAGGTATCCGGATCAAGGGTCTTGAACAGGTAAGGCTCGCGTTCGATGCTGGTCCCGTGGATACGGTAGATCGGATTGAAGATGGCGAACTGGTTCCATCGGGCATAGAGCTCGCGGTATTCGGCATTCTTTTCACCCCCGTGATAGTTGACGAAGAAGCCACCGGTATCCTGGGTCCAGTAGGGCTGGCCGGCCATCGCGACATTCACGCCACCCGCGATCTGGTTGCGCAGCGTCTCCCAGCTCGCCGTGGTATCGCCGGACCACGGCAGGGCGGCGTAGCGCTGCTGACCGGTCCAGGACGACCGCGTGAGCGTCAGGACGCGTTTGTTGCCGGTGGCGCGCTGTCCCTCGTAGGCGCCCTTGGTCGTCAACAGGCTGTAGGGATTCAAGTAGCGCGTGAAGTCGCCCATGGCATTAGTCCCGAGCATCTTGATGTCCCGTTCCACGTCATCGGGATTGTGACAGGCCCCGCCCACCTCCACCTCGGTTCCATCCATCCAGAGGGCGTCAATACCCACATCCAGCAGCCCCTTCTTGATATGCTTGAAATAGATTGCGCGGCCTTCGGGACTGTAGGCATCGTAGATGCGGGCCCGCTTGGTGATCCAGTGCAAAGGCCCGAAACGCAGCCCCTTGGCGTCGAGTTCCTTCGCCAGTTCGGTATCGTTGCCGATCGAGGGCCAGATCGAGATCATCAGCTTCATGTGCAGGTCATCATGAAGCGTCCTCATCATCGCGGCCGGATCGGGATAGCGTTCCGGGTTCCAGATCATGCCGCTCCAGTTGCCGTCCCGTTCCCCACCCCAGTACTGCCAGTCCTGGACCATGTAGTCGAGGGGAAATCCCGCCTGGCGGAAGTTACGGGCCACTTCGAGAACGCGAGCCTGCGTCAGGTAGCGCTCTTTGCTCATGAAGAGGCCGAAGGCGGCCTTCGGGAACATCGGGGCGGCGCCGGTGAGTTGGCGGTAACCGGCGATGACACCGTCCATGGTTTCGCCGGCAATGAAGTAGTAATCCACGCCCGCTGGCGCGCTCTCGGCCCGGAATGAGGCGCCGTGCGCATCGTCCGTGAAGAAACTCTTGGAGTAGATATCCCACATGATGCCGTAGCGCCGGGTGGAGATGAGCAAAGGAACCACGATGCCGATATTCGTCTGAACCATCTTCACTTTCCGGCCGCGATAGTCCATGTAGCGTTCATTGTATTGGCCGAGGCCGTAGAGCGACTCATCGGGCGAAAGCGTGAACGTTTGTGTCACTTCATAGGTGGGGGCTCCTGAAATCGTCACCGCCTTCATCTCCGCGGGATGGTCGGCGTGCTCGCGCACGATGTCCCGGCCGTCCGCCCCGAGAAAAGCGAGCGCACCGGTCTTCTTGTCGGCACGGATGCGAAGCCTGTCGGAGACCAGGGTAAGCGTCTCCGCGGAGTCCAGAATCTGGAACGGCACGGCCGCCGGCGGGGCGACCACGACAAGACTCGGCTGCACCGTGAACGTCCGTCCCGGATTCGCGTTCACCCGGACGGTGCCCGGGCCATAGAAAAGAACGTTCTTGGTGAGACCGTTGACGCGGAGTTGGACGCCGCTCTCCAGGCGGATGAAAGAAAATCCGTCCGTAGCAGCCGCGATGGGTTTCAACTGCCCCTCCGGAGTCAAACCGGTCGGCGCAGCCGCCCTTGCAACACTGGCGGAGAATAACATAGCGGTAATCAGTATTAATTTCATGATATGATCCTTAATATCAAAAGCGGCCGTCTTTGTCATCGGAATCGCTTTTGGCGCCCCGCCCGTTCACTTCCTCATCTTATAGCTCCACCGTCCCGCCAGCTTAACCGGAATCATCAGGGTGCCTTGGATATTCGAGTACATGTCGGCCGCCATGTACTGGATCGCCTGCCGGGCCGTGAAGGAACGGGGATCATCAATGCCCCTGAGACTGAGCAAAGCCAATCCCCGGAAAACCATGGAAATCAGGAACAGAATGCAATGATAGGTCATGGGCAGGCCCAGGAATTCGCCCCTCCAGTCTTTCAGCCAGGCTCCCAGCGCCCCGCCCAAGAGTCCGCTCACCGCCCCCGTTGACGCCACCACCACGCTATTCAGCGCCAGATAGGCCGTATTCTGGACCCCGGTCCGGTGCCGCCGGATCAGTCCCAGCATGATATTATAGGAGGACAGGTCCACCCCCGGCCAGGCAAACGCCGCAAGTAATACGCCCAGATAGGCCGGCATGATGTGGTCGTGCCGCACCAGCACCCAGATGGCGCCCCCGTGGATCACGCAGGCCGTCGCAATCATGGCCACAGGCTTGCGCCCCAACCGGTCAATCATCCGCCCCCAGAACGGCACCGAAAACAAGGCGGCAATCATCGGGTAAGTCACCAGCATCATATTCGCCTGCATGTTCGACATGCCCACCACGTCGAATACATAGAGCCAGCAGAACTGCCCCACCACGGCCACGGAGACGGTCATCGCCGAAGTAAATCCGAGGTAATACCGGAAAGACCGGTTCCGGAGCGGCTCCATAAACATACTCCTCACTCCGAACTGCTCGTTCTTCACATGGCCGCCGGAATCGGGAATGCGCATGAAGAAAATGATGTCAATCAGTCCAAATACCGCCGCCACTGCGAGAATGAGGCTCACCATCCGGCTCAGGGCCAGACCGCTGACACCCTCGGACCAATCCAGCGCCAAGCCCACGATGATCGTCATGAACAGACTGACGATCTGGCCCGCCTGAGTCCGGCGGGACAGGTAACGACCCCGGATCCGGGACGGCAACAGGTCCGAAAGCCATGAATACCAGGAAGGCGCGGTGATGTTGCTCGCCAGCGCAGACACCAACATCAGGGTAATCAAACCGGACGGACGCCGCCCCTCCGGCAACAACCACGGAATCACGGCGATCACAAGCCAGAGGCCGCGATGAATCAGGTTGGCGGTGAGAAATATCCGTTTCCGATGCCCGTAACGCTCCATCAAAAAGGAGGCCGGTAACTGGGCGAAGGCGGCGAAAAAAGGAATGGCCGCCAACACGCCGAAGCCAAACTCGGTGACATGCAATGATTTCGCATAACGGGTCAGCGCCGCCCCGGTCGTCATGGACTGCCATGCCGCCCCGAAAAGCCAGGCCACCAGGATACGCCTCAACACCACCCGCCTCCCGAATTCATCGGGACTATCTGATTCACGCGCCGGGCTCATGATTTCAACGCCTCAGCCACGCGACGGTTGGCGCGGGGCATGGGATAATCGGCCAGGGTGGAGGGAGGAATCCACTTCAGCTCCACCGAGGCTCTGGGCCGCGCCCGCCCGGACTGCCAGACGCATCGGAATGCCGTCATTGTGATTTTGAAATGGGAATAGGCGTGCTTCACGGTGACGGTGGGCGCCCCCACCCTGACCGTGAGCCCCGTCTCCTCTTCAATTTCCCGGGCCGCGGTCTGTTCCAGGGTTTCGCCCTTCTTCTGTTTGCCTCCGGGAAATTCCCACAAGCCGCCCAGCATCTGGTTCTCGCCCCGCCTCGCGATCAGGATCCGTCCCGTCTTCCAGATCACGCCGACGGCAATCCGGTAGTGCGGGACTTTCGCTGCCTTTTCGACAACCGGCAATTCTCCCGTGCGATTGGTTTTGAAAGCGATGCAATGCCGTGACAACAAGCACTGGCCGCACAGGGGATTCCGGGGCTTGCAGATCAGCGCCCCGGTTTCCATCATCGCCTGGTTGAAATGAGAGGGATTCACCGTGCGGATGAGCGGCGCCAGCCTCGCCCTGACCTCATCGGCCAGTGCCTTGTCACGCATCGGAGTTGAGATTCCCCATAAGCGGCTGCATACTCTCAAAACATTTCCATCCACCGACGGCACCGGTTCGCCGAAGGCGATGCTGGCGATGGCGGCCGCGGTATACGCGCCAATCCCCGGCAACTCACGCAGTCCCTCCGAAGTCCGGGGCGGTTTTCCGCCATAGCGTTCAACGATGGCCCGGGCCGCCTGATGAAGATTCCGGGCACGGGAATAGTACCCCAGTCCCTCCCACAGCTTCAGCACCTCCTGAAGATCCGCCTCCGCCAGCGCCGCAAAGGATGGAAACCTGGCAACAAACCGGTCGAAGTACGGAATCACCGTCACCACCTGCGTCTGCTGGAGCATGATCTCGCTGATCCAGACCTTATAGGGCGAAGGATCGCTCCGCCATGGCATGAAACGGTGATCCCGCTCAAACCAGCGAACCAACTCACGCGGCCAGGAGGGAAGGGTTGATTTCATGGCGCCTTTTCTGGAGTGGTCAACATTTCCTTCAACGCCCGGTAGTCGGTTTTCCCGGTGCCGAGGACGGGGATTCTTTCGATCCTTCGGATCATGCGGATATTATGAAGCGGTGAAAGCCCCGCCTCCCTGATCCGGTTATTGACGTCCTCCCGGGCCAGGTCGCGAATTGTAAAAAGGACCAGTTCAGGATTGAGTTCAACAGGCGTCGCCTCCACGGCGATAACCGGTTCCTCATCCGTGGGCTTCACATAAACCCTGGCAAGCGCCTCCTCAATGGCGGGAAGCGAAATCATCTCGCCACCCAGTTTGACGAATCGCTTCAGACGACCGGCGAAGACCAAAACCCCGTCCGCCCTCTGGCTTACCAAATCCCCGGTGCGGTACCAGGACTTGCCCTCAAACTCCAAAAAGGGAGAGGCACCGTCATAATACAGATAGCCCCCGAAAATGCTGGGACCACGCACCAGCAGCATCCCGGCCTGCCCGGTTACCGCCCCTTCACCGGTTTCCACATTCAGAATGGCATAGTCGACCGATGGCAGGACTTTGCCGATGGTACCCATCTGCGGGGCAGTCTCATCGTTTGCCGACACCACGGGAGAACACTCGGTGATCCCATACCCCTCGATAATTTTCATCCGGGGCCAGTTGCGCTGAATCGTGTCAAAGACCGCCTCCGGGCATTTTTCTGCGCCGGTAATAACCGCCCGGAGTGAATCCAGTTCCGCCCCCTTCACCGCCCGCAGAACACCTCCTAGAAATGTCGGCGTTCCCACCAGCAAGGTGATGCGATAGGCCTCGATCAACCTCGCCAGCATGGCCCCTTCCGTGGGATTGGGGTGATATACAACAGGAATGCCCGTACTAAGTGGCAACAACAGGGTGCAGTTCAATCCAAACGAGTGGAAGGGCGGTAGAATCCCGATCAACCGGTCTTCCGGTGTGAAACGAAAAACGGCGCAAAGATCACGCAGATTCGCGAGAAGATTGGCATGCGTCAGCGGTACCGCCTTGGGCAGGCTCTCAGACCCGCTGGTGAACAGCACCACAGCCGTGTCCCGCACCGGCATCTCCCCCAGACGCCGCCGCCACACGGTCCGCGCGCCCAGCCAGGCGGCCAGTCTGGCGCCCTTCCCAATTCGCCGACCCAGGTCCTCCACGAGGACAAATCGGTCTTTTAGCACGCCCAGGCTACCGGACTGGGATTCAATCTTCTGAACCACACGTCCCGCGGTCAGCACCGCCGTGACGCCCAGCAGATCCAGCGAGTGGGTCATGTTGCGAACACCAACGGTCCAGTTCACCATCACGGGAGTCTTTCCGGCAAATAACACGGCCAGGGTGATCACCCCCGCCCCCGCCGACGCGGGAAGCATAATGCCGACATAGTCTCCCGGTATCCTTCTAATTTCGGGGACCAAGGCGAGAATCCCCGTGACTATGTCCCGGTATGTTTTCGCGCCACCCGTCTGATCCGCCAGCGCAATGCGGTCAGGCGCACGGGCGGCTTGCGAGAGAAAAACCGACGTCAGGGTGTCACCGGGCGGGATAGTTTCACCATGGAGGGCCGGGTTCCACCCCGGCCGGGAGTTATACGA
>Ga0118677_10015444_pt1 | contig 10613 bp, 8 predicted proteins | sample AliMusrvi5mmetaG_FD_86154 | JGI IMG/M metagenome (GOLD analysis project Ga0118677, IMG submission 86154)
TCCCACGACCGTCGCTTCGTCGCTCGCCGCGCCGCTGGAGCGCCGCTTGAGTCAGATTTCCGGCGTGACGGAAATCACCTCCGCGAGCACGCTGGGCGGCACTTCCATCGTGATCCAGTTCGACCTCGACCGCCCGGTGGACAGCGCTGCGCGCGATGTGCAGGCCGCAATAAACGCCGCTGCAAATGATCTGCCTGCCGATCTCCCGAACCCGCCCACCTACCGCAAAGTCAACCCGGCGGACGCGCCGATCCTTGTGTTGTCGTTGGCTTCTGCGACACGCCCTTCCTCGGATGTGTTTGAGGCTGCGGACGAGGTCATTGCTCAACGGTTGAGCCAGGTCGAAGGCGTCAGCCAGGTGATTATCAATGGGGCGGAGAAATCCGCCGTGCGCGTCCAGGTGAACCCGGCGGCGCTGGCATCAGCAGGGATCGGTCTGGAAGAAATTCGCACGTTCCTAGGGGCGGCGAACGCCAATTCGCCAAAGGGTGTCATGGAGGGATACAAACAATCCTACACGATCACCAGCAACGACCAACTCATACAGCCAGAGCCCTACCGCCAGCTCATCCTGCGACAGCAGAACGGCACGCCCATCCCGCTCGATGCGCTGTCCACCGTGGTGGAGGGCGTGGAAAACACCCGACTGGCTGGTTGGGCGGGGACACAACCCGCTGTGTTGATCATCGTTTTCAAGCAGCCTGGAGCGAATGTCATCGAGACTGTGGACCGCATCATGGCGGTGCTGCCACAAGTCGAAAAATGGATTCCGCCTGCGATCAAAATCTCCGTATTAAGCGACCGCACCACCACCATCCGGGCTTCGGTGAAAGACGTGCAGCTTTCCCTCCTGCTGAGCATCAGCCTGGTTGTGATGGTCATCGGCCTCTTCCTTCGCCGCTTTTGGCCCACCTTCATCGCCAGCATCACCGTGCCGCTGGCGCTGGCGGGAACCTTCGGTGCGATGTATTTGCTAAGTTATAGCATCGACAACCTTTCCCTCATGGCGATTACGATTTCCGTTGGGTTTGTGGTCGATGACGCCATCGTGGTGATCGAAAATATTTTCCGCTACGTGGAGGCGGGCGAGGGGGGGCAGCCGGCAGCGCTCAAAGGCTCGCGGCAGATCGGGTTCACCGTCATCTCCATGAGCACATCGCTTGTCGCCGTATTTATTCCATTGCTCTTCATGGGTGGGCTGATTGGGCGCTTGTTCCATGAGTTTTCCGTTACGCTGAGTCTGGCGATTCTGGTTTCTGGCGTGGTGTCGCTGACGCTCACCCCGATGCTTTGCTCGCGGTTCATCAGGCGCGAGTCGGAGTATCCCGCGCAGGGAGGGGTGATGAGGACTAGCGAGCGGGCTTTCCAGCAACTCCTTGCGGGATACGAAGTGGGTCTGCGATGGGTTCTGCGCCATCGGCGGTTCATGCTGCTGGTGGCCCTGGCTACGCTGGTTGCCACGGTTTGGCTCTACGTCGCCGTGCCCAAGGGGTTCTTTCCGCAGCAGGACACCGGGCTCATGATTGGCGTTACGGAAGCGGCCCAAGATGTTTCTTTCCTGAGGATGGCGCAGCTCCAGGATAAGGTGGCCCGCATCGTTCTTGCCGATCCCGCTGTGGCGACGGTCGGCTCGTCCATCGGCGCCGCCGTGGGCAGTGCTGCCGTCAACAATGGCCGCATGTACATCACGCTGAAGCCACTCAAAGAACGCACAGGGAGCGCGGAGCAGGTGCTCGACAGGCTGCGCCGCAAAATGGCCAACGTGGAAGGGATCACCCTTTATTTGCAACCCGTCCAGGACGTGCGCGTGGGAGGGCGGCTTGCCAAGGGGCAGTTTGTGTATGCCTTGCAAACGGCGGAGCTCGACGAGCTCAACCGCTGGTCTTCTCTGTTGGTCGATAAATTGCAAAAAATTCCGCAACTCAAAGATGTGAGCAGCGATTTGCAGACCCGGGGATTGCAGACCAATGTCGTAATCAACCGCGATGCCGCAGCGCGTCTGGGCGTCACGCCCGACAATATCGACAACACGCTCTACGATGCCTTCGGACAGCGGCAGGTTTCCACGATTTATAAACGCTACAACCAGCACCATGTCATTCTCGAAGCGGACCCTCTTTTTCAATTCAGTCCGTCGTCCCTTGAAAAAATTTACGTGCGTTCCAACGTCGGGCGCATGGTTCCGCTGTCGAGCGTGGCGCAGTTCGAGCCCGGCAATGCCTACCTTTCAGTCAATCATCAGGGCCAATTTCCCGCCGTCACGATTTCGTTCAATTTGGCTCCAGGGGTGTCACTCGGCGAAGCCACCGAGTTGATCCGCAAGGCGAGCGACGAACTCAGGATGCCGCAGCGCGTGCGCGGGAGTTTTCAGGGAACCGCGCAAATGTTTCAAGCCTCACTCGCCACTACCCCCATCCTCTTTTTCGCATCGCTGGTGACAGTGTATATTGTCCTCGGGATACTTTACGAGAGCCTCATTCATCCCCTGACCATCCTATCCACGCTCCCATCGGCGGGCGTGGGGGCGCTGCTGGCATTGATGATTTTTGGCTATGATCTTTCGCTGGTTTCCTTCATCGGGATCATTCTTCTCATGGGAATCGTGAAAAAGAACGCGATCATGATGATCGACTTCGCCCTCGACGCCCAGCGCCATGAAAACCTCGCTCCATTGGACGCCATCACCAAGGCGTGTCTCATCCGGTTCCGTCCCATCATGATGACCACCATGGCGGCGCTTTTGGGAGCGCTCCCGCTCGCCATCGGATTCGGCATCGGTTCGGAACTACGCCGACCGCTCGGAATCGCCGTGGTGGGTGGCCTGCTCTTTTCCCAAGCGCTTACTCTCTTCACTACGCCGGTGATTTACCTCGCGGTCGAACGTCTGCGCACTGGAGGTCGAAAAAAAAAGCAGCTTGGTTCCGGCCTCAAAACATCCCCTTTCTGACTTTTACTACGTGGTATTACGCGAGGAATGTCCGAAACCCGTTTCATATGTTTTGTGGAATTTGGCTATCAATGATTTGCAAACTCCCCAGCATGAGGAGAATGGTGACCCCAACGGAATTCGAACCCGTTTCCGAGCCTTCGCAATATTGCGCGAAAAATGCGCAACCTCTCGCAATACAGGTAGTTAGCTGCTTCCACGGCCATGTCTGGCTATTTCCGAATCACGCAGAATAACGCAAGGCAGGTGTCCGAAAATGTCCGAAAAATTTCGGGCGCGATGCCCCATTCACGATGTCTCGAATCCGTGAGGTCGAGTGATTGTTTTGCCGCAGTCCGCAGGGAGATTGAGGTGGACGTCTTTGAGTTCCTTTTTCACACGGGCCTCCGTTTTGTGGAAGTTTGCCAGCTCATCGTTGAGCTTGCTTGGGTATTAGCTAGGCTCACTTCCAGATCCTTGATTTTGTTGCGGTAGCCGGGGCAGTGTGAACCAGAAGGTGCTGCCTTTGCCAACTTCGCTTTCGACACCGATGTGTCCGCCGTGGGATTCGATAGCCATTTTGCAGAAGGTTAATCCCAGCCCGGTGCCGAGGCGATTATTGCGATTTTCAACTTGGCCGAACTTCTCGAAAATACGCTCGTGATATTCCGGTGCGATGCCGGGGCCGGTATCGGCAACTGCGACGCGAACCTCGTTGTTGGATGGCGTGACGACGATGTGGACATCACCGCCGGACGGGGTGTAATTGAGGGCGTTACTGAGCAGGTTCTGGAGCACCCGGCGAATCAAACCGACATCCGCTGTGACGGTGTGGGGCGGTTCCCACGCGTCGAGCGTCACCGTGCGTTTGCCCGGGAAGGGTTGGTTTGCTGCTATGACAGCGCGGAGGAGAGCATCGAGATCACACAACTCGCCTCGGAGTTTCATTTCACCAGCCCCCATTTTGCTGACATCGAGGATGGAGCCGATCATGTTCAGCAGATCCTCAGCGCTATGGCGCGCGAGGGTGACGAGGGCCTGGTTGCTGGCGGTGAGTTTCTGAGCTTCGTCGAACTCCAGGGAATCCAGAAAACCGAAGATGACTGTCAGCGGGTTGCGCAGATCATGGACGACCATGTGGGTGAGGTCGTCGCGAAGTTTTTCCAGTCGGTGCAATTGCAGATGGGTGCGGACGCGGGCATGGACTTCTTCGAGCTGGAACGGCTTCGTCACATAGTCCACCCCGCCCACACTGAACGCTTTCACTTTGTCGATCGTTTGATCTAGCGCGCTGATGAAAATGACGGGGATATCTTTCAGCGCCGCGTCCGCCTTGAGTTGTTTGCAGACTTCGTAGCCATTCATTTCCGGCATGGCGATGTCCAATAGGATGAGGTCGGGCGGTTCTGCGCGGGCGGTTTGAAGAGCCAACTTGCCGCAGGGAACCGGCTTCACTTTGTATCCCCGTCCTGTGAGCGTCCTCTCCAGCAACAAAAGGTTTGCTGGTGTGTCGTCTACGATGAGGATCGTCGCGGGGGCCTCCTGTTTGGTGGTGTTCATACCTTGCCTTTCTCTGCAAATTCCAGCGTCTCGTTCAGCGTATCCATGAATTCTTTCACCTTGATGGGTTTGGTAAGATAGCGGTAGAAGCCCACCGCCAAGCCATTGGCGATGTCGTGGGGCATGGCATTGGCGCTGAGGGCAACGATGGGGATGTGCGTTGTGGACGGGTCTTCACTCAGGCGTTTCAAGGCTTCGATCCCGCTGATGCCAGGCAGGTTGATGTCCATCAGGATGACGTCCGGATGAGCGGCGCGGGCCAGCTCGATACCGAGAGTGCCGTTCACGGCCGTTAGTAGATGAAGATCCGGAATGCGCGCGACGATTTGCTCGACCAGCTTCATGTTCGCTGGGTTGTCCTCGATATAGAGCAGGGTGTGTGTCCACGCGCCCGCCGGAACCTGTGGTGGTATGGTAGCATGGGCTTCGCTGACTTGTAATTCAAGAGCGGGTGCCTCCGCCGAGGCCAGTTCGCACCAGAACACGCTTCCCACCCCGACGGTGCTTTCTACGCCGATGACGCCATCCATCAGTTCGACCAATCGTTTGGTAACAACCAAGCCAATGCCCGTGCCTGCCATTTCGCCCGCCTCTTGTCCAAGACGATTAAAGGGTTGGAACAATTGTGCCACCTTTTCCGGAGACAGTCCCGCGCCGGTATCCTTTACACTGATGCGAGTGCGTCCAGGGAGGGTCGTGGTGCAATCGACGACAACCGATCCATGCTCTTTGTTGTATTTAATAGCGTTGGAAATCAGGTTAATGACAATCTGCTTCAGCCGGGTCCGATCGGCGTGGACATAGCGCGGGGCGTCAAACCGGGGAAATGTCACGCTAATGTCACGCTTTTGCGCCTGCGGCTCCATCATGGCCCGGCATTCGGACATGACGTCGGCCAACGGCACGGACTCCTTCGATAGCGACACCTTCCCGGACTCAATGACTGCGAGATCGAGGATTTCGTTGATCAACTTGAGCAGATGCCATCCCGCCTGGAGAATCTGGACAATGCTTTCCTTCTGATCATCCGTCGGCACTGGGGATGCCGTCTCCATGAGTTGTGCAAAACCGAGGATCGCATTGAGCGGGCTGCGAAGCTCATGGCTCATGCTGGAAAGGAAATCCGACTTCGCAAGATTGGCTTTCTCCGCGGCAGACTTGGCGTTGGTGAGTTCCGCCTCCACCTTCCGGCGCTGGGTCAAATCCTGGGTCAGCTTGGCGAAGCCGCGCAGATTGCCATCCTGGTCGCGGATCGCCGTCATGACCACATTGGCCCAGAAAGTCGAGCCGTCCTTGCGTGCCCTCCAGCCCTCGTCTTCGAGGCGTCCATTGCTTCTTACAACGCCAAGATCCCGCTGCGGTGTGCCGCGCTCGACGTCTTCCCGCGGATAGAATCGGGAGAAATGTTGACCGACAATTTCCTCCGCGCTGTAGCCTTGGATCCGCTGCGCTCCGCTGTTCCAACTCACCACAAGCCCGTCCGGGTCCAGCATGACGATGGCGTAGTCGGTTACGCTCTCCACCATCAACCGGAAACTCTCCTCGGTCCACCGAAGCTGCTCTTCAATCTGCTTGCGCGCAGTATTGTCCGTGCCGATCAAGAGATAGCCAATGATGGCTTCCTGCGCTTCGCGTAGCGCTGTGACCGATACGATGGCCGGAAAACGGCTCCCATCCTTACGGATATAGGTCAGCTCATAAATATCTTCGATGCCGCGCGCAGCTTTGAAAACCAACGCCTCGAAGCCGGGAGTAATCGGGGTCGCCAGCTCCACGCTCAATGTTTTGGCGCGCGCTACCAATTCATGCGGGTCGGAAATGTCGGCAGGGGTGGTTTTGTTCAGGACGTCGGCAGCCGTGTAGCCCAGCATGCGCTCGGCCCCGACGTTGAAGATTTGAATGACCCCCTTTTCGTCGGTGGCAATACTGGAGAAGTTGGCGCTGTTAAAAATGGCGTTCTGCAAGGCCCCCCTCTTTAGCAGGGCCTCTTCCGCCCGTTTGCGCGCGGTGTTATCGGTACCGATCAAGAGATAGCCGATGATTCCGCCTTCCGCATCGCGCAGTGCTGTGACCGACACGATAGCCGGAAGACGGCTGCCATCCTTGCGGATATAGGTCAGCTCGTAAATATCCTCAATACCGCGTGACGCCTTGAATACCAATGCCTCGAAGCCCGGCGTAATCGGGGTTGCCAGCTCTACGCTCAATTCTTTAGCGCGGGCCACCACTTCCTGTTGATCGGAAATGTCAGCCGGGGTAATTTTGTTCACAACGTCGGCGGCCACGTAGCCCAACATGCGCTCGGCGCCGACATTGAAGATTTGAATCACGCCCTTTTCGTCGGTGGCAATACTGGAGAAGTTGGCGCTGTTGAAAATGGCGTTCTGCAAGGCCCCAGTCTTTAGCAGGGCTTCTTCGCGGCGCACCTCGGTAAGCACTTCCATTGGGGCGGCACCCGACAATGGAGTTTTCTGGTCCGCGACCTTCACGTCATCGTCGTGGGGCAGTTCCCGTAAATGTCCCAGCGCGGCATTCTTGCTGATTGGTTTCTTTCTGGACATCATAGCCCTCTAAATTACGACGGGGTGGAGGGTTGGCGCTATGGGGTATTCACCCCATAGGTAGGTCGTGCGGAACCGGATGGCAGGCTACCGTAATTGGAGAGAAACCAGAAGTGGACTATTGATGTAGGCTGTAGGAGCGAGTCCGTAATCGATCTGGTAGTCGCGGATGGCGACGCGGGTTCCATAGCCAACATCTCCATCAATGGGACCACGGTAATATCCGTTCCGGGCAAGGGCTCGTTGCACCTCAAACTCGATGCTGTTGCCATTGTCGTAGCGTCGATTATGTTCAATGATGACCGTCCGCTCCTGACGGGGCGTATAAACATCCACTGTGACTCCCGGAATCACAAGACCGATATTCACTCTATTGCGGTCATGATGGCGGTCGCGCTTGTGATCGTCGGCATACGCGGAGGATGCCATAACGCTTAAAGCGAGTGCCGCGAGAGGCAGAATTTTGATAAGTTTTGTCGTTTTCATTGTAATCTAGTTTTGACTAAGTTTTTGGCCAGTACTGTTTCCAATGCCGGTTATGAATTCATTAAGTATTGACCTGCTGGTTCTATTTGTGGGGCATGGCAGGCTATCTCCCATGCCAAGGACGGACCAAATCCGCGATCTGGATCTGACGCTTGCCAAAGATCTTTTGGCGCGATGCGGGACGACTTGTCGGAGTCCATTTTTTGGTTCGATCCGAGCTTATGAAGCAAGCGTATGAATTTAGGTTTCATGGTGATTCGGTGCATATCTAGCTCTGGTTGGCACGTGGCGCGGCATGCCCAGTTAGCATGCCGCGCCCTTGCGCGATTCTGAATCTTAATAGGAGCGGCTACTGTGCGTTTCTGTAGTGGAAGTCGTGTTGACGGGGTTATGCAGTGTGCTGGATTCCGTCGTTGTGGTCGTGCTGTGTGTAGTTGGAATCGGCGCCTCCCTCACCGTTGTGCAGGCGGTTAGCGACACAAAGGTTGCGGCGGCAAGGCAGGAAATGATAAGTCTTTTCATGGGTCGAATTGTTAGTTTGGTTTGTTAGCTGTGGTGATTAGGTTGATCTACTTGAAAATATTACGTGCGAAAATATTCGGATACTATGGGGTGTAACCCTACTCTTTTCCTGTCGTCGAACCCGTCTGCTCACATTGCGACCAAACCGCGCAGTACCCAGCGCGGGGTGCTCACGCCCATCAGATCTTTTAATTTCATGATCTCGAACTCAACGTAGGCGTTTTCGTGGTCTTCGAAATCGCGATCCGGGTGATCAGCATCTCGATATGCGTTCCAATCCAGGATCGGCAAACGAATCACCGGGGCATAACCGTCTTCGGTACGTTCAGCCTTCTCGGGATCCGGCAATTCCTTCACAAGTTCATCCAAATGGGTAAGGCTAAAAATATTCATGGAGATCAGTAAATAGCGTTGAAGACGATTAGTATTTCCGCTGGGATTTTGATTTTGAGTCAGAGCCTATTGTTGTTTACGACGAGCAGAACAACTCCGCCAACCAACGCCAACGCCCCGAGAACCGGCGGTAGCGGAATCGTGTGTGTTTTCTCGGTCGTTATTTGCAAAGGACCAAGATCGACCGCCTTTTCGCGCGTCTTGTAAGTGATGCCTTGGTAAGCGAACGAAAGGATCCCAACGAGAATCAGGGCGATTCCAATAAAAGCGGCAGGTTTCATAAGGGATGAGTCTTACAGTAAGCGCCGCCCCCGGATGATTCTCACGAGCACCATGACAATGGCAACTACCAGCAAGATGTGAATGAAGCCACCTATGGTATAACTGGTTATCAATCCCAGGAGCCACAGAATGAGGAGGAGGATCGCAAGGATTTCCAACATATAAGTTCCTTTCAGATTCGCTGAGACTTAGTGCGTGGCATCTTTAATGGCTTCGCCTGTGTTTTTGGCGGCCTTTTCGACGGTTTTTCCAACCTTCTCGGCGCCATCCTCAACTTTATCCTCTACCTTTACCGCCGTATCTTTCATCTTTTGAGCGCCGCTGCGACTATCGGCCCCCGGCGTCACCTCAACGGCCGCGACGGGTTGAGCCTTCGTAAAGCGAACGATCTCGGCATCGCGATAATTTTTCAGATTAACGGACTTGGCGGCCGCTTCCGCGCGAATGGAACCGTTCGTTTTGACCACGCGCACATCGAGTTCGGCGATTTCGCTATCTAGTTCGGCGAAAGCCAATTCTACCAAAGCCTGATTCTTTGCGGTGGGCGCTTTTTCGAATTTGTCGATTGCACCACCCAGGCGAGCGGTTTCAAAAGTCGTGGTTTTTGCGACCGGTTCCGCAGGTTGAGTGGCGGGGTTGACGGGCGATTTCGGCTCCCCGGCCATCGTTTTGCGTTCGCATGCTGTGAAGGTCAAAGCGCACACGATGAACCCGGCAAGGATGAATCGGGTGTTATTCCCCGTTGGCGAAAGTGAATGGATTGTTTGCATATCGTGGTTTTCTGTTGGTGTTTCCGGTGTTTGTAACTACGGATAGGTTATGCGGTGGGCGGGGCATTCTCTATAGGGTGTAACCCTACTGGGGATTTGAGGTTAATTTTTGAAGTGGCAGAGCCGCCCGGGGTGAATAGGCGAATGATGAGGTAGGGTTTCACCCCATAGACAAACGAAGGCGATGGCTCGACAATGACAGTGGATTTATAGCCCTCTGCCGAACGATCAAGCATCCCTGGGCGGTGTGTGAATTTGGAATATTTTATGAAAACAAAGTTGATCAGCTTGTCAGAGAGTTACCTGACGGCATTGCGAACCCATCTTAAGCAAGGCCCGAAATCGAATTTGCAGGCGGCTTGCCGCCTGGGACGCAGGACTTTGGCCATTGGATTGCAAACGTTGGAACTTGCCAGGATTCACGAACAGGCCCTCACAACACTCGCGGCGTCGAGCGAGTCGCTCCAAATGAAAGATGGGATGATCACACAGGCGGAGAAGTTTTTCGCCGAGGCGATCACGCCGATCGAGGAAACTCACCGCGCAGTCATGGAGGCCAACGTAAGCTTGAAGCAACAAATCGCCACGCTGAGCCAACGCACTGCTGAGTTGGCGGAGTCGAACCGGCAGTTGAAACAGGAAGTCGCCCAGCGCAAGACTGCTGAGAAAGCTCTCAAGAAAAGCGAGCAACACCACAAGCTCCTGTCGGAGAAGTCGCGCCAGATGCAGGAGCAATTGCGGGATTTATCCCGCCAGATTCTCCTCACCCAGGAGGAGGAGCGGAAGGAGATCAGCCGTGAATTGCATGATGAAACCGCGCAGACTCTGGCGGGCATCAATGTTCATCTGGATGCGCTAAAAATGGAGGCTGCGGTCAACGCCGGCGGCCTTTCGAAAAAGATCGCCAGCACTCAACGCCTTGTCGAAAGGTCGGTCAAAATTGTCCATCGGTTCGCTCTGGAACTGCGTCCCACGGTATTGGATGACTTGGGGATCATTCCCGCGCTCCACTCCTACATGAAAGACTTTACGAAGCGGACAGGCATCCACATCCAGTTCACAGCCTTTGCCGGAGTGGAAGAATTGAACAGCACCAAGCGGACAGTGCTGTTC
>Ga0118677_10015446_pt1 | contig 10612 bp, 11 predicted proteins | sample AliMusrvi5mmetaG_FD_86154 | JGI IMG/M metagenome (GOLD analysis project Ga0118677, IMG submission 86154)
GCCTTTCTAATGCCGAAGCACGATCTGCGCGATTTGCTCGCCGCTGGCGAGCTTCACCATTCCATCGGGTGTTTGCAACTGGTGTTCGGTCGCCGCCGGTCGAACCTGGCTGAAGATGCCGGGCATGGTGTCCGGCTTGGCAGGGTCGAGGCCGGTGGCGAATTTCAGGAGGTTCTGGATGCCGTCGTGCTGCGGGGTGGCGTTGTCCGCGCCGGGGCCGGTGGTGGCCGTGCTACCGGGGAAATAGGTCAACCTCCAGCTTTCCAGGTTGGTGAGGCGGGTGACCTGCACCACATAGGTGTTGATGGTGATTCCGTCCTGCGCGGTGACCTGGACGTTGATCGTGTTGACTCCCACGATCAGCGGCTGCGGGCTGCTGGCAGTGCCGGAACCCACACTGGCATAACTGGCGCCATTGGTCCGCACGGACGCGCTGGCGTTGGCCTGCGCCACCGTGGGCGTGACGGTCACGGTGGTGGTGGTGTTCATCACGGCGGCGGCATAGCCGGAATAAGTCGTGCTAACAAATGCCGGGTTGAGGACGCCGGGGGTGATGACGAGAGTGGCCAGGTTGGCGTTGTTAGATGACAAACCCAGGCTGCGCACGATGCCTTTGGTGCTGGGAGTGGCATTCTCGGTGTCGCCTGCCTGCACGATGGCTGTTCCGGCCACCGCGAGCAGGTTCCTGTTCAGGGCGGTATCGTCATTGCCGGCGATGCCGCTGAACACGGTGTCTTCCCGGAGCGCGCCGGTACCGGTGTCGAAGCGGCTGAGGAGGATGTCCGCCCTGGCGTTCGCCTGCGTGCCAAGCGCGAGGATATCGGCACCTGACAAACGGACTGCGAAGAAGGCATCCGTCGCTTCGGGGGCCGGGTTGGAGCCATTCCTGGCGGCGGACCATGGGACGGCCCCGGTGGTGCCGGTGATTTTGGCTAGGTATGCGGTCTGGCCGTTGGTGGCATCGCGCAGCATGCCTGCGGCGTAGGCATCGCCGGCGGCATCGATCGTGATATCATTGGCGGTGTCATTGGCGTTGGCGGTGCCGTTGATTTCGCGGATCCAGGTAGGAACACCGCCAGCCGCGAGGTAGCGGGCCACGGCAAAGTTGCGTCCACCGGTCGCCCCGGTGACATAGCCCGCGGTAGCGATGTCGCCATTGTTGAAGAGCGCGACGGCGTTCCATGCATCCTGTCCGTTGCCCGCACCGTTGTAGGTCTGGGTCCAGCTTGACAGGCCCGCACTGGTCAGTTTGATGAGGAAGGCGTCGGCTCCATTGCGCCCCGCAGCGATGACGTTGCCACTGGCGTCGCCCGCGACGTCCGCGGCATCGGTGCCATCGGTGGGACTGGTGAATCCCCAGATCAACACGCCGGTGGAGGCATTGAGTTTGGCCACCCGCAAGCGGGTTGCGCCGGAGATGGTTTCCATGCCTGCGACCGCGATGTTGCCATCGGTGGTGAATGAAATGGCGCGGGGTTCGTCGTTGCCGGCACCGCCGTAGGTGTAACTGGCAGCCCAGCCGGGTGTGCCGTCGGTGCCGTTGATCCTGAAGACCAGCCAATCGAGCCCGTTGGTGGCGGTGGCGGCGCGAGCGGCGATGTATGAGTTGCCCGTGGCGGGATCGACCGCGATGTCCACCGCGTCCTCGGCCAGCGAGGCGGTGCCGACATCGCGGGTCCAAAGCGGAATGCCTGTGGCACTGGCGAGCCGTTGCACGCGGATCTGCGCGTTGGTCGAGGAACCGATCTGGGACGCCACGATCACATCGCCATTGGTGGTGGTGCCGATCGCCTTGGTGCGGTCGGCCGTTGCCGCCCCGGTATCCACAGTGGTGCTCCAATTCAGGGTGGGAGCGGCGAGCGCCAGCATGGATGTCATGCCGAAAATGAGAGTGGCTCGCAGGAGCCAAGGATGGAGATTCATGTTAGGAAATGGTAAGGGGTCCGAGGCAGGAGGACTGGTTGCTGTCAGTTCCGGGTGGGAAAAATCCCGAACAGGGCGATCACGAAATTGACACACTGATAGGGCTGCATGTTGTCGTGCGCCGTATTGCCACCCTGGATGGGCAGGGTGCCGCCTCCGCCCATGGCGGCTGCTCCGGCGGAAGCGAAGGCATTGCTGCCATCGGTCGGAATCGCAAAGACACGACCCACCGGGTCGGTGGCGGTGGCCGGACCATCGCAGGCACCCACGGTGCCCGCGTTGGGATGGGTGTGGGCCGGCAACTGGTTTGTTGTTAGAGCCACGGTTTCCTGGCCACCGGTTTGACCCATGACATAGTTGGCAAGACCGGGTCCCTGCCCCTGATGGACGGGTGTCCGCCCTTGCAGGTTCGGCAGGGCGAAGGTGACTTGGCCGTCACCGCCATAGATGGTGCCGATCAGGGCGAACAAAGCTGAATTCTGGGAGATCGCCACGAGTTGGCCGTTGCACAGTGCCCATCCACTGGGGGCGAAGTTCCCGCCAAACATCATGATTTGACCGATTAAGGGTTCTGCAGGCATAGGATTCGGGAGTGGTTGATTGGATGAATGGGATGGGATGAATCAGGCAGCGGAACGTTTGAAATCGATGACGGCCTCACCGTTTTGGATTGCATGAAACCGTCCGGCCGAACCGACGGGTGACAGGAACAATTCGAGGCGCCCGAGCGATGGATGGGCCAGGGCGTAGATCTGTTCCTCGATCCGGTGCCCGGCAGGTGGCGTGAAGCGCAGCGAGAATTTCTCGGTTAGTCCCGGCTGATGGTGTTTGAGGGCCTCCGCCTTGGCCAGCGTGAGAGAAAGGCGTGGCTGGCCGGCTTGGCCAACGACGGTGAAGGTGCTGCCAACCAGCGGGATGAACGCATCGAGTCCCGGCAGGGGTGACGGTTGCCCGCCGGATTTTGTTAGAAATGATGAATGGGCCACCCGCTGGCGGTAGCCCAGGATTCCAAGTGTCACCGGCACCGCCACCAGAGCGGCGCGTAACAGAAACGCGCGCCGGTTCACAAGAGGAGGTGCCGGCTCATGGCTGCGGGGAATGGATTCTTTCATACGCGGAAAAGGGGTTGAAACGACGGAGACGGCTGGACTGTTAGAGATATCAATTGCGGGAGGGGAACACGCCGGTAAGGGCGATGATGAAACTGACCGCGAGAAAAGGCATCATATTGTTGTGCGGTTGGCCGCCGCCCGTGGATCCGGTGGCCGCTCCCGACGCCTGCGGGTACATGCTGGAGCCGCCGGCGTCCGCGTAGGGGGAGCCGCTGGCAGGCGTGGCCGGATAATGTGCCGCAGGACTGGGTGAGTCGGCGGTGGCTCCCAGGATTTTGGGTGACAAGCCCGGGCCCTGCCCTTGATGGACCGGCACACGGCCTTGGAGGTTGGGAAGCGCGAAGTTGGAGGTGCCGTTGCCGCCATAGGTCGTCCCTAACAGCGAGAAAAGCGCGGTGTTCTGGGAGATCGCGATGATCTGACCATTGCAGAATGCCCAACTGCGTGGAGCGAAATTGCCTCCGAACATGGAGATTTCAGCGATAAATGGGGTGGCCATGGGAAGTGGGATCCGGGGTTGAGGTGGGAGCGAGAGCGTCGGGTGTTAGTTGCGCGACGGGAAGATGCCTTGCAGCGCGATGACGAAGTTCATGACCAGGAATGGCTGCCGGTTCTCGTGCCCCTGTCCGCCGCCAGTCGCTCCGGACGGATTGGCCCCGAGGCTGGTGTCCGGGGTGTCCGCATAAAGCGGGCGGGTGGCCACTGCGGGGAAACGGTTGGCCGCCAGATTGCTCGTACCCTGCGCGCTGCTGCAAACCTGCGCTGTGGTCGCGGTCCCGGGATGGTTGTGGCCGGGCATCTCGTTAGCGGTCAAAACATGGGATTCCTCGCCGATTTTCAAACCTAGCGGATAGACCCCGTTCCAGTGCATCGCCGCCCGCCCGCGCAGTTCCGGCAGCGCGAAGGTGGTGATCCCGTTGCCGCCGTAGGTGGTGCCCAGAATCGCGAACAGCGCCTGGTTCTGATTGATCGGCAACAACTGGCCGTTGCACTGCGCGTAACCGCGGGGAGCGAAATCGAAGGCATTGATGGAGATCTGTGCGATGAAGGGTGTTGCCATAATGTTGTTAGGTCAGGTTTTCAGTCTGGTTTCTGGTCTCCGGGTTCTGGAGCGGCGCCTCGCTCATGGTTTCCCGGTTGATGATCGCTTCATACCAGCGCTCCGCCGCTGCGGGTGACCACACCGGGGTGATGAAAAGTTCGAACTCTCCCAGTTCCGGATGGGAGAATTCATGCATCCCCTGCTGCAGCGGCTTGTCGTCGCGCCCCACAAACAACAGCGAGAATTTCTCCCTCAACCCCGCCTGATGGCCGCCCAGGGGCTTGCTTTCACCCAAACTCAGGGTGATCCGCTCGCTGCCGCGCCTCACGCTGAATTCCCCGCCCGCATACGGTGCAAAGGCCTCCAACCGCAAGAGCTGGATCACCGCCTGGGAGGGGTCTGATTCAAACGACATGCCGGGAATCTGCGAAGGTGGAAAAGAAAATCAAGGCGAATAAAGAAAAAAGTTTCATTATTTTGGAAATCAGCGAAACTGGGTCGTTCCCATGATTGAGACCGCAACCATCGCCGTTCCCTATCGTCTGCGTCCGGCGGCGGCAGGGGACTTCGCGTTTCAGGAGGTCTTGTATGCCAGTACGCGGCAGGAAGAACTGGAAGCGGCCAATTTTCCGATGGGGATGCGTGAGGCATTTCTGAGCATGCAGTTTCATGCGCAGACGGAGCACTACCGGCAGTTCTATCAGGTTGCGGAGTGGCTGATCATCGAATGTTGCGGCACCTGTGCCGGCAGGTTGATCATTGACCGCGCCGCAGACCACATCCACATCATGGACCTTGCCTTGCTGCCTGAGTTTCGGGGTCGCGGGATGGGTTCCGCAGTGCTCGACGAGGTGATTTCCGAGGCCAAGGCGAGCGGGTTGCCGGTTCGCATTTATGCCGTGACCGGTGAGCGTGCGATCCGGCTTTACCGGCGTCTGGGATTTAGCGAAATAGGTGGTGACGGCATTCATACCGAGCTTGAGTGGCGTGTCGGCGCTTGATCCATTGCCCTGCGATTTTCATGGAAACTTCCGCTCCATCACCCGCCAAAGCCGCCCGCTTGCCGCTGAGATTCGACCCGGCGGGACTGCAAAGCGATCTGGCCACGCTGGGTGGCGGGCAATGGGTCGCGCATTTCAACACCCAGTTTTTCGATGGTGACTGGAGTGGCGTGGCGCTGCGGGCGGCGGAAGGATCCGTCACACCGATGTACGGCGACAGCACGCACGGGGATTTTGCGAACACGGATTTGCTTTGCCAGTGCGGGCATCTGCGGGCGGTGGTTGAAGCGTTGCAATGTCCGTTGAGGTCGGTGCGATTGCTCAAGCTTGCCGCCGGTTCCAACATCCGCGAGCATCGGGACTACGATCTCGGATATGAGACGGGTGAAGTGCGGATCCATGTGCCGGTCATCACCAATCCGGATGTCGAGTTCATCCTCGATAGCCGCCGCATCGTGATGAACGAGGGCGAGTGCTGGTATCTCGATTTGAACCTGCCGCACCGGGTCCAGAACCGCGGCACGACCGACCGAGTCCATCTGGTGGTTGATTGTCAGTTGAACGATTGGCTGCGCGGTTTGATCGCGCGGGGGATTCCGGAAGCCGGCGAAGAGTCGGGTTTCGAGCCATTCCGGCGTTTGGTTCTGCGGGAGCCCGCGTTGCAGCAGGAGTTGAGCGGCATTGGCAGGCGCGACGACTTCATCCGCCGCACCGTGGAACTCGGCGGGGAACGTGGATTCCGCTTCATTGCGGGTGACGTCGAGGCCGCCTTGCTGGCTGCTCGCAAATCGTGGATGGAAAGGTGGATCGCATGACACTCCCCGATCTCCGCGGGTGGATGCCCGTGAAAATCTCCCGTTATGCCGCGGAACCCCATGTCGAGTGGTGTCACTTCGGTGCGCGGAGGTTCGCCGAACCCTTTTTCGATCATACCGTGCAACAGGCGATGCAGTCGCCATTCAGCCTGGTTTTCCGCCATCAGACACCGCTCGATGCGCTTGTGGAGTGGCACCGCGCCAGTCCCGGGTTGGTTCCCGACGGCTTTATCTTTCACATGTCCCGCTGTGGTTCCACCCTGGTCTCACAGATGCTGGCCGCGCTGCCGCAGAATATCGTCATCTCCGAGGCTCCTCCAGTGGACGCCATCCTCCGCATGGACCAACGCAGTGCCAGCGACGACCAACGCATCGCCTGGCTCCGCGGGTGGATGAGCGCCGCCGGTCAACCGCGCAACGCCGAAAAGCACTTCTTCGTGAAATTCGACGCCTGGCACACGTTTGATCTTCCGCTCTTGCGGCGTGCCTTTCCCGACACCCCCTGGATCTTCCTCCACCGCAACCCGGTCGAAGTCATGGTGTCCGCCCTCAAGGCACCCGGTTCCCATCTGGTGCCGGGCTTGCTTGGCATTGAAGTCCCCGGCATCGATCCCGCAGCCGCCGTCCGCATGCCGCAGGCGGAATATTGTGCCCGCGTGCTCGCCGCCGTTTGCTCCGCAGGGATTGATCACCTGCGCATGTCCGGCGGCATGGCCATTGACTATAGTGCCCTCCCCGATGCGGTCACATCCGTGATCGCGCCGCACTTCCGCCTGAATCTCACGCCCTCCGACAGCGGCCAAATGAATGCCGTAACCGCCTTCCATGCGAAAACCCCCAGTTTCTACTTTGAAGCGGATTCCACCAGCAAACAGCAGGAAGCCTCCGACGACGTGCGCGAAATCTGCGCCCGTCTCCTAGACCCGCTCCATGCGACCCTCCGTGGTTTGTGACCATCGCCGGAATTTCCTTTTCTCCCGGCCCTGCGAACGATTGGATACGGGCCACGTCTGGTTAGAACATGACAATGGACAACACCCGAAAATCCGTCGGTAAATCCGTGTTCAACGGCTCCGTGCTTGCCATGCTGGGCATGGTGCTGCTGGTGGGAATGGGCGAACGCCTCGCGGAACGGTTCCTGCCGCTCTATCTCGGCGCGCTCGGCGCGGGCGCGATCGCCATCGGCAACCTGAACGCGCTGAACAATTTCCTCGGCGGACTGTATGCCTATCCCGGCGGATGGCTGAGCGACCGTCTGGGTTACCGGCGTGCGCTGGTGGTTTTCACGCTGATGTCGTGTACCGGCTATGCACTGGTCATTGTGGTCCCGCAGTGGTGGGCGGTATTCGCCGGGGCGGTGTTGTTCGGGGCGTGGACGGCCATTTCGTTGCCGGCCGCGATGAGCCTGGTGTCCAAGAGCGTGCCCAAGAACCGGCGCTCGCTCGGCGTGAGCCTGCACTCGCTGACCCGCCGGGTGCCAATGGCGCTCGGGCCGGTGATCGGTGGCGCGTTGATCGCCACGATGGTCCGCCGCTGCGGCGAAACGTCCGGCACCATTCTGGCGGTGCGCATCGCCTTTGGCGGCGCGTTGGTGCTGGCGCTGCTGGCGATCGCGCTGATTCTGCGCTTCGTAGCGGAAGATCCGGGCGCGTTGAAACGCCCGGCTCCGTTACGAGAATCGCTGAAGTTCTTCACACCCGAACTGCGCACGCTGCTCATCGCGGACACCCTGATCCGGTTCGCCGAGCAACTTCCCTACGCGTTCCTGGCCATCTGGGTCTGCCGGAATCTCAAAATCTCCGAGGGTATCTTCGGTTGGTTGACCGCCACCGAGATGACGGTTGCCGCGGCGGTTTACCTGCCGGTTGCCTGGCTTTCCGATCGCGGCACGAAAAAGCCGTATATCGTCGTCACCTTCGCCTTCTTCACGCTTTTCCCGATGGCCTTGTGGCTCGCCGGATGGTTGCCGGCAAAGGTGGAACGCGGGTGGTTGCTGGTGCCATTGCTGGTAGTGGCATTTGTCATCCGCGGACTGAAAGAGTTCGGCGAACCGACACGCAAGGCGCTGATCCTCGACCTTGCCCCGGATCACGCGAAGGCCGCCACCTTCGGCGCCTACTACCTCATCCGCGACGGCATCGTCGCCACCGTGGCGCTTTCCGCCGGGTGGTTGTGGATTCTCTCGCCTGTGGCGAATTTCGCGACCGCCTCCGCCTGCGGCCTGCTCGGCACGCTCTATTTCGCCATCCGTGGCCGTGACCTCCCAACCACGCCCGCACATTGAACCCGAAAACCGAAATTGAAACTGAAAATCCGTCTTGAAAACCACGGCTTGCGATTGAAATTCGACTTGCGCTGGAAAGCGGCGACCGGCCTGGGTGCCCGGCCTGGGGAATTTTTAAAAAAAAATCGTGGAAAATGCGCAAGAATCGGTTCTGGCAGTGCGTACATGCATTCTTGAGTCGTTTTCGGTGCCCGCGACCGTATCCGGGGCTTGACACGGCTCGCTGTTACTGCTTGCCTCCGGCGTCTGGCAGACGAATTTGAATGATTCGCCGGATGTCAACCGGGCATTGCACCCCTTTGTCATTCATATTCAGCACATCCTGACAACCCACCCACTCTCGCCCACCGTTCTAATACTCCAATCACTTTGACATCCATGGACTGGTCCTCACCCCTCTGGTATTTTTCGTACATCGTCGTTTTAATCGGGCTTGCCGGATACGGCACGCATCGTCTGACGATTGTTTTCCTGTATCTGCGACACGCCCGCAATCGGCCGCAACCGAAGGAGCATTTCCAGGATCTGCCGCTGGTAACGGTGCAACTTCCGGTGTTCAACGAGATGCATGTGGTGGACCGGTTGCTGAATTCGGTGGCGGCCATGGATTATCCGCGGGACAAAATGCAGATCCAGCTATTGGACGATTCAACTGATGAGACCGTGGAGATTTGCCGGGCGGGCATTGCGCGTTTGGTGGCCCAGGGGTTCGATGCCGAGCACATCCACCGCACGGATCGCACCGGCTACAAGGCGGGTGCTCTGGAAAATGGCACGAAGTCGGCCAAGGGCGAATTTTTGCTGATTTTGGATGCGGATTTCGTGCCGAATCCCGACCTGCTGCAAAAAACCATCCATTATTTCAGCGACGGAAAAATCGGCATGATCCAAACCCGCTGGGGTCACCTGAACCGGACATTCAACGTGCTCACGCGCATTCAGGCGATGTTTCTCGACGGCCACTTGGAACTGGAGCAGACCGCCCGCAACCGGTCGGGCCGGTTTTTCACCTTCAACGGCACCGGGGGCATTTGGCGCAAATCGTGCATTACCGACGCCGGCGGGTGGGAACATGACACGCTCACCGAGGACATGGACTTGAGCTACCGCGCCCAACTCAAGGGCTGGCGCTTCGTTTTCCTCAACGATGTGGAGACCCCCGCCGAGTTGCCGGTGGACATGGACGGATTCAAGAGCCAGCAGCACCGCTGGACCAAGGGTTCGATCCAGGTGTGCAAGAAAGTCCTGCCGGCCATCTGGCGCAGCGACGTGCCGCTCTTCATCAAGATGGAGGCCACTGCCCACCTGACGTCGAATTTCGCCTACCTGCTGCTGATTTGCCTGTGTTTCCTGATTTACCCGAACCAGCAATGCCAGCCGGATTTCGGCAAGCTCACCTACTACATCATCAATGTGCCGATCTTCTTTTTCTCCTCGGTTTCGGTGATCGTATTCTACATGGTTTCCCAGAAAGCGTTGCGTCCTGGCTCGTGGTGGAAGGAAATCCCGTACCTGCCGTTGTTGCTCGCGCTGGGCATCGGCATGTCGATCAGCAACGCCAAGGCGGTCATCGAAGCGCTCTGCAATCATGAGAGCGCATTTGTCCGCACCCCGAAATACGGCATCGGACAGGCCCGTCTCCAGGATTGGAAAAAGAGCAGTTATCGGGCGATGAAAACCCTTACGCCTTTCATTGAGCTGCTTTTCGGGTTCTTTTTCTTCTTTGTCGTCGGCGATGCCGCGATGCGTGGGAATTGGTCGTCAGCGATACTTTTGCTTCCTTTTCCGATCGGCTTCTTTTACACTTCGCTCGCGTCGGTGTTCCGCATGCTGCCAACCCGCCATGTGATCGACCCGGCGAAGATCGTGAACCGAAATTCTCCGTGACCATCCACTCATGACCGGATTCCCAACGTCCCGACTCCTCCTGGCGGCGTCTTTGGTGCTGTTGGTGTCCATCGGCTTCACCGGTTGTGGTGATGTGCAGTATGGCAAGGATACCCGGAACAAGATGATCGTCAGTGTGACCGACCAGAAGATGATGCTTGTGCGCGACGGAGCCCCGGTGAAAACCTACAAGATTTCCACCTCCAGGTTCGGCGTCGGGGACCATCCGAATAGCAACTGCACCCCGCTCGGACGCCTTCAGATTGCCAAGAAAATCGGCACGGACACCCCGCTTGGGAGCGTTTTCAAGAACCGGCGCCCGACCGGCGAGGTGATCAAGCCGAACGCCCCCGGCCGTGATCCAATCGTGACCCGCATTCTTTGGCTTAGCGGCACCGAACAGCGCAACAAGAATGCTTTCCAGCGGTCGATTTACATCCACGGGACGCCCGAGGAATGGCGGCTTGGCCATCCGGCGTCCTTCGGTTGCATCCGCATGGCCAGTCACGATGTGGTCGATCTTTACAACCGGGTCGGGCACGGCGCGG
>Ga0118677_10015447_pt1 | contig 10612 bp, 6 predicted proteins | sample AliMusrvi5mmetaG_FD_86154 | JGI IMG/M metagenome (GOLD analysis project Ga0118677, IMG submission 86154)
CCAGCCGGCATTGCAGTGGGTGAGCACGCGCATCCCCTCGGTGATGAGCGGCGCGCCCTCCTCGCCCAAGGCCCGGCAGTGGGCCACGTCCTCGTCGGCAAATTCCTCCGCAGCTGATAGAGCCAGCGCCTGTCGCTCCGCCACCGTGGCACCGGCCCGCATTTTGCAAAGCACCTCGAGCATGGCATTGACCGGATCCACCGCCGTTGGGCGGGCGTCGCGCAGGGTCTCGAACACGCGGGTGACTTGCGCCTCGAATCGAGTCAAGTTGCTGCCGCGAAAGGCCCGTGCGCCTTGGGCCAAGCCGTAGGCGGCGGTGGCACCGATGGCCCCGGCACCCCGCACGACCATATCGCTGATGGCGAGGGCGGTGGCGCGAAAGTCTGGCGTGCCGATCACTTGGAAGTCGTGGGGCAGCAGGCGTTGGTCAATCAAGCGCACCTGGTTGGCGGGCTCGTCGAAAGCCACGGTGCGAAAATGTTGCTTCTCGCCGTGAAGGGTCACTTGCATATCAATCAGGTGGTTTGCGGGTTTCAGCCATATCCATGATGGTCATGCCGTGGCTGTTGGCGTCGTGCGCTTGGTCCCGTCGTGGAGCCGTGCTGCACCCGTCATTTGCCTTCGCGTTGCCGCCAACGCAAGACGAAATTGCCAATGGCAGATGCCAATTGCAGAAGGGGAATAGATGCTGAAAAATTCGTCGGATGGCGAGGGGGGATCGGCAGAACTCAGTGTTCGACCTCAAAAGTGCCACGAGGTCGAGCAAGCTCAAATGTTACCATGCGAGCAGCAACCGCCGGGTTGGCGGATAGAGTTGGAGAGTAAGTCGCCGCATGACTCATCTGAAAAATAGTGAAAAGCCTCAAATTTCAGGCATTGATAATCAACGGATTACAGCGACTTACTCGGGAGGACCCCATCGGCGCAATGGAACCAGTCCTCGCATTTGACGGAATTGAGCTTGCTCGATCCTGTGGCGCTTTTGAGGTCGAACACTGAGTTCGGAAGTTCTCCGGCCCGGGGATCCGCGTCAGTGTTCTATCCCTGAAAAACAAATCAGGTGGCAACCCGGGACGAGCTGCCACCTGTGGGAATTTCGGAGAACCGGGCGTTTATGGGGTAACCGACAAACGGCAGAATTGCTTGACGCCGCCCGGCAGGGTGTAAACCACCTTGGTCGGATCGGTTGTATCGATACTCGCGTCGGGTGGGATGATATCATTCCAAGTGGCGAGATCATCGGAGACCTGAACTTTCCATGAGCTCACGGCGGCGGCCGGGTCGCGCGGCCAAGTGACGGTCCTGATAGACCCGGCTGTCACCACAGGCGGATTGGCACCACTGATGGTGCCGGCAACTCCCATGAAATATCTGAGTCCATTGGCAACACCATCGTGGTCAAAATCCTCACTGGCCGACTGACCACCCGCGTTGGCGGTCGCCCAGATTTGATAGGGACTGCCTGCGTCGGGAACGACCACGCTGCCGATGCCGGTGACGAAGGTTGAATCAGACGCGGTGTAGGTGCCGGAGGGCATGACCGAACCGTTCACGGTGAGAACGCTCACCGTGAGCACGCCGCCAGTCACCGCTCCAGTAACCACCCTGTCTCCGGTTTTAAGGGTCAGGCCACTAATTGTCTCGTTGAAGTCACTCAATTGCAGAGAGAGGCTGCCGCCGCCCGTGCTGGTGATCGTCGAGGCATCGCTGATCTGATTGCCCTTGAGCAGTTGGATGATAACGGTCTGCCCGCCACCCGGATTGACCGTGATCGAGCCCGCCAACGCATCCACGCCGTCAGTCTTGTTCAAAACAACCCGCCCCTTATTGATGATGACGCCATCCGGTGTGTTAGCCAGCGTACCACCCAACAGCATGTCCGGATACCAGGTGGCATCGTCCCGTCCCTGCATGCGCAGTGTGCCTGGCCCGGTGATGGCACCATTGTAGGATTGCGCGTTGCCGCCGCCGGTGTTGATCGTGAACTGGTGGCTGTTGAGATCGACGCCCGAAACAGCAGTGGTGCTCCACCACATCGTTGTTGCATCCCCGATCAATCGCGCGGGACCGGCACCGACAATTGCATCAAGGTTTAGCGTTAGGGAGCCGCTGATGTCCCGGCGATCCAGGGTGGTGAATGTCCACAACGGGCCGACACTCGTGCCGATACCATTTTTAGCGACGACCATCCACTTGTAGCTCGTCAGTGAGAGCACCTGGGGACTGAGCGTGTATTCGCTGAGGGCGACATTCGCGGTCACCGGGGTGGTCCCGGGCACCGGATCTGGATCCGTTTCAGGCACCAGATAGACATCGAAGCTGGTGGCCCCGGGACAATCGGCCCAATCGAGTTTGGCGAGAAAGGCCGGTTCGACGCTGGCTAGTCCGTCAGTCGGGACGGGCGTCGCAGGAGTGACAGGTGCCGTCTCAATGATTGGCGGGCCTGAGGCACCCACTTCGATGTAGCCCGATCCTAACACATAACCATCGCCAACGGCATAGGCCACTTCCGGTTGTTGGATGCCATTGATGAACAAATTGGCCACTTTGAGAATGCCGCCCACGCCGGTGTTCACGGAGGAGCCTGTCACTAGGTAGAGATTGTTGATCGTATCAGAATAGCCGGCCAGGTTGAGAGTGGCCGATGACGCGCTGAGGGTGACATCCGAGGCATCGCTGATCTGGTTGCTGGCGGCCCAGTTCAGTCTCGATGCGGCGCTGTTCAGGGTGATCGTGCCTTGCAGGGCGTTGCCGGAACTTTTTTCGAGTGACACGATGGCATTGGAGATGGTGGTGGTGCCGGCATAGGTGTTGCCGGTAGCCCCCGAGACGTGCATTGGATTGTTACCGCTTGCTTGGAAGATGAGGGTTCCGTTGCCGGAGATTGGGCTTCGGACAGTCATGTTGTTGCCGTTGCCGCTGTCGATGATGAGCGAATTCCCATTGAGATCGAGGGGAACTGAGGCACCGCCGCTGCCCCAGTAGGTTTGGGTGGTTCCCACCAGACGTCCCGAGTTACCCGTGCCAACGGAATTGTTGATATTGACCCCGGCCCCCGTATTGGATGGCAGAACAGGAGTCGTGGCATTGCTGATATCGACGACGCCCGGCGGAGGAGGAATGACCAATGACCAGGTGAGAAGGATGTTGGTCGCATTCTGCGGAGGGGCACCACTGTCACCGCCCAGCTGGAAGTAATAGGTGCTGCCGGATGTCACCGGAAGGGATATGGTTTCGTCATAACCGGTATCCTGAGGGTTCCCGTTCGCCAAGTCGGGTACCAGCGTCAGATCGGCGAGAGCGGTCCCGGTGTAAACGCCGACCACCGCATCCCATTCGGTGGAATCCGGGTTGGTCGATCCCTTTGTGCTGAGGGTGAATATGCCGGAAGTGGTGCAAGTCCATTTGAACCAGACTGTGTTAGTGACGGTGTCATAAGCACATACCGGCTCACCGGTTTGAAACGTGGCTTCGATCGTGGTGTTGCCGGACAGGGATCCGGCATCCCCAGACAGGTCGATGGCGTTGGTGAAGTCGTCGTTGAGCGGAGCGCTGGCCCCTGCATTGCCGATCCCCAGTGCGATGCCTGCCGTTAGGGCAAGCGAGAGGCGTTTCAGGGAAACGCAGGTGTTGTTGGTAGTCATTGGTATTTTCATAATTCCTCGGTTTAGGTTCTTGATCAAGTGGTCCAGTTCAGTCAAAGAAATCCGAAAGCCCTCCGAACAACTTGGGCGGCTGGTTGACGTCCCACAGCCGGGCGAGTCCTTCGTGTGATTTGAGATTTCGGATCGTTTCATGAGAATGAAGGGCTGCACTTTGACAGTCTCAGATACGTCCTCAAGGCAAAAAATCCGGATTTCAGGTGTTCAATGATTGGACACCTATGTCTTGCAGCGGCGTGTCTATGACCGCCGATGTGCATGAGTTGACCCTTGTTGAGTCGGCGGATTCATTGGCGGTTCATGGGCATCGGCGGTCATAGACACGCCGCTACAACCGACAACTATTCTTGAGCGGCTCCTTAGGACCTCACCTGTGCTTCGCCCGCCAGTCGAGGAAGATTGCACGCACGTGGCGTTCCGCAGTGTGTTGGCGCAGGGCGAATTGGTCGTTGAAGGCTTGTTTGGTGGGATAGAGGTGATCGGGCTTGTCGGCGCTTGTCTGGTCATCGACGGCGAGCAGGTCGTGATCGGGGAGGCAGCGGCGCGGGCCGAGCAGTTTTGGGGTTTGGATGTCATCCGGATAGGTTGAATAGTCGCGCCACCACTGACCGCTGATGAGTTTGCCCTTCCAGAAGGCTCGTGTCTCCGAGTCGTCCTTGAACACGGGCTTGTCGTTGTTGATTGAGAACTTGTTGCGATCGAACACCGCATCCTGCCTCGACCCGGGATTGACGGGATGTGCCGGATCGTAGAGCGGCAAATCGCCGCCAGTGGCGGGCACCACATGGGCATACAACGAATGCGCGTAGAAGTCGGCCACCGCATGGCACGCGCGGCCCAAGTCGCCAACGTCGCCCGTGTCGAGTCGCTGGTTGATCAACTGCCAGGTTTCGTCGATGTAGGCGAAGTCGCAATGATCGCGCGGATCGTAGCACAACACGTTGCCATCCAGTTCGAGGCTCGCCGTTTTGACGGTGAACAAATCGAACCATGAAAGCTCGCTCATCTGGGAATCGAAGATGCCGTTGTGAACGCTCATTGCAAAGGCCGGGTCGTAGTTTTCCCAGAAGCTTCGGTTGTGGATGTAGTGGCGCAGATCCTGCTTCGTCTTGTCCGCGTGGGGACCATGCACGAGCCACAGGTGATCGCGGTTAAACACGAAAAACGGCTGATACTCATAGCTACTGCGCGCCGAAGCCGCACCCTGCCGCCGCCTGGCCGGGGGTTTTGAGGCGCGCTGGTGCTGATCCACCCGCTCCACGGGATCAAGGACCATCCATGAGCCGCCTTCCATTTGATACATCACCCAAGCATGGTCGTGGCAGCGCCGCCGGCCCGCTGGACTCGTCTCGACCAAATGGCCGAAAACAAGCCGCAGACAACTGCGGCTGATGCCCGACTCTTCCAACAACGCCATCAGCAGGAACGACAGATCTTCGCAGTCGCCCCCGCCATTAGCGAGCGTTTCTGCGGGCAGCAACCATTCCTCGCGGCCCCGCCCTTTCACCGGCAGATAGTGAAACTTGCCGAACGCCTCGATCACGCGGTGCATGCGATAGTCGAAGTTGCCCGGTTTGCCAAAGAAAAAGCGCTCCCGCTCCTCACACGGCAGGACCTCGACAATTTGCTCGAAGAAAAACTTCCCCACCTCAGCGCTGTGGTCAATGGCCAGAAACTCGCGCACGTCAATGCTCAGTGACGTGCTCTTGTTACCCGGCACCCGCCGCGCGGCGCTGACCAACGGTGAAACAATCTGATCGCCCGCCCAGTTGTAGGCGAACGTGCGGCTGATGCGGCTGAGATTCATGCCCATGATGTTGGATGGGGGGGGGTGGGTTGCTGTCGCACCTAATCTTATCATGACTGTTTCTTGCCCTTCGACTCGGCTGCCTCTCCGGCCAACCGGTTCAACTGGTCCGGCACCAACCGTTCGCAGAAGCCGGCAATGAATGCCCAGAGAAATAACTTCGCCGTTTCCGCAGAGCTATTGGGTACAAGATAGATAAGTGTCAGAAAAGGGCAGTCCGTCTTGGTGGATGGCTCATCAAATCCAGGGAACATCGGGCCGGTCAGGAGTCCCGATGCAAAGAAACTATAAATTACGCAGGCACCGATAATGCCCTCCCCAAGGGACAACAAGCAGTTGAGTACCAAGCCCTTTTGAAACGCCTGACAGTCTTCAATGTGAGACGCGACCTTGGTTGACCAATTGAGAGAATAGAGGCGGGTCAGAACGCTGAAACCAGCGCCCACAAATCCGATAAACACGACTGATCGCCACAGCGGGGGGTCGAAATGAAAATATGTTAGCAAGAATGAAAACAAGACGGACGCGATCAGAGGTACGCAGAAGCATATTCCTACCACACGCCTGAGACGCTCAAACATGAGTTTAGCGCGGCGATACTTGGCCAACTCCTCAATCAAACTCACCACGCCCGCCCGCCACCCCTCGATGGTCTTGGGTGGATTGGGGAACGCACCATGCAGAAACGGTTTGACGCCTGTAACCATTTCATATTCGTCTGCCAGGCTGCCGAATTTTGTTTGCAAAACCTCTAGCGGCAATACCGCGACAAGTGCAATCTGGCCTGCTTCGATATCTTCCCACTTAACATCTTCGGGACCCCTCTTCAGCAACCCCTCGATCATTCGCCCATTCACCGAGTCGGGCGGCAGCGATGGAAGATTTCCAGCAACTGCCTTGAACAGCATGAACGCTGGTTTCGGTGATGGCGTCTGATTAAAAAAGAAGCGCAACTTTTCGAATCGATTCATAAGTGCTAGGAGATTGCTTTTCGGGGTTAGCGCATGAGGAAGCCAATGTAGGAGCCTGAGGGCGGGGAGAAATAGGGGGCGTACTCATTGTGTTGTGCGAGGTCCACGCCGTTGAAAAATGGGTGGCCCATCACATTATGTTTATCATGTGAATTCCAAGGGTTATAGTTTCATCTTGAATCCGGCGAGGAAGGCATTGAAATGCTCGAACGTGGGAGCAGTTTTCCCATTTGCCCACGACAGCGAGATTGTGGGCACCTTCTCAGATTTAGAGAGCACGAAATCCAACGAGAGGTTCACCTCTGGATAGAGCTTGGACTCGTCGATATCGTAGATGCTCGCTAGGTCGGCGATAAAATCGACCTGCGTGATCTGGTCAACTAGTGGAATGCCTTTGATTTCAATGTTCCGGGCCACCGGCAGGGACCAGTAGAAACTTGCATCCAAGCGATGGTGTCCCGTTTCGGTTGAAGTTGGGTCGCCTTCCTTTAGATTCGTCACGTAATCGTAACCGAACTTAATGATCGGCGGCAGGCAAAATTGTCTGAAATCTTTAGTACCACGTTTGCCGTCGTAAAACCACGGAGAGAAGGCGATGGAATCAAATAATTCATTGTGTAAGCATAGCCAACTGTTCACGCCTATGGTTTGATCGATTTTTTCAAAGTTTTGATCGGCCTGTAGTTTTCCAGAAAGACCCAGTTCTACAACACCCCAATTACCCAAGACTGGCTGGCGGCGATAGATTGTATTTGCCAAATATCCGCCGATTTCAGCCTCGAATTTATCAAAATAATTGCCTTTTTGTGCGGATTGGAAAGTTCCGTCAGACGTGATGCCAAGATGCAAATTGTATTCTTGAATCGTGATGTTCTTGTCCGGGTCGGGTTCGCCATTGTCATTCACTCGTATTCCCGAGTTGCTGTAATAATAGTGAAAGGTCCACGCGCCGAAATCGCTGCCCTGTTTGATCGACAGTTCATTCTTTGGAAATGGATGTGCAAACTGTAGATGTTTGGCGATGTCCCCCTCAACCTCAAGTGGGCCATCGGGGTTTGTAATTATTTTCCCTTTCGGTGGAATAATCTTGAATGTGCCAGGCTTCCAACTGACCTCGTATTTCGAGTCTTTATCCGGCGGTTTAGCTAGAACAAGATAGATATCGCTAGCCCTGTCAAGCGCCGAATCTTTCAGGATAATCGCTTCGGATACTTCTACTGCGCTGGTTTTTCCGTTTTTGGTGGCTGTTACTTGGATTAATTTATAGTTTTGAATTCCAGGAGAAGAGCTGGCGACAAAAACGGATTCGTCCGCCCACTGTTTATCTTCGTCACGAACCTGAATTGCGATCACGTCGGGATGTGATGGCCTGTAAGATATCTCTGCCTGTAAATGTAGTATCTCGTGAGCGAGAGAAATCGCGGGAAGCAAGCTACACAATACCGCGAATTGAATAAGTTTAAACGCTTTCATTGATTATTGAGATTTTTTGAGATGTATGAAACTAGGCGTCCGATGGTTTTGAATCTGCCATCGGCGAGTTGTTGTGATTCGAGCGTAAACTCTCCCAATTCTTTAGTGAGTCTCATGATGAAGCTGTCAAGGCAATTTCGCGGAGGCTGCTTATTTGTGTCCTCAGCATCAATTTCCTTTAGCGCCTCGTCGATTTCAGTTTCGGATGCGTCCGATACTGGATCACCGTCATTGTTGATTATTGGGGGATCAAATGGAACGATTGCATCAAGTTCATTGCAGACGACCCACAGAATTCTGTCCTTTGTTACCTCTGCTCTGACAAAATCCCTAGCGATGCTCCCGCGATGGACGATGGCGAGAGGTCCCCAAGTTGGGTTGCGGGAGCTGAGAGCTTTGAGCATCTGGATCATGCGGCGGAAGAGGAGGGCTGGGGCGGCGGCACCGGCGAGGGCGGCGGCACCGGCGAGGGCGGCGGTGGTGGCGGCAGCGACGACATGAGTGGCATAGACGCCCGGCTGGAAGGCGGCCATCGTGTGGTTGCCGGAAAGCAGCGCGGTCCGCAGGGCGGCGACGATTTGCTCATCGCTATCCCGCCAGTCCTGAATGTCCAACAGTGAATGATGGTTCAAGATATGGGTAGGAGCAGCGGCGATGGTTTCGGCCACGATGCGGGCAGATATCTTGGCTTGTTCTTGGGTGATCTTGTTCCCCGCCACGCGGACGCTGTTGCCCGCGCCGACGTCATGATCGGTCTGAGCTTCAATTGCCTTTGCCCATCCTTCACGGTCACTGAAACTGAGAAGGCGAAGCGTGGCGGCCGCCAGATAGCCGCGCAGGCTGTCCGCCGGGTGGGGATCGTCGGCTGCTCCATCGCGGCGCAATTTGGCTGGTGAGCCCGCGCCTGCGCTCAAGCCGCGGAAATAGGCGACCAGGCCGATGGCGGCGGCTGGGCCCATGTTGAGGATGCCCATCACATCGGAGGAGGTTTCGTCAATCCGCGTTGCCCAATAGCTGGACAAATGGGTATGCTTGTCATCAAGGGGGGGCTCCTTGGCGAGCGCGGCCCGAACCAATCTGGCGATTTCGCCTTGCAGCCCGGCGTTGGCATGGAGCACGTCGTGGCCGCAGGTTTCGTGTCCCAAGGCGGACCAGGCCATCAGTCCGGAGCGGGTGTTGGAAGGCGGCATGCTGACGACGGCATTTTTCACGCCGAAATGGTTGGTGGCATCGAAGGGCCAGGTGTAGGGGCCAAAGTCCGGGTTGCCCCACTTCACCATGGGGGGCACGATGACGCGCTCCGGCATCTTGATGCCCGAGCGATCCTCCGCGCTGAGAAAGCCGTCATACAAGTCTGCCACAACTTCGAGGAAGGCATCCGTGGCATCCGGGGAGTAGCCCTCGCCCTTCTGGAGAATCGCCTGCGCGATGTCCAACAGCAGTCCCGCTGTGCCCTCCCGCGTGGGATCGGCTGCGAGAGTTTGCACGTAGCCGGTTTCCCCGATTCCATTCAGCGAACTGATAAAGGGATCCGCCGTTGAGATTTGGAACACCTTGGAAAGCAGCGCCCGCGAGGTTTCCAAGCGCTGCATCAGGGAGGGGAATCCCGTGGGTTCGGGCGGGCCGGAATCGGAGTCCAGTGAGGCGGCCTTCACGTCATCAATGCAGGCTTGGAGACCGGATAAATCGGGTGTGAACATGGCTGTGTTAGATGTTGCTGGTTTGATTGTGGAACTTCCGGCTGCGTTCGCGGCCGCTTTCTTGGCAGTCTTTTTTGCTGGCATCCTGTTGGAATGGTTAGTTCCTGGTTGGTGTTTGGACGTTGTCTTCCTTGCCGATGAGTTTCAGAAGTGCAGGTTTGAGGGACACGTCATTCACGATGCTTCTCTAGCAAAGAAATTCCGGAGGGCGCAAGGAAACAATTCAATTTTTTTCGATTTTTTTCTGTATTGGCTTTTCCTGACAATTTGTGGGACGGGATCTAGCAACGGAACAGCGAGATAGAGGCAGGGAGATCCGTGCTTTCGTTCAGGAGTCCTTCAACGTTGGAATTCCTACTGAGATACATGTTTGACCCCAGTTATTCAAAATTGCAATCTATGTGATTTTTGATCGGTCTTGGAAACTCCCATAACCTCTGATAAAATTTGCCGGAGCACGAGCCGCAGGCAAGTCACATCTGATGTGTCTTGTAGCGGCGTGTCTGTGACCGCCGATGTGCATGAGGCGCCTTGTTGAGTTGGCGGATTCATTGGCGATTCAGAGTCATCGGCGGTCATTGACACGCCGCTACAATATTCAGAGTCATCGGCGGTCATAGACACGCCGCTACAAGGCGACCAAGACCCCTTCTTGCAAGAGCCGAGACCCGACACCTGAGCCGCGAGCCTCCGGAGCAACAACCCTAAGAATGATCAAGTGCCGAGGGCGCGGCGGAGGTTGGCCTGTGCCTTGTTGTACTCGGCGACGAGCTCAAACCAAGTGAGTCTGGCGAAGCTGAGGTCCTCCTCGGCGCGGAGGGTCTCCAAAACCCCGCCAACACCGGTGGCTCCGCGGTCGCGGGAAAGATGATAGGTTTTTTCGGACAACTCGAGCAACTTGCGGGTGGTGGCGAGGCGGGCGTCGATTGAGCGCACACGGGCCATGGCCTCGAGGACTTCGCGGGAAACCCGCAGCCGGGATTTATCTAGCAATAGGTG
>Ga0118677_10015448_pt1 | contig 10612 bp, 9 predicted proteins | sample AliMusrvi5mmetaG_FD_86154 | JGI IMG/M metagenome (GOLD analysis project Ga0118677, IMG submission 86154)
CAGGGCTGAATGGAGAGTTGGTATCGCTGACGCTGACTGTAAGCTTGTCATTGTCAGAGTCAAAGCTTATAGTGATTGTTTTGTCCTGTTCAGGGTGTTTCGCATAACGGACAGAGTTAGTAAATGCTTCACTGACGGAAAGCTCAAATGCATCACAGAATCCTGCGTCACTCTGCGAAGGATTGAGAGATTCAATAAAAATCTCTGCCACCTTTAATGCTACGAGCGAAGCAAGCCTTACGAAACGAATCTCGGCAGGCAGTGTGATCATAGTGATCATAAGCTGGTATGTTTTTTTTCTGCATTTATTGTTGCAGCTTCAACATCGTCATAAATATCAAACAGCTTGTATACTTGGGTAATTTCAAACACTTCCCTGACTTTGTTGTTCATGCAGGCTAATATTACATCTCCCCCCTGAGCTCTTTTTACTCGGGCGATGCTGACTATTGCACCAAGACCGCTGCTGTCGAGAAAATCAACTTCCGAAAGATTTATAACAACAGAGGTTGTTGACGCTGCTGCCGATTTAAATTGCTTCAACTGCGTGGCATTCCTTGCATCAAGGGTGCCTTGAAGGGCGATGACCGTGATGTTGTTAAAGGTATTTTCGCTGATAATCATGGGTGCGTATTTGTTTCATGAATTCTATTTAAGAGTGCTTTTATTGTCAGGGCGATATCCTTCATGGGATTGCCGTGAGCGGCATAATAACGTTCAATGATTGCGGTATCTCCCGTGTTGACTGGCCACTCTTCGGTTTCAGCATAACTGAATACAGCGGCACGGTACCATGATTTCGTTTTACTGTATTCAGTTATGCTGGAAGGGGTTGCCACAACCGGCCAACTTCCGATAATGGCAAGCTGCCCGATGAGTACCCTGAAAAGCAGGGTGAAGCGGTCAAGAGAGAGTGCAGCTGCAAGGGTGCTGAAAGGCCCCGTTCGTTCGATTGTGGTTGTTGTTAATATCAGGTATTTTTCTGAGACTGCGGTGAAGTAGGAATTTGTGCTCTTCTTCCATTTTCCCTGGAGGATCAGGATTGGGGTGAGAAGCAGAAAAGGAATAAGTTGCAGGGTGATAAGGAGTATCGCGGCGAGTCTGTGTACAATTGATTGAAACAGTGACTTTGCCGATCCTGATTGATGTATACCCGTTAAGAGATGCGGGTCATCCATTGCAATTGAAATACCGCTTTCCGGCTCAATCAGAATATTTCCAGAGGCTATTTTGTTTTGAACTTCAAGGTGTTCCCCGATGTATGTATTTTCAAGGACAATACTGCCAATGACCGAGCTCTCCCTGTCGATAATGACATTGCTGCCAATAACAGCTTTTGGCCCGATGATTGAGTCTGCAAGTATCTGGACATTATTGCCAATAATGACCGGTTTTCTTATTTCAGCACTTTTGCTTATGACCACGTTTCTGCCAATATGGCAGTAAGCTTCATTGCTGTAGCCAGGAAGGACGTATGGAGATGATATGTCGTTCAGAATTTCCATGCAGAGCTGGTAATAAACATCAATCGAGTCAAATCCGAGAAGGGATAATGGAATATTTCCCATATCATGTTGTGTTTCAGTCCGGCTTCCTCTTAATCTGAGAGATCCTCTGTTGGAACTGAGGATTTCACCATCAGGTAACGATGCGAAAATTGTTTTGTAGTTGTACTGTTTATCGTACTGGATAAAAACAAATCCGCTGATGATCAGGACTCTATCCTCTGAACAGAAGCGTTGGTTTTTGTCAATGACCGTTTGCAGATCATCAGTGTTCTTGATGCTGGCATAGCTTATAGGAATACCCCACCTGTTGCCATTTTCACAGTAGCGTTCAACATCGCTGAGTGGTCCGTCCATGACAAGCCTGATAGCTTCACTGCCTGCGAGGATCGAAAAGTCAATAAGAAATTCAGCAAAGGGTTTGTTGCATATCGGGACAAGTAACGGGTGAATGCCTGGGAAAAAATGGTCTAACCATTCATAGTCCTGCTCTCTTATGATAATAAGTGTTTTCATGGAGCCCTGCCTTATTCCGTACCGTTTGTTTCAAATGATTGTATTGCACTGCCGGTATCGGGAAACATTGAAAAGAGCTTTTTAGCCTTAGTAATTTCAAAAACCATAGAGACTTTGGGACTGAGATTAGCCAGTTTCAAATCACCGTTGTGTTCAATTGCATTTCGCAGGCAGGAAACGATGGCGCCAAGTCCGCTGCTGTCGATAAAGTCAAGCCTGGCGCAGTCAAATACAAATAAGCTGGTTTGCTGCTGCCAGAGAGCGAATGATGTTATCAGTTCACTGGAGTTCTTGGAATCAATCCTTCCAATTAATGCAGCAATGCCAAGTTTTTTTCCTGTTGAAGTGTCAATGTGAAAAGTCATAGTTGTTCTTGGTTAATAAGCTCCTCTTCCTGTCAGAACAGCGGGAATGGTTTTTAAAAGCAGAATAATATCATTCAGAAAACTTGCACTTTGAATATACTGCATGTCGAGTCTGACCTGGTCAGTAAATGGAATATCGCTTCTGCCACTAACCTGCCAAAGGCACGTTATACCCGGTATGACATGAAGCCTCTTGCGCTCTTCAAGAGTATATTCTCCAACTTCAAGCGGTAGGGGGGGGCGTGGCCCTACAAGACTCATATCGCCTTTAAGTACATTGATAAGTTGAGGTAGTTCATCTATACTGAATTTGCGGATAATTCTTCCAACCTTCGTTATCCGAGGGTCCTTTTTCATTTTAAAAATTACACCTGATGCAGATTCATTATAAGCAGCAAGTTCCTGTTTGATTTTTTCTGCATTGACAACCATGGAACGGAATTTATAAAATTTGAAATGCCTCCCGTTCAGGCCTACCCGTATTTGCGTATAGAAAATTGGCCCTGGGTTTTCAACCCAGATGGCAATAGCTGTCAAAATAAGAAGAGGCAGCAGCATAATCAATGCGAGGCCGGACACGGCAGTATCTAGGAGCCTTTTTAACAGGTAGGAAAACATGATTGTCGTTTCCCATGCTGTGACTTTAAGGCGCCGTCGGTATCGAAACCGGGGATTGATCGAACTGCTTATTGAACGAATAAGCTCTTTTCGCACCCTTGGATCAAGTTCCATGTGGTTACTTATTATCCGCCTGATTGAAAATCTCTTTAAGTGCCAAAGGTATAAAACGACTATCTCGTAGTAAATAACGCTTCCAAAGCCGACCTGGTTCGCTCGCCAATCTCCATACCCATTCAAATCCAATGTTTTGAATCCAAAGAGGCGCGCGTTTTATTGTTCCTGCGGCAAAATCAAAAGATGCACCGACGCAAAGAACGGGTCCTACTTTAAGGCGATGAATGTGGGCGTCTGCCCATTTTTCTTGTTTTGGTGCACCAACACCGATAAAAAGAATATCAACATTTCGTGAATTTATGTCGTCAATGATAAGTTCTGTTTCAGTTGGATTATGTTCAAATCCAAAAGGAGGACACCATGTTCCGACTATATTCAATCCATCATATTGTTGACGCAGTTTATGAGCAGCCAAATCTGCAATGCCGGGGTTGCCACCCATAAAATAAAGATTGAGACCGGTTCCTGCAGATTTTTTACAGAGCGCTATCAGCAAATCAGAGCCTGCAACCCTTTCAGGAAGGGGGTTTGCATTCACGAATCGGCTGAGCCAGACAATAGGCATTCCGTCAGCGAAACGAAAAAGAGCTTCCTGATATATTCTTCGCATTTCAGCATCATCCTGAAGCATAACGATATGGTCAACATTGGGAGTGACAATAATTCCCTTTTGACCTTGTTTTGCAGCATCAAGGATCTGAGATACAGCTGAAGACATCGTTGCCTGCTCAAAAGAAACCCCTAAAAGTTGAGTTTTCATAACGTGTTATAACCTCTTCTGAGCGATTACAAATGAAAAAGGTATTCAATACCTAATAATACGGAAATATATACAGGTATGATTCAAAGTTATGACCTGATTCTATAAAAATGGGGTTATAAATTCCTTTCCTATGTTTAAAATATTACTTCTGTTTTGTTTCGGCAGACCCGATACGGATAACAATACAGGAGAGATCATCATCGAAGATGTCCCTGCCGGAAAACAATGAAATGGCCTTTTTAATTTGTTCTATTATAGCATCTGGAGGTAACTCATGGTGTTTTTCAATGAGATTGACAAGTCGTTCATCACCGAACATTGTATTGTCAGGTGAACAGGACTCTGTTAGGCCGTCCGAAAAGAGGACGAGAATATCGTTGTCACAGATCGGATAGGAAACTGTTTGGTACTCTTGATGTTCAATCAGTCCGATGGGAAGGTTTTCGCCCTTGAGCATTGAGCAGGTTGCAGTATCGGCATGGAAGTGAATGATCGGGGGGTGACCGCAGTCAACTAATGAAAGCTGCCCTGACTCAAGGTCAAGACGCACAAAGAGCAGTGTTGCAAAGGTACCAAGCTCTATCAGTTCCTTGATGCAAAGTTCATGTACTCCTGCAACAATATCCTCCAGTGCAGGAAGTTCGGTACAAGGGTATTTTTTTTGTGCAAGTACTTTCAGAAAGAGTGATTTAATGCCGGCTCCTATCAAGGCAGGGTGGAGTCCGTGTCCCATGACATCCCCGATAAGGATGTCTGCGCGACGGTTGTCGAAAATGATAAAATCGGTAAAATCACCATCAAGATGACCTGAAGGCACCATCATCCGTGCGATTGAAACTCCCTGCAAGGTTTCGGGAACGGGGCTCTGGAGCAGCTTTTTTTCAATCTCAGATTCAAACTCTTTCTGCAGGTTGTCGAATCGCAGTCTGCTTTGTTCTTCTTCTACCCGTGAAGTGATATTTCGCGCAATGATAACTGTGTGTGGCGTGTCATCAATCTGAACGCATCCCCTTGATATCTCGAGGGGAACAGAAGTGCCGTTTTTTCTTATTCCTTCAATTTGTTGTACCATGCGTTCATCAAAATCAGAGATATTTCCGGAAGGCATGTTGCACAAAAAATAAATATCAAACTTCGGAGAGTCAGGTGAAATCAGTTCAAGAAAATTCTGTTCATGGTATGTGTCGCGGCTGAATCCGAACAGGTTTTCTGCAGCTGTGTTTCGGTAGATAATGTTTCCCTCATTGTTGAGCATAAAGACGGCATCATGTGCAGCATCAGTCATTGAGCGGAATTCCTCCTCGCTCCGCTGCAATTTTTTTGCCATGACACTGAGGGTTTCATTTGCTGTGGTCAGCTCCTGATTTTTAACTGAAAGTTCCTTAAAAAGTTTTTCCCGTTCCGTTTTCAAGCAATAATAGTCAATTGCATCATTCAGTATTTTTTTAAAAGCGATTGGATCAACCGGTTTTGGAATAAATCGGAAAACCTCACCACTATTGATGGACTCAATAATCGGGTCGATATCCTGAGAACCGCTGAGAATAAGTCTTACAATGTCCGGATTTCGCTTTTTAACTTCACCGATCAATTCAAGACCGCTCATTTCCGGCATTCGAAGGTCTGAAACAATTATGGAAACACTGTTTTTTTCAATAAGCTTGAGTGCGTTCAGGCCATTTTCAGCAAAAAGTCTATTGTAGACCTCTTTGCGTAGAAATCTGTTTATTGAACTGAGAATGTCTGGTTCGTCATCCACAAAAAGGATGGTAATCTTGCTATCGGTTGTCATGGTTGGTTTATTGCTTTATTTTGCTTGATAGGAAGCATTATGGTAAAAACAGTACCGCCCTCTTTCGGACAATGAACGCTGAGCATTCCGTTATGCTTGTTGACAATGATGTCATAGGAGATGCTGAGTCCAAGTCCAGTTCCTTGTCCAGGACTTTTAGTGGTAAAAAAAGGTTCGAAAATGTGTTCCTGGATTTCAGGCGGAATACCTGGCCCATCATCAGCAATGGAACAAAAGACATTACTACTGTCTTTCCAGGTATTAATGACGATTTTACCGTTCGAAGTTTTCATTTGCGATACAATGGCATGTGCACTGTTGATAATCAGGTTGAGAATTACCTGATTCAGTTGCTCCGGATTGCATGGAACAAGCGGCAGTTCCTTAAGGTTGGTTTCAATATCAGCACAGTAACGGTATTCATTTCGAGCAATGATCAGCGTGTCACGGATTCCTTTGTTAATATCGAAAAGAACCTTCTCCTCAAAAGCGTGTTTATAGGCGAAGTTCCGCATGCTGTTGATAATTGTTGTGATTCGTTCGAACCCGCGTTGTGACTCGGTAAAAATTTTTGGAAGATCATCAAGCAAAGTATTGAGGTCAAGGTCGTGCTCTAGCTGTGTCAGCTTAAGCAGTTCTTTATGAAACAATGTTTCGTTATCAATTTTTTTTATGAAGCTGCGGTACTCATGAAGGATAATCAGCAGATCTGAAATGTTTTCCTCCTGAGTTGCGAAATTGATCTTTATAAAATTAAGGGGATTATTAATTTCGTGTGCGATACCGGCAGCAAGTTGACCGATTGATGCAAGCTTTTCCTGTTGTATAATTTGCTGCTGGCTTATTGCAAGATCTTTTGTTCGTTCATCTACCCTTTGCTCCAGTGTCTTGTTAAGCTCCTGCAGTTTTGCTTCAGCCTCTTTGCGTTCGCTGATGTCGAGTACAATTCCCCGGATGCCGATAAGCTTTCCGTTCTCGACAATCCGTGATGTGTAAACAAGTATAGGAAATGAAGTGCCATCTTTTTTCAGGCCGGTGTATTCGTGATTATCAAACGGCAGGTTTTTTAAGCGTTGCTGCATGTTGAACTGCACCTTTTCGCGATCTTGAGGTGCAAAAAGCTGAATGCTGGAAACGCCGTTTTGTAAATCTTCTTTTGTATACCCGAAAGTTTCAAAACCCATGCGGTTAGTGAAGGAAATCATGCCTTGCATATCCATTTCAAAAATGGTCTGCGGAAGAAGATCAGCCAGGTCATGAAACCTCATTTGGCTCGCAGCAAGTTCGGTCTGTTTCTTTTTATTTTCCGTTATGTCCTGTTTGATGCCAATAAAATGAGAAATTTTGTTATTGATACCAGTGATCGGGCTGATAGTAGAAAGTTCCCAGAAAAGTTCTCCTTTTTTATTTTTATTTATTAATTCTCCCTTCCAGATATTGCCCGATCTAATGGTTTTCCAGAGGTTTTTATAAAAAGCTGGTGAATGTTTTCCGGATTTCAGAACATTCGGGGTTTTGCCGATGACTTCTTTTTCAGTATATCCTGAAATAGAGGTGAATGCCGGGTTGATATATTTTACAATTCCATTGATGTCAGTTATAACAATGGATAATGGATTTTGAGAGATAGCAGAGGAAAAAAGTTTGAAGTTTTTCCGGAGTTCCGATTCCGCTAACACATTCTTTATCGTAACAGCCAGCTTATCAGGATTCACTGGTTTTATTAAAAAGTCGTAAGCACCCATTTTAAGAGATTCGACTGCCTGCTCAATATCATTTGAGCCGGAAATCATGATGACTGGAATACTGAAATGATGATCACGAAGATAGGAAAGAACTTCCATTCCATTTTTCCCACTCATATTGATATCGAGAAGCAGAAGATCGATCCGATGAGCGTTTATAATCTCTATACAGGCATTTCCATCAGAGGCCATCATGAAATTTTGCCCCAGCTTTTTGACAATACTTGATAAAAGGGTACGTATTATCTTGCTGTCATCAACGACAAGGATAGTAGCTTTCTCTTCAGGGTCATGCATGTTTCAGTAAAGATTAAGACCATTTTTTTCTTGCAAATTCTCTATAACAAGCACTACACTCTAAAGCTGTAACTCAACTGCACTCTCACAGAGAATGTTTCTGTTGAGGTCTTGATTTCCGATACGAATGACGATACAGGTCAGATCGTCGTCGAAGGTTTTTCGACTGGTAAAGGCGCAGGCTGCTTCATGAATTTTTTCAACTATTTCAGATGGTTCAAGTTCATGATACGTCAGCATCAATTCAGAAACCCGTTCTATACCAAAAAACCTGTTATCCGGTGATCGACTTTCAGTCAGGCCGTCAGAAAAAAGAATGATAAGATCGTTCTTTTCTATAGGGAACGAAACGGCACAATAGTCACCCTGTTCAATCAAGCCAATAGGCAGGTTATGGCCTTTGATAAGCGTCCTTTTTTTCGTTTTTGCATTGAAATGAATTGTTGGATTATGTCCGCAATCCACAGTGGTGATCTGTCCGGCATCAAGATCTATCCGAAGAAAAGTAGCTGTAGCATAGGTCTCAAGCTCAATCAACTCCGTAATGATCTCATCATGAACACCGGCAACGATGTCCTGAAGTAATGCCAGCTTATTGAATTGAAAGTTTTTTTGTGCCGAAATTTTCATGATAAGGGATTTCAAGCCCGCTCCGATCAGGGCTGACATAACGCCATGACCCATAACATCACCGATAACCAAATCAATAAGTTCTTCAGAATAGGTAATCATTGCGGTAAAATCACCGTCAAGATGACCAGAGGGAATCATAAGTCGGCTGATTGAAACCTTTTCCAGCATATTTGAAAGTCGGCCCTGAAGCAACTTTTTTTCGATTTGAGCTTCAAGTTCCTGCTGCATTCTTTCATACTCCATTCTGCTTTTTTCTTCTCTGAGCCGGGAAGTAATGTCTCTGGCAATGATAACAATTTTGCAGATGCCATCGATAATGACCGAACCCATGGTTGCTTCCATAGGTATATGGCTCGCATCTTTTTTAAGTGCAGTGAATCGCTTGACCAGATGTTTTTTATTTGTCTCGGGATTATTTGGAAGAAAATCACAGATGAAATCTATAAAAGGGGTTCCATCGCTTTCCGGAGCGATAAGCTCTTTAAACTTGATCGAATGCAGCTCATCGTCCGTGAAGTCAAAAAGGTCCTTGGCGGCACTATTGGTATAACTGATGAATCCATCCTGATCGACCATGAAAATCGGGTCAAGAGCTGCGTCGTTCATCGAACGAAACTCTATCTCGCGCTCTCGCAGTTCATCAGTCATAGCTGCCAGAGCTTCATTCGACCAGGAAAGCTGCTTGTTGTTCATCTCAAGTTGAGCTTGAAGATGTCTCCGTTCAGTTTTCAAAAAATAATAATCGATGCAGTCGTTTATTATTTGTTTAAGAAGATCCGGCTCAACTGGCTTTGAAATAAATCGAAAAACTTCTCCGCTATTGATGGCATCAATAATCATCGCGATATCTTCAGTTCCGCTGAGAATCACGCGTATAATATCAGGATGTTTAATTTTTAATTGTTGTATCAGTTCCAGTCCACTTATTTCTGGCATTCTAAGGTCTGTGATGACAACCTCACAGGTAATCAATTCAAGTAATTCAAGTGCTTGATGCCCACTGGAAGCCACGTGCAGTTTATATGGCTCCTTGCGAAGGAGGCGCTTTAAGGCTGAGAGAGCATAACTTTCGTCATCGACAATGAGGATGCTGATATCAGCAATATTTTGTATAAGTTGGCCGTCGCAATGGTACATAAAGGGGGCTATATGATTAAAATTGCTTATGTTGCGCCAGGGAATAAACCACAAGGATATCCTTTTCAGAGTGATCCACTGCAGTTTTCAATCTGATTTCATCTCATAATCAGGCTTTCACTCCTTTTGTCATTCAGAATAACGAAGCATACCATAACGGAAAATAAGTCATATTTAACTTTATAACAGTTTTTTTTATAGGCTTTTGACCCAAGTTTGCTGATGGGGTGGTTTTAGTTGGCACTCTCAGGGGAATAAAAAAAGGAGCCTTGCGACTCCTTTTTCATATTGTAACCTAACGGGAAGAAAGAACAGGGGAAGAAAGATTATGAATTAAAACGATGCCATAAGGGCAAAGTTAGCAAGTTTTGTATCAGGGTTGTAGGTGTATGAACCGGTGTATCTGTCTTTAGACACGGAAAATCCGACATTGACAACTTTAAAGCCTGTTCCGAATCCGGGTGCATATTCCACTTCGTCACCTGCTCCTACGACAACTTTTCCTGTATAGCCGTCCTTATCGTATACCTTATATCCCGCTTCAACATACTTGGCATGATCAAGGTGATTACCTGCAAAGTTGATGGCTGCAAGAAGGCTGAGATTGTCCTGTGCATAGGCCAGGCTGACTTCAGCATTGTTTGGTCCATCATTTTTGAAGCTGAACGCGTCACTGCCAGAGAAGCTTGCAGATGGGATATAATAATCAGTGACGGTCAAACTGAACGGACCGGCTGGGAGTGTAACATAAAAGTCGGTTTCCTGATAACGGGAAACACCTGAATTGCTGGTTACAGCATAAGATCCCCAGGCACCGATTACTAAGCCGCTGTCTTTGAATGTATAGCTCAGTGCTGGCTGGATAGCAGGGGAGTCACCGATAGCACTGCCTCTCCATACATAGCTGCTGACGAGATCTGTGCCGATTTTAAACCCGTCCGCTGCTTGAGCAGTACCGCTTAAACCTGCAAACAATGCGACGGCAAGGCTTAAAAATTTTGTTGTTTTTTTCATTGCTTTACTCCTGGTTCTGTTTTTTTCAGTTGTGTGTGTTCAGTCGTTGTATTGTTACTTGATCCATAAAAAACTTTCACATTCCTTAAGAGATCGTCCTGTTAAAATAT